>Ga0209098_1004892_pt1 | contig 10253 bp, 4 predicted proteins | sample AD_JPNHW1_MetaG_FD_184429 | JGI IMG/M metagenome (GOLD analysis project Ga0209098, IMG submission 184429) | Active sludge microbial communities of municipal wastewater-treating anaerobic digesters from Japan - AD_JPNHW1_MetaG (SPAdes) (version 2) | ecosystem: Engineered > Bioreactor > Anaerobic >... | reverse complement strand
TGGGCAAATTGGGTAATTCTGTTAATATTTTCAGTCGAAAAGTTCTTGCTCTCAATTAATTCTACAATTTCGTCCTTGTCAGGTCCGGTTGTGTTTTTCAGAGCAAATATCAAAGGCAGGGTCAGTTTTCCGTCACGCACATCATTCCCAGTTGGTTTACCTACCTGAGCATCTTCGTAGTAATCAAAAATATCATCTTTTATCTGAAAACACATACCCAGGTATTCGCCGTATTTTTTCAGATGAGCGAGCGATATTTCGTCGGCGTTTACCGATAATGCGCCCACTTCGGTGCAGGTGGCAAAAAGCATAGCTGTTTTTCGCTTTACTATATCCAGGTATTCTTGTTCAGTCAGTGCAGTTTGCTTGGTATTCGCAAGCTGGAGCAGCTCGCCATCGGGCAGAATCATTCCGATTGTCGAAATGGCTTCAAGTATTCTTAAATTATGAGTGGTAGTAGCCGAATGGAGCGATTTGGAAAGTATATAATCGCCGCTGAGCACAGCCACTTTATTGGTCCATTTGGCATTAACCGACGGGCGACCGCGCCTTTCCATGGTGTCGTCCACCACATCGTCGTGCACCAGACTGGCCGTATGCAGCAGTTCGAGCGAAAAAGCGCCGTAAAGGGTGGCTTTATTTACTTCTCCGAATAGTTTTGCAGCCAAAATGGTGAGTATTGGCCGCAATTTTTTACCCTGACCGTGCATCACATATTCGTGTACACTAGTCAGAAGTGTATTGTCACTGTTCAGCACCGTATTGAATACATTTTCAAATTCCTGCATTTCTGCATGAATGGGCTGCTTGATTTTTTCGATAAAACTCATGGAAAGTGATAAAATTTGTACGATTTGCAAAATTAAACAAATTTACCGTTTGTTTCGTTCAATCTGAGTAATTCAATGTTTTTTTGTTTAATTTTACGGTCTGCATAGATTTATTTTGACTGAAACGGGGTTCAATGTATCATTTTACGTAAATCAGACCCTGTCAACAGGACATTAAACTATAGATAATTGACAGAAAAACAACAATTTGTTATACCAAAATCAGGGATATACATTCTTAGTAATCCGTCTGCATTCTGAATTTTAAATAAAATCAATTTTGATTAAATGTAATAATTGAATGAAAAAACTCTTCTTACTCGACGCCTACGCCATTATTTACAGGGCATATTATGCTTTTATCCGCAATCCACGCGTCAATTCAAAAGGATTGAATACTTCTGCTATTTTCGGATTTGTCAACACACTGGAAGATGTATTGAAACGCGAAAAACCCACTCATATAGCCGTGGCTTTTGATCCCAAGGGTAACACTTTTCGGCACGAAGCATTCACCGATTATAAAGCACAACGCGAAAAAACGCCTGAAGATATCCGGTTATCGGTGCCAATCATCAAAGAAATAGTGAAAGCATACAATGTACCGGTGCTCGAAGTGCCTGGATTTGAAGCCGACGATGTGATTGGCACACTGGCCAAAAAAGCCGAAAAAGAGGGATTTGAAGTGTATATGCTCACACCCGACAAGGATTACGGGCAGCTGGTTTCGGACCACATTTTCATGTATCGCCCCAAACATACCGGAGGCTACGAAGTGATGGGACCCGATGCGGTGAAAGCAAAATACGAACTTACAAGTCACGAACAGGTGGTGGACTTATTGGGACTGATGGGCGATAGCTCAGACAATATTCCCGGTTGTCCCGGAGTAGGTGAAAAAACCGCTGTAAAACTTCTCCTGGAATTTGGCAGCATCGATAACCTGCTGAATAATACCGACAAACTGAAAGGGGCATTAAAGGTGAAAATTGAAGAAAACCGGGAGCAAATCCTTTTTTCCCGCTATCTGGCTACCATTAAAACGGATGTACCCATTGAACTGGAGGAAGAAAAACTGATCATGGAGCCGATGAACGAATCGGCTCTTCGGGCTTTGTTCGATGAACTTGAATTCAGAACACTTTCTGCAAAAATTTGGAATACGACCAAAAACAATGTCGATAAAACCGTATCTCCGGCAACACCAGCTCCCGAACACGGTCAAATGTCGCTCTTCGATACGCCCACTTCCACTGAACCCCGTCAGGAAGCGCAACGCGATCTTTTCTCGCAGTCGCCCGATGTTCAGGTAATTGCCGGAATGCGTTCCATCAATGAGGTTCCACATAAATACATACTGGTAGATGATAAGGTAAAACGAGCCGGGCTGATCACCAAGCTCTTCAGTCAGAAATCTGTCTGCTTCGATACCGAAACTACCGGAATTGATGTTTTCACTGCCGACCTGGTGGGTTTGTCGTTTTGCTTCACAGCCGGTGAAGCTTATTACGTGTCCCTTCCTGCCGGACGAAGCGAATGCCTGGAGGTAATGAAGGAGTTTAAGGCATTTTTTCAGAGCGATCAGATCCAGAAAATCGGGCAAAATATAAAATTTGACCTGCAGATGCTGGCATCTTACGGTATCCAGTTACGGGGGAATATGTTCGATACAATGATCGCTCACTATCTGCTGCAACCCGAATTACGCCACGGAATGGATTATCTGGCCGAAGTTTATCTTAAGTACCGTACCATCCATTACGAGGATCTGTTCGCCGGTAAAGGCAAAAACCAACAGGATATTCGCAGGGTGGATTTGAACAGGCTGTGCGATTATGCAGCCGAAGATGCCGATATCACCTTTCAGCTGAAGCAAATACTGGAAACTGAACTGAGCCGTAACGGGTTGGAGAAGCTTTTCTTCGAAATGGAAATGCCGCTGTTGCGGGTGCTTGCTATTATGGAGCAAAACGGTGTAAGAATTGATATTGAAGCCCTGCGTCAAAGTTCGGATATCTTAACTGCCGATATGAAACTATTGGAGAAAGAGATACATCAACTGGTGGGTAATGAGTTCAATGTGGGTTCGCCCATGCAGGTGGGTGAAGTGCTTTTCGGACAGCTCAAACTGGATGAAAAGGCAAAAAAAACCAAAACCGGGCAATATTCCACCTCCGAAGATGTGCTGGAAAAACTTCGGTCAAAACATCCCGTGGTAAGTAAAATTCTGGATTACCGGGGGCTAAAAAAATTATTGAGTACCTATATTGACGCCTTGCCACTGCTGGTCAATGCCAAAACGGGTAAAGTGCACACTACCTACAATCAGACCGTGGCGGCTACCGGGCGGCTGAGTTCCACCAACCCCAACCTGCAAAACATTCCCGTGCGCGATGAACTCGGACGCGAAATTCGCAAGGCATTTATTCCCAACGATGGCGAATTGTTGCTGAGTGCAGATTATTCGCAAATCGAACTTCGGATAATGGCTCACCTGAGTGGCGACGCCAACATGCTCGAAGCTTTCAACAGCGGACAGGATATTCACGCAGCTACTGCAGCCAAAATTTACAAAATTCCACTGGAGGAAGTTACATCGGATATGCGCCGTAAAGCCAAAACGGCTAATTTCGGGATTATTTACGGCATTTCTACCTTTGGTCTGAGTGAGCGCCTGGGAATTCCACGAGCAGAAGCAAAAGAGTTAATTGATGGCTATTTTGAGACCTATCCGGATATTAAAAGATACATGGAAGAGGTTATTCAGCGGGCAAAGGAGCAGGGGTATGTGGAGACAATTTATGGTCGTAAAAGATATCTCCCCGATATCAATTCACAAAACAGCGTGGTACGCGGATTTGCTGAACGAAATGCCATCAATGCACCGATTCAGGGCTCGGCAGCAGATATTATCAAAATAGCGATGATTCGTATACAGGAACAACTCGAAAAGAAAAATCTGAAAGCCACTATGACCATGCAGGTACATGATGAACTAAATTTCAGTGTACCAAAAGACGAACTGGAGGTAGTACGACAATTAGTTATCGGTGAAATGCAGCAGGCTATTCAGCTGAAAGTGCCGTTGATAGCCGATTGCGGAGTCGGTGACAACTGGCTCGAAGCACATTAGGTGGCTGCCCGGCAGGGATATGACAAAGAAGCCCTTTCTCAATCGAGAAAGGGCTTCTTTATTATTTTTCAGAAGCAATTAAGCCAGTTTGTTAACGTAGATGGACAGCTTGGATTTTAAGTTGCCCGCTTTGTTTTTGTGGATAACGTTGCGTTTAGCCAGTTTATCAAGCATAGCGCTGATTTTTGGTAACATTTCCACGGCTGCAGCTTTTTCTGTAGTTGAGCGCAACTTGCGAACAGCATTACGTGCTGTTTTTGCATAATAGCGGTTAGCTAATTTCCGTTTTTCAGTCTGACGAATTCTTTTAAGGGATGATTTATGATTTGCCATCTCAATCTTTTTTTTAGTCTGTTATTTTTTTTTGTAGCCCATAGGGGAATCGAACCCCTCTTTCCAGAATGAAAATCTGACGTCCTAACCGATAGACGAATGGGCCATTGAACCGGAACAATCTCTATATCCTTGTTTTCAATTGCGGGTGCAAATATACGGCACTTTTTTGAATTGACAAAGCCTTGTCCGAAAATATTTTGAAATTTTCTGTCATAACTTCAGATAACGCTGATATTCAACCGCATAAAAAGTGATGGATTTTTCCTCATTCTAATTATTCCTTTAACTGATGGTCGAATTTTGTGGATTTGCATTGTTTAGTTGCTATAAAAAAATAAAAATGGGAGGTGTTGATTACGTCCCATTTATATTTTTTGGCGGTATGAGTGAGATTTACTGCATGAATCAGAGCAGCGACTCCACTTTTGCTTTCAGGGTCGCTTTGGGTGTAGCACCTATTTGTTTGTCGGCCAGCTTGCCATCCTTGAAGAAAAGAATGGTGGGAATGTTGCGAATACCATACTCATTGGGAGTGTCGATGTTCTCATCCACGTTCATTTTACCGATTTCCACTTTGCCTGCATATTCTTCAGCGAGTTCTTCGACAAGCGGGCCCACCATGCGACAGGGACCGCACCATTCTGCCCAGAAATCGATTACTACGGGTTTGCCCGATTCGATAATTTCTTTGATGTTTTCGTCTGTAAATTCTAAAGTCATAATTTTAGTTTTTTAGATAGTAATTTTTATTAGTTTAATAACGCTGTTGACTCAAAAATGTTTTTTGGCATAAAGCAAAATTCTTTATTTTTTCCGGTAAATTAAGTCATTTCAATTTTATATCGCAGTATATCTTCAGCTTCGGCTTGCCTGAGGTACTGATAAACTGTTGAATTTATTTTCATCCGGTGTGGCCGGGCAAAGAGTGAAATTTTTTCGGAGGTTAAAAAATTCTTTATTTCAATATATACATTTACATCTCCCTTGTTTTCGGTTACTATTTTGGTGAGTTCTACGGCCACATCGTTGGTCAGTTTATCGAGCGAGAGATAAATCCGGATGCGGGTTATCAGTTTTCTAACCTCTTTGAAGGGCATAATGTTCATTATTTTCAATTCAATTTCGGGTTTCACATTTGGATCGGGAGTATGGTTTCGGTAATCGCTCCCTTTCACCTGCACTACTGCATGTATATACAAAAACAGGTCTTTAATCATGTATTTTGCATAATCGTCAAAATTTTTTCCAAAAAGCGGAAACTCGTGCGAGCCGTTGTAATCTTCGAGCGTGATCATGCCATAGGGGTTTCCTTTTTTGGTCATACCGTCGCGAAAGGCGGTTACCATTCCCCCTATTTTGAGCCCTGTGCCCAATTGATAGCGGCTAAGGTCCTTGATATCCTCGGTGGTTGCATTGCATATATTTTTTATCTCAAATTCAAATTCATCCATGGGATGAGCCGAGAGGTACATGCCGATCATTTCGCGCTCCTTATTCAGTTTCACCAGCGGCGACCACTCCGGAGCATATGGCACTTCGGGTTTTGTGATTTGCACCGCATCTTCAAGTGCACCGAACAGTGAATTCTGATTGAAAGAAACGTCTTGCTGATAGAGGTTTCCGTATTTTATGAATGCATCCAGCACTAATTCTTCTTTTGAATTCAATGCAAAGAACTGCTCACGGCGAATGTCGGTCAGTGAATCGAAAGCGCCTGCCAGCACCAGACTTTCTATATTTTTCTTGTTGCAGGCATTGAGGTTAACCCGTTCAAAAAAATCAAAGTTGTTTTTGAACTTTCCATTTGCTTCACGTTCTTTAATAAGTGCTTCAACTGCCCCCTCGCCCACATTTTTTATACCTGCCAGTCCGAAACGGATATTTCCGTCTTTATTCACCGTAAATGTAAGATCACTTTCGTTGATATCCGGGCCAAGTACATTCATTTTCAATGATTTGCATTCGTCCATCAGTTTGCCAACTTCGGTGATGTCGTCCTTGTTTCTCGTTAAGTTGGCGGCCATGAATTCGGCCTCATAATGAGCCTTGAGGTATGCCGTCTGATAAGCCACCAGCGAGTAACATGTGGCGTGCGATTTGTTGAAGGCATAAGAAGCGAATTTAGCCCAGTCGGACCAGATCTGTTCCAGTTTTTCCACATCGGAATATCCGTTCTTTTGTGCACCCTGCAGAAATTTCTCATGCAGTGATTCCATCTTGTCTTTCAGCTTCTTACCCATCGCCTTACGCAATTCGTCGGACTGACCACGGGTAAAGCCCGCCAGGTCGCGGCTCAGAAGCATGACCTGTTCCTGGTAAACGGTGATGCCATAGGTATCATTCAACCTTTTTTCCATCACCGGGAAGGCATATTCTATCGGTTCCTGGCCATGTTTGCGGCGGATAAACTGCGGTATATAATCCATTGGTCCGGGACGATAGAGCGCATTCATGGCTATCAGATCCTCAAATTTGGTAGGTTTCAGTTCCTTCAGATATTTCTGCATTCCAGCCGATTCAAACTGGAACACGCCCACCGTATCGCCTTTGGAGAATAGTTTATAGGTTTTTTTATCGTCGATGGGAATGTTGTCAATATCAATGTCAATCCCTTTGGACTTTTTGATGTTGACCAGGGTGTCTTTGATGATGGACAGCGTTTTCAGTCCGAGAAAGTCCATTTTCACCAGCCCGACATCCTCTATCACTGTCCCTTCGAATTGGGTGATTACCTTATCTTCTTTGGTTTCCTTGTCCACCGCGGTGCTGAGAGGCACCAAATTAATCAGGTCGTCGGCTCCGATAATCAGTCCGCAGGCGTGTACGCCGGTCTGACGCACCGTACCTTCGAGCATTTCAGCATATTTCAGCGTGTTGGCAAGGGTTGGGTCGTTGGAGTCGCGTGCATCTCTCAGTTCACTTACATATTTGAAGCAGTTTGTCAGATTGACTTTAATTTCTTTGTCATTTTCATCGTTTGGGAATCTTCCGGGAATGAGTTTTGTAAGTCTGTCGGCTTCCGAGAGAGGTAATTTCTGAACGCGTGCCACATCTTTTATGGCTGATTTAGTTCCCATGGTGCCGTACGTCACGATGTTGGCCACCCGTTTCTTTCCGTATTTTTCGGTCACCCAGCGCATAATCTGCCCCCGTTTATCATCTTCAAAATCAATATCGATATCGGGCAGTGAAATACGGTCTGGATTGAGGAAACGCTCAAACAGCAAATCATACTTCATCGGATCTATATTGGTGATTTTCAGACAGTATGCCACCACCGAACCGGCTGCAGAGCCACGTCCCGGGCCCACCGAGATATTCATGTCGCGAGCTGCCTGTATAAAGTCCTGCACAATAAGGAAGTATCCGGGAAAACCCATTTTTTTCATCACGTCCAGTTCAAAATCGATGCGTTCCCGTGTCTCATCATTCAAATTTGCTCCGTAACGCCTCTCTGCACCCTGATAGGTGAGTTTGGTCAGGTAGTCGGCATCCAGTTTTATACGGATGGCTTTGTCGTAACCGCCGATGCGGTCAAAAGCTTCGCCGAACTCTTCGCGGAGTGTCCCTTCATCGTATCTCTGCCGGTAATCTTCTTCGGTGCCAAATTCAGCCGGAATTGGGAATACAGGCATCATTGGAGCAGATTCAAGTTTGAAGAATTCCACTTTATTGGCAATTTCCAGTGTGTTTTCGAGACATTCTGGAATATCGGCAAAAATTTCAGCCATTTGTTCCGGTGTTTTCAGCCACTCCTGTTTGGTGTAGCGCATGCGGGTAGGGTCATCCAGGTCCTTGCCGGTGCTCAGACAAATGAGGTGTTCGTGGGCATCGGCATGATCTTCTTCCACAAAATGTACATCGTTCGAGGCGATGAGTTTCGTATTGGTCTTGCGGGCAAGAGCAATCAGCTCCTTATTCTGAAGTTCCTGTTTGACATACGTTTGTGTGTCGGCTCCCGGTTTGTCTGTTTTGTGGCGTTGCAGTTCGAGGTAATAATCGTCGCCAAATACTTTTTTGTACCACAGTATAGCTCTTTCGGCAGCAGCCAGATCACCGGCTTCAATGTTTTTGTGAATTTCGCCACCCAGGCAGGCCGATGTGGCAATTAATCCCTCGCTGTATTGCGCCAGCAGGTCGTGGTCAATGCGCGGGCGGTAATAAAATCCCTGAACCCAACCGTAAGAAACCAACCGGCACAGATTGCGGTATCCGGTTTCATTTTTAGCAAGCAGTACAAGGTGATAGCCGCTTCGGTCACCTTTATCTTCCTTGTCGTAGCGGCTTCGTTGGGCCACGTACACTTCCGAACCAAAAATGGGTTTAATCATTTTTAGTTTTGTAAGTTCAATTTCCTTACGAATGTCCTCCTTCTCCTCTTCGCCCGTTTCGGGAACTTTCAGTTTCCGTTCCAGTACGGTGATTTTATCTTTTAACGGGCCATTTTTCTTTTTACAAACGTTGTAAAATTCCTTGATGCCGAACATATTCCCGTGGTCGGTCAGTGCCAGCGCGTGCATGCCGCTTTTCACAGCTTTATCCACTAAACCTGATATGCTTGACATCCCGTCGAGTACAGAATAGCTGGAGTGAACGTGTAAATGTACAAATGAGCCCATATTTTAATCCCCTGATAATAAGCGTAATAAAAAATTAATTTTTGGATAAATCGCGAATGATAAAGATACAAGAATATTCTACCGGAGTAAAATTTTATCCGAAAAAGTTATTGACAATTTGAGCAAAAACAAAAGAAATGATGAGAATGAGGGAGATAGCGGGTATTAAATTTTCCCAAATAAATACCGTTACTGTGAAATCCTGTTGCAAATATGAAATGAGTCCAGGGGTGATTCGGTCTACATTCAAATCCTGTAAATGTATAATACAGATATAAAGCAATAAAATTACATATTTAAGTAATATCCCCAAACCGGATATGAATGAAATTAGCTTATAGCTATAAGGAAGACCAAGTTCTGTGAAGTTAACAGAACTAATTATCGCCTGCTGACTATCGATGCGATCATGAGCCTGCTTTATTTGTCAAAGTAAAAAATCAGAAAATGTCAGGAAGAAATGAACAACCGAATGTCCGGTCTTTTTTTATAGGATAAAATTTTACAATTTCTTTGCTCATACTCCTTTATAAAGTGGCACCGATGCCTGATTTTATTACTTTTTTTTGAGGGTAGGCATAAAGTTGTGATTTTACAATGGTTAAACTGCCATTAATGAGAACGTTGAAATAGTTTTATTTGCAAGTGCTGGCGCTTTTCTTTTAGCTTGACACAGGCCGGAACATTCGGAAGAAGACTACGCCGAACCGGGACGAACTTGTGTATATTTTTTGATTTAACGTTGTTTACCGGATTTTATCTGTTATTTTTGTAAGTTCAAAAACAGCAAATATCCAACATGAAGACAAAACGAATGTTGCTCTATATACTTACGGCGACTGCAGCGTTGTTGTTCGCAGCGTGCAACCGGCAGCAGACCGAAGCCGACTGGACGCATCTCAATAAGTTGGACAGCTTGCTCGCAGTGCAGCCCGAAGCTACAGCCGACAGTTTGAAACAAATCCACCCCGCCAGACTCTCACATTTCAACCGCGGTTATTATCAACTCCTGAAGGTGATTGCCCTGGATAAAACCTATTACAATTTTACATCGGACAGCCTGATCGATGCAACGGTACACATCCTGTCGCGTCACAAACGGGCCTACCCGCGCACGTATGCCCGCTCCCTGTTGTATCAGGGACTGGTGCGTTACCGCATGGGTGTGACCGACAGTACAGCTTACGAACCGATAAAAGAAGCCGCTGACATACTGGAAGTAAAGAAAATTAATGATCCGCTCTTATTGTATTTTTGCTATCATTATTTGGGTTTAATCCACAACGAAAACAATAATCCATCATACAGTATCCTGTATTATGAGAAAGCCATTAA
>Ga0209098_1004889_pt1 | contig 10260 bp, 7 predicted proteins | sample AD_JPNHW1_MetaG_FD_184429 | JGI IMG/M metagenome (GOLD analysis project Ga0209098, IMG submission 184429) | Active sludge microbial communities of municipal wastewater-treating anaerobic digesters from Japan - AD_JPNHW1_MetaG (SPAdes) (version 2) | ecosystem: Engineered > Bioreactor > Anaerobic >... | reverse complement strand
CGAGGAGTGAAGAACACCGGCTTTATGGCCACCGGTAGCTACGCAATATGCTTTGGCAATTTCCATTCCATCGCCGTTCGGGTCGTTTTCACGGTGTACGGCAATTAAGGTTGGAACACCAAAACCGCGGAGATATTCGGCTCTTACTTCTGAAGCCGGAGATTTTGGAGCGACCATGATAACGGTAATATCCGGACGGATCTGGATGCCTTCTTCCACAATATTGAAACCATGAGAGTAGGAGAGGCAAGCTCCTTTTTTCATCAGTGGCATAGCCTGTTTAATTACCGGAGTGTGGTATTTATCAGGGGTAAGGTTCAGAACAAGGTCTGCTTTGGGAACCATTTCTTCAAATGTTCCTACCGGGAACCCGTTTTCAGAGGCATTGATGTAGGAAACCTGTTTTTCATCAATTTCAATTTTGCGGAGTGCATAAGAAATATCAAGACCACTGTCGCGCATGTTTAAACCCTGGGCAAACCCCTGGGCTCCGCAACCAAGAATTACAACCTTCTTTCCGATGAGTTTCTGAACACCGTTTGCGAATTCTGAACTGTCCATGAATTCGCATTTTCCCAATTGTTCCAGTTGGATACGTAATGGGATTGAATTGAAATAATTTGCCATTTTTATTTTTTTTAAATGTTTTTAGAGTTGATCATTTCGGGCATTCGCCGGTCTCTGTTTTTATTGAATACAAAGCAATGAAATATTTGGTTCAAATTCGTGTAAAAAAACACCTATTTTAGGTATATTTCCTCGAATATCCAAAAAACAGTTGTTTTCATCTTTTTAATAATTGTTTTATTTGACAGTGTTTTATCTTGTTTTTGTTGATCTGTTCAAATTGGTTTATTTCCTGTGTTGTCGGTCTTTTTCTTAAGGCTGTTTCAAGGATTCATTCCGGAAAGCCAACGGCAAAACGCCGGTTTCCCGTTTGAAGAATTTGGAAAAGTAGGATTGATCGGCAAAATTCATGTAGTTTGAAATTTCGGAGACACTCATGTTGGTGTGAACCAGCAGCCGCTTAATTTCTAGTAGTTGTTTCGATTTGATGACGTCGAGGGTGGTTTTGCCGGTTAGTTGTTTCAGTGTTTGTGTGAGATGGTTGGGCGTTACGGCCAGCATCCCGGCATAGCTGTTAATCGTGAGGTTCTTGGTCAGGTTTCCTTCCAGTATCTGGTAGAAGCGTTTAATCAGCAGGTGGCCTTTGCCTTTAATGATTAGTTCACTGTCGACAGGATAGAGGTTCGAACAAAAAGTCAGGATCAGATCCAGGATCGACCGGAGCAGTTCGAGCGAGGTGGTTCCATTTTTTTCTGCTTCTTTGATTCCTCGTTCAAAAAGATTTGCAAGAAACAACTTATCAGCATCCTCTTTAAGATGTAAAGGCGGATTGTTTTGCTGGATGGTATAAAAGAACGGAAATTCGATCAGCCGATTGGGATTTGACCGGTCGAGCTGATAAAAGTCGGAGGTAAAAATGAAAATAAACCCGTCGATATCCTGTGAAACGTTGATGTTGTGGGCTTGTCCCGGGGAGAGGAAAAACACACAGGGCGGTTTTATCTCATAGTGGTTGTTGTCGATCGCATATGATCCGGAACCTTTTAAAAGAAAAAGAAGTTCAAAAAAATCGTGCCGGTGCGGATACATCACCTGATAATGGCGGTTGGCATCGAACGTTTCGATTTGAAACTGCTGGCTTCTTCTTTCGGGAGAACTGAAGGCTTGCAGGCTGTAGACCGGTATCAGGTTGCTTTTTCCCATTGATTCAAAAATACGAAAGATTCTCATTCATTGGGTGACATTTGTTCGTTTGATGAAGGTGGGTTCTTTTGGACACAAAAAAAAATGACCACTGGGGCGTGATCATTTTCAAGGTGATATTAAAAAAAAACAGGGGAGAGGAGAATTTTCAAAATCGAGGGCAAGATACTAAACATCCGTTTTCATTTTCATTTGAGAGCATCGGTCGAAACCCTTTTTCAACCAGTGGATGTTTTCTGTTGATCAACGTCCAGTTTGTGTTGATGAACGTTGAAAATTATTTGATGAGCCATTTTTGATAGGGCTGGTGATTGTCAGGATTGCATAATCGGCGGGGCTTTTAATGGGAATCAATTTCCCATGGATAATTATAATGAAGATGGAATTCCGTTAGGGATGGTTGCGTGGAGAGTGTAAAATGTTTTTCATAAACCGGTATCGTATTAGGTACAAAGCACGTACATCTCTTTTTGCGGATTGATTAACAACACCGGCGTGATGGTCGATTTTTTAACCAGCCTTTTTTCGAATGGTCCTACAATCTGGTCGGCCAGTGAAACATTGAGGCTCCCGGTGAAAATCAGCAGGTCGTAGGCGTACGATTTGGTTACCGCCTCTTCGTGGATTCCCCAGCTGCTCTTCTCCCCGTTGTTCATCCAGTAGTTGAATTTAAACTGGTTGTAAAACTTCTTTACAAAAGAGACGATGGTCTCAACTTTGTCTTTCAGGTCCGGATCTTTGTCATTGGCTTTGAGCAGTTCAATCTCCGACTGGTTGAACCGTCCGAGATAGCTACCCCACAGGGTTGCGTCTTTGGTGTTGTTCCTGAAATCGATGGGGATCAGGATCCGCTTGAACCGGTTTCCGCTTTGGGCGTTTCCCCGCGAGAAGTAGAACGGAAATCCCGATTGGTAGAATGCTTTTAACAACGGTGTTGTAAGGTTCCCCCCGAAACAGAGCATAATACAGTTAAATTTTTCTCCCAGTTCCCCAATGATATCTTCCAATTCTCCCGGGAGGAGCAGGGTGGCAACGCTGAGTTGGGGAATATCCTGCTGAATGATATTGGCATATACCGAAATCCGGTTTTCCAGTTCCTTTTTTTCCTTCTCTTTTTTATAATGGGCAAAAAGGCAAACTTCTTTTTCGAGTTTCAATGCGAAATAGACTGCATCAATCAGGGTTTGCCGGAGGTTTTCTTCCTCATTGCACCAGATCAGTATTCGTTGGTCTTCAATTTTTGCCATGTTTTAGAGCCATTCGTGATACAAAATTGTTATTAATCAAACTACCTGCAAAATGTCAGGAGAAGCATACTTCAAAAGTTTTAATTTTCGCAAAAAAACACAGGTATGATCAATCAGCAGTTATTCAGTCCGCAGAGCATTGTGGTTGTGGGTGCGTCAAACGATATAACCAAACCTGGCGGAAAATTACTAAAAAACCTGATCGACACAAACTACTCCGGTAAGTTGATGGTGGTAAATCCGGCCCATGATGTGGTACAGGGAATTCCATGCCATCATTCGGCAATGGATGTTCCGGGCGCTGATTTGGCCATATTGGCAATTCCTGCTCCGTTGTGTCCTGCGGTGGTTCAGGTTTTGGCGACCGAAAAAGGGGTGAAGGCATTCATTGTGGTTTCGGCGGGTTTTGCCGAAGAGAGCGAGGAAGGAGCCGAACTCGAACGCGATTTGGTGCAAATTGTCAACGAAAACCAGGCTTGCCTGATTGGTCCCAACTGCATCGGGGTGCTGACTCCCGAACATGCCAGTGTTTTTACCCAGCCCATTCCTCATTTGCATTCCTGTGGGGTCGATTTTATCTCTGGTTCGGGGGCAACGGCTGTGTTTATTATGGAGTCGGCTATTCCTAAAGGATTGAATTTCCATTCGGTGATTTCGGTTGGGAATTCGGCACAAACCGGTATTGAAGAGGTGCTGGAATATTTTGATGAAACCTACGATCCGGAAACCTCGCCCAATGTGAAGCTGCTTTACATGGAGCATATCGGCAATCCCGACAAACTGCTTCACCATGCCGCTTCCCTAATTCGTAAAGGGTGCAAGATTGCCGCGATCAAAGCGGGATCTTCGGTGGCGGGTAGCCGTGCGGCCGCTTCGCATACCGGGGCCATGGCAAGTCCCGATCTGGCTGTTGAAGCCCTTTTCCGGAAGGCAGGCATTGTGAGGTGCCAGGGGAGGGAAGAGCTGACCACGGTTGCCTGCGTGATGATGAGCAAGCCGTTGAAAGGTAAAAATATGGCCATTATTACCCATGCCGGAGGACCGGCCGTCATGCTCACCGATGCGCTTGAAGCCGGAGGCCTGAATATTCCCCGGCTGGAGGATTCTCTGGCAAAGAAAAAGTTGAAGGAGATGCTTTTTCCTGGCTCTTCGGTCGAAAATCCGATCGACTTTCTGGCTACCGGCACCGAAAAACAGTTGAATGCAATTATTGATGCCTGTGAACATGATTTCGAAAACATCGATGCCATGGCGGTTATTTACGGTAGTCCGGGGTTGTTCCCCGTTCGCGATGTGTACAAAATGCTTGACCGGAAGATGAAAGAGTGCAAGAAACCAATCTATCCCATCTTGCCTTCAGTAATCAATGTAAAAGAAGACCTGGCTTTTTTCCTTTCCCACGGCAATGTGAATTTTCCCGATGAAGTATTACTGGGGCGTGCCTTGACCAAAATCTATAACACCCCGGCACCAACCGATGAAAATATTTTCCTCGAAGGTGTGGATATTCCCAGAGTCCGGAGAATTATTGATCTGGCAGAAGATGGTTTTCAGCCGCCAGAGGTTATCCGGCAGCTTTTCGATGCCATTGGCATTAAATACGCTCACGAAATAGAGGTTCACAACGAGGAGGAAGCATTGGAGGCAGCGCATCAGATCAAATTCCCGCTGGTGATGAAAGTGGTGGGCCCCCTTCATAAAACCGATGTCGGTGGAGTAAGCCTGAACAACAAGTCGAATGAATCAGTTGTCAAAGAGTTTCACCGGCTGATCAAGATCGAAGGGGCAAAATCGGTGGTCATGGCCGAAATGCTTTCCGGAACCGAATTGTTTGTGGGGGCAAAGTATGAACCAAAATTTGGGCATATCATGCTTTGTGGTTTGGGCGGCATTTTTGTTGAGGCCATCAAAGACATTACCTCGGGTTTGGCACCTCTTACCTTTTCCGAAGCGCTTTCGATGATCCATAACCTGAAAGGGTACAAAATATTAAATGGATACCGGGGAAACCGTCCGGTCAATGAAAAACGATATGCCGAAGTGATCGTCCGGCTATCGAGCATGTTGAGGTTTGCGACCGAAATCAAAGAGCTGGATATTAATCCGCTGTTTGGTTTGGGCGATTCGATTACGGCCGTTGATGCCCGTATCCGGATTGAGCATCCAACCCAATAGATTTTTTATAGTTTTGTAGTTCACTTAGTATTCATTCATTTTTGTTCAAAATGAGAAAAATTACTTTTTATCTGTTAATCGTTGCTGTGCTTATGATTACTTCGAACCAAGCTTATTCCGAAGGGGACAAAGGATATACACCTGTAACTCCGGTATTGACATCCAATCTTTTAACACCCGAAGTATTATGGTCGTTTGGCCGTATTGGAGGAGAAACCGTTTCGCCCGATCAAACCAGGGTGCTTTATGGGGTAACCAATTTTAAGATGGATGAGAACAAGAGTTATAAAGATTTGTACATCTGCGACCTGAAAACAAAAGTGACTTTCCGGATAACCGATTCGGCCGAAAATGAGGGAAGTGCAACGTGGCGGCCTGATGGGAAGAAGATTGGCTACCTGAGCAGTAAATCGGGAAATTCACAGTTGTGGGAAATGGATATCGATGGAAATAACAAAAAGCAGATTAGTTTCATTGAGGGTGGAGTCGATGATTTCAAGTATTCTCCCGATGGTTCTTTTGTGGTTTTCATGAAAACGGTAAAACTCGACCAGTCGGTCAACGATATCTATCCGGATCTGCCCCAGGCCAATGCCCGTCTCGAAACCGATTTGATGTACCGGCATTGGGATAGCTGGCACGATTATACCTACAACCATCTGTTTGTAGCCGATTACAATGAGAATGGCATGCACGAAGCCAGCGACATCATGCCCGGCGAACGTTACGATAGCCCGATGAAACCTTTTGGTGGCATGGAACAGGTTGCCATCTCTCCCGATGGGAAGATCATTGCGTATACCTGTAAAAAGATGGTCGGTAAAGCCTATGCTTTCTCTACCAATTCGGGTATCTACCTCTATGACCGGACCACTTCGGCGACGAAAAATTTTACCGAAGGAATTATGGGTTATGATCAGAATCCGGTTTTTTCGCCCGATGGGAAAACCCTGGCATGGGAAAGTATGGAGCGCGATGGGTACGAATCCGATCAGGCCCGTTTGTTTATAGCCGACGTGGCAACCGGAAAACGTACCAATCTTTTCGAAAACTTTGAAGAGAGTGCAGCCTCCATTACCTGGGCTGCCGATGGAAAAACCATCTATTTTATCAGTGATATTCAGGCTACCGATGAAATCTTCAGCATTGATGTTGCTTCGAAAAAGATCAAACGGATTACCGATGGCGTACATGATTACCGGTCGATTCAGCTGGTAGGTAACCAGTTGATTGCCCGCAAACAATCGATGTCACAGCCCGATGAGCTTTATCGGGTCTCGCTTGAGACGGGTAAGGATGAGCCGGTAACAGCCGTTACCAAGCCGCTGATGGACCAGTTGAAGATGGGTAAGGTAGAGAAGCGCTGGATGAAAACCTCCGATGGGAAGCAAATGCTGGTATGGATGATTTTCCCTCCTGATTTTGACCCCCAGAAAAAATACCCAACCCTGCTCTATTGCGAGGGAGGGCCACAAAGTACGGTGAGTCAGTTCTGGTCATACCGCTGGAATTTCCAGATCATGGCGTCCAACGGATACATCATTGTTGCACCCAACCGGCGCGGTTTACCGGGTTTCGGGAAGGAGTGGCTTGAACAGATCAGCAAAGATTACGGCGGGCAGAACATCCAGGATTATCTGACGGCTATTGATGAAGCAGCCAAAGAGCCCTATGTCAACAAAGACCGGCTTGGATGTGTTGGTGCCAGCTATGGAGGGTATTCCGTTTATTATTTGGCAGGGCACCATGAGAAAAGATTCAAGGCTTTTATTTCCCATTGTGGAATGTTCAATTTTGAGCAAATGTATACGACCACCGAAGAGATGTGGTTTGAAAACTGGGAAATGGGCGGAGCTTATTGGGAAAAGGAGAACAAGGTTGCTCAACGTTCTTTTGAGTTTTCGCCGCATAAATTTGTCGACCAATGGGACACCCCAATTTTGGTTATTGAAGGTGAAAACGACTACCGGATTCCGTTTACTCAGGGTATGGCGGCTTACAATGCGGCAATTATTCGAGGTATTCCGGCAGAATTTCTTCTATTTCATGACGAAAATCATTGGGTATTAAAGCCACAAGATGGAATTTTGTGGCAGCGAACGTTCTTTAAATGGCTCGATAAGTGGTTGAAATGATCTTTTTACATTAAGATGCAGTTAAGATTTAAAAAAAAGATGTAAAAATCTTGACTTTCTTCAAAATGTGATGTAAATTTGTAGAGAAATCAAAATACAGAAAATATATACAAGATATATAAAAAGGCTTTTATTGGTGGTGATTTATTTTAGGGGATTTTTTTTTAGGCCCTGCCGATCGGCAGGGCTTTCTTTTTTTATTAAAGAACCCGTGTGACGCCTCCTGAAACAATGAATTTCATCACTTCGGCCGGAGGTAAATCAACCTTCTTAACCGAGGTGGCCGGAACAATGTAGAGTTCTCCCGAGAAATTGTAGGAGTGGGGAAAATAGATCGGAACCATCTCTTTAAGACCAAATTCTTCCATCGTCTTCTGGGTCATAAAACCCAACTTCCAAAGTTCGTTTTCTTTGTTAATCAATACCAGTACCGGCACATTGAATTTTTTTTCTTTCCCGATAAATGCCGAAAACAGATCATTGATCGAAGAATAGATGGTCTTTAGCATGGGAACCCTTTTTAAAAGCTTCTGGTAGAGATAGGAAAAAGGTTTCGCAATAATGGTATGGGCAATAAATCCCAGAAAGGTAAGGAAGATTACGATCAGCAACAGCCCCAGCCCCGGAATCCGGAACCCAATCAGCTTGGTTAGCTGATCAACCAGCAGCCCGTCAGCAAAATTGAAAATGAGGTAGATGACATAAGCCGTAACAGCCACTGGAGCAATAATCAATACTCCCTGCAGGAAATAGTAAATGATTCGTTTCATATCCGCCAATTTTAACGAAAGATAGAAAAGAAAAAGGAGATATGTGAAGAACCATCCTGTATAAGCGATCGGGAGATTTGAAGGAAAGAGACTGAAAACAGGGTGATCTCTGCGTTAGCTTTTTCCTTCCAGCCACTCTTTGAAGAGTTTTACCTTTTCGCGGGCTACCAGAAAGTCGTCCTCTTCCTGCTGTTTTACTTTAAGCTTGAGCCGTGAATTGCTGTAGGTGTGAACGTCGGTAATGGAATCGATAGCAACCAGATATTTCCGGTTAATGCGAAAGAACAGTTCCGGATCGATCAACTCTTCAATCACTTCCAGCGTTTGGTCGAGCAGGTAATTCCGCCCGTCGGAAGCCTTGAGGAAAGTGCCTTTCTGGAAGCTGTAGAAATAAAGGATCTCTTCGGTGGTAATGGCCTTGAGATGGGTGCCAATCTTGACTAGAAATCGTTTCCGGTACTCCTTTTTTCCCACCGAATGGATGAGCGATTGAATCAGCTCGGGAGAGATTCTGAGGTCGTTATTGGCGTGAAGCTGGTCAAACTTGTCGAGTGCAACGGCCAGTTCCTCTTTAATAATGGGCTTTAGAAGATAGTCGATGCTGTTTACCTTAAACGCCTGCAGGGCATACTGATCGTAGGCCGTGGTGAAGATCACCGGAGTATTGACCGGGCTGTTTTTGAAAATCTCGAAGCTCAGTCCGTCGCCCAGTTGGATGTCGAAGAAAGCCAGATCAGGGGCCGTGTTGTTCTGAAACCACGAAACGGCTGATTGGATGGTGTCGCAAACGCCTGTGATTTCGGCGGTTGGTCTTAACTGGGTGAGCAGCGATGCCAGTTGGGCTGCGGCCAGTGGTTCGTCTTCAACAAGTAAAACTCTCATGATTTTAAACGGATATGAATTAAAGGTAGTGTGACCCGGAAGGTCTCTTCGGTACGGTCAACCATGATTTCTTTTCCGGAGAGGAACCGGTAGCGTTCGGTCAGGTTATTAAGCCCGATGTGGTTGCTGCCCGAGACATTTTTCCGTAGCTGAAGGTTGTTTTCAACATACAGGGAGGAATCATCCTTTTGTCCGATGATTATGTTCAGGGGTTTTTCTTTGGATATAATGTTGTGTTTCACTGCATTTTCAATCATCATTTGGATGCTCATCGGAATTACTTCAAATCCCCTGTCGTCGTTGATCCGGATGGATACATTGAAGTTATTGCCGAACCGTATTTTCTGGAGATAGATGTATTTTTCAACAAATCTCATTTCATCAGTCAGAGGTACCAATTCTTTATCTTTGAAGTAAAGCAGTTCGCGGTAAAACATCGAAAGTTCGCGGGTAAACTCCTTCGCTTTTTGCGGGTCAATGTCAATGAGCGATCCAAGCGTATTCAGGCTGTTGAAAAGAAAGTGCGGGTTTACCTGATTCTGCATCACCTGGTATTGAAGCGCAATGGCTTCTTTTTTCAGCTTTTCGCTCTGAATAGCCTGATCGAGCCATTCCCGGAAAAAGGAGCGGGCATAAATAATCGCGGTTAGCATAATGAGCACAATGTATTCCCCAATAATAATAAACCATCCATAACTTAGGAACTGCGACCATGTTTGGTGCCTGAGACAGACAAACCACAACCAGTTCCAAAGGAAAATAACAATGGTTGAGTAGGTGAAGTGGAAAATTAGTGCGATAAGAACACTTTTTACCGGATAATCACTCCATGAAATGTATTTGCGTTCAATGATCGCAAACAATAATCCGTTGGCAAAAAGCGAGAGGCCGAGGCAAAGCGAATAACCAGCATTCCACATAAAGTGGTACAACGTAATGTGTTGGCCATTTGTTCCAATCCATAAAAAGATGGTTCCAGTGGCAACAGAAATTGTGGATGCTGTTAAAACCGGGATCAATTGATTCTTTTTCGGTCGATGGATTTTTCGGTCTCGTTTCATGCGTTAAATATAACAAACGGATTTTCTTTTGCCAACCTGGCTCAGGTGGGAGCGACTGAGAAAAATTTCATGTTTTTCCTCGTACTACTCCCTCCTGATACTGGTTTGGATTCTCCGGCTTTCTTCTATTGACACTGCTGGAGCACCATGTTGTTGTGATAGGCTCCCCAGTTGGGCATTAAGGCATTCGACGTGTCGGCAGTTGAAAAAAGTTTGGCTG
>Ga0209098_1004887_pt1 | contig 10261 bp, 7 predicted proteins | sample AD_JPNHW1_MetaG_FD_184429 | JGI IMG/M metagenome (GOLD analysis project Ga0209098, IMG submission 184429) | Active sludge microbial communities of municipal wastewater-treating anaerobic digesters from Japan - AD_JPNHW1_MetaG (SPAdes) (version 2) | ecosystem: Engineered > Bioreactor > Anaerobic >... | reverse complement strand
AGGACGAGGCGTTCGGCGGTTTTCTTGCCGATGCCGGAGATGCCGCTGAGGCGCTTGACGTCGCCGCCGGCGATGGCGGCCTTGAGGTCGCGGACGGACAGGCCGGAGAGGACGGCGAGGCCGAGCTTGGGGCCGATGCCGTTGACGGAGGTCAGCTGCAGGAAGGCGTCGCGCTCGTCGGCGGTCATGAAACCGAAGAGCAGGTGGGCATCTTCGCGGACGACGGGGACGGTGAGAAGGCGGACGCGCTGGCCGGTTTCGGGGAGGCGGTCGTAGCTGCTGAGGGGGATGGCGGCTTCGTAGCCGAGGCCGTGGACGTTGACCACCACGCGGGTGGGTTCCTTTTCCTCCAACACGCCATCCAGAAAGACAATCATGATGCGCCTCGCTGCCTACGGGGACATTCAACCACGCAAAGACCCGCCGCGTCCAGAGGACTTTGGCGGGTCCATGCGGCTGTCCGACCAGCGGACGCAGCCCGGGCCGGGTAAAAAACTAGGCCGAGGCCTTCTTGGTAAGCTTGGCGCGGGCCTTGAGCCGCTTGTTGCGGCGATCGCGGGCCTTGCGCTTCACTCGAACTCTCAGTTGTTGTCCCATAAGGCCGCCTGTCGTATCAAAACCGGCGGCGGCAAGTCAAGCGCCGTGGAATCGGATTTGAAAGCGGGGGCGGGATTTGGAACGATCGGGGCATGAAGGCGCGGCGGTTGTTTGCAGGGGTGGCGGTGGCGGCGACGGAGGAATTGCGCCGGACGCTGGCGGAGCTGCAACGGGGGTTGCGGCTGGAGAAGATCCGCTGGACGCGGCTGGAGAAGCTGCATTTGACGGTGGAATTTTTCGGATTCGTGGAACCGGAACGGATTCCGGAGCTGGAGGGGACGCTGGCGCAGGCGGCGGCGGGCGCGCCGCCGTTTGCGCTGAAGCTGGGCGGGCTGGGGATGTTCGGGAACCTGCGGCATCCACGGGTGCTGTGGCTGGGCGTGGAAGCGGAGGGGCTGGTGGCGCTGCATGCCGCCACGGCCGCGGCGCTGCGGGCCGCGGGCTGGACGCCGGAGGCGCGGCCGTTCGCGCCGCACCTGACGCTGGGGCGGCTGGACCGGCTGCAGGAGGCCGGAAAATTCCAGGCACGGCTGGAGGCGGCGCGCGCGTGGCCGGCGCAGGTGCAGGACGTACGGGAACTGATACTCTACGAGAGCATCGAAGGGCGCTACGTGCCGCTGGCGCGGTGGCCGCTTTCCGGAACGTGAGCCGCGATTCCCCGCATGGGGGAGCCGGTCAAGGGGTGTATTTCGCCTTCCACGCCGCCGGGTCGGGCGTGACAAGCACCCAGCAGCGGCCAAGAGGTTCAACATGGACGGCGGCGGGAGCCTGCGGCGCGAGGCGGCCCCAGCGGGAAACCTTGACGAGATAATCGGTGGGCTGGCCGGTCAGCACGGCGATTTTCATGTGTTCCCACAGGACAAGGGGGGTGACGGCTTCAACGGGGCGGCGCAGATGGAATTCCAAGCCATTCAGGACCTGGCTGCTGACAGAGCAAAGAATGCGATCATCGTTGGGATTCAACAGGGGCGCCAGATGTTTGGCCAGGCGGGTCATGTCCGGGGTGGTTTCAATGAAGCCGGCCGCGGCCTTGGCGGCGATGATGAGTGCGAGCAGACCACCGGCGCACCAACGGACGGCACGGAGAGACAGGCGGCCCTGTTCGACAAGGCGCTGGATGAACTGGCCCCCCAGAATGCTGAGCGGGATGAAGAGCGGAATGAGGTACAGGGCGAGTTTGGAGCGGCTGAGCGAAAAAACCAGGAAGGGCACGACCACGCCGGAGAGGAGTGAATAACTGGCGGCGCGGTTCCAGTCGGTGGCGGTGGAATTCTGCCACTCGATCTGGATCGGGCGGGCGCGCCAGAGCGCAAGCAGGAGCCAGGGGCCGGTGCCCAGCAGCAGGATGGGTACGTACATGACCAGGGCAATCCACAGGCCGGAGTTGCGGTGCATTTCATTGGTGAGGTTGCGCGCGACGATTTCCGTTCCGAGCCAGTAGGAAGCCAGGCCGGGGTTTTGCTTGGCTTCGGAAAAATACCAACTGAAGCCGAGCACGAGGAAAATGGCCAGGCCCAGGCCCAGCATCCAGCGGCCGGGCCGCCAGCCGCCGGTGCGGCGCAGGTGGTACCAGGCGACCGGCAGGGAAGCGGCGGGCACGAGCAGCGCCGGCGGTCCCTTGGTGAGCAGGCCCAGGGCCAGGAACACCCACATGAACAGCAGGGAGAGGCACCGGCGGCGCGCATGGCCATGCCAGAAGGCGGCAAAGGCCAGGGCGGTCCAGAGCGCCACCAGCATGTCGGTGGAAACGGAATGGGCGGCGACCGCGACAAACGGCGAAGTGGCGAAGATGATCCCGGCCCAGCGCCCCGCGCCGGCACCCCAGATGGAAAAAGCAGCCAACCAGACGGCGCCCGCCGCCAGCACCATGGCGACGACCAGATAGGCGCGCACGCCCCAGGGGTTTTCACCCAAAAGCCGGATGCCGGGAATGATGGCCATGTAAGTGAGCGGCGGCTTGGTCCAATGCGGCTGGCTGTTCAGGATGGGATCGTCATAGTCGCCGGAAAGCATGGTTTCGCGGGCGGTTTCGGCGTAGCGGCCTTCGGTGGATTCATAGAGGCCGCGGCTGCCCTGGAACGAGGCTGCGCCGACGAACGCGAGGGCGAGCACCAGCAGCAGGCTGCGCCAATCGTACGAGCGGGCGGCGGGCACGGGCGAAGGCGGAGATGATTCGCAGAAAACCATGAGACCGGGTAAACCCGTTATTTCTTGCGGAACTGTTCGTACCAGGCGACGGTTTCGCGGAGACCTTCCTCGAAACCGACCTTGGCCTTGAAGCCGAAGAATTTCTCGGCGCGGGAAGTGTCCAGCATGCGGCGGGGCTGGCCGTCGGGCTTGGTGGCGTCCCAGACGATCTTGCCCTGGAATCCGGTCAGCCGGGCGATCAGCGGCACGAGGTCCTTGATTTTGATTTCGAACCCGGCGCCGACGTTGACGGGTTCGGCGCCGTCGTAGCGTTCGGCCGCGAGGACGATGGCTTCGGCGGCGTCGGCGACGTAGAGGAACTCGCGCGACGCGTTGCCGGTGCCCCAGACGACGATTTCGGGCGCGCCGGCCTCGCGCGCCTCCACGCACTTCTTGATGAGCGCGGGGATGACGTGGGAGGAGGCGGGATTGAAGTTGTCGCGCGGGCCGTAGAGGTTGACGGGGAGCAGAAAGATGGAGTTGAAGCCGTATTCCTGGCGATAGGCCTGGGATTGGACGAGCATCATCTTCTTGGCGAGGCCGTAGGGCGCGTTGGTTTCCTCGGGGTAGCCGTTCCAGAGGTTTTCCTCGCGGAAGGGCACCGGCGTGATTTTGGGATAGGCGCAGATGGTGCCGAGCGCGACGAATTTCTCGATGCAGCGCCGGCGGGCTTCTTCGAGCAGGAAGAGGCCCATGGCCATGTTCTTGTAGTAGAACTCGCCGGGATGCTCGCGGTTGGCGCCGATGCCGCCGACGACGGCAGCCAGGTGGATGACGAGGTCGGGGCGGAAGTCGGCGTACATGCGCTTCACGTTTTCGTGCTCGACGAGATCGTAGTCCGCGACGAGCGGCACGAAGACGTCGGCGCAGCCGCGGGCTCGGAGGGCGGCGGTCACGAAGCCGCCGAGAAAACCGGCGCCGCCGGTGACCACGATGCGCTTGGATTTGAGATCGATCATGGAAATCTCCTAACAGGGCGAAAAATAGTCCAAATGACGGGGGGCGGCAACGGGAAAGCGGAACGGGGGGTTGCGCGGCGGGGGGCGGGTGCGGCATACTGGACGCATCATGAAGACACATTTCAGCGGATTTCGGTGCTTCCGGTGCGGAACGGAACAGGGAACGGATTTCGGCGGGTACGTGTGCCCGGCGTGCGGCGGGAACCTGGAAGTGCGGCACGCATGGCCGAAATGGAGCGCGGCGAAGTGGTGGCTGGACGATGCCCGGCCGGACGTGTTCCGCTATTGGCCGCTGCTGGCGGTGTCGCGGCTGGATCTGGCGTCGCCGCTGCGGGTGGGGCGGACGCCGCTCTACGCGGCGCCGCGGCTGGGCGCCAAGGCGGGGTTGATGAATCTGTTTCTGAAGGACGACGGCCAAAACCCGAGCGCGTCGTTCAAGGATCGCGCCGGGGCGGTGGCGCTGGTGCGCGCGCGCGAAATCGGCGCGCAGGTGCTGTGCGGCGCCAGCACGGGCAACGCCGGCAGCTCGATGGCGTGCCTGGCGGCGAGCGTCGGGATGCCGTGCGTCATCTTCGTGCCGGAGAAGGCGCCGCCGGCGAAGATCGCGCAGCTGCTGGTGTTCGGGGCGAAGGTGCTGGCGGTGCGGGGCACCTACGACGACGCCTTCGACCTGTGCATGGCCGTCTGCGAGCGGCGCGGCTGGTTCAACCGCAACACGGGGCACAATCCCTTCACGCGCGAAGGCAAGAAAACCGCCGCGTTCGAAATCTTCGAGCAGCTCGGGAAGATCCCCGACTGGGTGGTCGTGCCCACGGGCGACGGCAACATCCTCGCCGGCATCTGGAAGGGCTTCCGCGATCTGCTGGAAGCGGGCATCGCGGACCGCACGCCGAAGATGCTGTGCGCGCAGTCGGCGGCGAGCCAGGCGATCGCCGCGGCGGTTTGGACGCTGCAAAAATCCGGCAACCGCGCGCCCGACTGGCGGAACGTCGAGATCGCGCCGGTGGCGGCGACGACGGTGGCAGATTCGATTTCGGTGGATATTCCGCGCGACGGCTTGGCCGCGGTGCGGGCGGTGATCGAGTCGGGCGGCGCGGCGGTCGCCGTGCCGGACGCGGAGATCCTGGCGGCGATTCCGGAAATCGCGCGCGGGTCCGGCGTCTTTGCGGAGCCGGCGGCGTCGTGCGCGTGGGCGGGCCTGAAAAAGGCCGCGCGCGACGGCGTCGTGAAGCCGGACGAAACGGTCGTGTGCATGTGCACCGGCAACGGCCTCAAGGATGTCGCCAGCGCGCGCAAAGCCGCCGGCGAGCCGACGCCGGTGGACAACGCCGTTGCGGCGGCGATGGCCGCGACCGAAGGATTGGTTTAGGCGTTCATGGTTTTGATGGAACTGGCCTTGGCGAGGCCGGCCACGGAAGAAACAGCCCCGGCCCCACCGGGTCCGACGGCTGTTGGGGAGGCAATTGAGGCCGTCCGGGCTTGAAGTTCCGGCGGGGCGAATTGGTCACCAACAAAGATGGCGGGGTGGGAGGGGAACCCCCTTCAGGCCCGGGTTCGCTTTCGGATGGCGACCAGGATCGCGCCCAATCCCAGCAGCCCCAATGTGCCCGGCTCGGGGATGGCCGCATTCAGAAATTGGCTGGGGGACAACGCCTCGTCGCTGATGCGGAATTCGTCGATCCAGCCACGGAACCCATCGCCTACCATTCTGCCACCTTCAGGGTTACCGGGAAACCAGTAGGGGCCTTCGCCTCCCGCCGGAATCGAAGCGGTGTCTTGGAGCTGGCCGTTGATATAGATTGCATAGGTCGTTGAATCCACAACCAAAGCAAAATGCTGCCACTCGTTAAGTAAAACCAAGCTGGCTGAGTCATTCACGAGTTCAGATTGAAACCATCCGGCAAAGAACAGGTTGTCATCTGTTTCTGACAGCATATAAGAAAGCCCACTAACTGGAGAGAATCCAAAAAGAGGCGATGCCGTTATCGGCATGTCCGGCTTCATGAAAAGCTCGATAGTGAATTCAAAGCCAAGGCTGAGAGCGTTGGCATTGCTCAGGTCAACATACTCACCAGCATCATAGTGTAAGGATCCTATGTTGACTTCGCCGGTTTGCAGAACTGTTGCGGAAGGAACATTGGTGCTCCACCCACTATAGCCAGAATCCCCCCCCCCAGGGGTTACATCCCCAAAGAGGACTTCTCCGTTCAGCAGACCGGTCTCATCGTATGCCCCATAGCCACTACCTTCCTCAAAACGAAGATAGCTGAGGGTGGTGGCGTGGGCAAAGCCCACGCTTATCAATAGAAGTGCAGTGACAAGGTGTGTTTTCATATTCTCACATGGCTGATTGTCTTACATACACACGATAAAAGCGATTGGAGGCACTCAACGGCGCCATGCCACCAGATTGGACTTCAACGCTATGGTTTGTTTGAAGAACATCCACAAGAATTGTGCCCTGCGCCCAGCCTGTGTTGACGGTGTTGGTCAGGATTTGCGTCATGTCATCATTGATCACGAAAATACACCCATCCTTGGTTGCGGTTCCCTCCCGTTTGGCAATGAAGAGATTTGTTTTATAGGCGGTAGAAAGGTAGGTCGTGGCTCCACCTGCATACTTATTCCGCGCGTCAATCAAAGGATCGATGAGAGCTTTCAGCGGTGTCCCCGTCCAACCGGTTCCGTTGTCATCCGTGTCCGCATAGGGAGCATCCAGATAGTCCTGTCGGAACACACAGGGTTGGCCTTCAGACAAAAGGATGAAGGCATAAGCCAGTTCCTTATTTTGTGTCATACCCATTTTGGGAGGATTGCCTTCACCAAACGGTCTGATCTCGTCATGCGATTCAACGAAGGTCACGGCCCGGTCTGGTTGGACATGGATCAACGCGCCATAGGACAGCTCTTCCATGTCGAACGTTCCATTTTTATTGCACATATCTGCAAGCTTCTTATGAAGCGGGAAATCATATGTGCAAACCCGGTTATCCATCAGGGCAATCCATGTTTGATGTTCACGGGCGGAGGCATGCCTGACCTCTGTCCAGTATTCCCCGACGGCGAACCGGTCGCGCATCAGGTCGGAGCGCATGTATTCGGCGAAGAAGTCGGGACCCATACCTTGGGTGTAATCGAACCGGCAGCCGTGGGCGCCAAGCCGGGCCTGCAGCCAGTTGCCATTGTTCTTCATTCCGCTGCGCATGTAGGAATTGCGTTCGTTCACGTCCGCCGAATGGGCGGCGGGAAATGAATCCCACGCATGCACGCCATCCGGCAGGCCGAAGCCAAAATCGTATCGGAAGGGGAAGTCGGCATAGTTGACATTGAAAAAGCCGTTGGTATCACCGGAGCCGCTGTTTTGCTTCTCAAAGGTCTGGTGGCTGTATTCGTAGTCGTAACGATAGGTATTCGTGTTGTTGTTCATATGATTGAGCACCGTATCCACAATGCACTCAATTCCCCGTTGGGCAAAGGCCTGGTAGCACGATTCAAGCTGAGCTTCGGTTCCGTACCGGGTCGGAATGGTATCGGCCTGGTTGTAGCTGCCCAAATCATACGGATCGAACACATCGTATCCCACGCTACCTTTTCCGCTTTTGCCCTTTCCCGGCGGATTCATCCAAACACGGTCGAACCGGGCATACAGGTTGCTCTCCACCTCCTGCTGAAGCTGCTCATACCAATAGATGTCCGAAAAACCCGCCAGAAGCGTAGAAGTGGTGCCCGTGCTGACAGTTTCGACTGAATAAAGCTGGCTGCCATTATTGAACCGGAACCGGATCGGGCCGTTGAGGGTGCCGGAAATTGTTATGTCTCCCCCAAAATATTCAGCATGCGCGCCGTTTATAGGCAAGGTGGTATCTGTCTGGTTGGTTTCGCCCCACTGAAAATCATCCCAACTGCCGTTCGCCGCGAATTTGAACGCCACGTTGGTTTCATTGGTGAAAACGCGAATGTACTCCCACGTATCGTCGCCAATCGCCGTCATGTTGTTGACGGCTGGATTCCAACTGTTGAAGGACCCCACCACGCTCATGGTGTTGAAATAGGTTGCCACCGGTCTGGGGACATCCCATCCAAATGCCTGAATCATCACCTCTCCGTCATCGAAAAGCGGAGTGGTGCTGGGCTCCGGGGCGGGGATTGGAGACAAATAAACGCGGGTTCCCAGGAGAGTCGTATTGTTGTTGCCGAAACTGCCGCTGACGCTTGCGCCGTAGGCTTCGGTGGACAGGTATTGATACTGTCCGTTGTTGTCGCCCCCGAGCACTATGGCGGCGACTTGAACGAAGGTTGTGGAGGTGGGGGTCCACGCGCTTTGAAGGATGTTGCTCAGCGGAATGGCCACTTCGATCCCGGCATTGGCAAGGTTGGTGCTGTAAGGCGTATCGCCCCACTGCGAGATCGGCGAGGGTCCGGTCGAGGTGAAAGCGGGGCTCAAATCCGTGGCCGCGCCGCCCGAAAGCCAATAAACGCCCTGACCGTACTCCTTGCCGCTGAGTTGCGCCGCGGAGTTATTCCGTCCATCATCATTTCTGTTACCCACGAGAATGCCAACATCAGGCTCGAAGACTCCCGCTTGGAAGTTCAAGTTATCTGCCCGGCTTAGTCCTCTTGGCCCGGAGCTAATAGCCGAGAGACTGCTGACGCCGCCGGTCGTGGTGTCGAGCAGGATCAAAAGTGGGTCGTCGCCATGGATGGTTTCCTGCTTGGAGTATCCCGCAACTCCAACGTAAAGGTTGCTGTCATCGTGGTTAATGTAAATTCCGCCATGAATGCGACCAAACCCATTCATCGCATCGCTGCCTTGCGCGTAGGGAAGCATCCCTCCCGCGCTGGAAATATCGAATTGTTCATCACTCGCATCACTGCCGGGCGGATTGGTCGAAATCACGGAGCAGACTTTTAATGGAGCGATTATGCCAGCCGTCAACGGTTCCGGGTCCGAACCGTTCGGAATGCCGTCGCCGTCGATGTCCGGGTCTGAGTTGTCGCCGATGCCGTCGCCGTCCGTATCGAGCCATTCGTTGGGATCGAGCGGGAACGCGTCGGGTCCGAAGACGATTGAACCCGTGTTGTCTGGGTCAAAAGGGCCGTCGCTGACATAATCGTTGTCGGTGTCTGGATTGTTGGTGGCGGTGTGGAGAACCAAATATTCATAAGAATCGCCGTAGCCGTCGCCATCCGCATCCACCTCCGCGCCGACTCCGGCTGCATAAAACCGAACGCCCGTTCCGGCGGGCAACGCCCGCCCGAGCTGGCCGGTATCGATCCAGCGGAGTTGATTCGTTCCCGCCGTGACATAGCCGACATCGGCGAGGGTCCAGGAAACCCGGCCCGTGAACTCTCCGCCGTCGAAGCTGTAAATATCCACTCGATTAGAAAATGTTGACGGCCAGGTAAAAGTTACGGCCATGCCGGCATTGGTCTGCCCAATCTCCACAACTTCCAGATTGTTGCTCCCGCCCATGCTCATCATGGCCATCCCGCCCCCGCCCGAACCGCTCAAAACGGAAGACGACGCCGCTGCGGCACGCGCAGAAGCATCCGACTCGTTTTCAATCGAAACCCAGAACATGATGGAGCGGAGATTCAGTTCCTCCAGAAACGCATTGTCGGCCGCCGTTCTGCTGAGCGTGGAAAAATTCGGGAAGGGCTTGCTGTCGAACGTGGCGACCCATTCTCCGCCCTCCGTCATAATCTGAATGGACGCCCGGGAAAGATCTTCAAACACAACCAGCGTTTGCCCGCGATAATCCGCCAGTTCGCCTTCGGCCAGCCAGGAGCTTTCTCCCCAACCGGCGTACCAATCCTCCCACTCCTGAAAGCTGTAATCGCTCTTGCGAATCATTCCCTCGATGGTTTTGAGAACCGTCGGTTGAAGAGGCGGAATCAGCGGAGCGATTTCCGTCCGTTGTCGCAAGTAATGTTCCACCAGCGAATCCACCGTGCTGAATTGCGCCGATGCGGATGCGGTCAGCAATATCGAGAAGGACAAGAACGCCAATCGGATCAAAGAGCACCTGTGAGTCGCCTTCATTACCGCCGCCCTCTTACATTGTCCCGAAGCCACTGCCGTCTTCAACGGGTTCAAGTATGCCATGGGCGACATGTTCCCACAAGTGCAAATCTTATCAATACCGATATTATGGCTTGAAGCCTGGCGGGAGGGCTGTTGGGGTTCCGGTTTCTGGCGCCGGAATCAAAGTCCAGGCGGAAAAATATGTGTTTCAAATTGGCCGGTGGGGCTCAATAGGCGCCGGGTTCAGGAGTATTCGGGCGCGCCTGCGAGATTCCAGCGCGCGACGACGGGCGTGGCGCCGGGTCGGGCGAATTCGAGCGCGAATTCGCCGGCGGGCGCCGCGAGCTTTTTCGCGAACGTGGCGCCGGAGAGGTTTTCGAGAAAGGCGTGCAGCGCGTGGAAGGCGGGCCGCGGCCGCCACGCGGCGGGATCCGCGTCGTCGATCAGGCCGAACCCGCGCGCGGCGAGGCGCCACCAGTAGACGCGCGACACG
>Ga0209098_1004886_pt1 | contig 10263 bp, 6 predicted proteins | sample AD_JPNHW1_MetaG_FD_184429 | JGI IMG/M metagenome (GOLD analysis project Ga0209098, IMG submission 184429) | Active sludge microbial communities of municipal wastewater-treating anaerobic digesters from Japan - AD_JPNHW1_MetaG (SPAdes) (version 2) | ecosystem: Engineered > Bioreactor > Anaerobic >... | reverse complement strand
TGGCAGCCAATTCAGGATTAAACAAGTCTCCACTTTGCTTGAATGCGTCGAATGCGTCGGCGTCGAGCACGGCAGCCCAAATATACACATAGTAACCAGCAGAATAACCGCCTGAGAAAATATGTGAGAAATAGGTGCTGCGGTAACGCGGTGCAATTTCGTCGATCAAACCTAACTTATCCATCGATGCTTTTTCGAAAGCTGCGACATCACTGATTTGTGCCTGTTTATGGTAATCCATGTCGAGTAATGAGGCGGCCAGATATTCAACAGTTTCAAATCCCTGGTTGAACTGTGCACTTTTCGAAAGCTTGGCAATCAAATCTTCAGGAATTGGCTGACCGGTTTTATAATGTTTGGCGTAAACGCGCAATACTGCTGGCTCGGCAGCCCAGTTTTCCATAATTTGTGAAGGAAGTTCAACAAAGTCGCGCGGAACATCGCGGGCAGTGCGTTTGTAAGGTCCATCGGTAAACAGCGAATGGAAAGCATGACCGGATTCGTGGAAAAGCGTGGTTACCTCGTCAAAACTCAGTAGGGCAGGAGTGTCGCCGGCCGGGCGGGTAAAATTACACACGATAGAAACTACCGGGGTGATCATTTTGCCATCTTTGTACGATTGCGAACGGTAAGATGTGCACCATGCACCGGCATTTTTGCCTGGACGTGGATGGAAATCCATGTAGAATACCCCAATGTGGCGGCCATCGGCTTCCTGCACTTCGTAAGCCATAACTTCGTCGTTGTACACCGGAATATCCGTGCGTTTGATGAATTTCACACCATACAATTTGTTGGCCACATAAATCATTCCATCGATTACATTTTCAAGCTTAAAGTATGGTTTCAACTGTGCTTCGTCGAGGTCGTATTTGGCTTTGCGCACTTTTTCGGCATAATACCACCAGTCCCACATTGCCAGTTTAAATTTACCACCTTCCTTGTTGATCATCGCCTGCATGTCGTCGCGTTCTTTCCTGGCGCGTTCCAAAGCAGGAACCCAAAGTTTCATCAGGAATTGATCTACATTTTCAGGAGTTTTGGCCATGTTGTCGTCAACCACATAGGCAGCATAATTTGGATAACCCAATATCTTGGCACGTTGATCGCGAAGTTTCACAATGTCGGCAATAACTTGCTTGTTGTCGAACGCGTTGTTGTAGTTGGCACGGTTGAGGTAGCCTTTGTATAATTTTTCGCGAAGGTCGCGGTTTTCGGCGTATTGAAGGAATGGTAACATGCTTGGTTTTTGTAGCGTGAATACCCATTTGCCTTCCATTCCGGCTTTTTTAGCAGTTTCGGCAGCGGCAGCAATTACATCATCCGATAAACCTTTCAGGTCTTCTTTTTTGTCAACCACCAATTTGAAATTCTTGTTGGTTTCGGCAAGCACGTTTTCACCAAATTTCAGCGATAACATCGAAAGCTGTTGGTTCAGTTTCCGGAGTTCTGCTTGTTTCTCAGCGGGTAAATTGGCCCCACCACGTTCAAAATCCTGATAGATTTTTTCGACCAAACGAAGTTGATCGTGGTTTAGATTCATCGATTTGCGGTTGTCGTAAACAGCTTTAACGCGTTTAAACAAATCCATGTTGAGCATGATATTGTCGCGGTGAGCCGAAAGCATTGGGGTTATTTCGCGGGCCAGCGCCTGCATCTGGTCGTTGGTGTTGGCTGAGTTCAGATTCGAGAAAATGCGAGCTTTATTCAGTAATTCTCCTGAATTATCGAAAGCCAGAATGGTATTGTCGAAATTCGGCGCTTCCTTGTTGTCGGTAATCGCTTTTATTTCGGCAAGTTGCTCTGCAATACCAGCTTGCATTGCGGGTTTGAAATGTTCCAGCTTGATGTCGTTAAACGGTGGAACCTGAAACGGCGTTTTGTATTCGCTAAAAAATGGGTTACTCATGTCTCTGTCCTGAGCGTTTGTTCTTAAGTTTAAACAAGTAAATGCGGCAAAAGCAACGATGGCTATCCCGATCTTTTTCATATAAATAGATTTTTTGTTTCGATTTTGGCTGAAATATATAGATAATAGCTAGTTGCAAAGCTGATAAAAGTCTGCAAAAGATAAAAAACATGATTTTAGGCAGGAAAATGAGATGGGGGTGACCGTTCGCTGAAGCGAACGGCAAAGGCTAGGCACAATGTTGAACAAAGAGTAGTTATCCTTTGCCGTCTGCTTTAGCTGACGGATTTTGAAAGTATCGTTTATCAATTTGTCGTTATTTACAACTCAAATTTCTTCCCTCAGCCTGAATTTTTATGTACTTTTGCCGATCATTGAAATTCAGACATAAAAGCTAAGAATCATGAATATATCTTACCGCTGGTTAAAAGAATACATCAAAATCGACAATTCAGCCGAAGAAGTGGCTGCTTTCCTTACTCAGATTGGTCTGGAAGTGGGAAGTATGGAAGAAGTGGAGACCGTAAAAGGCGGTTTACGGGGCTTGGTTATTGGCGAAGTTTTGACTTGTGAAAAGCATCCTGATTCGGATCACCTGAGCAAGACGACCGTGAATGTGGGTAGCGAAGTTTTGCCCATTGTTTGTGGTGCGCCCAATGTTGCTGCCGGGCAAAAAGTAGTGGTTGCCACTGTTGGAACAACTTTGTTCGATGGCGATAATGAATTTAAAATCAAGAAATCGAAAATACGCGGCGAAGCTTCGGAAGGTATGATTTGTGCCGAAGACGAAATCGGCCTGGGAACTAGTCACGACGGTATTATGGTGCTCGATCCTTCGGCAGTTCCTGGAACTGCTGCCAGCGAATTTTTTAGAATTGAGTCCGACTATATATTAGAGGTCGATCTCACTCCCAACCGCATCGACAGCGCTTCGCACATTGGTATCGCCCGAGACCTGGCGGCTTACCTGAAAGCGAAACAACCAATCAGTTATTCACGTCCGTCGGTTGAAGGCTTCGAGGTTGATAACCACAGCCTGGAAATTCCGGTTGAAGTGGTAACCCCGGCTGCTTGTCCGCGCTATTCAGGAGTTACCATTTCGAATGTGACGGTAAAAGAATCGCCCGAATGGCTGAAAAATAAACTGAAACTTATTGGCGTTCGCCCAATCAACAATATTGTTGATGTTACCAACTTTGTGTTGTTCGAAACCGGTCAGCCGCTGCATGCGTTCGATGCTGCCGAAATTAAAGGCAACAAAGTGGTGGTTCGCACAGCCGAAGCTGGTTCAAAATTCGTGACACTCGATGGAATGGAACGCGAAATGCATCCCGACGACCTGCTAATTTGCAATGAATCAGAAGGAATGTGTATCGCCGGAGTCTTCGGAGGTTTGAATTCAGGAGTGAAAGACTCAACGACCGCCGTTTTCCTCGAAAGTGCTTGGTTCGACTCGGTTTACATTCGCAAAACCGCTCGTCGCCACACGTTGAGTACCGATGCTTCGTTCCGTTTCGAACGTGGAACCGATCCGAATGGAACCATTTATGCCCTAAAACGTGCAGCACTGTTGATTAAAGAAGTGGCTGGAGGAGAGATTTCTTCGGAAATTGTGGATGTGTATCCAAATCCGGTTGCCGATTTTAAGGTTGACATCAACTTTGCCAATGTGAAACGCCTGATTGGCGCCGATCTCGGAAAAGATAAAATCAAACAATTGCTTGAAGCGCTCGAAATAAAGATTGAATCGGAAACAGAAACCGGACTTTCGTTGCTGGTTCCGCCATACCGTGTGGATGTGAAACGCGAATGCGATGTTGTGGAAGATTTATTGCGCATTTATGGGTACAATAATGTGGCTATTCCAACGCAGGTCAATGCTTCGCTGCAATATTCGGTGAAACCAAACCCAACCAAGCTTCGGAATTTGGTCGCCGAAATGCTGACAGCACAAGGGTTCAATGAAATTTGGTCAAACTCGCTCACAAAAGCTTCTTACTACGATAACAACGAAGTTTTCACTGCCGAAAATACGGTAAAACTGTTTAATCCGCTGAGCAACGATTTGGGCGTTTTGCGCCAGACTTTGCTTTATGGCGGTTTGGAAACCATTGCCTACAACGCCAACCGGAAAAATCCTGATTTACGTTTGTACGAATTCGGGAACTGCTATTTCTACAATGGAAGTGCCTTGAAAGAAAATCCACTGCGCAATTACCGCGAAGAAGAGCATCTGGCATTATTCATTTCAGGAGTAAAAGAAGCTGCCAATTGGTCGGGCGCAGCTACTCCGACAAGTTTCTTTACGCTGAAATCGTATGTTGAGAATGTACTGAAACGCTTTGGATTCAATCCGATTAACCTGAAAACTGAAGGCTTTTCGAATGCTGCTGTCAGTGAAGGAATTCAGTATTTGATCAATGGCAAAAAGCTGGTTGAATTTGGCATCGTTTCAGGAAAAACGCTGAAAGCATTTGGTGTTGAAAATCCGGTTTATTATGCCGATTTCAGTATGGATGTGCTGTTTGTTGAATTGAAAAACAACAAAGTGTTGTTCGCCGAATTGCCTAAATATCCTGAAGTTCGCCGCGATTTAGCTCTGTTGCTTGACAAAAATGTTCAATTCAATCAATTACGTGATTTAGCTTTCCGCTCCGAACGGAAACTGTTGCAATCGGTTGATTTGTTCGACGTTTATGAAGGTAAGGGCGTGCCGGAAGGCAAAAAATCTTATGCGCTGAGCTATATTCTGCGTGACGATGAAAAGACGCTGAACGATAAGCAGATTGAAAAAATTATGCAGAAGTTTGTTGCAACTTACGAACGTGAGTTAGGCGCTAAATTAAGGTAAAATTAAAACTGAAATAAAAACTTTTAAAAGGTGTCGCTGTTTTGTTCGGTGGCACCTTTTTTATTAATAGTCACAAGTATCATGCTGTAAGTATTAAGATAAATCCTGATACTTGATACCTGAAGCTAAAATATTTCTAATGACCAATCAAGCAAAAGGACTAATTTATACATTGATAACTGTTGTGATGTGGGGCGTGCTGGCCATCGCGCTGAAAGTTGCCGTGAAAGTAATCGACTCGCCAACCATTGTTTGGTTCCGGTTTTCGCTTGCTTTTACCGGGATGGCATTGTGGGCAGCTTTTAATGATCCGAAAACTTTAAAAATATTGTATCAGCCCTCTCTGATTCTGGTTATTTCAACGCTGATGCTGGCCTGGAATTACATTGGGTTTATGCTCGGGGTGCAATATACTTCTCCGGGGAATGCCCAGATTGCTGTTCAAACCGGACAGATTGTACTTGCAATTTTTGGTATAGTTTTTTTCAAAGAGCGGCTAACATTACTGCAAAGCATTGGGTTTCTCCTAACCTTGCTCGGTTTCTGGATTTTTTATCAGCAGCATGTTACCGTAATCAATGAAGATACCAGCCAGTACACCAAAGGCATTCTGTTTACAGTTTCAGGGGCTTTAACCTGGGCTATTTATGCAGCTATGCAAAAAAAACTGGTACGTCAGCATCCGGTAACCACGCTCAATATTTTCATTTTCGGACTGCCGGTGTTGCTTTATTTCCCGTTTGCCAATTTCGAATCGTTGCAGCATCTGAGTGTTGGCTATTGGCTCCTGCTCATTTTTCTGGGTGCTAATACATTGATTTCGTATGTCTGTTTATCGCTTGCCCTGAAATATATGGAAGCCGGGAAAGTCAGCGTTTTGCTCATCATGAATCCGATTCTCACCTTTGTTATCATGGGAGTTTTAACCTGGCTACAGGTTACCTGGATTGCTCCTGAGCATTTCTCAGTGCTTTCCGTTTTAGGTGCCCTAATTGCTCTTGGAGGTGCTATGCTGGTGGTATGGAAGAAAAGTAAAGTGACCTCACAACGGGCAGATTAACCTTTTCTGAAATCTAACGGCTCAGGCCAATCTAAAAAGTTTTCCATCACACGAATCGTTTAGTTTTGCTTTCAAAATATTTCAGGTTTAACCCGAATCACGGAACTTGCAATCCGTAACGATCTGAAATTTGAAACTTTTTCTATGTGGGTAATTCTAGCGCTGGCATCGGCATTGTTTTTAGGTATTTACGAGGTTTTTAAAAAACTTTCGGTGCACAAAAATGCCGTCATTCCAGCTCTGTTTATTTCAACATTAACCAGTTCTCTGATTTTTCTTCCGGTTACAATTGGCTCGCCGTACTACCCCGATTTTTTCAAAAACATTGGTTTGTTTGTTCCCGGAATAAATCTTACCCAACATGCGCTTATTTTTCTGAAATCGATAATTGTGGTTTCGAGCTGGGTGATGGCTTTCTATGCGGTGAAAAATCTGCCCATGACCATTGTTTCGCCCATTCGCGCAACTGGCCCAATCTGGACGCTGTTTGGTGCGATACTCATCTTCGGTGAGCACCTTAACGCGCAGCAGTGGGTGGGAGTGAGTATAACCTTATTTTTCTTTTACATGCTTTCAACCGCAGGAAAGTCGGAAGGCATTAATTTCACGGCTGATAAATGGGTTTTCCTGATCATGGCGGGAACTTTTCTTGGAGCAGTCAGCGGTTTGTACGATAAATTCCTGATGCGGCGTATCGACAGGATGGCTGTTCAGGCCTGGTTCTCGTTTTATCAGGTGGTGATTTTATTTCCCGTTTTGGTGATTACCCGATGGCGCTTACCAAAAAATGAGCGAACCCCTTTTCACTGGCGCTGGTCGATTCCACTGATTGGCGTTTTCCTGGTTGTTGCCGATTACTTATATTTCAATTCGCTAAGCTATGCCGATTCGATGGTGTCCATTGTTTCCGCGCTGCGGCGAGGTGGGGCCGTCATCTCATTTGTAGTTGGGGCTGTCGTTTTCAAAGAGAAAAACATCCCGCTTAAAGCGCTCTATCTGGCTGGTATAATGATTGGAATTTTACTAATTTCGATGGCATCGCATTGAAGTTCCAGGTTTCAGGTTTCAAGAAAAAGCAGTTATCTTTTGCTGTTCGGCTTTGGCGAACTGGCATAAATATAAACTAAACGTCATGAAAAAAGTATTTCTCCCCGTTTTCATTTTAGGCCTTTTGTTTTCGTGTACTGAAAAGATACCGGTGCCCAATCCGAAGGAATTGATTGAGGCCGATCTGGCTTTTTCTGAATATTCTGCAAAATATGGCATTCAGAAGGCTTTTGTTGAATTTGCACACGACAGCGTTGTGAAGTTAAAGCCATATTCGATGCCAATTGTTGGGAAGCAAGCCTTGATTGACAGCTATGCCGGAAAAAGTGATTCCGGCCTTTTGCTTACCTGGAAACCCTCGGATGCCGCGATTGCGAAAAGCGGCGAACTTGGATTTACGTACGGAATATGGACGTTTATAGCAAAAGGCGACACCTCGCGGGGCACTTATCTCTCTGTATGGAAAAAAGACAAAACCGGACATTGGAAATACCTTGCCGATACAGGAAACGACGGGTTAAAGCCGAAGAACGAATAATCAGGAAAAATAATTGGTGATTTTATCAAAAGAGCGTTTAAAATATTGATTCACATTAGGCGACGTGTTTTTAATGCAAAAATATTTTGAACTGATTTAAACGATTAAGCAGATTTTATTTATACATTTGGTCAGACCAACTAGAAACTAAAAAACCTGATTTGAGATGGCCAAACGTGTTTCCCTGAAAGACATTGCTGCAAAAGTAGGCGTTTCAACCGCGCTGGTATCGTATGTTTTGAATGGTCAGGAAAAGGAAAAACGCGTTGGTAAAGAAGTGGTCGAAAAAATCAGGAAAGCGGCTGATGAAATGAATTACCAGCCGAACCAAATCGCCCGAAGCCTGAGAAAAGGTACTACCAGTACCATCGGGCTAATTGTAGCAGATATTGCTAATCCTTTTTTCGGGCAATTAGCAAGGATTATAGAAGATGAAGCGAGCCGTCACAACTACGTGGTGATTTTGGGAAGTTCCGACGAAAGTTGGCGGAAATCAGCCTCGTTGACCGAGATTTTTCTGAATCGTCAGGTCGATGGTTTTATCCTCGTTCCTTCTGAAGGCGACCACATTCTTGTTCAGTCGTTGGCTCAACGCAATATTCCATTGGTACTTATCGACCGGCACTTCCCCGAAATTGATACCGATTTTGTGGTTCTCGACAATCAAAAAGCCACATACGAGGCTACTTTACGCCTAATCGACAAAGGCTGTCGGAAAATTAAGATGGTAGCCTATCACTCTTCGCTTTCTCACATGAACGAACGAATTAAGGGATACCGCGATGCCATGTATGAACGAAATCTGAATCAATTTGCCAAAGTTGAGGAGGTGGAAACCCGCACAATGCAAATGGCAAACAGAATGGACGATATTATTCGAAATGCTGACAACGAGGCATTGATATTTGCCACCAATACATTGTCTATTGCCGGGCTTTATGCTATTCAACGGAACAATATTCAAGTTCCAAATGATCTTCTTGTTATTGGCTTTGACGGCAATGAAGCATTCGATTTCTTTTCGCCGCCAATAACATTCATCGAACAACCACTTCAGGAGATTGGACGACAGGCCGTAAATGCTGTTCTGAAACAAATTCAGGGAAGCGAACAAAAAATGCAGCTACGCATTGCATCCCAGTTGGTAGCGCGCGATTCAGGATAAATACCCAAAACATAAATTTTCCAAACCTTAAACTCTATCAAATCATGAAAAAATCAGTATTCCTTATTGGGCTTGTTCTGCTCTTCGGACAAATTTTTGCCCAGCAAACATTTAACGGACTCGATATGAATCTTGGCAATTTGTCGAGATTATCCAATGCTAAAACCCGATCAATAAGTCCTGAAAACTTTACGGGAGAAAAAGGAAAAGGCGGGATGGCGAGGCTTGAAGACAAGGACAAAGCCAATGTTGCCAATGCTTCGTATGCAGCGCGCGATCTGGGGCAAGGCTGGAAAGTCAATCCTTTTGTTCGCATCCAACCCGGCGAAACTTTTACCATGGCCGAAATTGAAGGACCCGGAGCCATTCAGCACATTTGGATGACTCCGGGCGGAAACTGGCGGTTTTCAATTCTTCGCATTTATTGGGATGACGAAACAGAACCTTCGGTTGAATGCCCCGTTGGCGATTTCTTTGGAATGGGCTGGTGCGAATATGCTCCGCTGGTTTCGTTGCCTGTTTGCGTAAATCCCGGTAGCGCGTTTAACTGCTACTGGTCAATGCCTTTCCGGAAAAAATGCAAAATCACGATGGAAAACATTAATGATAAAGACCCGATGACTTTGTATTACCAGGTAGATTATACCCTGACTGAAGTTCCGGCAGATGCAGCATATTTCCATGCTCAGTTTAGGAGAAGTAACCCGAACTCAACTTCTGATTATACGATTGTTGACAACATCAAGGGTAAAGGCCAGTTTGTTGGCGTTTACCTGGCTTGGGGCGTCAACAATAACGGCTGGTGGGGCGAAGGTGAAATTAAGTTCTTTATTGATGGCGACAGCAAATTTCCAACCATTTGCGGTACCGGAACCGAAGATTATTTCTGCGGATCGTACAATTTCGACCGCGGCGGACAGTATAAAGAATTCTGTACGCCATATTCCGGGTTGGTGCAGGTTGTTCGTCCTGATGGAACCTATAAATCGCAGCAACGGTTTGGTTTGTACCGCTGGCACATTATGGATCCAATCAGGTTTGAAAAAGATTTGAAAATTACTATTCAGGATTTGGGATGGAGAGCAGGTGGCCGTTATTTGCCGCAACAATCCGATATTTCATCAACTTGCTTCTGGTATCAGACTGATCCACACGGGAAATTCCCGAAACTACCTGGCTGGCAGCAATTGGAAGTCAACTAATCCCGTCAATATGCGAAATAGATATTTAATTATTCAGTGTGTTGCTCTGGGATTGCTGGTAATGTCGTGCGCTTCACCAACAACACAAAAATCGGCAGTAGTCACTCAAAAGAATACGACTTCAGCAGGAACTTACGCCTTTGATGTGGCTTTTTTGAAAGAGCACAAAATAGATGTTGTAGAGCTAAGTGATGAAAAGGAGAAAGCTTGTCTCGCGATATCACCGGCTTTGCAGGGACGGGTTTTAACAAGCTCGGCCAATGGTGGCGAAGGGAAAAGCTTCGGTTGGATCAATTACAAACTGATCAATTCGGGAAAAGTGAGCCAGCAGTTTAATCCCTATGGCGGAGAAGAACGTTTTTGGCTGGGCCCTGAAGGAGGTCCGTTTTCGATCTATTTTGCCGAAGGGAAAGAGCAGGTTTTCGAAAACTGGAGAGTCCCGCCGGTAATAGATACCGAAGCGTTCGAGATTAAGAAGCAATCGAAAATGG
>Ga0209098_1004884_pt1 | contig 10264 bp, 11 predicted proteins | sample AD_JPNHW1_MetaG_FD_184429 | JGI IMG/M metagenome (GOLD analysis project Ga0209098, IMG submission 184429) | Active sludge microbial communities of municipal wastewater-treating anaerobic digesters from Japan - AD_JPNHW1_MetaG (SPAdes) (version 2) | ecosystem: Engineered > Bioreactor > Anaerobic... | reverse complement strand
GTATTTGCATCCTAAAACAAAATAATTATATTTATTATCAGTAGGACCCGTCATGAATTATACATTTATAATATCAATATATGCATAAATTCTATGCGCGACTTTTACTTTTACGCGACAACCACAAGTATTATTAGCATGAAAGGCGCAAACAATTAGAAGAAAATACGGATTATGCTATTGAGGTGGATGGAAAATGGGCTTAAATAAAATACTGTTCATATCAGGCCTGGGCCTATTGCTGGCCCAGCTTCTGCTGGCAGGTGCAATTGCCGCCGGCGAGTCGGGATCGGTGAATCTGATCATAAAAATGGAGCAGTCTCCAGATGCAGAGGGATTGAGCCAGGCGGAGAGGGAGAACCTGGAGATGAACTCCACCATCAATCTGCTCAATGAAGTCGATTCCAGAGGGCTCATGGCAACCATCGCCGTCACCGGCGATATCGCCAATAAGTTCTACCCGCTTTACGTCACGGCGCTGGGCACCAAAGAGAATCACGAGCTTATCATGGCCGGGATGAGCAGCGGTGAACCGGCAGTCTCCTTCGAAGATCAGGATGCCAGGCTGAGGAAGTCCAAGAGATATGTTGAGGACGACTATGTCTGCGGAGGAAAGCAGTTCAAAGTGGCCGGCTATCTGCCCCAGCCGGACTCATTCAATGCAAGCGCCTATCAGATCTTGGACGACCTGGAGCTATCCTATCTGGTAGACGACGCAGGACTCCCCCAGAGCCAGGGCAAGACCGCCCCCTATCAGATGGATGGGTTCGCCTTTTATGTCGTCCCGGTCAGCGCCAGCTCTGGCCAGAGGCTGCTGGATAGTGCTGCCGCAGAGGCAGGCTACAACGGCACCCAGTGGTATGATCTGCTGGCGAATAGCTTCGATGAGGCATCCGGCAAAGGGGAGTCTGTGATAGCAGTCTTTACAAATACCGTCTCCGGGTCGGGAGAGTATCTCGATGCCTACAAGAAATTCGTCGAATATGCAGTTGGGAAGGGCGCAAAGCTTGTGACGACCAAGGAGCTGGTGGAAAAGGCCCGGATGGGATAGAACTAAAAAAGAAAACAATCACAGCAGACACCTATGCCCTACAGGCATCGGATGCAGACCTCACGCGAAGAATCGGAGACTTTGCGGTTCTTCGCTATTAACAATTCGGATCTTTTCGTTCTTTGTGCGCCTTTGTGGCTTTGTGCCTTTGTGGTGGATGCGTTTATCCCAGGTCCCGCCCAGTGGTCTAGCTGACTTCCGCCACAACAGACAGAGGACGCACAAAAAATTCACAAAGATGGCATTTTCGGAAAACATTGAAGGAGCAGGCGCGCGCCCTAGAGATCCAGCTTTATCCCGAAGAGCTTTTCGAACTTCCCGAACTTGGCCCGCGCCCGATAGAGGTTCTGCCGCACATAGACTTCTTTCCTTTCGCAGGCCAGCATATCCCTGATCTCGGCTGCAGTAAAGACCGCCTCCAGCATCTCCCGCTTCAGAGACGACACTGCCGCATTCTCTTTGCCGGCGAACAGGTCCATATCTTCCTGCCAGTTCCACTGCCGATCATAGCGCATCAGCACCATATGCCCGTTCTTGCAGCAGGCCGAGACCAGCCAGAAGCTCTCTGTGCCGTGATAAGCAATGCTCTCCAGGCCCTCTTCGCACCTGCTGCAAAAGCCGACAAAATTCCTCTCCGTTGAGAGCGGCTCCAGCCTCTGCCCCTCAAAAATTAGGATTCGGCCCTTCTCTTCAATTGAGTTCATTTCGACTGCAAGACGTCTGCCATGCTGTAGATGCCGGGATTCTTGCCCGCCACCCACCGGGCCGCCCGCACCGCCCCGCTGGCGAATGCCGTTCTGCTGTGGGCTTGATGTTTGATCTCCAGCCTCTCGCCCGGGCCGGCGAAGAGCACCGTATGGTCGCCCACAATGTCTCCGCCCCGAACGGCGTGAACTGCAATCTCCTTTCCCCGCGGCATGACGCCCTGCCGGCCATAAACGACCTCTCTGTCGCCGAGGGCCTGCTTGATGGCCGAAACCGCCGCCAGAGCTGTGCCGCTGGGAGCGTCCTTCTTCTGATTGTGATGGGCTTCGATGATCTCTATGTCATAATCCTGAAGAGACTTTGCCGCCTCGGCAATAAGCTTCCAGAATACGTTTACGCCCACGCTGAAGTTGGGTGTTATGACCGCAGCCACACGTCCCTCGATGGCCGCCCTCATCCTGGCGTTCTGATCTGCTGAAAACCCGGTTGTCCCCACCACCAGATCCACACCCACTTCTGCGGCCACACATACGTTTTCCACCGCAGCGCCGGCAATGGTAAAGTCGATGAGAACATCGGGTTTGCTCTCCTGGAGCGCCGCCTTCAACTCAGAGGCATCCCGCACAGCGATGCCTCCAGGGAGGATTCTGCCCGCGCCCATTGCATCCAGCCCAGCTACGAGCTGCATATCTTCCGCCCTGGCCGCCTCCTGCATGACCAGGGTGCCCATCCGCCCCAGGGCACCGGTGATCGCGATGCGCGTCATGCTCTCTCGCCCAGCCTCTCCAGTACTCCTTTGAGGGCCAACTCCTTGTCAGGAGCCATTGCCCCCAGAGGCAGCCGCAAGGGTCCGCCGGCCAGCCCCAGATACTTCTGAGCAGTCTTTACGGGAATGGGATTGGTCTCCAGGAACATGGCCCGCACCAGGGGGGCCAGCTCGTAGTGCAGGGACCTGGCCTTTTCCATGTCTCCCTTAAGAATGGCATCAACCATGGCCACCGTCTTTCTGGGTGCTACATTGGCCACCACTGAGACCACGCCCTGGGCGCCCAGGGACATGGTGGGCAGGGTCAGGTCGTCGTCACCGGAGAGGAGCACAAAGTCGCTGCCCCGGGTCTGCTCGATGATTTGAGACTGCTGAGATAGGCTGCCACTGGCCTCCTTTATGGCCACGATGTTCTTGGTCCGGGACAGTTTAGCCACCAATTCGGGTTTCAGGTCGATTCCTGTCCTCTTGGGGACATTATAGAGCACAATGGGAATGTCGCAGTTTTCAGCTACGGCTTTGAAGTGCTCATACATGCCCCGATCGTTGGGCTTGTTATAGTAGGGGGTGATCAGCAGGGCAGCATCTGCGCCTGCGTGAGCGGCGTGGCATGTCAGCTCAATTGCCTCGCGGGTGTTGTTCGAGCCCGTGCCGGCAATGACGGGGACTTTCGACGCCTGCACTGCAATCTCAACCACCCTCTTGTGCTCCTCAAAGGTCAATGTGGCCGACTCGCCGGTTGTACCGCAGGGGACGATGCCTGATATACCTGTTTTGTTCAGGTATTCTATGTTCTTTGCCAGACCCTCCTCATCCAGGCTGCCGTCTTCTTTGAATGGCGTGATAATAGCAGGAAACACGCCTTTAAACATCAATCTCAACCTCGCCTCTGCGAGTGCTCCTCTGCCGCATCACATTGGATATATAGCCTGCCACGCGGTTGCGAATGGTTTTGTTTTTGATGTCAGTGTACTCGGATACCTTCAGCTTGTTCTGTTCAAAGTCCGGGCTAAATGAGCTCTCGTAAGTCCTCAACAGATCCATCGCGAAATTCTTGATATAACTAGGTTTTACGCTTCCCATAATCAACACTCCAGCTTAAGCAGTTCTTCCTGCATCCTTGCGCCTTAAATTTATATCTTCCCGTCCTCAAGGCAGGCCGCAGTATTCACCGCTTGCTGTCCGGCCCACTGGCTGACCGGCCCCACGCCCCTTCCCACCTTCATGCTGCCGGAGAGCGCCCCCTCTGCAAATCGCTTGGCCGAAACGGCCGCCTGTTTCAGGCTGCAGCCGCAGGCAAGATGGCTGGTCAGGGCCGCAGAGTAGGTGCATCCCACACCGTGATTGTCCCCGGCCACCCTCTGTCCGGCCAGGGCAGATATCTCATCCCCCTCCACCAGCAGGTCTGTGCAGTCCAGGTGGCCGCCTTTTATGATTACAGCCTGAGGACCCAGATCCATGATTCTTTCCGCAGCCAATAGAGCGCTCTCCCTATCGCGAACGGAAATGCCGGATAAAGCCCTGGCTTCGAAGATATTGGGCACCACCACCCTGGCGAGGGGAATGAGCTCTTCCCTCAATGCCTCGACCGCCTCCGGGTACAGAAGCCTGCCCCCCGCCTCCGCCTCTATCACGGGATCGAGGACAAAGGGTATGGCTGTGCGGCGCAGGTGGCAGGCCACAGCCTCCACGATCTCGCCCCTGTGCAGCATGCCCGTCTTGGCAAAGGCTATGGAGAAATCATCGGTGATCGAATTGAGCTGAGCCACGACCGCCTCCGCCGGCAGGGCAAAGACCTGCTGCACGCCCAGAGTATTTTGAGCGGTGATGGCAGTTATGGCACAGGTGCCGTGCAGCCCCAGGGCCGAGAACGTCTTGATATCGGCCTGAATGCCAGCCCCCCCGCCGGAGTCTGAGCCGCCTATGGTGAGAACTACCCTGGCCATGCCCTTTCCATCCCCATCAGCCGATCTTCTTTTTCGCAGCCAGAATATGCTCTTCCGGCAGATCATATTTCTGGGCGATCTTCAAAGCCTTGCGATACAGGCCGGACTGCATGTGCTGCTCGAAGGACTTGATTGCCGCCTGCTGTTTCATCTCCGGGGGAAGGTCGAACTGTTCAGCGATCTCTGCGGCGTTTTTCACCAGGCCGAAGCTCATGCTCTTATGAAAGGCCTGTACTGCCGCCTCCCGGATCATGTCATCGGGCAGAGCCATATCCCTGGCGTAATCCGCCGCCGCCCGGAATGACTCGCTATCGATCTTTCTCACAAACGACCTGGCCGCGGCATCCAGGCGCAGGTTGGCGGGAAGATCGTATCTCTTGGCCAGGTCGGCGGCAATTGAATAGTCGCCTTTCTTGATGCTGGCGTCATATGCCTTTTTCACGGCATCAAAAATCATATCTGCCGGCAGGCCAAGCTCATCCTTTATCCGGGCTGCCTCCCTGTAAGCGCCCTGTTCCATCCTGGCGGCAAAGGCCTTCGCGCCTTCCGTCAACGTGCTCTCTGCCATAATCTCCTATTATTACTATATATGGCAGATATATAGATTGGCACAAGATTGGCACGTCGAAATTGATCCGCCTATCGAATCGCATCCCTCCGGATGGGATGTTCAATCATCATCTCTATCGCGGAGATTGGCGACGAAGGCATACTGGGTGGTGGTGGGAAGCTTTCTCCTCAGCTCCCGTACCTCAGGCATGTAAATTATCATCTGCTTTCCGGTTTGCCTTTCTTTTCCCAGGATCTTGGCCACCAGCTCCACCTCGGGCTCCCCCTGCACTCTGGCTGCACCGCTGCCGAAATCAGGAGACATCTCTATCAGCAGGGGAAGCCTCACCCGGCCCCAGAGAAATCGGGGAAGGCTCTGGGAGATGAGGTCCAGCTCTGCCTTATCCATGATGAAAAAGACATTATCCTTTCCCTTGATGCCGGGCCGGTCCATGGTCAAAAGCTCGGCCAGATTGATTCGTTTGCTGGGAAGATGCTGATTCATGGTCTGGATGGTCTTGATCAGCACATTCTTGTTGATCGTCTGTCTTTCTCCGGGAAATGCCATCCCTGCGTCATTGGCTCTATTTCGACTTAAATCTAACCCCGATCAACGCATCCGCGTCCCCAGGAACTCCGCCAAAAAATAGATTAGTTTCTGACTGTAAATCCGAAGCTTTTTAATATTGATTCTTCTTATTAATGATTCTTATAGACATCTTTGCAGGAGGGACCAGTATGACGGAATGCAGAGCAGATCAATGCGAGATAGGGACTGTTCTTTTGGTGGAGGACGAACAGGCCCATGCGGAAATTGTTCGCAGGGTGTTTGAGGAAGATGGCTCAAAAATGCCCATCTACCACGTAGAATGCATCGGGGACGCCGAAAAGTGGCTGCAGATTCATAAAAAAATCACAACACCCCTGGTCATATCCGATTACAACCTGCCCGACGGCAACGGATTGGAGCTGGCCGGCGAGGCGGCTACACCTGAAGAGGTCGGCTTCCCCCTTATCATCCTCACGGGAGTCGGATCTGAAAAGCTGGCGGTCCGCACCATCCGGTCCGGCGCTCTGGATTACGTGGTGAAGAACAGCGAAGAGCTTAGCCAGCTTCCCAAGATTGCCCGACATGTAATTCGCGAATGGAATTTGATAATGGAAAGAAAATATGCAGAGAATGAATTAAAAAATTTTATTAAAGACCTGGACGAGGCAAATTCCCGTCTGGAGGATCTGCTGGACGGAATCGCTCGCGACCTGGACGAATCCATCTCATCGATTCATTCCTTTAGCAGCGCCTTTAGGGAAAAGTATGCAGAAAAGATGGATGATGCGGCAATAAATGATCTAAATAGAGTTGGAGAGTCTTGCCAAAGAGCCAATGAGCTTTTGGACCGCCTGTTCGAGTATGTCGTTCCCATATACTTCGATAGCTCTCTCATAGAAATCTATAGCGCCAGATTGAATATGCTGCAAAAAAATAGGAAGATGAGAGAAGAGGTCTGCGATCCCTGCCAGCAACTGGAAGCCGTATGATCTTCCAGCAATTTTTGCTGATTTATGATCTGCTATGATGGCATTTGACTGGAAAGGATGTAATCCAGCCGGCAGAAACAGCAAATTATTTTGTAGAGCCGCGCTGCTCACGGCGGCATTATTGCTGGGCTATCTGGCTTTGATGGCCGTTTTCGTGAATGATCCTTCAAGGCGAACGCTTATCAGAGACATCCTCGCACCCATCTACAACGGCCTGGCTACAGTCGCATTATTTTATGCAGCCGCATCCAGCCGAAACTATGGGAAAAAGGTACGATTGGCCTGGACGGTTCTCGCCCTGGGTCAGGGAGCATTCACCCTGGGAGATATTGCCTGGGTCGTGATGGAGCTGGGCCTGCAAAAAATGCCGTTTCCGTCTGTTGCCGATGGTTTTTACCTCCTGTATTATCCTATTTTTGCGGCAGGCATATTTCTCATCCCCACAGTTCCTCTTACCCGTGATGAGACCCGGAAAATGTTAATGGATGTGGGAATCGTCATGATATCCGCCGTTTTGGTATTCTGGGCCTTTTTAATTCAGCCGCTGATTGAAGCCAACCGGGAAGACCCTCTGGCCTTAGCCATATCTTTCTCATATCCTGTAATGGATTTTATCATGTTCTTTGCGCTGATGCAACTGCTCTTTCTGCGTCCCAGATCCCCGGAACAAAAGCCCATATTTCTCCTTATGGCGGGAACGGCAACAGGCATCTTTATAGACTCCATTTATCTGATTCAGTCCATGCAGGGGATATATTCCTCAGGAAGCATTTTAAATTTCGGATGGCTGCTGAGCTACGCTCTGATCGGTTTGGGTGCAGTCTCTCAGGCCGATAGCAGCCGCCACTTATCATCCGGTCAGTCGAGCCTTTACAGGCCTTTTCCCCAGAGGTTCACAACTCTGACGTACATCCCCTATTTCTCTGCTGGCGCCGCATATGTGATGCTCATCTGGAGCCATGCACATCTCACTGATTTTTTTATGCAGTTTGCCGCAGGTATTGGAGCAATAATCGGCCTAGTCTTCCTGCGCCAGGTGCAGGTGATGGATGAAAATGCGGCACTGTTAAGGGCAGCTCAGATGGATATCAATGAACGCCGACATGCTGAAGAGCGACTCCGCCACAGCGAGAGGTCCTATCGGCTGCTCGCCGAAAATGTCATGGATGTCATCTGGACTATGGATTTGAACCTGAGGTTCACCTATTTCAGCCCGTCCATCTTCGCAATGACCGGCTACACTGCCGAAGAGGCAATGCACTTGCGTCTGGACGACCTACTCCCTCCCAGCTCACTGGAGACGATCATGCCCATTTTGGCGGAGGAGATGGAGAAAGAGAAGAATCCGGACAGGAAGCCGTCCCAGTACATAACCCTGGAGGTGGAGGAATACTGCAAAGACGGCAGCACCATATGGATCGAGGTCAAAACCTCATTTCAGCGCGACCGAGAGGGACGGGCAATCGGCATTCAGGGCGTCTCCCGGGACATCACCGACCGAAAGAGAGCACAAAGAGCCCTCATCAAATCGGAGGCGAAATACAGGACCATCTTCGAAAATACGGGAAATGCGGCCGTCATTTTAGAGGACGACACCACCATCTCCCTGGCCAATTCCGAGGCGGAGAGGATCTTCGGCTACAATGGCCGCGATGTGGTGGGAAAGAAAAGCTGGACGGAGTTCATCTTCCCGGAAGATCTGGAGCTGATGAAGAAGAACCATGCTCTGCGGAGAATTGATCCTGAGGCTGCACCCCGAAGCTATGAGTTCCGGCTGATCGATGGCCTGGGAAGGATACGGCACATATTCATGACCATAGCCATGATTCCAGGCACAGATCAGAGCGTTGCATCTCTTATGGACATTACCGAGCGCAAAATCGGCGAGGAGAAGCTGAAGGCATCATTGCAGGAGAAGGAGTTGCTGCTCAAAGAGATTCATCACCGCGTCAAGAATAACCTGCAGATCGTCTCCAGCCTGCTCAGCCTTCAGTCAGGCTATGTCAAAGACAGGCAGACCTTTGATGTATTTCAGGAGAGCCAGAATCGGGTCAAATCAATGGCCCTCATCCATGAGAAGCTCTATCGATCCGACGATCTCGCGAAGATCGATTTTTCCGAATACATCCGGAGCCTCTGCGCAGATCTGGTGAGATCATACAGCTCCAATAGTCGCGGCGTGCGTCTCGATCTCGATGTCCAGGAGGTCTTTTTGGGGCTGGATGCGGCCATATCGTGCGGCCTTATCATCAACGAGCTGGTTTCCAACTCCCTGAAGCACGCTTTTTCCGGGGACCCGGGCCTCTCCGGCAGCCCCGGACGGATCAGAATCGAGTTTCACAGGTCCGACAGCGGGTCCTTTTCCCTGGCCGTCAGCGACAATGGCTGCGGATTTCCTCCAGGAATTGATTTCCTGCAGACGGAGTCCCTTGGCCTTCAGCTTGTCAGAGTCCTGACCGAACAGCTTGGCGGAAGCATTGAACTGGATAGGACAGCCGGAACGAAATTTTTAATTACATTCACCTAAAATAAAATATGAATATCGCAGGGAAACTGAGCAGGCGGAAGAATGGCAAAGATACTGGTTGTTGAAGATGAGAGCATCGTGGCCATGGACATCAGAAAAAGGTTGACGCACCTCGGCTATGAGGTTGCCGGCACGGCTTCGAGCGGAGAGAATGCTGTGGAAATGGCCACACTCACGCACCCCAACCTGGTGCTCATGGACATTATGCTCAAGGGCGAAATGGATGGAATAGAAGCTGCCGGATTGATCCGAGATCGCCTCAATATTCCTGTAGTATATCTTACGGCATTCTCTGACGAGGATACTCTGCAAAGGGCGAAGGTGACAGGCCCCTTCGGCTATTTGATAAAGCCCTTTGAAGAACGGGAACTGCACGTCACCCTGGAGATAGCCCTTTACACCCACGGCATAGAGCAATCCCTGAAGAAGAGCCAGGAGGAGCTAAGCCATGCCAGGGACGAATTGGAGATGAGGGTAAAGGAAAGGACGGCCATGCTCGCAGACGCAAACAGGGCATTGAAGGAGGAGATCTCCGAGCGCAAGAGGGCTGAAGAGGAGCTTAAGCGCCGAATGGAGTTTGAGGATATCATAACCGCCCTGTCCACCAATTTCATCAATATCGGCCTGGATGACATCGATGCCGGAGTCACCGATACGCTCAGAAAGGCGGGAGCATTCACAGGCATAGACAGAGCCTACGTATTTCTATTTTCAGACGACCTGAGCCGGATGGACAACACCCATGAGTGGTGCGCCGGGGGTATCAGCCCGCAGATAGACAGACTCAAGGGCCTGCTCACTGCCGATTATCCCTGGTGGATGCAGCAGCTCCAGGTCCCTAAAGATATTGTACGTGTTTAGCTGGATAGTCTAGTCGATAGCATTTGTAGACTATCCAAACCTCTTAGCCCCCAAGTTGCCAGAGCGGTCATAATTCGCTCGTGAATTGAGGTTCCTTTGCAATTTCGTAGCGTTCCCAGGATTTTTCTCAAAACAACCTGAGGACGCAGAGCTCGCTCAGCCCGATTATTAGTAGGCTCCACACCGGGATTGATTATGAAAGTGAACCAGTAATCGAATCCATTATCGATTTTGCCAATTAATTTCTGGACCTTCACATCAAGGTACTCTCCGCTAATCAAATGCTTAAGCGCTTCTCGCGCCGAATGCCATAGCTTTAT
>Ga0209098_1004881_pt1 | contig 10266 bp, 5 predicted proteins | sample AD_JPNHW1_MetaG_FD_184429 | JGI IMG/M metagenome (GOLD analysis project Ga0209098, IMG submission 184429) | Active sludge microbial communities of municipal wastewater-treating anaerobic digesters from Japan - AD_JPNHW1_MetaG (SPAdes) (version 2) | ecosystem: Engineered > Bioreactor > Anaerobic >... | reverse complement strand
CACAACCTGAATGCTCTTCTCGGGTATTCGTGGCAGATAGATGAATACAACGGGTTTTTCGCACAGGCGAGAGATGCCAATTCACCTTATTCCGGACCGGAGAATCTGCAAACACTGGTTGACGTTATCTGGGGAGATATCAGTTCGTGGAGAGGGGAATCGACCCTGATCGGGTTCTTCGGGCGCGTACAGTACAATTACGCGAGCAAGTATTATATCTCTGCTTCCCTTCGCCGCGATGGTTCCTCGAAATTCGGCTCTAACCACAAGTGGGGATGGTTTCCGACGGCCGCTATTGGCTGGAGCATGGAGAAAGAGAACTTTATGCATTCGCTGAGATGGCTGAATCAATGGAAGTGGAGAGTCAGTTACGGGGTATCAGGGAATGATAAGATCGGTGAGTACCGCAGCATGGCTTTATGGCAACCGTTCAAAAAAACGATCAATCCGGAAACGGGCCAGTATATCATCGCTTTTCAACCGGCCTGGAACAGCAACCCTGACCTGAAATGGGAAGAAACTTCCGAACTGAACTTCGGGGCCGATTTTGCTTTCCTGAATGAAAAGATCAGCGGAAGCATTGAATATTATATCAAGCGCACCGATGACCTGCTGGGTCAGTATTCCGTATCGGTTCCTCCCAACCAGGCACAAACGACCTATGCTAATTCCGGTTCCATGGGGAGCAAAGGGATCGAATTGTTCCTGCAGGCTTACATCATCAATAAAAAGAATATCGCCTGGAAATCAGCCTTGACGGTTGCGCATAACCGGACGGAGATCCTGGACCTGGGAGATTATTTCACGGAGAATATCCGTCATGAGGGTTATATCTCCGGCAGGGGGATGGTCGGAACGGAATACTGGGTTACCGGGATTATGGTCGGTGAAGAAACAGGTACATTTTACCTGCCGGTATATGTGACATTGACCGAAGACGGGGAGGTGGTTTATAAATCTCTTTCGGGCGGTTATACTACCAACCTGGCCGAAGCAAAACGGGAGATCATCGGAACAGCTGCCCCCAAGGTTGAAATCGGGTGGTCAAATAACTTCACCTTCTATAAGCACTGGAAACTTGACTTTTCGTTGCGTGCCTGGATCGGGAACCATGTTTACAACGCTACGGAGATGTTTTTCGATTATCCGGGGAACCTCCCTTCGCTGAACGGGGTGCCCAGCGCCATCGACTGGTATAACAAGGGAAGGACTTCAAGCGCCAGCATTGCCGATATCTATGTGGAAAATGCGTCGTTCCTCAAACTCGATTATATCGCGCTCACCTATGATTTTGATGTTTCAAAGATCAGGTGGATTGATCAGATCAACGTGTTCATCGCTGCCAACAACGTCTTCACCATCACCGGCTATTCAGGCGTGGATCCCGAGACCAAGACCGATGGGTTGTCCTTCGGTATTGATCAATACAATGTATACCCCAAAACACGTGCCGTCACGGTAGGTTTAAAGGTTAAATTCTAATAACGACAGCTATGAAAACGAGATATTTTTTCCTGTTAGCGGCGGTTGCTTCCATCCTGTCCTGTACTAAACTGGATGAGACCGTTTATGATAAGATCCCCGGGGATATTTATCCCGAGACCGATGCCCAGATAGCTAACCTTCCGGCGGAAGCCTACGCCAAGCTTCAGCCCTTTGCTGATGATGAGGGATGGTGGTTTCTTGCCCAGGAATTGACCTCTGATGAATTTTGCGGCCCAACGAGGGGCGCCGACTGGTACGATGGAGGGAAATGGGTAAATATGTACAAACATACCTGGACCAACGATGTGGAAGGTGTCAACCGCATGTGGTATGTTTTCTGGGACGGGATCACGACTTGCAACCAACGGCTCGACCTGATGAAAACCATCCCGGAAAGCGAGACTCTCCTGAAGAAAATTAAAGAAGTGGAAGTGATGCGGGCATTCTATTATTACCTGCTTATTGACAATTATGGCGATGCCCCCTATCTGACTACCACTGTTGATGCTCCGGAAAAACCCTTTAAAATTTCCCGGGAAGCCATTTTCGATTCCATCACCACCACCGTTGAAAATGCGCTACCGTACCTGAAAGCACAGGACCTGAAATACATGATGAACCGATATGCTGCCTTTGCCCTGTTAGCCAAACTCTATCTGAACGCGGAGGTATATACCGGTACCGCACAATGGGAAAAAGCAGGTCAGTACTGCGACAGTGTGATTGCCGGACCTTACAGTCTTGAGTCCGATTTTCTGGCCCCGTTTAAAACGAACAATGAAAATTCGAGAGAGATCATCTTCTCCATTCCTTATGATGAAGATAATTTTCAGGGCTTCCGGATTCACATGAGGACCTTGCATTACCAGCATAACCTGAAGTACAATATGCCGGTCGGCCCGTGGAACGGGCTCGCCATTGTACCGACGTTCTTCGATACTTACGAACCGAATGATCTTCGCCGGGAGGGGTATAATATCTTCGGACCGCAGTATGCGGCGAACGGAACGCAGATTATCGACGGAGAAACAAAAGTTCCCCTGGATATTAATCCGTACCTGCCGGCGCTGACTATGCAAGTCCCGCAATTTTCTACGGTACAGATCAGGACTACGGGAGCGCGTCTCCAGAAATATGAGATCAAAATGGGGGCCAAGGAGAACCTGAGCAATGACTTCCCGTTGTTCCGCCTGACGGATTTCTACCTGATGAAAGCCGAAGTAGAGATCAGAATGGGCCGCAACGGCGACGAGTGGGTTAATCCGATCCGACTGAGAGCCGGCGTTTCAGCATGGACCGGTACCACGCTGGAGCAGTTGCTCGCTGAACGGGGAAGGGAGCTCTATTGCGAAGGCCATCGGCGCCAGGATCTCATCCGTTTCGGATTGTTCGGTAACTCATGGTGGGAAAAAGAAGCCCATGGATCGGAGAGAAATAAATTCCCTATCCCCAAGTGGGCTACGGATGTCAATGAAAACCTCCTTCTTCCTGTAAAATGACCACGATAAGTATTCAGGCATGTACCTATTAAAATTCAGAATTTATCATTATATTTACAGATATAATTATTAACCTAAATCGAAAGTCTATGAAAAAAGTAACTCAGACCTTAGCAATGTTATTCTCAGCATTTGCGCTGATCAGCATTGCATTAAGCTTTACTTCCTGCAAAGATGACGACGATGATGGTGAACCTCCTGTTATTGTACTCGACGGCTATTATGTAAAAGGCGCCGTGACTGCCTATGCTGATTTTAACTCGAAAGCGATGATGAAGATAGCCCGCAATGAGGTTACCCAGACCGACAGAGCAAGCTTGCTGGAACTCTACATTCCGATCAAAGCCGGAGCCGAGGGATTTAATATTGTAAAAGTTGCCGGTTCAGTTCAGACCGTGTACGGTCCCGGAACCAATTTCGGAGTGATCACGGAAGGCACGACCGACGAACCCAAAGTGGATTTCCAGCGTGGTGATCTGGGGGTGACAGACACCAAGTTCACGGTACCCACGGATGGGATGTATCATGTCGTGATCGATTATGAGCTTAATAAAGTAGCCATTATTCCCGTACATTGGGGAATTATCGGGGCAGCCACTCCTGACGGTTGGGGAAGTTCCACCCCTCTGACAGAATCGGCCTTTGACCTATTCACCATGTCCTGGACCATTTCTGACATGGAACTCCGGGGTGGTGACTGGAAATTCCGCTATTCCGACGGATGGAAAGTGGAACTGGATACCGTCCTTGACGTCGGAGGCGGAAAGATCGGGGTGAAAGTGAATACCAACTTTGGAGAAGCAGTTGATAACCTGGTTGCCGGGGGAGCGAACATCGTGAATGCCAATCCCGGTATTTATACCATTTCGATCTCCTATACCCTTGGTTCGGGTTATTCAGCTACCGCTACCAAGACTGGTGACCTGCCATTGACCAACTGGACAGGCGTTGTCTGTGACGCGGTTGGTACAGGTGTCAGTATCGATAACCCAACGGCTTCGGCTGACACGAGTTCCTGGGCTTGGGGCAACCAGATACTGGCGGATAATGGCGGTGTGCCAACGGTTAGCGGAGACACGTATACCTGGACCTGGACCAACATCATCCTGGAAGCCAACGAAGGATTCAAGATCAGAACGGTTAACGGGGTGGCTCCTCCATCGGGCGGCGCTAACTTCGATGCCGGGTATTCCGCCCTGGATGTGGCGGCTAGCGCTGCGGAAATCATTGACATAAGCGGAAACCTGGGAACGACAACCAAGGGTTCTTACACCATGACCCTGGTCATCGACGCTGCCAACAGCGACACAAAGAAGATCACGATTGTCAAAAACTTCTAAACTTCCCGGACAGGTTGATGACCCGATCGGGAAGAAAAAAGAGGGTGTCTGGATATTTCAGACACCCTCTTTCTTTGTTCCCTGCAAGGTTTTATTTCCTTACCAGGATCTTGTATTCCCAGGGATTGAGCGTCATCTCTTTCATCCAGGAGGAGGGGATATCCGATCCGGTAAAGGCGTCCTTCCAGGGTCCTGACAGATGGCCGTCGTAGAATTTCACCGACACAGGAGAAGCGGAAATATTAAAGACAGCAAAGATTTTATTATCGTCCTTCTCCCGGGTAAAAGCGTAAACCTGCTTTTCGTGATCTGTATGAACTCTCACGAGCGGCCCGCCGGCTGCTCCGTTGAATAACGCTTTGTTACCGTGTTTCAGCCGGTTCAACGTGGTATAGAAAGGAACCAGGCTATAACCGTCCCAGCCGATGGTGTCCTTATCGAAGAAGCGCAGGCGTTTCTTCATCCCGGTTTCCTGTCCGCTGTAAATCAACGGCATTCCCGGGAGCAGATAATTCAGCGCCGCAAAGGTCTGCGCGGCATCCCCGAACAATTCGTATTCCGTTCCGTTCCATGAATTCTCGTCATGGTTGGTGGTGAACAGCATGCGGTAGGCATCGGAGTTGTACACGGTATCTTCCCGGGCCAGAACGGAGTCGATCTGATCGATCGTTTTAGATCCTTTGGAAATCTCCTTCATCAGTTTGAAGAACTCCCAGGAGTAGGTCATATCGAAAGCGGTATCGTGCAATTCGGGAGTTTCCCATTCGGCCAGCATGAACACCGGTTTCACCTTCCGGAGTTCCGGCACGGCTTTGTTCCAAAAGCTGACCGGGACCATACCGGCTACGTCGCAGCGGAAACCATCGATGTCGGCGTCCCTGACCCAGAAAAGCATGGCATCAGTCATGTATTTCCGCAATTCAGGGTTATCGTAGTTCAGGTCGGCCACATCGGTCCAGTCGGGCACGGGGGCGATGATCGATCCTGCCGCATCCTTTGTATAGAAGTCGGGATGTTCGGTGATCAGTTTGTTGTCCCAGGAGGTGTGATTGGCCACCCAGTCGATGATCACCTTCATTCCATGCTGATGAGCAGTATTGACCAGTGATTTGAAGTCGTTCAACGTCCCGAATTCGGGGTTGACAGCCAGGTAATCTTTCACTGAATAATAACTGCCCAGGCTCCCTTTCCGGTTTTTCTCCCCGATCGGGTTGATGGGCATCAGCCACAGGATATCCACCCCCATTTCTTTCAGGCGGGGGATATGTTGTTCAAACGCCTTGAATGTTCCTTCGGGAGTGTACTGGCGGATATTCACTTCATAGATGACGGCATTTCGGCTCCAATCCGGGTGTGTTACGACAGAGGGTCGTGAAATAGTTCTTTGATCCATTTGGTACGAAACGAGTAAAACACTGGCGAAGAACACCACCGGAATAAGCAGCAATCTCTTATTCCGGTGGAACAAATCATTCTTTTTCATGTCAAATGTCTTACATTACAACTTTTAATTGGTCAGAATTTCAAATGAATTCGGGTTCATTGTGATGGTAACTTTTCCGTTATCCATTTTGAACTGATGACCGAAGTTACCGGTGAAAGTAGTACCGGCAAAGCGGTCGGGGATGTTGAATTCGATCTTCTTCTCAGAACGGTCTTTGTTGAAGACGACGATCACGGCTTTGTCAAAATAAGAGCGGACATATACCCAGGTATTTTCACCGGCCTGGATGGTAGCGAAGTCGCCATAAATCAGCGGCATGCTGTTTCTGCGCAGGTTGGCCAGTTTTGCAGTGATCGCTTTGGTTCTGGCTTCAGAGGGGGTCAGGTTATCGAATTTCATCATGCGGCGGTTATCGGGATCACCGGCGCCGGGCATCCCGAACTCGTCGCCGTAATAGATCACGGGGACACCGGGGATGGTCATGTTGAACGCCATCAGCATATCCAGTTTGTTATACGCCGTTGTATCTTCGATTTTGATCTCGCGTTTCCAGCCGGCTTCCACGGCATCTTCCGATGGGCTGAGAGCGCCGGAAGCGTAAGAGATAAACCGGGCCAGATCCTGGTTGCCCGTGATATTGCCCATCTCATGATGGTTTCCGAAGTAGAAGAAGGTCTCATACAAGGAGGCATTCAGGTCTTTCAGCGAAGTGTTGTTCGTGGAGAAGGCAGAGGAGGCATCGAAATAGACATTGAAATCGAACTGGGCGTCCATCATACCGGGGCCGATGTAGCTGTTGATCAGTTCCCGGCTTCCGAAGCTTTCGCCGATCTGGTATATCTGTCTCTTTTCGGGAGTCACGACCTGTTCTTTGATCTTTTTGGTCAGCATCCGCCAGTACCCTTCATCCACATGTTTGGCGGCGTCGTGACGGAATCCGTCAAAGCCGTATTCTTTGATCCAGAAAAGGGCCGAATCCGACATCATATTGGCGACCTCGGGTTTGGAGAGATCGAGGGTGGGGAGGAATTCATCGAACCAGGTGGTCAAACGCTGGTCGTTCCACAGGCGGATGTTCTTTTTCCCGTTCGGGAGCACGCCGGGTGTTGCCCAGTCGGGATGCTGTTTATAGATAGCTGATTCCTGGTGAACGTGGTTGGAAGCATAATCGAGCAACACATTCATGTTCTTGTCGTGGGCTTCTTTCACCAGGTTTTTTGCATCGTCGGAAGTCCCGAAACGAGGATCGACGGTAGTCAATGTCACCGGCCAGTATCCATGATAGGCTGAAAATTTGCGGTTAGGAGCGGGATATTCTTTCCAGGCATCCATCGGGTTCTGGTTGATGGGAGAGATCCACAGGGTGTTCACTCCGAGATCGGTGAAATAACCATCCTCGGTTTTCTTGGTGATACCGGTCAGGTCGCCGCCCTGGAAGTTGACTTTCGGATCCACTTCTTTGTCGACCACCGGACGATCGTTTTCTTTGTTTCCATTCATGAAACGGTCTACCATCATGAAATAGATCACCATGGCATGAGGATCCGTGCGGTCCAGTTTCGTGGCATCCATCGCCACTTTCCCGTCTTCCAAAGGGATCAGGATCTCGTTCGAAACGCCGGAACGATTCACAGCGTAAACACGGATCGAAGAACGGTCGAATTTTCCGGCTGCACCGGGAATGGTGATGCTGATCTGATTGCTGTCGATCTTGAAGAAATGATCATCCAGCAGGTAGTTTTCCCATAAAACGAACAGTTCATCCGCCTTGTTCTGCATGCCGAGGGTGATGACTTTTTTCTCGGTGGACAGCGTGAAAAGGACGGGAGCTGAAGGAGGATTGACAGAACCAACGTGAACGATCGAATTGGATCCCGATACTTCGCTGTTCGCGGGATCAGTCATCCATTTTCCGTCAACCACCAGTTTATACTGATATCTCCCGGGATTGACCAGCACATCTGTCTGCCAGATGTTGTCTTTCAACTTCATCGGGTTGCGGGCCGGGACCCAGTCATTCATATCACCGGCGAGTTGTACGCTCTTGTAAGTTTTGTCTTTCGGATCAAAAGAAAAATGCTGCCAGATTTTCGGGCATTTTTTGATCAGAATCGAATAGCAGAATTTGTCGGCCCAGATTTTCATGACCGACAGTCGCGGGATCGATTTATTCTGCGGGAAAAGAGTCATCGTAGCAGAATCTGCCGAGAAGACAAATCCCAGCGAAGGATCAGTGATCACGGAATCGATGGCCTTCGGATCACGAAAGTAATCCTGGAGGATGATAGTGGTAGAATCAGGTTGCAGGGTGATCGGCTCGGCGATTCCTGTAATCTGTGGTTCATCCGGCACGGGAACATCGTTCCGGTCGGAACAGGCAGCAAAGAAAAACGCTGCAATGCAGGTAATACTGCAGAAGATAAATCTGTTCATAAGGCAGGTTGGTTTATTTTAGTTTTGCGTGTGTCATCGCGTACAAATATCCATAGTATTGACGAAATAGCAAGGGAAAATCCGCTGATAATAAACACAATGTTCATATCGCTGGCATGACGGATCACGCTGCCGATGAACAGGCTGGAGACCAGTTGAGGCAATACGACCGAGAGGTTGAAGATTCCCATGAAGAAACCCATTTTGCGTTTATCGACTTTTTCAGACATGATGGCAAAAGGCAGGCTGACCACAGATGCCCATCCAAAGGTAAGAACCAGCATCATCAGGTACAGGGTGAGGGCATTCCGGGCAAAGAGTACGATGCCGAAATATCCCAGAGCCATGGAAGCCACTGCCAGGACGTGAACGCGAACACGCCCGGTTTTTTCGCTAAGAGGCTCCAGCAGAAAAGCAGGCCAGATCGCCCCCGCTGCATTCAGAATAAAAAACGACCACCCGATCATTTGTCCTGTTTGTATGTCGTTTTCCGGGTGCATTTTTTGCTCGAGGAAGGCGATAAGATAAATGAACATGGTTTGGATCCCCAGCCAGGAAAAAGCATGGGCAAAATAGAGACGGAACAACTGCCCCCATTGAGTTTTTTTGACGGAGGTCCCTTCACCGGTCTTCGATCCTTCCGGTTTCAGCTCCCTGGGTTCCGTGATGAAGAACATCGGTCCGATAGAGAATAACAACACGATGGCTACCCCTACATAGATGAGGAAATAATTGCTGATCAGGGCGCCGGTGAGGTAAGCCAGACTCCCGAAGAGGTTGGAGACCGATTGCATCCAGGTATAGCCTTTTGTCCGGGCATTTCCTTCGGGAGTGACGTCGGCAATGATCGACCGCGTAGGGTTGAAACTGATGTTGATGGATAGATCTAACGTGAGGGCAACCGTGATGGCGACGGCCATCAGACTCCCGATCCCGAAAAAGTCGTTGATCCGGTCAATATTCGGAAGAGAGAATATCATGATGGCGGCGAGAATTCCCCCGATAATGATAAAAGGCTTCCGCCTGCCACCCCAGAACCACACTTTGTCGCTGATGAGTCCGATGATGGGTTGACCCAGGATGCCGGCTATCGGGCCCGCCGCCCATACAATGCCGATCTGATCGATCTCAAGATTGTACTTCGTCCGCAGGATCCAGCTCAGCACCGCGATCTGGACCGATAACGCGAATCCCATGCCTGTCGAAGGCAAGCCAAGGATCACGTAAAACAGGTTGGTTAATTTCTTCTGGATCGGAAGCATGGTGTTTCTTTTAAAAATTCACGTATGAATAGTTATGCATCAATATATAAAGATATATATAAAAGGAGAAGGGACGCCATAACGTGACAAACATCATCTTCCTATTGTTTTTCGAGTTCCAGTATCAGGGCTGATTCAGCAGGTACCGTGATGTGCCCGGGATTGTTAAATCTTTTGCCGGTCATCACGTCAACAGCGGAGGTAACATCCCGGAGAAATTCATCATACCTCGTTGGGTCGATGGTTTTTTCAGCGGGGTTGTTATTGAGGACCACCATCACGGTTTTCGTTTCCAAAGAACGGAAGTAAACGTAAATGCCTTCGACGGGCAGGAAATGAGTCAGCTTCCCGCGGTGGATCACCTCCTGGTTTTTTCGCCAGTTCAGCAGCCGGCGCATGTATGCCGACAATTCCTGCTGATCGGCCGTAAGCCCTTTCCCCGTGAAGGCATTTACACTGTCGGAAGGCCATCCGCCCGGGAAATCGGCCCGTTTATTTCCGTCGCTTTTATCCTCGCCGGTAGTCATGAGAGCTTCGGTCCCGTAATAGATCTGTGGGATGCCCCGCGTGGTCAGCAGGAAAGCGAGCGCCATCTTCAGGTGACGGACATTCCCTCCCTGGGTAGCGAGGTAACGGTCCACATCGTGGTTATCGATAAATACCAGGAGGTTGTCAGGATCCGGATAAACAAAATCCTGCGAAAGAATATCGTACAACCGCAGGGTACCGGTACTCCACCCTTCATTTTCCATGAATCCCAGTCTTAACGCGTCGTACATGGCAAAGTCAATAACTGCCGGGAG
>Ga0209098_1004875_pt1 | contig 10273 bp, 8 predicted proteins | sample AD_JPNHW1_MetaG_FD_184429 | JGI IMG/M metagenome (GOLD analysis project Ga0209098, IMG submission 184429) | Active sludge microbial communities of municipal wastewater-treating anaerobic digesters from Japan - AD_JPNHW1_MetaG (SPAdes) (version 2) | ecosystem: Engineered > Bioreactor > Anaerobic >... | reverse complement strand
TCCCAACCCGGCCAGCGATGTTTTGCATGTTGAAATTCCTGATAAACTAAAATCTGAAACCCATTCGCCGGTTTTCAACCTGACAACTGTTTACCACCAATGGAAATCGGCTGTAATGGAAGTTTATAACCTGTTCGGCAAACAGGTATTTTCAAAAGAGATTAGGCAGACCGAAAAACTGTTAGATCTCAATATTGCCGAATGGCCGCGCGGCATGTACGTAGTGAGGTTGGTGTATAACGGCAAGACGGTGGCAAGCGAGAAGGTGGTGGTGGGATGAAGCACCTCAATCCCCTGGTCCTTTCTCCTCAAGATACCTCAACCCCCGGCCCCTTCTCCTCAAGGAGAAGGGGAGAAAGAGTTATCGGATTTTTGTATTTTTATAAGATGGTTTATATCGGTAAGAGCCGGGAGTATTTGCTTCATTTGAACGCTGCAGAATGGATATTTGAAAAGGCCCGCGTTTTGAGGCATAGCATGACAGAAGCTGAAAAGATCCTGTGGGATGAATTGAAAAACCGGAAATTCAAGGGGCTGAAATTCCGGAGGCAACACCCGGTTCACCGATATATTGCTGATTTTTACTGTCATGAAAAAAGATTGATCATCGAAGTTGACGGAGGGATTCATGACCAGGAGGAAACAAACGAACAAGACCTGAACCGGACTGCGGAACTTGGCCGGTTTGGAATAAGTGTGATCAGGTTCAGGAACGAACAAGTATTCAACCAGCTCGACCAGGTTTTGCATGAAATAAGTAAACACATAGAAAGTATGGCATCCCGCAACTCCCCTTCTCCTTGAGGAGAAGGGGTTGGGGGTTGAGGTGCCTTGAAAAGAAGGGGTTGGGGGTTGAGGTGGATTAAACCTAAACTCAGGCATATACTTGCTTGAACTAATCAATAACTGTATAGTTTTTTTTCAGTATAGGACAAGTACTATGACAACGTATCGTACAGGACATAGTGTTAGATCAGACTTAGACAAGTCTTAGGCCAGTCTTAGGAAAGAAATTGGTTTCAGAGGGAATCATTACCCTGTAGAATGGCACCCCGCATTTTACACTTCAGGCTTCGCATGTTTTACTTCCCGATTTTCACTCCAGACCTACAAATATACAGATTTTTTCCGGATTTTTACCCTCCTGAAGAAAATTACTCATGAGAATTTGGGTGAGAAACCCAAGGTTTTCTCCACACAAAAACCCGCTTAAAAGTGAATTTTTGTTTGCGGAGAGACAGGGATTGGTAAAAAGCTCACGCCATCGGTTGGCATTTTTGAGAGTCAGAGCGTAAAGGCTTGCAATCTTTGCGAAGGTGATGTAAGATATGATGATGGCAAGAAAATCAAAGGAAGAAAATACCACATTGTGGTCGAGACATTGGACTTTCCCAAGAACCAAAAAAAACCATAGAGACTTGTCAGAAATCTAAATATTTTGTATACATTAGCATAATCATTCCATAATACCACTGGCAATCAACTACTTCAATCAAAACCCAACCACCAAAACCAATGATCATGAAAAATTTACGCATTTGTTTGTCAATGATGCTGTTATTTTCAGGATTGAACAGTATCCTTGTGGCCCAGCCACAGTACTACAACTTTACCGGAAGCGGGAACGGTACCAATAATTTCCCATTCAACGTTGCCGGGGGAAAAGACGTACAGATGTTATACCTGGCCGGGGAATTCAACCAGCCCTCCGCTGCACCTGCCGGTAATATCGTCAGCATCGCCGTCTTTATGAATACAGCACTTGGACCGGCTACCTACACCGATCTCACCATCAAACTGGGGCAGTCGACCATTACCTCGCTCACTGCGGGCACTTTTTACACCGGCCCTATGACGACCGTTTATTACCATGCATCGGTGGTTCTGACAAACCCTGCCAGTTCATGGATCACTTTCGTGCTCGATTCACCCTTTCCATACGATCCCACGCAAAGCCTGATCGTCGATATCGGGCAGTGCGGAGGTACCGGTACGCTGGGTGGCGGGTGCGCCTACACGAACCAGACAGGAGTGCGACGGGTTTGGTCGGTCGGCGGATGCCCTTTTACTCCCTATAACGGATCCAACGTTTACAATTATAACTTCGGCATCAACATCGCCGTCAACCTTCCGATTGTTGTCACCAATGCCGCCACGGCTATCACATCCGCTTCCGCCACCCTCAACGGTACGGCGAATGCCAACAACTCCGCCACAACCGTTTCGTTCGAATACGGGCTGACCACGGCGTATGGTTCAACGATCGCCGGTGTTCCCGCCACAGTGACCGGCAATACCGTCACTCCGATCACTGCTTCGCTCACCGGGCTGCTCCCCAACACCACCTACCATTACCGGATCAAGGGGGTCAATGCCAACGGAGACTCCAATGGCAACGACATGACCTTTACGACATCCTTTCCTCCCCCCACCGTGGTAACCACCGCTGTCACCGCGATCGGTCTCAACGGGGCCACACTTAACGGTACCGTCAATGCCAATGGCGCCGCGAGTACGGTGATCTTTGAATACGGGCTGACCACCAACTATGGTTCAACCATTACAGCAGTGCCACCCAGCGTTACAGGTACCACTGTTACGCCTGTCACCGGGATAGTTTCAGGATTGCTGCCGGTTACCCTCTACCACTACCGGGTGGTCGCCACCAACAGCGGAGGCTTCGGAAACGGCAACGATATGACCTTTACGACGGGAGGACCACCAACTGTTGTCACCAACCCGGCCAGCAACATCATGGCTACCACGGCACAGCTTAACGGGACGGTCACCGCCAACAATGTTGCAACGACTGTTTCATTTGAATGGGGTCTGACCACGACCTATGGGAACGTCGCTCCGGCTGTGCCTGCCATTGTGAACGGAACCACTCCGGCCACTGTGCAGGCCAACATCGCAGGATTGACAAGCGGTGTCACCTATCACTTCCGCTGTGTCGGTGTGAATGCCGGTGGAACGGTGAACGGCGCCGACCAGTTCTTCCTGGCAGGATGCCCGCCGGTGGGTCCGGCCGGACCAATAACCGGACCTGCTTCGATGTGTGCCCAAAGCACAGGTAATATTTACGCTATTGCCCCCATCACCAACGCCACAAGCTATACGTGGACGGTACCTGCCGGGGCAACGATAACCGCCGGAGCGGGAACCACGACCATAACCGTCACCTTCGGGTCGACGGCAGGAAATGTCAGCGTTTTCGGAACGGGTCCGTGCGGCAATGGCACCGCTTCTAACCTGGCCGTGACCGTTAACCCGCTACCGGTCCCGGTCATCACCGGTCCGGCCAATGCATGCCAGGGCAGCACGACCAACGTTTACGCGACCCAGGCAGGCATGACCGGCTACACCTGGTCAGTTTCTGCGGGTGGATCCATCACCGCAGGTGCCGGCACAGCCAATATCACGGTAAAATGGAATACGACGGGCAGCCAGAGTGTCTCGGTGGCCTACACCAACGCCAGCGGATGCACGGCTGCAATCCCGTCAGTGTACGCAGTTACTGTCAACCCCTCACCGGTGCCCACGATCACCGGTCCGGCAAGCCTTTGTGTCAATGCCGGTTATATCGGTTACTCCACAGAACCTGATCTTACGGGATATACCTGGACCGTCTCACCTGGCGGATCCATCTTTTCGGGTGCCGGAACGAGCCAGATCATGGTCTCGTGGAACCAATCCGGGAACCAGTTCGTAACCGTTAACTACACCAGCCCCAACGGTTGCCAGGCCGGAACCCCCACCCAGTTGAACGTAACCGTCAACCCGTTGCCGGGCAATGCCGGGGCTGTTACTGGAAATGCCGCTGTTTGCGCCGGAGCGCAGGGGATAGCCTATTCCACCACGGCCATCGCCAATGCCACCTCATATGTATGGAACCTGCCTTCAGGGGCATCCATCGCATCCGGCGACGGGACCACAAACATCACCGTCAATTTCGCAGCGGATGCCACATCGGGCAACATCACTGTCCATGGCAACAATCTCTGCGGTAACGGTACCCCGTCGGCAGGATTTGCCGTCACGGTGAACCCCTTGCCTGCAGCGGCGGGCAGCATCACCGGGAATGCCCAGGCATGCCTCGGCTCCACCGGCAATATATTCTCGGTCGTAACCATCGCCAATGCAACCGGGTACACCTGGAGCTTGCCCACCGGAGCTTCCATCACCGCCGGACAGAACACCAACGCCATCACGGTGAGTTTTGGCGCCGGTGCGGTGTCGGGCAACATCACGGTGAAAGGTACCAACACCTGCGGCGACGGCCAGGTCTCCTCGGCTTTCGAAGTGACGGTGAGCCCTGTTCCTCCCAAACCATCGATCATTGCCAACGGGCCGGTCATGACCAGCTCGGCGTTCAGCGGCAACCAATGGTACTTCAGTGTGACGCCCGACGGAGCGGGAGCTCCGATTGCCGGCGCCATCTGGCCCTATTACCTGGCTTCTCAAAGCGGGTATTACTGGATCATTGTCACCGAAGCAGGCTGTTCATCCCTGCCGTCGGAACGGGTACAGGTGATCATGACCGGGTCTTCGGAGTTGCCGGGTGTCATTTGCCAGGTATTTCCGGTACCGAACGACGGAAGGTTCACTGTGTCGCTGACCACTGCCGGCCGGCAGAAGGTTGGAATAGCCGTTTACGATCAGCTTGGGCTGAAGATCCTTGACCAACAAGATGTGGAAGTCGACGGCAGGCTGGAGAAGCAGATCGACCTGCGGCCGGCGGCACCCGGAGTTTATACCATCGTGTTCACCAGCCAGGATCACACGTTCATGAAGAAAGTCGTGGTGGACCGGTAGGATTCTCTTTTTGCAGCATATGTTAATCGCTCTTATCTGACAAACAAGAAATCGACACAAAACTGTGTGCTATTTCGAGTTCTCTTAAAACACAAACGGCCGCATTCTATTGTAATGCGGCCGTTTATAAAATTATTGTGCGGAGAGACAGGGATTCGAACCCTGGGACCCCCTTACGGGGGTCAACGGTTTTCGAGACCGCCCCATTCGACCGCTCTGGCATCTCTCCTGGGTATCATCGCAAAAAACGCCGTCCGTAACGGCGTCACAATAAATCCTGAAAAATGAAGAATTCTCACCGACTGTGTGTTCCGCCTACCGTTCTTCGCTCACTTTTTCTTCAGGATCAGCGGAGAGAGAGGGATTCGAACCCCCGGACCCTTGCAGGTCAACGGTTTTCAAGACCGCCGCAATCGACCACTCTGCCATCTCTCCGCTGCAAAAGTATATAAAATTTCTGAAACGCCAAAAAATCGGGGCATTCCCCTGCCCTTTCAACCGGTAAACCTGACAATTTACCGATTTTCCTTGCAGGTTCAGCTCTTTACCGGTATCTTTGTCTGTTTTTATTCCCATTTAAAATTTACCCAAAATGAAGAACCTTTCGTTGATCATCCTTTTTTGCATAATTTCGGCGTTTCATGCACAAAGCAAGAACCTTTGGGCATTCCTTACATACGCTTCCTTTTCCTCCCCCGAGGGCCCTTATCTCGAAACCTATCTTACGATTTCTGCCAAAAGTGTTCAGTTCGTCAGTACCGGCAACGGGAAATTCCAGGCGACGGTGCAGGTGCTAATGACCTTCAAACAAAACACGGAAATAAAAGCCTTTAAAAAATATGAACTGCGCAGCGTTGAGATTGACGACACAACAAAAACCGATTTTCACTTTGTCGACCAACAACGTATCGCGCTTACCAACGGCACTTACGATTTCGAGATCCAACTTTCAGATAAAAGCCGCAACACCCCTGCCATGCCTTATAATCAATCCATCACCATCGATTTCCCTACCGATAAACCTTCATTTTCAGATGTGGAACTCGTGAAATCCTATACCAAATCGGAAAAAACCACCGAACTCACCAAGAGCGGTTATGACCTGGTACCCTATGCCTATACCTTTTATCCTGAAAGTGAATCAAAAATGATCTTTTATGTTGAATTGTATCATATTTCCAAGGTTGTTCCCCCCGATCAGAAATTCATTCTCACCTACTATGTCGAGACCTTTGAAAGCCATCTGAAACAGAATGAATTTGCAAGAAGCCGCAAGGAAAGCCCCAAAGAAGTCAATGTCGTCCTTACCGAGATGGATCTCGAAAACCTTGCTTCGGGCAACTACAACCTGGTACTTGAGGCACGGAATCAGAGCAACGAAATCATGGCATCGAAAAAAATCTTCTTTCAACGGATGAACCCCAAAGCCCGGATGGCCGTGAGCTCGATTCAGGCTACTGAAATCGCGAACACCTTTGCCGAAAAGATCACAAATACCGATTCACTCCGGGAGTACATCAACAGCACCTACCCCATCGCGACAGGACTTGAGAAATCATTCATCCGCGAATCACTGAAAAAGGCCGATCTGCAAACCATGCAACAATTTTTATACAGTTTCTGGATCCAGCGCGATCCTTCCACCCCCGAACAATCTTTCCGAAACTACAAGGCGCTGGTTTATAAGGTTCAGGTCAATTTCGGGACCCCGGTAAAAAAAGGATATCAAACCGACCGCGGCAGGGTTTATCTGCAATACGGTCCTCCAAACACCCGGAGCACACAATATAACGAGCCAAGCAATTATCCCTATGAAATCTGGCAATATTACACCCTGAACAACAACCAGCGAAACCGGAAGTTTGTCTTTTATTCTCCCGATATGGTGACAAGTGATTTTATTCTGCTTCATACCGATGCCATCGGCGAGGTTTACAACCCCAGATGGAAAGTCGATCTGAGAAACCGCATCTATTCGACAATCGATTTACAGGACACCCAGGTTATCGAATCGTGGGGCGACTTTGAGCAGGATTACTGGGATCTTCCCAACTGATGACATCCGCGATCACCGTCCGTTAAGGTCCCGCCATCGACCTGCAGCCTGAAATTTGGTTGCGGGAAATGTGAAAACCTTTTTTTTATCAATTAATTTGTACTTTTACCGTGCATTAAAAGCACCGGGTCAGGAAATCCGTTGTGTGAATCCTTCGTACCAATTAAACGTTCCCCGATGAGGATTGCTGTAGTTATTTTAAACTGGAATGGCAGGAAATACCTTCAGCAATTCCTTCCCACGCTTGTAAAATACAGCCGGGATGCAGCCGGGATCGTCGTTGCCGACAATGCCTCTACCGATGATTCCCTCGACTTTCTTGCCGCCAATTACCCGGAGATCCGGATCATCCGGAATCTGAAAAATGAAGGATTTGCAAAGGGATACAATCTGGCCCTGGCACAAATCGAAGCCGATTACTATATCCTGTTGAACTCGGATATCGAAGTTACCGAGAACTGGATCCTCCCCGTGATCAACCTAATGGAACAGGACGACCTGATCGCGGCCTGCCAGCCTAAGATCAGGTCATATCATGAACCAAAGAAGTTCGAATACGCCGGCGCAGCAGGCGGTTTTATCGATAAACTCGGCTACCCTTTCTGCCGCGGCAGGCTCTTTCTTTCCATTGAGGAAGATCATGGCCAGTACGATGACCCCGTAGAAATATTCTGGGCCTCCGGCGCCTGCATGTTCGTAAAATCAAAGTATTTTCACCAGATCGGGGGATTGGATGATGATTTCTTTGCCCACATGGAAGAGATTGATTTTTGCTGGCGCCTGAAAAACAACGGGTTTAAGATCATGTATTGCCCTACCTCCACGGTATTCCACATCGGAGGCGGAACCCTCCCGAAAATTTCGTGGCGGAAAACCTATCTGAACTTCCGGAACAATTTTTACCTGCTCTATAAAAATCTTCCCGACGAACGGCTTGTCAGGGTTTTCACCATCCGGTTAATACTCGATGGAATTGCAGCCTTTAAGTTTTTGTTTCAGGCGGGTTTCCAGGATTTCTGGGCCGTGACACAGGCTCACATGGCCTTCTACAGAACGCTGAAAACATTCCGCAACAAACGCAAAACCCTCCGCCACGGATCCATGAAAAACATCTATGGCAGAAATATCGTATTCGATTACTACGTCCGGGGAAAACGTAAATATTCTCAGCTCAACCTGAACAAATTTCTCGACTGATAATACTGATAATCTTTCAGATCGTTTTCACGAGGAAGCTCTCGATGGCAAGCCGGTACGACTCGAGCCCGAATCCGATAATGGAACCTTTTACATTGGCAGCAAGGAATGATATATGTCGGAAAGGCTCCCGGGCAAAGGTATTGGAGATATGGACCTCCACTACCGGGGTTCGTATTGCACGGATTGCATCGGCAATGGCAACGGAGGTGTGAGCATACCCACCGGCATTCAGAATGATCCCCTCGTATAAAAATCCCGCATTGTGAAGGGCGTTGATGATCTCGCCTTCCACATTGCTTTGATAATACTCGAGGGTGATTTGCGGGTAACGGGTCCTCAACTTCTTCAGATAACTCTCAAAACTGGTAATGCCATATAATTCAGGTTCCCGGGTTCCCAGTAAATTAAGATTCGGACCGTTGATAATGAGTATTTTCATACGGTGGAGGTAACAAAAACACAAAAATATAAATTCTATGAGTCGTTTTTTATCTGAATTAATTATTTTTGCAATGATATTTCTCCTCAGGGGGTGCTAACCAGGCTGAGATCATACCCCAAAAACCTGATCCGGATAATGCCGGCGTAGGAAAATGAAAAAACATGAAAACACGATTTTTTACCAATCCCGGGAATGGGATATGTATCCTGTTCCTGTTAGCCGGATTATTTCTGGCTGCCTTTAATGCACAGGCACAATACACAATAACCGGAACCGTTACCGACAACCGTACCGGAGAACTTCTTCCCGGAGCAAATGTTCTCCTTGTTAAAACACTGTTCAGCACGGTTTCGGATGAAAATGGCCGGTTTTCTGTCGGACCACTGAAGAAGGGATCCTATACCCTTAAGATTTCTTTTATGGGATATAAGACTTTTCAGTCGCCGGTCGAAATTAAAAGCGACACCCTGATCAGAATCTCCCTTGACGGGGAAGCGTTATTAGGCGAAGAGGTCAACATCATCGCCACCCGGGTACAGCATAAAATGCCTGCAGCCTTCAGTTCCCTTTCGGCAAAAGAGATACAGGCAGTGAACCTGGGTCGTGATATTCCCTACATGATCCAGGGAACTCCATCTGCCATCGTCACCTCCGATGCAGGAAACGGAATCGGATACACGGGTTTTAGCATCCGCGGCACCGACCTGACACGAATCAACGTCACGGTCAACAGTATTCCGCTCAACGAGGCCGAATCGCAAGGCGTCTGGTTTGTCGATCTTCCCGACCTTGCCTCTTCGACCGGAGATGTACAGATCCAGCGCGGAGTAGGAACTTCCACCAACGGCGCCGGCGCCTTCGGGGCTTCCATCAACTTTCTGACTACCGACCTGCACCAGGATCCTTACGGAGAACTCGATATTTCGGGAGGTTCGTACCGAACGCTGAAATCTACCCTCCGGTTCGGTTCCGGACTGATCGGTGACCGTTTCAGCTTCGATGGCCGCTTTTCTTATATCTATTCTGACGGTTATATCGACCGGGCATTCTCCAACCTGAAATCCTATTACCTGTCGGCCGGATATTACGGAAATAAAACCACCCTCCGCATCATCACCTTTTCAGGACTGGAACGCACCTACCAGGCATGGGAGGGGGTGCCCAAAGACTCCCTTGCCACCAACCGCACCTACAACCCGGCCGGCGAATACCATGATGCCGCGGGAAATCTTGTTTACTATGACAACCAGACCGATAATTATCAGCAGGATCATTACCAGTTTATCTTTTCACAGGCGCTGACCAAATCATGGAACCTGAACCTGGCGCTCCATTATACAAGAGGAAAAGGATACTATGAAAATTATAAAGAAGACCAATCCTTCGCGAATTACGGGTTAGAAAACGTGATCATCGGGGGCGATACGCTTTTCAGTACAGACCTTGTGAACCGTAAGATGATGGATAACGATTTTTATGGTTTTACCTTTTCCACCAACTACAACGTCACGGATAATCTGAAGCTGAATCTCGGAGGCGCCTGGAATCATTACTTTGGCCGCCATTTCGGAAAAGTGATCTGGGCGAATTATGCTTCAAACGGTACCAACGATCGCAATTATTATTACAACACCGGGCATAAATACGACTTTAACATATTTGCGAAAGCAACCTGGACCCTCCAAAAATGGCTCACACTCTTCGGCGACCTTCAGTACCGTACCGTACGATACCAAATGGAAGGAATATCCGACGACCTG
>Ga0209098_1004872_pt1 | contig 10279 bp, 11 predicted proteins | sample AD_JPNHW1_MetaG_FD_184429 | JGI IMG/M metagenome (GOLD analysis project Ga0209098, IMG submission 184429) | Active sludge microbial communities of municipal wastewater-treating anaerobic digesters from Japan - AD_JPNHW1_MetaG (SPAdes) (version 2) | ecosystem: Engineered > Bioreactor > Anaerobic... | reverse complement strand
TGCAACCATCAGCTCGACCAGCTCGTGGTAGTCCGCACCGATGTCAAGCGAGATCAGCGGGGCGCTCATGATATCCCTCACGAGCAGGTTGCGGATCCGGTGATCCTGGTGCTGGTCTTTTACCGTCTCCCGGAACTTCCTCATCGCAACCGCCACGTCAGTCTCGGTCACGATACCGGTAATCTTGTCGTTGGTGGTTACAACAAAACGGGAGATCGCATCGTCCAGCATCCGGCGCCGGAGGTGGACGACCCGCTCATCCGCTTCGATAGTGACCGCTCGTTCCATCGCCCCGTCGATACTACCCTCGTGCGGGTACTTCTTTAACAGGTCGATTGCCGTTACCTGACCGATCAGGTTATGGTCGCTGTCGTACACGACCACCAGCTTGTACCGCTGGAGCAGGGGGACGAGCACGTTCGTGTTCTCATCGGGATAGACACTCGTGAAATCCTCCTCGACAACGCTTGCCACGTGGATGGCTGTCGGCGCAAGGGCGGTATTCTGCTTGCTGCCCAGCTTCTCCGCGATGGCCTGCCGGGAAACCGTACCGACAACCGAATTATTGTTGAGCGCAATCAAGGGGTCGATTCCCTCGTCAAGCATCTTATCGAGCGCTTCGGTGATTTTTGCTGATTTGGATATGGTCGTTGGTTTTGCCATGATATCTTTAACAAACAGTTCTTTTGTCATTTCGCCACTTCCTTAATGATATCATCACGTCTTATTATCCCCACAAGGGCGTCGTGTTCGACGACAACCAGGTTGTTGACCTGTTCTTTTTGCATCAGTTCGACTGCATACGGGAGCGATCTTTCCGGGGCGACCGTGATCACCGGGCTGGTCATCACGTCACCTGCGGTCACCGGGACATTCTCCGGAGAATCCGATCCGCCCCCAATACTAAAATTTTCATGTCTTCTGAGAGGTACGTCCTCCTGTATCACCCCGGATCGTTTCCGGCCCTCATCGTGGAACGCAAGGTTGGTCTCCGTAATGATACCGGCCATAGATCCATCGTTATTGATCACCACCAGTTTCTCGTCCCGCTCTTTCATGAGCGCAATCACGTGAGCGAGCGAGTGCCAGCGGTTGACGGTCACTGCATCCTCCATCACGTCCCGTACCGTACCTTTGAGGCCGGCAACAAGGGCGGATTTCATCAGATCGCTCCGGGTAACGATCCCGGTGACTGTTCCGTGATCCACCACCGGCACGCAGCCGATGTTTTTCGCGAGGAAGATCCCGGCGATGGTCCGGAGCAGGGTGTCGGGCGCTGCGACCACCAGATCGGGCGTCGCATACTCGCCCACCGGGATCTGATCGGGCGGACGCCTCCGCCAGGCAGCGCCCTGCTGCTGGAGATGGTACCCGATGTCTTTTTTCGTGAGTATTCCGGTGAGTTTTCCCGAATCCATGACAAGAACCCGCGAGATAGTATGCCGCACCATCAGGTTCCGGGCGTGGGCTACGGTGTCCCCGGGGGAAACGGCAAAGACCGGCGTACTCATCACGTCTCGTGCGATAAGGTAACTGGCTGTCATAACCATCACTCCTCGGAAAACGCCCTCACGAGGTCGAATTCTGTCACGAGGCCGATAAGGCGTGAGTTCTCGATGACCGGCAGCGCCCCGATGTTTTTCTTCAGCATCTCCCGGGCCGCCTCGTTGACGGGCGTCTCCGGGGTGGTGGTGAACAGGTCACCTGCCATAAGCGTCCGCACCGGGAGAGCCATGACCTCCGCGATGTTTCCGGTGGTGAGCCGGGCAAATACTTCCCGGCTCCCCAGGTACCGCATGATATCGGTTGCGGTGATGATGCCAAAGAGCACGTCGTTACTCACGACGGGCAACCGGCGGAACCGGTACTTTGTCATATCCTGCGTAACAGTCGCAATCGGGCTGTCGGGCGCGGTCACCCGCAGGGCGGAACTCATGACATTCTCGACAAAGAGCGGGCTGTGCTCCGAGGCAAGCATCCTGAGCACGTCCCGCTCGGTTACAATACCGATCAGCACACCGTCATTGTCGACAATCGGGAGCCCCCCGATCTTTTTCTTCACGATAATCTGGAGCGCGTCAACGATATGCGCATCGTGCGGGAGCGCTTCGGGTTTTGCGGTCATGATCGTGCGAACGCTCTCGTTGACCGCGGCGGAAAGGTTCCCCTGGTGCCGGACCCTGACAAGCTTGTACTTGTCACCCCCGCCCATGAGGTTGATCACATCGCCTGAGGTAACAATCCCCCGGAGTTTCTTAGTACCGGCATCGGTTACCGGCAGCCGGCGAAACCCGCAGTCCGTCATCATCGCCACCGCACTGATGATGCTCTGCGTTGGCGGTACGGAAATAACGTCCCGTGTCGCGATCGACATCACCTCGCCTTCCTGCTGTACAATGTGGGATTTGAACTCGACCGAACCCCGATCGAATTTTCCCTGCATTTTTAAGAGCCGGTCACCCTGCTTGGTGGCCCGCCCGTTCTGGTTCGTCAACGTTCCTCCATTTTTTTGTTGTCTGCGCCAGTCCGGCGCCGCACCCATCATCCACACCGATTGCACGGGTGCTGCATCCCGGCCGGCTCCTTTTTATCCTGTTCGTTTCCGGCCCGTTGGAGTCCGGGGTTGGTTGTCCAGATTGCTTCTTGTGCCTCGTGACGTTCGTGGTTTTTGTATCGTGCCTTCGTCGCGTGCCGATCCCGGTTGCATCGTTATCTCCTTATCAAGGGATACCGCACGTGTTACGCGAGCCCGTCAAGGACATCGTGCCTGTCGAGGATTCCCACAAGGGTCATACCGTCAAGGACCGGAAGCCGGCTCACATCGTTGTCGACCATGAGCCGGGCCGCATCGGACAGCGGCGCCCCGCCCGAGACCGTAACGACCTCCTGTGCCATCACATCCTCAACCGTCTTTGTGCTGCTCTGGGCAATCGCCGACCGCACCCCGCCCGACCGGATCAGGTCGCGGCGGGAGATGAGGCCGACAAGCCGCTTCTTTTTGATGACCGGGAATGCCGTAAACCCGCTCTCCACGATCTTCGCGTAGACCTGCTGGAGTGTATCTGTCGGATTTACGGTCGTGATCTGCTTTGACATGTGGGTGCTGACCCGGCCCGAAAGTTCGTTTCTTGTGATGATAACCGGGAACAGGTCGGAGAGGAGCACCCCGCCAAGGATATGGCGGCCGGGATCGATGAGCGCGGCACTGTCGGTCCGGAACTCCCGCATGGCCTTTGCCACGCTCTCGATGGAGGTCTCCGGGCCGGCGCTCGCCGCATCTTTCACGAACCCTTCAACGGTCACGTTCGATTTCGTCGCAGTCACCCGCAGGGCATCCGTGATATCGACGTACCCCAGCAGATCCTTTTTGATACCGGTGACGTAGACCTCGCGGAACCGGTCGTCTCTTAAGATCTGCCGTGCTTTTGTTATCCCGTCATGACAGTTCAGCACAGGAATCTCGATCATGAAATCCCGTGCTGTCTTCATGTAAGGGTGTCCTCCTCACGGCAGCGGGGGCAGAGCAGGACGCCGTCCACACGCTTAAGATCATCAGACATCTGACTGCATCGATTGCACATGCCCACTTCGATATGCTCCTCACGGTTGATCTCGATAAGATCGGTGAGGATCTCGTTTTGTTCGTTTGAAACGGTCAGGAGATCCCGTACGGTCACAATTCCAATGACCTTGCCGCTCTTGTCGACAACGGGGAGTCTTCTGACCTTGTGCTTGACCATCATCTGGGCTGCATCGACTACCGTCTTGTCCGCACTCACCGTAATGAGTGGCGTACTCATGATTGTACTCACCTGAACTGTGCTTGGTTTGAGATCCTTTGCCACCACCTTGCAGTTGATATCCTCCTCGGTAACAATGCCAATCGGCTTGTTCCTCTGGAGGATGATGACGCTCCCTACCTCTTCGAGGCACATGGCTTTTGCTGCCTTTGCGACAGTGGCCTCCATGCTGATCATGGTCGGGTTGCGTTTCATCACTTCGCTTAACGGGACACGGGTTTCAAACCGGATCGTGTTGGTTGTCTTTTTCATGAGTCACCTCCTAAAAAGTGCCTGGCTGATGATTACAATTAGCATCCTTTCCGCCCCTTGTATAAATACAATTTGGCTGCGGCGAAAAACGATGCAGCCGGGTAATAGGAAAAATATCCCGGACGGATATCACGGGAGCTCCCTGACGGGCGTTACAAGAAACATAATAAAGAACCGTCTCTAAACATTACTAACGATTGATGGTGAATCGATTGTACCAGCACACCATACAGACAAAACGAGGGGCCCTATGACGACATTTTCCAAGAGATTAGGGAATGCAAAGAAGAAATTATCCATATTTCTCAGGCGGTTTTTCAAGAAGAAGCGGACCCGGATCGGGATCTACGGCCCGCCCAATGCCGGCAAGACGACGCTTGCAAACCGGATCGCCCGGGACTGGACCGGCGATGCGGTCGGGCCGGTCAGCGAGATCCCGCACGAGACCCGGAGGGCCAGGAAGCGCGATGATATCGTGATCTCGGGGGCAAACGGCCATACGGTAACGATCGATATCGTGGATACCACGGGGGTTACGACCAAGATCGATTATCACGAGTTTCTGGATTATGGGATGGAAAAAGACGAGGCGATCATCCGGGCCCGGGAAGCGACTGAGGGCGTTGCCGAGGCGATGCACTGGCTGCGCGAGGATATCGACGGGGTTATCTACATGCTGGACTCGACCCTTGACCCCTTCATGCAGGTCAATATCATGATGGTCGGTATCATCGAGAGCCGGAACCTGCCGGTGATCATCGTCGCAAACAAGATTGACCTGCCCGATGCAGCCCCGTCACGGATCCGGAGCGCCTTCCCCCAGCACCCGGTCGTTGCGATATCCGGTCTTGAAGGCCGGAACACGGAAGAGTTGTACGAGAAGATGATCCAGAACTTCGCCTGATTACCGGGGAGATCATGCCACACAAGTGCACGAAATGCGGCAGGGAATATAAGGACGGGTCGACCGAGATCCTGAAAGGCTGCGCGAGCTGCGGCGGCAAGAAGTTCCTCTACGTGAAAGAGTCCGAGATCAACAAGGACGTGCTCGACGAAAAGTCGATCGAGGAGATCGCGGACGAGTCACAGGAAGAAGTCCTCGAAGTTGTCGAACCCAGGATCAAGGGTAAGGCGAAAAAAGAAGTCGAGATGTTCGACCGGGTCGAGACGATCCGGATCGTGGGCCCGGGCACCTACGAACTCAACATCGACAAGATGGCCAAAAGCGATGAGCGGATCGTGAGCGTCGGCGGCGAAGAGGGCAGTTATATCATCGATCTGATGTCCATGGCAAAGGACGAGCCGAAGAAGAAACGGGGAAAGAAGCGGTAACTTTTCCGGGCAAATACTGCCAGTATCTTTTTTTATAGTTTTCCCGACGGGATATCCCGCTCGATCACCTCGTCCGCAGTTCCTTTTTAATTCCTTCGTAGGAGGTGGGCAGGCCAAGCGCCGCAAAGAACCGGTCGGTGAACGAAAGGCTGGTAGTCACCGCCCATTCCGCACACCCGTGGCCGAGGCACCGGTCCGGGAAGAAGGGCAGGTTCTTTTGGGCCATCGGGTTTTCCCTGAACCGGTCCCTGAGGTGCTGCTCGAATTTATCGGCAGGGGCCCCGGTGCCGGCAGTGGTACCGGTCTGGATGGTCACCCATTCGCGCCGGTAATGCATCAGGTAGTTCCGGATCGCAATCAGGTCCTTTATTCCGGAAAAGACCGGGTCGTCCTCCGGAAACAGGGGCTTGTTCCCGATCTCCAGGACTTTCTGGTACTTGATCGGCAGCGGGGTACGGTCAAAGTAATTCTCATTATTCCATTTCTCACCGACCGCCCGCAACAGCGCCTCGTTCTTTTCATCGGGAAAGAAATACGCATTATCCGCTGCATCGGACCAGAGCTCGTTGATGGTGGACTCTAAAAACGCCACCGACGAGAAGATCGCATTGAGGATAAACGCCTCGTGCCGGAGCCGTTCGTCGGCAGACAGGGTGCCGGTCCGGGCGTAACCGGACTCTATGGCAAACCCCATCCGGCAGAAGAGAGCGGCGGACTGGATGTATTTTACCGAGAAGCAGTCCCGGAACAGGATAAGATCCTCATCCTCAGTGAGGTCCCGGGCAGGGTCGTCCATCGTACCATCCCGTTTTGTTTCGTATGAGTAAAAACCTGCGGAACCGAACGTTCGGAAATTTTTTACACGGCCCGGCCCCCTTTCCCGGTCCGCTCCAGCCACAGGTCTCCGGTGCAAACCCTAAACCTGTACCCGGACAAACATTTTTCCTCTAAAACCGTACCAGCCGTGGAGCATGCAATGGAACCCGTACCCGCCGATGTCCCCCAAACCCATAGCCGCCAGAAATACCTTGGCGACCGGGGGCTTATCGCGCTCATCGCGGTACTCTCCGCCTTTGTCCCGCTCTCGACCGATCTCTACCTCCCGGCCCTGCCCGGGATGAGCGACTTTTTTCATGTCTCCGTCGACATTACCAACCTGACCCTCATCCTCTTCTTTATCTTCTTCTCCCTCGGGATGCTCTTCTGGGGGCCGCTCTCCGACAAGTACGGCCGCCGGCCGGTCCTTCTCATCGGCCTTGCCCTTTACATCGCCGCGAGCGCTGCATGCGCCGTGTCGTGGGACATCTGGCACCTGATCTTCTTCCGCATTCTCCAGGCCATCGGAGGCAGTGCCGCTTCTGCGGTCGCGACCGCGATGGTAAAAGACGTATACGGCGGGAGGAAACGGGAGTCGGTGCTCGCGCTCGTCCAGTCCATGGTCGTCATCTCGCCCGCTGTCGCCCCGGTGCTGGGCGCGTTCATGCTCCCCTATAGCTCGTGGCGGGGCCTGTTCTGGGTGCTCTGCCTTATCGGCATCATCTCGATGGCCGGTTCCCTTCTTTTAAAAGAGACCATCCCCTCGCGGTATACCGGCACCATGACCCAGTCCGTCCGCCGGCTCGGGACCGTGCTGAAAAACCCCGGGTTCACCTCGCTTTTGATCGTCTTCTCTCTCGTCAGCACCGCGTCGCTTGCCTTCATTGCCGACTCCTCGTATATCTACGAAGACGGGTTCGGGCTCTCCCAGCAGTGGTTCAGTTACTACTTTGCGTTCAATGCCATCGGCCTGATCGCAGGTCCCTTCCTCTATCTCCGGCTCTCCCGCACCTTCAGCCGTAAATCGATTATTACCGCCTGTTTTACCTTCCTGATTATCGGCGGGGCACTGGTCTGCATCTTTGGAAGCCTCGGACCGTTTCTCTTTGCCCTTGCACTGTTCCCGGCATCCCTGATGGGCAGCTGCGTGCGGTCTCCCGGGGCGCACCTGATGCTCGAACAGCAGAAAGAGGATACCGGCTCTGCTTCCGCCCTCATGGGCTGCTTCGGGCTGCTCTTCGGGAGCTCCGGGATGATCCTTGCCACACTCGGGGGAAGTCATCTCGTCTTCATTGTCGGAGTGATCAACGTGGCAGTCGGGTTCGTGTGCCTCTCGGGCTGGCTGCTGATCGGCAGGCTGAAGCTGGCAAAAGAGGTGCCGGACATCGCGGGCCGACGCGATTAACCGCGCCCTGATCACAGATACCCTTAATATTCGTGGCCGTCAATAGTAAGACAGCACTTTTAATTGGTGCTGACAGATGTAAGTCCGACGTGCCAAAACTGGCACGGCCTCAAAACTACAGGCTTTGGGATTACAGAGAGTCAGTAAGCATACTGCACTTTTCTGGACTTACATATTAACCGGAGGTATAACTATGGCACGAATGCACACCAGAAGAAGAGGACAGTCATGCTCTGTGCGGCCTGCGCGGAATGAGGCGCCTTCATGGTCCAACACGGACAAGGCAGCGATCGAGAAACTTATTGTCGATCTCCGCAAGGAAGGCACATCGAGCAGCATGATCGGCCTGATCCTGCGGGACCGCCACGGCGTCCCTGATGTCAAGATGGTCACCGGTAAAAGCATCGGCGACATCTTAGTAGAGAACAAGATCAGCTCCGAGATCCCCGAGGATCTCCGCGACCTCATGGTCAAGGCGCTGGGCTTAAGGAAGCACCTGGAAGACAACAAGAAGGACCTGCACAACAAGAGGCAGCTCCACCTTGTCGAGGCCAAGATCCGCCGGCTCGTGAAGTACTACGTAGGCACAAAGAAACTGCCCGCAGGTTTCACCTACAAGCCGGAGACCACCGAAATCCTGCTGTCCAGATAATTCACGTCATATCGTCTGCCGATCCCCATGTCACTTGAAGAAGCCGCAAAAACCGTCGCGGACCAGATCCGCCGCCAGCAGTACGTCGAGGTGTATGCACACCACGACGCTGACGGCATCGCAGCCGGGGCTATCCTCTGCCATGCGATGTTAAGGACCGGGATCCGGTTCCGGATGAGAATCTGTGCGGAAGTTCCTTCTGCCAGCCTCTCCCACGACGCGGCCTCGCTCCTGTGCGATCTCGGGTCCGGCATGGAGAACCTGCCCCCGGAAACGATGGTGGTGGACCACCACCTCCCGCTCTTTACCGGGCAGTTCCATGCAAACCCGAGGCTCGAAAAGATCGATGGCGACCGGGAACTCTCCGCTGCCGGCATGGCGTACACTGTCGCCCAGGAAATGGGTGACAACCGCGACCTTGCCGGCCTCGTGATACCCGGCATCATCGGCGACGGCCAGGCATTTGCCGGCAGGAACCTTGAGATCTTCAACGAAGGCGTGGCAAACGGGATCATCGTCCCGGACCGGGGCATGACGCTTCCCGGTCGCGACATGGCAGAGAAGTGGCTGCTTGCCACCTGCCCGTACCTCGAAGGGATCAGCGGCGACGATTCCGCTGTCGCTGACCTGCTCACCGGGGCTCAGGGCGCAAACGGCCTGCGGCTCGATACGCTCATGAGCCTTGCGGTGCTCAAATCCGCCCCGCAGACATCCGCAGATGGCTTATCCCTGCTCTACGGCGACACCCTGCACCTCCAGCGAGAGGTAATTGAGGACGCCCATGCGCTTACTGCCGTCATCGACGCCTGCGGTAAATCCGGGCACGGCGACCTCGCGGTTGCCCTCTGTCTTCGCTCGTCAGCGGAGATCGAAAAGGCATGGGAGATTGCCCGAAGGCATCACCTCGATGTGATCGGTGCGCTTAAAAACGCTCATCCCTCACAAGAGGGGGACGCGGTCTACGAGTGCCAGAATGCGACGCTCGCAAGCGACATCGCCGACGTGCTCGCCCGGGACCGGGTGCACCAGGCACCGGTGCTCGTGTATGCACGGTCGGGAGAGGCCTGCCGGATCTCGGCACGATCCCCCCGCGGCATCACGACCGATCTCGGGCCGCTCGTCCGAAACCTTGCCGCCACATGCGGCGGGAACGGCGGGGGGCACCACTCCCGTGCAGGGGCAACGATCCCCTGCGACCAGCTCGGGGCATTCGTGAAAGGATGGCAGGAGGCACTTCTCGCATGATGCAGGTAAGCGCCCTTATTTCCACCGTCCACGCGGACGCTCCAAGCGTGGCGTCATCACTGGCACCGGACAACCTCAGGGGCATGACCACGACCGCAGAAGGCGACCGGGTCACGACCGTGATTCACGGCACGCAGATCCGGTCTGTCATCGCATCGGTAGACGATTACCTGATGAATCTGGCAATTGCGGATGAGACAACAGGGCTCCCGCGAAAAACGACAGGAACAAACGAAAAGAGGGAATGAAAAAAATCAGAGAGTTGATACTATGGCAAAGAAAAAACAGGTTGGAAGAAGAGTTGAAGGCTGGAAAGCCAAGAGCTGGTACAAGGTATACACCCCCGACAACCTCGGCAAGGCGTATATCGGCGACACCATTGCAAGCGAAGTCGAGACGGTCAAGGGCAGGATCATGCAGTCCACCCTCGGCGAGATAACAAACGACTACGCAAAGCAGCACATCAAGATGAGCTTCAAGATTGCAGAAGTCACCGGCGACGCGGCATACACCGAGTTTGTCGGCCACGAAGTGACCCGCGATTACCTGCGGTCCCTTGTCAAGCGCCGCAGCTCCCGCGTGGACTGCCACACGCTGGTTGTTACAAAGGACAACAAGAAAGTCCGGCTCACGATCAGCTGCTACACCTTTGCACGGGCAAACATTGCACAGGAACACGCGCTCAGGAACGCGATCCTCGCAAGCCTTGCAACCCAGACACAGGCATGGGACTTAACGACACTGGTAAACGCGATTGTCTCGGGCGAACTCTCCCGC
>Ga0209098_1004871_pt1 | contig 10279 bp, 11 predicted proteins | sample AD_JPNHW1_MetaG_FD_184429 | JGI IMG/M metagenome (GOLD analysis project Ga0209098, IMG submission 184429) | Active sludge microbial communities of municipal wastewater-treating anaerobic digesters from Japan - AD_JPNHW1_MetaG (SPAdes) (version 2) | ecosystem: Engineered > Bioreactor > Anaerobic... | reverse complement strand
TGTTGGGCTAATTACAAACGGAACTCAGACCTAGGAGCATGCAATGAAACAGATTCAAGCAATCATTCGTCGGGAAAAGCTGGGCGAGGTGATGGATGCGCTGGAAGCCATTCAGTGTCCCGGCATCATGGCTTGGGCCATCGAGGGACACGGCAAGCAGAAAGGCATCAAGGAGCAGTTCCGGGGGCGGGCCTTCACGGTGCGCCTCATTCCCAAGGTCAAGATCGAGATCGTGGTACAGGATTCCGAGGCCGAATCCGTGGTTGCGACGATTCTGAAATCGGCGGCGACGGGACAGGTGGGCGACGGGAAGATTTTCGTCAGCACCATCGACCAGGCCATCCGCATCCGCACCGGAGAAGTTGGGGAAGCCGTTGTGGATTGATCCTGAAATGGCTCGTCCAGATTCCTTCCGATATCTAGTTGGACGAGTGAAGTTGGATGGCAACCCTTTCTTCTTAAAACGGAGTTCGTATGAAAACATTGACCGCTTTGGCCCTGGCCACCGTTGGGACCCTGCTGGGCGCTCAGGCGGCTCCGGCCCCTGCGCCGACGGGGCCGACGATCAAGTTCCGCGGCAGCATCTGGGCTTCGGGCGTCTATTCCGATCACGAGATCGCCGATGGCACCGTGCCCTTCCGCGGCTTCCTGGATCAGAATAACGGGGGCTTTGCGCTGGATGGCGCGACCCTGGGGGCCGATATCACGCTGCCGGCCAACTGGTCCATCAAGGTGACGGCGCTGGGCGGAACATTTGCCAAGGTGCTGAACATGACGGATTCACCTAACGGTGAAGACCGAAGCAGCCTCGCCCTCTGCGAAGCTCAACTGATCTACACCGGTGCTTCCGATACGTTCAAGATCGGGCGCATGTGGACCCCTTTGGGCATGGAGGTCGCCGATCAGTCGGCCAACATCGCAGCCAGTCGCGGCATTCTCTTCAGCAATGTGCTGCCCCTCAGCCAGGTGGGCATCAACTGGCATCACGCCTTCTCGGCCTCCTTCAGCACAGATGTCTACGCCATCAATGGCGAAGACAAGGTGACCGACAATAATCAGGGCAAGACGTACGGATTGCAGTTCACCTACAACCATGGCGGGGCGTCCGACAAGTTTGCGACCCTGCTGCTGTTCCGTGGCCCCGAGCAGGACCGCAACCTTGTGGATGGGACCGGGAACATGGTTCCAAATCTTGGCGTGGAAGGTCGGCAGCGCGAACGGGTGAGCTTCAGCGGCCAGTGGGTGTGGGGAGCCACCACGCTTCAGTGGGAAGCGGACAAGCTGGATAACCCCGACCTGAATGGCGAAAAGGCCAAGACCACGGGCTTCGGCTTCATCCTCAAGCAGCAGTTCACGGATATCTATGCCGGGTTCCTGCGGGCCGAGACGATGAAGACGACATACTTGAATGATGATTCCAAGCTGAGCGCCTACTGTGTTGGCCTGGAGCGCAAGTGGGGACCCACGTTTGCCCGCCTTGAGCTGCGCCACGATAACGCCGACAAGGATGCCTACACGGCCACCGATGGCAAGACGTTCAAGGATGCCAATAGCGCGACCATCAGTCTGGGGACGAGCTTCTAGCCTCCGCCTGATTCATCGCACACAGGTGCCGCAATGGGAAACTTCCCTTGCGGCACCTGCTTGTAGCGGCAGCGTTGAGCGGGGCTGGTCCCAATACCAGTCCGCGTTGTGTGATGTGGAAGGGCTTTTGGAGGATGAGCGCAGAGGTCACTTTCGACTTAACGCCCTGGGTGTGCTTGAATGACTTTTTCATCCAATTCTGGATCAGGAGTCTCCATGTTCGGCCAGCGAACCTCCATCTTTGTTCACGAAAAAGTCGCTTTCATGAAGCTTTGCGACACCTATGATCTGCTCGATCCTGAATCCCAGGTGCCCCTTGGGCAGGCGAAGGATGAACCCGCCACTTGGGCCCGTTTCGCGCGTTTCCTGGTGAAGAAGCACATGCTTCCCACGACCTTGAATGTCTACGCGGCCGGCAATCCACAGCCCCAGCTCAGCATCCACAAGGGCGTCGGGTTTTTCCGGACCCGCCTGGAGGTGAAGGCGGCCGATGGCCGAGTGTTGGCGGGGATCCGCAGCAAGGTCTTTTCGCTGGGAGGCGCTTTCACCATCGAGGATGGCTCGGGTCAGCCCGTGGGCGAGTTGAAGGGCGACTGGAAAGGCTGGGATTACAAGGCCACGGTCCAGGGGCGGCAGATTGGCGTGGTGACCAAGAAGTGGGCGGGGGTCCTCAAGGAGGTCTTCACGAACGCGGACAAGTACCTGGTGCAGTCCGAACGCCCCGAGGATCTGCCTCTGCTGCTGGGCCTGGCCTTGGCGGTGGATGTGGTCTACAAGGAGCGTCAGGGCTGATCGGCTTCGGGCGAAGGCCCGATCGCAGGCGAGTCGGCGACAATGGGGATGGCCCGCGATGGGCCATCCCGGAGCGCCGTCTTTCATGTCCACGGATGCCAATGCCCAACCCGCCACGCCTGTCGCCCCCGGCACGCTCTCGGCCGTGATGGCCGCCCTGATGCACCCAGAGGGGGGTTGCCCCTGGGACCGCAAGCAGGATCACCAGAGCCTGGCGAAGTACCTGCGGGAGGAGGCGGCGGAGGCGCTGGACGCCCTGGCCGCCCATGTTCCCGGAGATCCTGAAAAGGAGCGGCATCTGCGGGAAGAGCTGGGCGACGTGTGGTTGCAGATCGCCTTTCACGCGGAGCTGGCCCATCGCCGCGGCGCGTGGGATCTCCACGACGTCGAGCGCGATGTGGTCGAAAAACTGGTGCGCCGCCATCCTCACGTCTTCGGAGCAGTGGTCGTCTCGAACGCCGAGGACGTGGTGGCCAATTGGGCGGAGATCAAGAAGGGGGAAAAGGCCGAAAGGGGCCACGCTCCGGATCCGCGCCTATTGGACGGCCTTCCGTCCTCGCTTTCGCCGCTGGACGAGGCCATGGAAATCGGCAAGCGCTGCGCCCGCGTTGGCTTCGAGTGGCCCGAGCTGGACGACGTGCTGGACAAGGTGAAAGAGGAAATCGCCGAGCTGCAGGTCGAGGTCGACCAGGACGGCGGTGCGGATCGGGTGGAATCCGAATTCGGAGACGTGCTGTTCTCCCTGGTGCAGTGGGCGCGGAAGGCGGGCGTGGACCCCGATCGCGCGCTGCGCCGCCAGATGCAGCGCTTCAAGGCGCGCTTCGAGGGCGTCGAGGACTTTGCGCGCGCCAACGGAGGCTGGGAATGTCAGGCGCTGGATCAGCTGGAAGCGGCCTGGCAGATCGCCAAGCGGATGGAAGCCTCGCGGAGGTAAATGCGCCGAGTCCGAGCGACCCAGTCGTCGTCCGGAGAAGCCGATCAGAAAGGGCATCGGGACGGTAGAATGGGCGTATGTCGCTTCCCTTCTACATCGTCACCCTCACCCATCCCTCTTTCGAGGACGCGCTGGCATCCGTCCGCAGGCTGCCGGAGGAGGCCATCCCCGAGCTGAGGCTGGATCTCTATCCGGATCTGGAGCCTCAGGCCATGATTGACGCGCTCAAGCGGCGCTGTGTGGTCACTTGCCGCCGGGCTAACGAGGGCGGGCGCTGGGAAGGCGACGAGGAGGGCCGTATCGCGCGGTTGATCCAGGCCGCCGAGGCGCGGCCCTACGCCATGGATCTGGAGTGGGAGCTTTCCATCCCAGACGCCATCCAGGCCCACCGCACCCATATGCGCGTGATTCGATCCGTCCACGTCGCGCCCGGCGTTTTCGATCTCGACGAGCGGTTGGCCCATCTGCCGGATGGCGACGCCTACAAGTGGGTCGGGCACGCCGCGCGCCTTTCGGATAACGCCAAGGTGAAACCCGCGCTGGCCTGGGCCAAGGATCACGGCATCGCGCTCTCGGCTTTCCTCATGGGGCCCAAGGGCGTCGCCAGCCGCTGTCTTCAAGCGGTCTGGGGCGGGGCTTTCACCTATGCGGCGTCCGATGATGCCCCCGCGGCCGCCCCGGGGCAGTTCCCCGTATCCAGTCTGAAGGCTTGGCGTTGTCACAAACTGCGTTCGAGCTACGGTGTCTGCGGCGTCTTTGGCTCGCCCGTGCTGCACTCGAAGGGACCCGGCTTTCACAATCCCCGATTCCAGGCGGCGTTCAAGGATTTGGTCTACCTGCCCCTGGAGAGCGGCGACGCCGAGGAGACCGTGGAGGCCTTCGCGGCTCTGGGCGTCCTGGGCGCCAGCCTCACCGCGCCGCTGAAGGAAACCGTTCCGCCCCTGCTGGGCCTCAAGGGGCCGCTGAATACCCTGTGGCGCGCGTCGATGGACAGCCCCTGGCAATGCGCCAACACCGATCTGGAAGCCATTGGACAGGCACTGTCCGATGCCGATGAGGGTCCCGTGCTGCTGATGGGCCACGGTGGCGTCGCGCATACGACGATCCAGGCGCTGGAGGCCTCCGGCCGGCGGTGGATGCAGGTCTCGCTGGATGATCCCCGAACGGTGGAAGACATCGCGGCGCTGGCGCCGGTCGGCGTCATCCAGGCCACCAGCCTGGGCATGAAGCCCGGCGACCCCAGGCCTTTCGCCGAGCTGTTGGACGCCGCCTCGCCCAGCCTGAAGTGGGCTGTCGAATGGATCTACAAGGAAGACACCGCCTTCGCCCAATGGGCGCGAGGCCTCGGTTTGCCCGTCACCGACGGCGGCGCGCTGTTCGAACTCCAGGCGATCGCCCAGTCCCAGCGCTTCATCGCGGAATGCGGCGGCTGACGCTCCCCCCATGGGCTTGGGCTCTCTTCCTGGCGCTGCCCCTGGTGGCTGGCGCATCAAAAGCGAGCCTTGAGCGCGCCAGAGCGCGGGTTCAGGCCCGAGCGCTGGCAAGCGGCCTCGCCTTTCCCCTGGAGCATCCCGCGCTTTGCGTTCAGAAATCGCAACATCGCCTGGAGTTGCGGTCGGGCGATCAGGTGCTCAAGGCCTACGGCATTGCCCTTGGGCATCGGGGCCTGGCGGATAAGCGCAGGGAAGGGGACCACCTGACGCCCGAAGGGGATTTCTACATCTGCACCCGTGGCGAACAGAGCGCCTTCCATCTCTTCCTGGGGCTGAGTTATCCGGGCATTGCGGATGCGGAGCGCGGCGCGCGCGAGGGGCTGATCACCGGGGCGCAGCGCCGGGCGATCCTGGAGGCCCAGCGCCGGAAGACCTGCCCGCCCTGGAACACCCGTCTGGGAGGGATGGTGGGCCTCCACGGTGGCGGCACGGAGTCCGAATGGACCTGGGGCTGCATCGCCCTGTCGGACGAGGACATCGAGGAACTTTGGACGGTGTGTCCGCTGGGAACGCCCGTTCGGATCGAGCCTTGATGCCCTACAGGCCATCCTCCAGCTCGAATTCGGGATCCGGGCGGCTGAGGATATCAGGGCCGTTCTTGGTGATAGCGACGGCGTGTTCGAACTGGGCGCTGATCTGGCCGTCTGCGGTGCGCACGGTCCATCCGTCCGGCTCCACCAGGCAGTGATGGGTGCCCATGTTGAGGATGGGCTCGATGGTGATGGTCATGCCCAGATCCATGCGGAAGCCCGTGCCAGGGCGCTGTTCCGCGAAGACCACCTGGGGATCCTCGTGCAGCTCGCGGCCCAGGCCATGCCCGATGTATTCGCGCACCACGGAATACCCGCGCTCCTCGGCGAAGTTCTGCACCGCCGATGACATGTCCCCCAGGCGGTAGCCCACGCGGCAGTACTCGATGCCCAGGAACATGGCGGCCTGCGCGGTCTGCAGCAGCCTGCGCGCTTCCGGGCTGATGCAGCCCACGCCCACGGTCAGGCAGGTGTCGCCGTGGAATCCGTCCAGCTTCGCGCCGCAGTCGATGGCGACGATATCGCCTTCCTGCAGGATGTAGTTGTTGGGGATGCCGTGAACCACCCGGTCGTTGACGGAAAGGCAGAGCGTCGCGGGAAAGCCGTGGTAGCCCTTGAAGTTGGGAACGCCGCCGTTCTTGCGGATGTAGGTCTCAGCCGCCTTGTCGATCTCCAGCAGGGACACGCCGGGCTTCACCGCGCGCGCAGCCACGCGCAGGGCGTTGGCGGTCAAGCGGCCCGCCTCTCGCATCTTTTCCACCTCTCGGCGGCTCTTGTAGTGGATTTGTTCCCTGAACGGACCCATGAAGACTCCCAGCCTCCAGGATAGAATGTCCGCATGCGAACGTGCGCCCTGATCCTTCCAGCCCTCATGCTTTTCACCGCCTGTGGCGAGCCAAGGCGCCCGAAACAGGTGCCGGAAGGCAGTTTCTGGGTCGGTCCCCGCAAGACCGGCATCTTCGTGAAGTTCGGCGAGCCCGTGGGCACCGGCTGGAACGTGACGATCTATGACGCGCACAGCGGCGCAGTGAAGGTGCAGGGCGTGTATGTGCTTCAGGGATTTGCGCGGGCGGAGTTCGTGAAAGAGGACTTCGCCAAGTGGGATGGGCGCAACATCCTGTTGACGGACGGCGGCCGCCTGGTGCCCAAGCCTTGACGGGCTATTCCCGCGAGGAGAAGGACTGGATCGAGGCCGAGTGGGCGTTCCATCTGCATGGACGCAGCGCCTTCCTGAGCCGCGAGGATTTTGCACAGCTGCTGGCCTGGGAAGCCGAAGGCGTTCCCGCCGAGGCCATCGTTGCGGCGATGGAGACCTACTTCGAGCGCCGCGCCAAGCGTACGCGGCCCCGATCCTTCGTCGCGTTATCGCACCTTGCCAAGGATGTGGCCAAGGCCGTGCAACTGCGGGCCTCCATGGCCCGGGCGCTGGCGGATTCCGCAGACCCGTCGGCGGCCCAGGATAAGCTGCATGAGGGCTGGAAGGCGGTGAAGGAGCCCCTCGCCTCGAACCCTCAGGCCCGCGCGGCCTTCGACGCCTGGATGCGCCTGGCGACGCAGGCGATCGCGCCGGATGCGCCGGGTTTCCTGGATCACCATGACGCCGAACGCGCCGCCTTCCGTGCGCTGACGGCCCTCGCGGAAGCCGCTCTCGGGCCTTCCGCGGAAGGGCTGAAGAAGGATCTCCGCCAGCGCCTGCAGGACGCCAAGGTGCCCGAGAACACGCCCGTCTGGCGCATCGCGTGGGAACACCACCTGAGCCGCGCCGTGTGCGCCGCCTGGGGCATCGCGATCCCATGAACGCCGAATCCGCGTGGCAGCGCGAGCTGGAGGCCCCGAGCGAGGCCTTTTTCGAGACGCTCGCGGCTCGCCTGCTTTCGGGCGGCGCACAGTCCGCGACCCGCGAAGCCATTGTTCATCTGGTGCCTCGTATCCACTGGGCGGGGTACCTGCCGGGCATGCCCCATGGCCTGCTGGGATTGTGGGCGGCGTTTCGCCTGGAGCCCTTGCTCACCTGCGCCCGGTTCCATCGCCTGCTCGCGATGCAGCTGCACATGCTCGCCCTCGAAGCGCGGGGTGGGGCGCTGGCGCAGGTCGGTCGCGGCTCGGGGCATTGGGGCAATCTGCGTCTCGCCTTTGATCGCTGTGAATCCAGCCTCGCCTGGGGAGAGGCCCTTGGGTGCGCCTTGGCCGAAGCGGGCGACTTTGAACGCATGGCCGAATGGAGCTCCGCCGACATGGCGTACCTGGGCCACAAGCCGGTGATGGCGCGGCGCATGGGAGCGCTGCATGGGCAACTGGGCGGAACTTGCGATGTGGGGCGCGCGCTTCTGGCGGTCTGCGCCTGGTTCGGCGCTTCCTTGCCCATGGACAGTTACTGGCAAAAACGCATCCGGAAGCGGCTCGGGGATTCTGTCCCGCCCGCGCTGTCGCAGGGCCGCATGCTCGATGAGCCCGCCGTCGACGCCCTGGTGGGCTGCGTGTGCGACGCCGGGCTGGTGGCCTTGCTGGACGCGCTGACCGGCAGCGTTTTGGACGGGATCGGACAAGGCGATCTGGAGCTGGTCCTGGTGCGCGCTGCCTGTCGCAAGATGATGGCCGCGAGCCGGGAGATGGAAGGCGCGACGACCTGGACGCTGCTGCACATCGCGGCTCTTTCCGGCGCTTCGTACGGCTCGCAGCCCGAGCCCTGGATCCAGGCCGCCGCCCTGGTGAACCTGTTCCCGTCCGGAGATGCGCCCAGCCTTCGTCCCCGCGCGCCGCGCCAGTCCGCGAGCCTGCATGACGCCCTCATGTTCGAGACCATCCTGGACGGCGAGGGTGCGGAAGCGATGTTCGAGGCAGAGCGCCTCTTCCGCCGATCCGGCGCGGAATCCGTGCTGCGCGCGCTCGCGGACGCCGCGGTGGAGAGCGATCCCGCAACGAACCAGGCGCACCACACGCTGGCGGTGGCCTCGGCGGCGGAGATGCTTTTCCGTTTGCCCGAGCGGGATCAGGTGGTTTTATTGCAGGTCCTCGCCAAGTCGCTGGCGCAAACGCAGGTGGCCAGCGATGTTGGCAGACGTGTGGATGCGGCGATGACGCCAACCTTGGGAGAGTTCTAGTAGACTGTGGCCGGAATCACACGTTCCGAACACACCTACCAAGCCCTGCGCGGGCGGTTTCTGGAGACTTTCCATGCGGATCGGGATTTTGACGGGTGGTGGCGATGTTCCGGGTCTGAACCCTTGCATCAAGGCCGCTGTTTGCCGGGCCATTGAAGAAGGCATGGAGATTGTCGGCATCCGAAAGGGATGGGCGGGCCTGCTGGAATACGATCTGGATGGACCGCAGGAGCAGCCTGACTGTGTTTTCCCGCTGAATGTTCCGAGCGTCCTCGCCGTGGACGGAGCCGGAGGCACCTTCCTGCACACCAGCCGATGTCATCCCGGCCAGGTGAAGACCCGCATGCTGCCGGCCTTCCTGAAGGCTCAGGTGGCGCCGGGCGACGAAGGCCCGCACGATTTCACGGCACACATCCTGAAGGTGATCCAGCGCTTGCGCATCGATGTGCTGATCCCCATTGGAGGAGACGACACGATCTCGTTCGCGGAACGGCTGGCGCAGGAAGGCGTGGCGGTGGTGGCCATTCCCAAGACCATGGACAACGATATCCATGGCACGGACTACTGCATCGGGTTCTCCACCGCGGTCACGCGCAGCGTGGAGTTCATCCACCAGTTGCGGACCACGGTGCGTTCCCACGAGCGTATCGCCTTGGTGGAGCTGTTTGGGCGCAACTGCGGCGAGACCTCGCTGCTGGCGTCCTATCTCTCGGGGGTGGACCGCGCGCTCATCAGCGAAGTGCCTTTCGACGCTGAGCGTCTGGCCGAACTGGTGATGAAGGACAAGCGGGACAAGCCGGGCAACTTCGCCATGATCACGGTCAGCGAGGGCGCAAGCATGGCGGTGCCCGCGCCGGCGGAGGAAAAGATCCAGGAGGATGCCTGGGGCCGCCGCAAGCTCAGCAGCATCGGCCAGACGACGGCGGATGTGTTGAGGCACATCACAGGCGAGGACATCCTCTTTCAGCAGGTGTCATACCTCATGCGCAGCGGTATGCCCGACAGCCTGGATCTGATGGTGGCCGTGAACTTCGCCAACGTGGCCATCAACCTGATCAAGCGCGGTGCCAGCAACCGTCTGGTCGCCCTGCGCAACGGCACCTACACCTCCGTGCCCATCCAGACCATCCGCCAGGGGCTGAAGCGCGTGGATGTGGATGAGCTCTACGACGCCAAGGCCTATCGCCCCAAGGTCCGCCACGTCGAAGGCAAGCCCATGTTCCTCTACTGATTCGATCTGTGCGCAAACAGAAAGGCCATTCGACATCAACTGTCGAATGGCCTTTCTGGCGTTGGCCGATGCAATACCGGTTGCCAATGGTCCCCACCGCGCTGCTGGTCGAGGCGCTGCCCATGCTCGCGATGCTCATGAGGGCGTGCCCCGGACCCAAACGCAAAACGAGCGGAGGAAATCTCCGCTCGTTTCATTGGGGCTATGGATGGACGCGCTACGCTTCGAGCGCGCGGGCGAGCTGTCGGGCTTCCAATCCCACGATGAGATCCAGGCTGCCGTCGGGCAGGGACATCGTCGCGTGAATGCCTGCCGCTTCGAGGGTCGCGGCGTCCATGGCTACGGGGGTTCCGAGGACGACGCGCAGGCGGGTTTCAGCCAGGGCTTCAAACGATCGAAGGTTCTCGCGGCCACCCAGGATCGAGAGGATGCTTTGCGCCCGCTGGCGCTGGGCCTTGGTGAGGGGTTCAGGGGATTCCGTCTTAGCTTTGGGCTGGGTTGCCGCAGGAGCGTTGGCCATTTCTACGCCCGTGCCATCCGCTTCGGGTCCGGCGTGCTTCAAATACTCCTGCATATCCGTCTTCATGTTTTCTGACAGTGGGCCAAAGATGGCC
>Ga0209098_1004870_pt1 | contig 10279 bp, 6 predicted proteins | sample AD_JPNHW1_MetaG_FD_184429 | JGI IMG/M metagenome (GOLD analysis project Ga0209098, IMG submission 184429) | Active sludge microbial communities of municipal wastewater-treating anaerobic digesters from Japan - AD_JPNHW1_MetaG (SPAdes) (version 2) | ecosystem: Engineered > Bioreactor > Anaerobic >... | reverse complement strand
GGGGCTTTATGTCTGGTACCCGTACGGGTTTGCGATCCGGAAGTTCGTGTACAACCGGCTCCGGGATCTCCTGGACCGGGATCACCAGGAGACGCTCTTCCCGCTCCTGATCCCCGAGCAGGAGTTCATGAAGGAGGCCGAGCACATCAAGGGCTTCGAGGACGAGGTCTACTGGGTGACCCACGGGGGGACTACCCCCCTTGACGTGAAACTCGCCCTCCGTCCCACGAGCGAGACTGCCATCTACCCGATGTACGCCCTCTGGCTCCGCTCGCATGCCGACCTGCCGATGAAGTACTACCAGATCGTGAACACCTTCCGGTACGAGACCAAGCAGACCCGCCCCCTGATCCGGCTCCGCGAGATCACATCGTTCATGGAATCCCACACGGTCCATGCCACGTGGGACGAGGCTGAGGCGCAGTGCGAGTACGAACTCGGGCTCACGAAAGAGTTCTACGACGGGCTCTGCATCCCGATCACCATCTCGAAGCGCCCTGACTGGGACAAGTTCCCGGGCGCCGACTACACCATCGCGGTCGATGCGATCATGCCGGGCGGCAGGACCCTCCAGTGCGGTACGGTCCACCACCTCGGCACGCACTTCTCGAAGACCTTCTCCATCACGTACGAGGACAAGGACGGGAACCAGCAGCTGGCAAACCAGACCTGCTATGGGATCTCGGAGCGGTGCATCGCCGCCCTCATCAGCCTGCACGGCGATGATCTGGGGCTCGTCCTCCCGCCGGCCATTGCACCGGTCCAGGCGGTCATCGTCCCGATCACGATCGGGAAGCGGCACGAGGACGTGCTCGCTGCGGCGAAGAAACTGGAGGCCGATTTGAAAGCTGCCGGTTTCCGCGTGAAGATCGATACCCGCGACATGCGGCCCGGGGCAAAGTACTACTGGTGGGAGCTCCGGGGCGTGCCGCTCCGGCTCGAGCTGGGACCAAGGGATCTCGATGGCGGGAACGTGATGGCCGTGAAGCGGACGGGGGGGAAGAGCCAGATCGGGCTTGCGACCGTTTGCGACGGCGTAACGAAGGTGCTTTCCGAGATCACGGAAGCGATCCGGGCAAAAGCCGAGGAGCACACGAGGTCGCATCTCTGCTCCGTGGACTCGATGGATGCCCTGAACGCTGCCCTCAACAACGGGAAGGTCGCGGTCGTCCACTGGTGCCGGGAGCGGGAATGCGGGGATACGATCGAGGAAGGGGCGAACTCCTCCATTCTCGGTACCGATGTCCGTTCTCCCTATGTCACTTCCACCGAAGGCCCCTGCATTGTCTGTGGTAAGCCGGGGAAGGCGACCCTTGTCGGGCGGACGTACTGATACGGGCGGTAATTCCGCACTCCCGTTTTTTTGGTCCGGTACGCGAGGAATTCAGCAGAGCCGGTTCATTTCGGCATTTATTTATTGTTCAACACCAGACCGGGCATGAATTCCCTTTTTGAGGTGGGAGCTTATGCATGAGAGAACAGTATTCCGTGTACGCTGGATAACCCTCGTTGTTATCATGATTGCCGGTGCATCCGTCATCGCCGGCTGTACTTCTGCACCTCCGGGCGGTTCCGCTCCTGCCGGGCAGGAAACCCCGGTGACCCCCCAGGAAACAGCAAAGGAGACAACCGCTGCGGAGCCGGCGGCAACCCAGGAAACAGACATCCCGGTGCAGACCCTGGCCCCCATGGTCACGGTGAACCGGCCGGCCGGCGGGAGTGTAAAGGTCGTGGACTGGAACCTGTTAAAACCGTTCCTCCCCGGTGCCCCGGCCGGGTGGACCGCCCAGGATCCGGACGGGTCGGATATCGCGGACCTGGACACCACGTGGAGTATCGCCAGCCGCAGTTATTCCGGCGGGGCGGACAGGCAGGCTGACGTGAGCGTGATGGATTCCGCATACTACGACGTCGGTGCCTGGACGGGGTGGGCAGGCCTGTCCGCGTCAACGACTGCCGACGGGTATGTAAAAGCCGGCACGGTTGCCGGGTTCCCCTCCTGGGAATCGTACGACAAAAGTTCCAACACTTACGACACCTGGGTGAACCTGGATAACCGGTTCATGGTCACCGTGTCGATCACGAACGGCAGCAAGGCAGACCTTGACTCCTTCGTGAACGCGATAAACTACGCGGGGATCGCCGCGCTGAAATGACCCCCGGGTGATACGGGGAATTCTTTTTTTTTATGAGCGTGCGGCCGTGCTTTTTTTACCATTATCCGGACGCGGGCATGCGGATACAACCGACCGGTAACTGCGATCCGCTCCTGAAAAAACACTGCAGTTCCGAAAATTTCCGCTCTTATGCAACCCAGTAATTCAGCGAGTGTGCCACCAATAACAGCACCTGAAGAATTGCCGAGGGGATAATGATCACATAGGGATTTTTCTGGAACCTGATGGCAAGGGCGATAAATACCGGGAAGATAACGAGGAGAAACCTTATGTACGACATGAAACTGTCCGACAATGCGGGGACAAGGCCCATGACCAGGGAGTAGAGGAACAGGGTCGTGTCAAGATATCTGTACACAAACCAGAGGAGGACCAGGAAGAGAACGAAAAAGATCCGGTTCAGGATGCTTGTGGTAAATCCGTTGAACGTATACTGGATGTCCACGAAATTTCTTAAGAACCACGCTGCCGGATCAAAAAGATTCCCGAGCGAATTATGTGCGCCAAACAGGGTCTGTGCCTCGAATCCCGAGAAGAAGGAACCGGTAAACGCTGCTATGATAACCAGGTAGAACAGGAATCCTGCGACAAACCCGGCGGGCAGAAGGTACTTTTTTGGTTCTTTCACGGTTCCATTGTTCCGATAATCCATGACAAGGTACCCGAGAAGCGGCACCATGACCAGGATGCCGGTGGGTCGTGCCAGCGGGATGAGAATGCTCAAGAATAAACAGGCCGTGAAATTTTTTTCATCAAGATAATAGAAAAAGGCGATCACCAAAAGTAAAAACAACCCTTCGCTGTACACAAGGGAGGTATAAAAAAACGTCACGAACGACAGCATGCACAAAGACGCGGTGAACGCAATGCTTTCGGTATACCGTTTTTTCACCAGCTGGTAGAAATAGACGATTGCCAGAAGCGAGCAGAGATTGGAGATCAGAAGAGCGGCTGCCAGGGTGTTTCCGAGCAGGAGAGCCCCGGCAAGGCTTATCAGGAACGGATACAGGGGGTAAAAGGCGGTACTTGTCGTTATTACCCCGCCCGGATAACCGTTCTCGGCAAGGTACAGGTAATGCTGCCCGTCCCAGGTCTTGAATACGGTGAAGAGATTTACCGGTTCCTGGGGGGGATAGACAAAATTGGCATGGTAGGTATAGGTATTGAAGAGCAGCATGAAATAAGCAAAAATGATAATGATAAAAATGGTTATTTTGACAAGAACCGTTATCGTAATAACTTTTTTTAAGTTATCGTCCATCATTCCCGGGATCTGCCGGACGGCACGGGTCAGCGCTTCAGAAGCCTGCTGTACATTTTTTCTTATGCTTTTCCAGAGGTCCAGGCACCTTTTGTTGAAAATTCCGGATGCATAAAGACCCAGCAGGACAAGGACGAGAATGCCCGTGACGAGCAGGGGGAGCCGGAAAGACTGCGGCCGGTACGTAAAGACAGCCTCGTGGGTCCCCGGGCCGACGTTAATCCCGATAAAACCCGGGGCCAGCATGACCGGGGAGACTTCCTTCCCATCCAGCGTGACAGCCCAGTTGGGGGCATAGTTGGTCTTCAGCATCAGGTAACATTCCCGGCCGGCGACAAACCGGGCCCGGTAACCATTGGTGCTCACCGTTTCGTTGAGGATCTCCCCCGCGGCCGGCTGTACCCGGCTCAGGGCGGAGAGGTTTGCTGCGTCCGCTTCATCGTAGGAAAAGACCGGCAGGCCATGGGAGTCCACCGGCCCGGTATCGAGTTCAATGACGGGGTGCTGTTTCTGTCTGGGGAGATCGCTTGAAAGCCACCGGGCATTGGGGTAATAAAAGGCGGTGCTGTTCCCGTAAAAGACCGCCGGGACATCCACCAGGTCGAAGTATCCCGTGGTGGGAACCTGGTACAGCGTGTAATCGTCAAACTGCCTGATCCGGGTATAATAATCAGGGGCGGTCCAGGTGTTGTGCAGGATCACGTACCGGATATTGAACAGGTTGTACTGCTCGGGTTTCGTGTTGTCAAACCGTAACCGGACATCCGTTGAAAGGCCAAAGCCGGTATACGCGTAACTGAACGTGTCGATACCCATCTGGGGCAATACGAAATACAGGGGCACGGACCCGATGGTGTAATAGGGATAATTCCCGAAATCGGTGTATATCCCGGCATACACCCGGCCCGGCGGCAGATTGTCCAGCGTTTCTTTTATTGCGGAAATTTCACTGCTTTTAGCCAGAAAAGCGTCCCGGGTTTCTGTTTTCATCCGGGTGTTTTCCCCGTAAAACTGTGCCATGCCCAGAAAAGCCGGCGAGAGGACGAGCAGGAACACGATCGCGGCCGCGAGCGGACTTTTCAGGGAAATGCCCCGGAACGAACAGTTTTTCAGCCACTGCCAGCATACGGAAAGCCCTGCGCCGGTCAGCAGTATTGCCCCGAGGTGGAACCCGCCGATGAACCGGTGGAAGAGCAGGTTCTGGCTCAAGGGTATGAGATCCAGCAGACCCCCCCAGGTGGGGCGGCCGAAATAGACGACCAGCCAGAAGAACGTTATCACCAGTACGAAGCGGTACTGTTCTTTTTTCCACTGCGTGAGGACAAAGACCGCTGCCAGGAAAAACAGGACGGTCAGGACCGGCAGCCGTCCATAATCGAACAGGTTCCCTGAAAAAAGGTTTCCGAGGACCTCGGCAGCGCCGAAGGAATTGTACTTGATGTCCCCCAGCCAGATCGTCCGGTAGAGGTACGCTCGGTCAAGGATGATCGGGAGATAAAAATAACACGCGGCAAGGGCGGTGAGAATGAAGATGGCCGCCAGCCTCCGGAGACGGGAGAGGATCTCCGCCTTGTGAGGGCTGAGGAAGACAACGATGACCGCCGAACCGATGAGGATAACCCCGTAGATGAGGTGGCAGAGCAGGACAATCGCCGACAGGAAGACCGGCCAGAACCAGGACCCCTCGTTTCGTACCGCCCGGTAAATTTCTGCCAGGGCAGGGGGGAGAAAGAACATCACCCACAGCTGGGTGTACAGGCCGAACCCCCACCAGACATAGCTGCCGTAATTGAACCCGTACAGGCCAAAGGTCGAGAGAAGGGAAGCAATGGAGGCGGAAAAACCTGCGGCCAGGTAATCGAAGTCAAAACGGCGCATGGCCCAGAAAACGGAGAGCGGGAAAAGGACCAGTAAAAGGTACCGGGAGAAGTCGAGAAGCCGGGCCAGGGGGAGGAACCCGGAAGTGACCTGGTCGATCACGGCGAGTACCACATGGGGAAGATTCTGGTAATAATGGAACAGCGGCAGGCCCAGCTCGATCTGGGTGAGCCAGAAATCCGTGGGATTCTGGCCCCCGCCAAGGACCGAGCTTGCCTGCTGTGCAGCGGTCAGGTGCACCGATTCATCGTTGAAACTGAAGGCGGGAACGCCCGCTTCCGGCCAGAGAAAAACAGCATTGAAGACGATGGCCAGGAGGAGCAGAAGGATTGCTGCCCCTTTTTCGGTTTTTAAAAAAGGGAGAAGGGATTGCAACCCTCCCCCGGACCACGGGGCGGGGACAGCATCGGGCACGGCGGGTTTTTCTTTCATGGTTACAGGCGTATACGGTAGTAGTGTGTTCTCTTTTTTTCCATAAAAAGGGGTCACCTGCCGGACCGTCATAAAAAATACCAGGAACCACCGGAAGGGGAACGCATCTGCCCCTGCCGTACACGGCGCCGGGTACCCGGGTAGTGTTCCCTGCGGGGTTTTGAGTTCCCCAAAACCAAAGACGGGATACAGGGCAGACTCTTGTTTTAAAAAAAAAAGGGAACCATAATCTTATCTCGACCTGAAATAAACAATCATCGGGACGGCCGGTAAAAAATGGACGGGAACGAGATCATTGCGGTGATACCTGCCTACAACGAGGAACTTACGATCGGCAGCATTGTTGTATTAACCGCCCGGACTGTTTCAAAAACCCTTGTTGTGGATGACGGGTCCGTTGACCGGACCAGCGAGATCGCGTCCCGTGCCGGTGCAGAAGTGATCCGCCTTGATAAGAACCAGGGAAAAGCAAAAGCGGTAATGACCGGCCTGAAAAAAGCCCGGGAGCTGAATCCCGCCGTCGTCGTGCTCCTGGACGCCGACGGCCAGAACAATCCCTCGGAGATTGCAGAGGTCGTCAGGCCGGTGCTTGAAAAAAAAGCCGATCTTGTCATCGGCTCGCGGTTCATCAACCGCGTCAGCGAGGTCCCGAAATACCGGCGTATCGGGCAGAAAACCCTGGATTATACGCATAACCTGGGGTCCGCCTTCAAGACAACCGATTCCCAGTCCGGGTTCCGTGCGCTGAGTCCGGCGGCCCTGCAAAACCTGGATTTCCCGTCCGAGGATTACAATATCGAATCGGACATGATCCATTATTTCTCCGAGAAGGGGCTCACCATCGTGGAGGTGCCCGTCACCGTGCGCTACGATGTCCCCCACATGCACAAGAGCCACCCGCTGTCCCACGGCTGGAGCCTGATAGCGAACCTTGTCGGGTTTATCGGCTACCGGAAACCCCTGTTATCCTTTGGCGTGTCGGGGTTGATCTTCACCACGCTCGGGACCCTGCTGGGATTCTGGGCATTCCAGATCTATGACACCACCCACAAATTTCCCATTGCCCATTCCATGATGAGCATGCTTTTGATCATCCTGGGACTGCTGATGATATCGTCCGGGCTGATCCTGAATACCCTGATCCTGATTGTCAGGACCCCCCGGTAGGGATGCGGTCCGCCAAATAAATCCTGCCCGATCCGGATGCTCCTGTTCGGCCGGATCGCGGTTTTGGGGGTTCAACCGGGATCCGGTTTTCGTTTTTCCAACGGATCCTGATCTTTTTGGCATGACCGGTCCGCGGTTTTCGTAGCAAAACCGGATCGCGATGGAAAAACCGTTCCCCGAATAAAACCACCGGGGGACGAAAAACCGGATCCCGGTTTTCACGGGAAAACCGATCAGCGATTTTGATCGCATGATCGATCTGCGATTCTTGTTTTAAGACCGGATCCCGGTTTTCCAGGGGTAACCGCAACCATGATCGCAACCAAAAAACCGATCCGGATCGATCGCGATCCGGTTTTCGTTTTACAACCGGATCCTGATTTTTCCGGCAAAACCGGTCCGCGGTTTTCCCGGCTCAACCGGATCCTGCCGGCTATTTTTTACTTCAGGAAGGTACCGGTACCGGCAGCCGGCATCGCAGGGAGAGGTATGACCGTTCCCTCCCGGAGGAAATGATTTTTCCCGGGCATTTTTTCCCCCCGGGAATTGGAAACAATTTTTAATTGACGAACGTAACCTATGGCGTATGAGCGAATACAGCAATTTCACGTTTTTTACCATCCTGTTCGTTGCCGCCTGGATCATCCTGAACGCGGTCTGCCAGGTATCGGTCAAGGCCGGGATCATGCAGCTGAAGGAGGTCTCCGAACCCACGAACCTGTTTGCCAAGGACAATATCGCCACTATCCTCTCGAACAAGTTCATTGTCGGCGGGTTTGCCCTGTACCTGATCTCCACGATCTTCTGGTTCGGGGCGCTCTCCAAGCTGGATATCAGCCTGCTCTCCCCGCTGGGCAGCATGATCTTTGTGATGGTTGCCATACTGGCAATGGTTTTTTTGGGCGAGAAAGTTACCCCCTTGCGGTGGACGGGGATATTCGTCACCATTGTCGGGGTTGTCCTGCTGGCGAACAGCTAGGGATCACCGGCCGATATATTTTTTTGTGCCGGGATCCGGGCAGAGTTTCCTCAATAATACTCAATACACGATAGCGGTAATTGCCATAAAGACGTTCCAGCAAGGGAGAGGGGATGCATGCTGCACGATCCCTGCCGGCCTCCCTGAGGCAGATGCCGGCCATCATGAGAGAAGGGAAACCCAAAATCCGCAGCCGGCACACGGGATCTGTGGCGGGAGTCCTGCTCGTCCTGCTCTTCCTCCACCCTGCCGGCCCCCCCTCCCTCGATCCTCCGGCGGTCTCCGTCGGAGAAAATCCCCTTCCGGAGCGTAAAGGCCGGGAACGTGAGTGATTTTGTAAATCGGGCTCCTTTTGCCAAACGGAGCCATTACAGGGCGATTTGAAAAAAGCCGGAAGTTCCGGTGTACCCAAAATCCGGGGAATTGGCAAAAAACGGTACAATAACGTTTTTTCCGGGCCCGTACAGGCCCCGGATGCGATTTTCTTCGTCGTGGTACATAATCCGGGCTAATACACGCAATTGGACGGCGAAAGTCCTCCGGATCGCTCCTGGAGCACAGGGATCTGAAAAAAGGGCTGTTTTGGAAGAGGGGGTGAGCGACAAGGGTTTGGGATCCCGGCGGATTCCGGCACCCCCCGTGTCACATCTCACGTCGGAGAAAATCCCCGTTCTGAACGTAAAGGCCGGGAAAGGGAGTGAGATCGTAAACCGGGCTCCTTTTGCCAGACGGGGCCGTTTTTGGGCGATTTGAAAAAGGCCATAAATTCCGGTGTACCCAAAATCCGGGGAATTCAGAGAAAACGGTACAATAACGTTTTTTCCGGGCCCTTACAGGCCCCGGATGCGATTTTCTCCGTCGTGAAAATAAATCCGGGCTAATACACGCAATTGGACAGCGAAAGTCCTCCGGATCGCTCCTGGAGCACAGGGATCTGAAAAAAGGGCTGTTTTGGAAGAGGGGGTGATCGGGGTGTTCCGTGACAGGGAGACTCCCTGAGCGAGACCCGGGGTATGGTTTACCGGGATTTTCCCGGCCGGAAATTTTTGAAATTTTTTTTGTCAGAACGATTTATCAAAACATACCGGGTCAGGTAAAAAAAATGCCATTCTTAATACCTTTTGTCAGGCAATACCTATCCGGAGAAAACCGTAATGGTAGCACTGACACAGGAGATCAGCGAGTCGCTGGCCGGGACAAAGACCGTCTTTCTGGCCACATCATCGAAGAACCGCGTGCCAAACGTTGTCCCGATCGGGGCATTCAGGCTCCTTGACGATGAAACCCTGCTCATATCGGACCAGTACTTCCACAAGACCCTGGAGAACATGGCGGAGAACCCGGTCGTGGCCCTCTCCTGGTGGGGAGAGAAGGGCGGCTTCCAGATTAAGGGGCCGGTAACCCTCCACAGAAACGACGAGATCTTCTTACAGGATGTGGCGTGGATGAAGGAGGTCAGGCCTCACCTTGCCCCGAAGTCCGCAGTCATCATGAAGATTGCCGAGGCCTACCACGTGAAGCCCAGCGCCGATGCCGGGAAGAAGATACTCTGAACCGGCCGGCAGCCGGATTTTCTTTTTTTTAACCGGCCAGCCACAAACAGCGTGGAAAAAATTTCTGTCCGGTTATTCTCGTACCATTTATTTTCTTGGATACGGTTGCGGAAGTTCTCTTATGCAATCCCGGCAGCGGGATCCATGCGATGTTACCCACGTTCATGAGAGGTTGCGGCTTAACCCATGCAGCATCGGGCAGTACCGACTCATGGTACGTATTGCAGTGCTGCCGGAACACGGGCCGGGTGGTTTTTCGATACGGGATGACAACCGCAGTTTATTGGCGATAAAAAAACCCGGGATGGTAGTTATGGTTTCGGATTTTTTAACGATTTAATTATGCCGGTAACCCCTCATTAAAACGGGACAAAACCAGAACCGGGTGCCGTTGATTTTTCTCTTAAAAAATTGCTCCACTGTCGATTACGGATGCATTCTTTTTCCTACCTGAAAAAAGGGTTGAAGAGATTATGATGATAACTGCACTGACCAAGTCATGGATCTTGCGGAAGGATAACTATTTGGAACTACTTGGAGTGTAATTCTATCCCCTGCAGCGAAAGTTACTGTATGGCTTGTATCGCTACATGCAGTTGCTGAATCTGATATTGTGCAAGTGCTGGTAGTGGATGTTGCACCATTTTTCCGGACTGTGAATGTATACGAATTACCTGCTCCTGGAGACCCACCAGATAAAGCTACCTGTAAATTGCTTACAGAACCTGCTGATATAGGTATAGTATACGTTGACTCAGTAGTACCATGTGCGAATGCACTAATAGGAATATATTCCGTGGTGCTACCAGCTGCAAGATTCCCTCCACTTCCG
>Ga0209098_1004869_pt1 | contig 10283 bp, 12 predicted proteins | sample AD_JPNHW1_MetaG_FD_184429 | JGI IMG/M metagenome (GOLD analysis project Ga0209098, IMG submission 184429) | Active sludge microbial communities of municipal wastewater-treating anaerobic digesters from Japan - AD_JPNHW1_MetaG (SPAdes) (version 2) | ecosystem: Engineered > Bioreactor > Anaerobic... | reverse complement strand
GGGGTAAATATGCTTTAACCCTTTGCTAAAGCCACTCACGTCATTGCGAGATGAGGCTTATCGGCTTTGACGACTATTTGCCCACCGAAGCAATCTATCCTCTATTAATAAAATTTAAAATACGAATCCATACGAAAGTATAATTTAAAAAGACAAGTCAACTAAGATTTATTTATCAATGTAACAACTTGTTAACATTATAATAAAAACTCTAAAGTATTATTCTAATGTTACCGAATATATTTATTAAGCATTACAGTTACCCCGAAATTATTCATTAGAAAGGATGGAGTGTCAAGCCCTTCAATGTTTTAAAACAAAAGAGCAAAAATTAATATAGAGGTTACAAACCTTACAAAAGAGGCTCTTGTTTGTCTTCACAAAATATTTGAAACACTCGAAATTGATAGTATATACTACTTTCAATATTGACAGTCCCCAAAAAAAAGTTTAAAATGTGAGTATTAAAAATGCTTAAAAAAACTTAGAATTAAGAAAGGAGTTTTTTATGACAGATGTTAGGATGCAAGGTTTTAAAGGAATTGATCCAAACGCTCAAGGACCAAAGAAAAAAGATGAAGCTGAAAAGAAAGAAACAGCGCCACAGGTAGCACCTGAAAGAGCAAAAGTTGACCCAAGTACTGTTGATGCTTTTATGAAAGCACAGGCAGCGGCTCTTGGAACAGTTGTAAAACCATCAGATAAAGAGATAGGTAAAAACTTAGAAGGATCGAAAAAAGAAGAAGCCTTCGAGAAATTTATGAAAAAACTTGACGAACAAATATCTCTTGATCCAAAAAATTCAAAGTTGACCAGATTAAAAGATAGTTTACTGGCTAAAGGTATAGAGGGTGTTACAATACCTGATACTGGTGTAATGGAGACTAAGTCTACGATTATTATTCATAATCCTCCGTGGGATGATATTATTATTGATGTGCCTGAGGGAGGAACAGTTGAAATTTCAACTGAAAGAAATGTTACCCCTAAGCCGCTGCCACTAGAACAAGCCATTAGTGAAGTAGACATCCCTGAAGTAAAAGGCGGTACCACAATAATTGTTAAAGATAAAGATGGTCATGTTGTAAAGTTAGTCTGGATTAGAAGCGGGGATTAATCGTAAAATTTATACAGAATAATAAAAAAACTTAATAAACCCTGCTGTTTTAAAAAACAGCAGGGTTTTGTTTTTTACTAAATTAAATTTTCAAACCCCTTGTAACAATTTGTTAAATTTTTCTTGAAATTATTAAATATTTTTTCAGATTACTCCGACATATTCAATATGTGTTACAAGAGCGAGACGGGAATTATCGGCTTTAATGACTATTACCCACCGAAGCAATCTCCTACAAGTCTTAACAATGAGAGACAAGATTGCTTCGTTTCTTCAATTATGATAAAACTTTGCAGACCTATGTAAAGCAATAACGACAAATATTTTCTGCCCAATTTTCAATATTCATTTGTAACAAAATATTACAATTTAAATCAAAGTTCTAAAGTTTTTTATAAAACACTCCGACAACTTGAATATGTAATACAAGGGATATTAATTTATCGTTTAACTAATTGAAAGGAGTAAATTATGAGTATTAGAATCGGCGGATTTAATCCAGCGTATCTACCTACACGAAAACAAAACCCTTCGGGAGGTAGCTCTTCGGAAGAATTGCCATGTAAAGATAGCAATAAACCGGTCACCCCAGAAGATTATCGTAGATTGATAGCTGGAATAAATATAAAACCTGGAAATCCGCGTATTAAATAATCTCGAATAATAAAAAAAATCTTAATAAATCCTGTTGTTTTTGAAAGCTTTGTTATAATAAAGCTATGGACGAAAATCAAAAACAGCAGGATTTTATTTCTACAGTTTCACATGAGCTTAGAACTCCCTTAACCAGTATAAGAGGGTTTGCCCAAACCATGCTTAATTCCTGGGATGCACTCGATGATGACAACAAAAAAAAGTTTATCGAAATCATAGAACAGCAATCAAACAGGCTTATTAATCTTGTTGAAAATCTGCTTTCTGTCAATAAACTTCAATCTTTTAAAGACGATTTTATTTTTAAAAACGCTAACGTAAGCACATTAATTGAGCCCATTATTCAAATCGTAAAACACCAGTATCCCCAGCACGAATTTCAAACGGATTTCAACCCCAAAATTCCTAAAATTTTTGTTGATGTGGATAAATTCCAACAAATTATGACAAATTTAATCGAAAATGCGGCAAAATATTCCAACGAAGGAACAAAAATAATTGTAAAAGCTGATTTTTCCCCTTGCCCTGATTATCTTTCCATAAAAGTAATTGATGAGGGAATCAGTATAAATCAAGAAGATTACGACAAAATTTTCACGAAATTTTCAAGACTCGACAATCCGCTCACTAGAAAAGTTCAAGGAAGCGGGCTAGGTCTTTATATTACAAAAGTGCTGACAGAAAAAATGAACGGGAAAATAAATGTTACGGGCAGCGACGAGGGTAATGTTTTTGAAATATTAATCCCAACAGAAAATCTCGAAAATCAAGCAGGAAAGCAATTTAAAGGATGTGAAAATAATAAATAAATGTCATTGAAAGGGCGAAGCCCGAAGCAATCCAAAATATGTTCTTAAAACCCCTCACCCTAGCCCTCTCCCGCAAGGGGAGAGGGGAAAAATAAAAAAGTAAATAAGCCAATTTCGCGAGGGGGGAGAGAAAAGATAAAAAGGTAAAAATGCAAAAAACCACTTTGATTATAGACAAACGAAAAGAACTTTCGACAAAGTACAAAAAACTCATAGAAAATGATGAGAATATTGTACTTATTTCTCGCAGCTTGAATTCGGCAATAAAACTAATTCAAGACAACGAACCTGACTTGATTATAATTTCAGACAGCATAGAAGAAAAACTGTCGGATTTTTGCAAAAAACTAAGAATTTTAACCTACAACATGCGCCCTGCAATAGTTGCAGTGTCAAAATCCGCCGAAACAGAAGATAAAATTAATGCTCTTGAAAACGGTGCTGACGATTTTTTAAGCGAGCCTATAAATTCAGAAGAATTTAAAACCAGAATTAAAGCGCATTTAAGACGCGAACATGAATCTAATATTAATTTAAAAACAATGCTTCCCAATAAAAATTATTCATTGAAAGCCCTGAAAAGAATCATTTCAAAGGATTCTAAATGGGCATGTCTTTTAATAAGCGTACAAAATTTTGAAAATTACAAAGAAATTTATTCAGAACTTGCTTCAGATAAACTTATTCAAACTTATTGCGCTATTATTAAATCTGCGTTGGAAAAAGAAGATTATTTCGGGCATTTTTCCGAAAATGAATTTTTGATAATAACACACCCTATCAGGGCAGAAAAAATCGCTTCATATCTCACTTTTGCATTTGATTCCATATCTCAAAAATTTTATTCTACTCAGGATGTAAACCGCGGCTACACAATACTTCAGGGGGATGAACTTGCTGGCAGGCGCTCTGATTTTGTATTTAGCACAATCGGCATTACAAGCAATGAGTTTAAAAAATACACTGATGTAAAACAGATTATAAATTCTCTATTACAGGTGCATAATCTTGCAAAAAAACCTTACGGGTCAAGCTATGCAGTGGAAAGACCCAAAATAAGCGCGCAAAATGCGGTTCTAGATAAAAATTTTAACAACAAAATCTGGGTAATGGAAGAAGATGAAGCACTTTCTTTTTTATTGGCTACAAACCTTGACTTGGAAGGTTATGAAACACAATTACTTAAAAATCCTCAAGCCATGAGAACTCTTTTATCGACAGACATAACAGTTGACACCCCGCCTGCGGTTATTATAATTGATGCAGGCGATATTGAAACCCTTTCCGGCTTAAATATCTGCAAATACTTAAAAGAAAATACTAAATTTAAAAATTCAAAAATAATTATTACATCAGTTCTGCACGATAAAGAATTAGTATTAAATACAGGCGCAGAGCTTTATATCCCTAAACCGTATCAGCTTTCATCACTGATGAAATGGGTAAAAATTTTCATATCTGAATTTAATGATTAATATGATATATTAACATTTTGCATAATTGTAAAAAATGTTGTAAAATATGTTATAAATTTCGCCAAACTGGGCATTATAAAGCTATATGGTCTAATTTAAGGAGAAAGTATGAAAAGAAAAGCACAAAATATAATTGAAATAAGTTTATTGGCTTGTGTTATAGCTATAATAGGCTTTTCGGTCTTTGTTATTTATAATAATCAAAAAATAAGCTTAGCCGATAAGTCAAAATCAAAAATATTTGCCGCCCAGAGTGTTAATTTAAACGACATTGATCAAGATATGAATGACATAATTCCATATAACGGAAATGCAAACATTCCTCCTGCAGGACTAACATATTTGTCAATGACTCAAGGGAAATTTAATTTATTAATGTCAAATATTACTTATCAAAATTTAAGTGATGCATTAAATCTGACTCCCGCTACGCCAATGCCAATGAATTTATTTGAATATGCAAACTCTGCATTAAATCTTGACCCTCCTTTGTCCCCTTCAACTATCAATTCTCAAACAATAAGTGCATTGATAGATGCTTTTAATTATGCTATACAAAACCCTTCAGCTGCAGGAAGCAGTGACTACCTGTCTCAATTTCAAAGCCTTGTAAATAGTGCAGAAAATACAACTATTGAAGGTACGGCCGTAGTAACGTCACAAGGACCTACAGGGAACAGCTGTACAAGCCAAGCAGACTGTGGTAGTGGAGAAGGAAGAATAGATTAAGTTTCAAAAAAGTTTTTATTTTTCAAATCTTTTTTGTTTCTAATAAAGCCGCATTTTGTGCATGAAAACATTTCATTTGTGCTATCAATTGGCATAAAAACATGCTCACAAGATTCATAATCAAAATCAATTTGATTTGAAACTTTTAATTGTTTGTCTTTTTTTTTAAATTTTTTAATTATTAATTCAATAAAATACATCTATAAACTGAATGCCTCGGGTAAAAGATAATTAATTTTATAAATTTTATAACCTTCCCCAAATTGTATTATAACATCAATTTCATTATCTTTTTGAAATTCAAAAATAATTTGCCTGCAAGCTCCGCAAGGAAGACAATTTTCCATTTTTTGGGCATAAACAGCTATAGCAACAATATCCAAATCACCTGCAATAGCAGCATTTGCAATAGCGTTTCTTTCTGCGCAAACCGACAGTCCGTAACTTGCATTTTCAACATTACAGCCCGAATATGTTTTACCACTTTTGGTAAGCACACAAGCCCCGACAGGAAAGTGTGAATACGGGCAATATGCCTTATTTGAAGCATCTTTAGCTTTTTGTAAAAGTTGCGAATAATCCATATTTTAAATTTTACTCAAAATATCCAAATTAAAATCAATTAATCATAGGATTTAAGTATTGTAAAAATATTTGATAATTATATAAATTAGGATACAATGGGGTTATGAGAAAATTAATCTGGTTATTTTCAGCTTTATTATTAGTGTTTTTGACGACACAGACTTGTTTTGCGCAGGATAAAAAAATCCTTATATTACCTGATAATATTCAGTTTGAAAGCACAAATTATTATATTTATCCTGACACTTCCGTAATTTTTGCCTCTGACACAATTAACTCACTAAGACTTTCCGGCAAGGTTGATACTGTAAGCATGGCAGAAATAAGAGATGCTTTCAGAAAAAATGTACGGCTAAATATTACAACCAGAAGAGCTCTTAAAGAATATAAATACAATTACAACATAGCTTTTGTTGACATAAAACCTATAGCACATACCTTTGATACAAACAAAGTTTTGCTAATCACAAGCACAACAGATACCCAAAGCTACCTTCTAAGGCGTACGGTTTGGGATTTTTTAAATATCCCGGGGGCGGCAGTGATTGACCCTGCATATAGAGTATCGACTTATATTGCGCTTGTTGATGTTGATGAAGAAAAAGTTTTATGGCAAGGGACTTTTCAAAAAAATCTTTCCGCCGTTGAAAACCGCATGATTGGAGTTAATTTTGCGCCAGCGACAAAACAATTGGAAAAACTTAAGTTTTATTCATCTTATTTTACTCCAATGATTGCACAAATAGTTGAAAACAAATTATGCCCTTCTAATATTCCTGTTAAAAGCGTTGAAAGCAAAATTATTGATGAAAATAATCTTGCCCCCGAGTCTGTAAAAATTGAAGAAATAGACATTGGGAATAAACCTTTCGCCCCTACAAAACCAAGAGACAAAAAAAGTAATTTTATGATTAACGATTTATGATTTAGAGTTCATAAATTTGTTTAAATAACTGTATTTTGCATATTCTTGTTCGGAATTTTCTTTTAAATGTTTAATTTCTTCTTGAATTTCAATAAATATTTTTGCCAGATTAGGATCAAATTGTGTGCCCGAGCATCTTTCAACTTCAGCTATAGCTTCTTCATGAGATAGCGCTTTTCTGTAAGCTCTATCAGAAGTCATAGCATCATAAGTATCGGCAAGAGCTATAATTCTAGCAGAAATAGGAATGTCTTCTCCTACAAGTCCGTCAGGATATCCTTTACCGTCATATCTTTCATGGTGATGCTTAAGCCAATTTGATATAAGTCCCAGCTTTTCAACACTTTTTACCAATTTTTCGCCTAGTTCGGGATGCGATTTTATAATTTCAAATTCTTCATCAGTCAATTTCCCCGGTTTTAGAAGAATTTTCTCAGGAATAGCAATTTTTCCTATATCATGCAACAAACCTGCTGTTTCAATCTCTTCTAACAAATCATCGGGCAATTCAAGATTTTTTGCAAGAGCAAGAGAATAAAGAGTCACTCTCATTGAATGACCATGCGTATATTTATCTTTGGCATCAAGCGCAAAAGCAATTGACTTTATAGTCTTATAAAATAATTCAGATAAATCGCACAAAATTTGACTTCTTGATGTGGTCATTTCAAATTTTCTTATCCCGCTTTGAATCACCATGCAAAGGTGTTCCGGGTCAAAAGGTTTAAGTATATATTGAAACAACTGACATTCATTTACAGAATCCAACAAAATATCTATATTTGAATGCCCAGTTAACAATATATTAATTATATCAGGATATTTTTCCGAAACCTTTTTAAATAATTCAGTCCCACTTACCATTGGCATTCTTTGATCAGAAACTATCAAGGAAATTTCATCGCCCATTTTGTCAATTATTTCAAGTGCTTCTTGCCCATTATAAGCAATAATAACTTCATACTCACCCCTCAATGTTCTTTTAATAAGGGCAAGGTTATTTTCTTCATCATCAACAGCAAGCACCTTATGCTTCTTCCCTCTTTCAGAAGAAAGAAGAATATATTCCAAATCAGATGCAATAGTCTTGTCAACAAAATTAATACTCAAAATATAAATCCTTAAACAATAGCACCATAATCCTTAACGACACAAACAGCCATGACCTTAAACATAATAGCATAAATGTTTACAAAAATTCAAATTAGAAATATTCTTTAAATATTTTCATACTGCAATATTGTCCGCACATAGTACATGGCTTGCCTTGATCGATTTTTTCAAAAACACATTTATCAATCGAATATTTTCTTTGCCCATCCCAGTCCAAATCTTTTCTTGCAACAGACATTTTCAAATTTCTTTCAATAGCAAATTTATTCCCCCGAGCCAAATCAGCGGCATGAGCTGCAATTTTGCTTGCAATAATTCCCTCCCTGACCTGTTTAACATCTGGTAAACCGAGGTGCTCTGCCGGTGTCACATAACATAAAAAGTCTGCTCCGTGATAGGCCGCAAGTGTCCCACCTATGGCTGAAGTTATGTGGTCATAACCCGGTGCAACATCGCAGACAAGAGGTCCGAGAACATAAAGCGGCGCATAGTCAGTCAAAACTTTTATGGTTTCAATCATTGAAGGAATTTTATTCAAAGGAACATGTCCGGGACCTTCCACCATTGTCTGAACTCCGGCTTTTCTTGCGCGCTGAACAAGTTCTCCCAAAACAATGGTTTCTGCTACCTGTGCCCTGTCACCGGCATCTGCGGTACAACCCGGTCTTAGTCCATCACCTAATGACAAAGTACAATCATATTCACGCACCAAATCAAGCAATTCGTCATAATATTCGTACAAAGGATTTTCCATTCCCGTTGCTTTAATCCAGCAAGCAAGCATTGAGCCTCCTCTTGAAACTATATTTGTAATTCTTCCTTGTTTTTCCAATTGATTAACGACAAATTTTGTCACGCCGCAATGAACAGTAATAAAGTCAACCCCGTCTTTACAATGTTTTTCTATATCAGAAAAAAGTTTTTCTTTAGAAAGCTTAGAAATGTCTTTTTGTAAGTCCAGTGCTTCTTTTCCCGCTTGATACATAGGAACTGTCCCTATTGGAAGATTAGTTGCTGCAATTATTGCCTTTCTTGTTTCATCAATCTTATCGCCTGTTGACAAATCCATTAAAACATCCGCGCCTGTTGCTTCAATTATTTTAACCTTATCAAGTTCTTCTTCTATTGATGAGCGTTCAAGAGAAGTTCCTATATTGGCGTTGATTTTGACTGTCATTCCTTCACCTACTGCGGTTGGAACAACGTTTTCTCTGCGATTATTTTTTAAAATAACGACACGCCCTGAAGCAACTTTTTCAAGAATTTCTTCCTGTTTATATCCCTCTTTTTCTGCAACTGCAAACATTTCAGGGGTAATTCTTCCGTTTTGTGCTTCAATAATCTGTGTTGTCATTTCTCCTCCTTAAACTTTTCTTTTCAATAATATTAACAAAAAAATGGAAATATAACTATTTACTATTTACTATTTACTTTTTTATTAATCTTTGTAACAAAGAACAAAAATTTTATAAAGTATTTCCTATAAATTCCGAAAAATAAAATGTAGGGAACATGGTGTATAGAATGTTTGATTTAGAAAATGAAGCAATAATAATTGAGATTAGGGAACTTGTAAATGGGATAGACAAGGTCAAAGAAGAAGTTGATGTTTATTGCGACCTTGTAAAACAGATGTTTTTGTCAAAATCAGGAATGAATTAACGAGACAGAGTAATTTTAGAGGCGGCGGAAAAATAAATTTTCCGCCGCCTCTTTTTTGTAGTAAAATGAAAAAATGTTAGGACCATTTTTAGACAGAAATTGGATGGAGCAAAACCCGGATTATAAATCAAGCGACGTTGTTATGTTGGGGCTTCCTTTTGACGGGACAGTTACTTATCGTTCAGGCTCAAGGTTCGCACCGGAAATGATTCGGCTTGCAAGCTGGGGTATAGAAACCTATTCGCCTTATTTTGACATGGACTTGGAAGAAGTTAATTTTCACGATGTCGGTGATTTAGAATTTCCTCTAGGGAATACTCAAAAGTCGCTAAATCTTATAAAAGAAAACGTCGAACAGATATACAAAGACGGGAAAAAATTCTTCGGAATCGGCGGCGAACACTTAGTTACGCTTCCTGCGATTCAGGCTATTTCTAAATTTTATAAAGATATTACGGTTGTACATTTTGATGCTCATACGGATTTAAGAAAAGAGTATTTGGGCGAAGAGATGTCACATTCTGCGGTTATGTATCATATCGGAAAAATTGTCGGGTTTAAAAATTTAAAACAAATCGGAATCCGCTCGGGAACAAAAGAAGAATTTGATTTAATGGACAAACATCACACAAGATTAAACTTTCCCGAGCAAATATCACCGTTGGTTAACAAAAACGTTTTTGTAAGCGTCGATTTGGATGTTTTAGACCCTTCAATAATGTCGGGGACTGGCACTCCGGAGGCAGGCGGTTTGACCTTTAACGAATTAATTGACTGGTTTAAAAAATTAAAAGGACTAAATATAGTCGGCGCAGATGTCGTAGAACTTGCACCGCACTACGATGCAAGCGGAGTTTCAACAGCGGTTGCGGCAAAAGTTATACGTGAATTATTGATGTGTATGTAAAATACTCCAAAAAAACGCTATGAAAAAAATAGCGGAAAAGTTTTTTGTAACATAAAAATAAAAGCTATTCTTTAAAATTAAATTTAATTTCTTCATCACTTTTTACAGGAATCAAATTTATACATTTTTGTATAAAGAAAGTTATTAAATTATTATGGATAATTGTTTCATGCATTATTGGTTTTTCCTCAGCAAACATTGAATCTTCTTTGATTTTAACCACAAATCCATTGTTTCCCAATATCTTAAGATGGTTTATTTCTTGCGGAGGTAAAGGAGTAAACAAAGTTAGGAATAAAATTAAACT
>Ga0209098_1004867_pt1 | contig 10296 bp, 12 predicted proteins | sample AD_JPNHW1_MetaG_FD_184429 | JGI IMG/M metagenome (GOLD analysis project Ga0209098, IMG submission 184429) | Active sludge microbial communities of municipal wastewater-treating anaerobic digesters from Japan - AD_JPNHW1_MetaG (SPAdes) (version 2) | ecosystem: Engineered > Bioreactor > Anaerobic... | reverse complement strand
TCACCTCCTGCTGCCCCTCCTGGAGCGACATGGTGAAAAAGGTCTTCCCGGAGTTTACGGACAATATCTCCATTGCGCTGACACCCATGGTGCTCACCGCCCGGATGATCAAAAGCGACCACCCCGGCTGCAAGGTGGTGTTCGTGGGCCCCTGCGACGCGAAAAAGCTGGAGGCCCGGCGCAAGAGCGTCCGCAGCGAGGTGGACTATGTCCTCACTTTCGAGGAGGTGCTGGGGATGTTCGCGGCCAGGGGCGTGGACAGGGAGATCATTCCTGAGGAGGAAACCGAGCCGCTCAATCAGGCCAGCGAGAGCGGCCGGAACTTCGCGTTCTCCGGCGGCGTGGCCGCCGCTGTGGTGAACGCCATTCAGGAAAAAGAGCCCGGACGGGAGATCAAGGTCGCCCATGCCGACGGACTGGAGGAGTGCCGCAAGCTGCTGCTGATGGCCAAGGCCGGCAAGTACGACGGCTATCTGCTGGAGGGCATGGCCTGCCCCGGCGGCTGCGTGGCCGGCGCGGGCACGCTGCGGCCCATCGACAAGACCAGACAGGCGGTGCAGAATTTTGCTGCCGGCGCAGAATTCCACTGCGCGGCGGATACAAAATTCCGCAAGTATCTGCCCCTGATCGAAGGGAAAAAATGAGAAATAATGCGGCGGGACTTTTCAGTCCCGCCGCATTTTTATGGTTATTGCCAGTTCAGCTCTTGGCGACGTTATCCGCGTACAGGGTCAGCGGCTCGTTATAGACATTGTGGCCGGTCTCCGGCGCTTTGCCGTTTACGGTGATGAGGATGGAGTCCGCGCCGAACGCCTTGAGGAAGGTGTTCACCACGCTGCCCATCATCATGTACTCTCCGGCCGTGCCCCTGCCGGAAAGTCCGGTCTGGAAAGCGCTGTTCAGGTCGAGCTTCAAGGTCTTGCCGCTCTCAAAATTCACAACCGCGACGCCGTCTTTCAGGACGCCGGCGTTAATAAGCGCGGCGAGGACGTTGTCGGCGGTGAGCTCGTCAACGGAGACATAGTTTATGACAAAGCGTTCGGCCTGCTCATCGCTGGTGTAGACGGCGATGTAGGTGGGCGTGGGGAGCTGCGCGCCGGCATACACGGCCTCAAACAGGGTCTTGGCGTCTTCCGCCGTCCAGGAGGCGGCGGGCGTGTAGCCCGCGTCGGAGAGCAGGCCGGCGCCGTCCGTGCCGCAGGTCTGCATGGCCGCGCTGTATATATCGCCCAGCTTGCTGGTGAAGTCCGCGGTGGCGGAGCCCAGCGTGGCAAAATAGGTCTTGGTCTCGGCGGTAATACTCGCGGCGGCGGGCTTTCCTGCAACGTACCAGTCCAGCATCTCGCCGGCAATCTTGGCGGCGTTCAGGGAACAGCCGGCAACGCCCTGCTGATAATTGCTGTTGATCGCCGTCAGATAGGTCGTCAGAGCGGTCTGCGCCGCGGTGGCCGCGGGGGTGGCCGAGGGAACTGCGGGGGTCTTGGCACCGCAGGCGCACAGCGCCAGCGTCATCATCACGGCCAAGAGAATCGAAAGCGTTTTTTTCATCATTTTTGTCCTTTCCTTCAGCGCGGCCACATCCCGCGCTGCGCCATGGTTGTTTTCTTCCTTGCCCGGCGGCGGACTTTCAGCCCGCTTCCTGCCGGGCGCATACGATTATATCGCGTTGGCCCGGGTTGTAAAGAGTTTGAGAGGATAATTTAATAATTCTTAACTTTTGCCCGCGCCGTTTTGCCGGCGGCGTTGACAGACCCTGGACAGGGGCGTATAATGCCCTTATAAACCTACTCGACAAATAGGGAAAATATGCGGAGATGCACCATGAATTCTTTCGACGTTTTGTTCAACAATATTATTGCCCAGACCCGCGCCGCTTTCGATGGGATGGAGGCCCGCGTCTGGGCCTATGACGCGGTCCGGCCCTGGCCCGCGGCGGAGGGGGCGCTCTCTTTCGGCGCGGCCGCGCCCGCGCTGGAGATCGGCGGCAGCGTGCGCCGGGGCGTGAATTATCTGTGCGCCACCGGGGACGAGACCGCCGCCGTCGGGGACGAGATCCTGCTTTACGGCCCCGATCTGGGCGAGCTGCGCGGCGAGGCCCCCTATGGCCGCATTACGCTGGTGAAGCTGGCGGGCAGCGAGCTGGAGGAACGGCAGCTGTTCAATGCCATGATGGAAACGGATGTGCTGAAGCACCGTGTGTCGCCGGACGGCTTTACCGTGGCCTATGCCGAGGCGGCCCGCTATGAGATCGCGAAGATCAGCCGGGCCGCGCTGGACCGCGGCGTAAGCTTTGCCAACATCGGCGCCAGCTACATCCAGCGCTACAAGTCCGCGCCCCACGTGGCCGCCGTGACAGAGATCTTCGTCACCGACCCGGCCTTTGACTACGCCGCCGCCGAGGCGCTGGGCGCCGGGGTGCAGAAGGCCATGATGGCGCTGCGCGCCCACAGCTCGCTGCCCCGCCGCCCGGAACCGAAAGCGTAAGAAAATCCAAAAGGCTCCTCCGCCAAAAGCGGAGGAGCCTTTTCAGCTTGTCAAAGAACTCCCGAAGAAAGGAAAGCACAGTGCTTTGCGGGGGGAGCGTGAGGGGGGCGAAACCCCACCTCAATTTGGATAAATAGCCCCAAACCCTTGCGGTACAAGGGTTTGGGGAGCGGAGCGACGTTTTTTGCGAAGACACGGTTTCGCAAAAAATTCGGCGTTTTGAGGCTGTCAAAAAGGCTTTTTTTGACAGCCTCAAGGCTCCTCCGCCAAAAGCGGAGGAGCCTCTTATTTGCCCACGCAGAAGCGGGAGAAGATGCGGTCGGTCACGTCCTCGCCTACGCTGCGCCCGGTGAGGGCGCCCAGCGCGGCCATGGCCTCCTCCGTCTCGGTGAGAACGATGTCCGGGGTGCAGCCCGCCGCCATGGCGTCCAGCCCGGTACGCAGGGAATCCAGCGCCCGGGCCACGGCGTCGGCCTGCCGGGCGTTGGTGAGAATCTCGCCCGCGGGCACGTCCGGCAGGGGAAAGAGGGCCGCGACAGCGGCGGCAAGCTCGTCCAGTCCCTCGCCGGTTACGGCGCTGACAGATACCACGGGCACGCCCGCCGGGGCGGTCACGTGAACTGCTCCGCCCAGATCGCGCTTGGTGACGGCCACCACGCATTTGGGGGCCCGGGCGGCCTGCGCGATGATGGCGGCGTCGCCCTCCCGCGCGGCCGCCCCGCCGTCCACCACGGCGATGGCCAGCTGGGCGTTTTTCAGCGCCTCCCGGCTGCGCTCCACGCCCAGCCGCTCGATGGCGTCGCCGGTATCGCGGATACCGGCGGTGTCCGTCAGACGCAAAGTCACGCCGCCGATGCGGACCTTTTCTTCGATGGTGTCCCGGGTGGTGCCGGGGATGTCGGTGACGATGGCCCGGTCATAACCCAGCAGGGCGTTCATCAGCGAGCTCTTGCCCGCGTTGGGCAGGCCCACGATGGCGGCGGGCACGCCGCTGCGCAGCACCTTGCCCCGGGAAAAGGTGGCCAGCAGGCGTTCCAGCGCGGCAATGCTGTGGGCGAAAAGGTCCCTGTACGCTGTCAGACGGAAATCCTCGATATCCTCGTCCGGGTAGTCCAGCACCGCGTGATAGTGGGCGCTGACGTCGGCCAGGTCGTCGTACACGGCCCCGATCTTCCCGCTCAGCGCGCCGCCCAGCTGTCCGGCGGCGTTTTTGGCGCATTCGGCGGTGTCGGCTTCGATGATGTCCGCCACGGCCTCCGCCTGGGTCAGATCCATGCGGCCGTTGAGAAAGGCCCGGCGGGTGAATTCGCCGGGGCCCGCCTGCCGCGCGCCCAGCGCGAACAGCGCGTCCAGCGCGGCGCGCAGCACGGCGGGGGAGCCGTGACACTGGAATTCGGCGGTATCCTCGCCGGTATAGCTGTTGGGCGCGCGGCTGAGGGTGCAAAGGCACACGTCCAGTACCTGCCCGTCCGCATCCACAAGGTCGCCGTAGACCAGCGTGCGGTCGGGATAGACGGACAGGGCCCGGCCCGAGCGGGGCCGGAACAGGGCCTCCGCCAGCGGCACGGCCCGGCCGCCGGACAGACGCACGATGCCGATGGCGGACACGGCCCAGCCGGTGGCCACGGCGGCGATGGTATCTGACATGGACAGCACTTCCTTTCGGGAATGAAAAACGGCCAGTGCACACTGGCCGTTTGAGTGGTCTATTTGAGGGTCACGGACTGGCGCTGGCCCGGATCCAGCATATTGGCCATAATCACCGCCACCGCGCTGCGGGTGATGGTGCCGGAGGGGTCAAATTTGTTGCCTTCGCCGCCGGTGATGATGCCAGCCCGGTAGAAGGCGTAGATCTCGTCGGCATAGGCCTGGGAGGCGCGGACGTCCGGGATGGCGTCGTAGCCGATGGAGTTGATGACGGTATAGCTCTCCTCGGGCAGGGCGCCGTACAGGATATGAACGAACTCCGCGCGGGTGACGGGGGCGTTATATTCCGCGGTGGTTTTGCCGGCATAGCTGCCGTCTGCCACGCCCTGGGACACGGCGTATTCCACATAGCTCATATACCAGATATCCTTGTCGGCTTTCAGCGTGACCTTGCCGTCCTGACTGTATTGATGCAGCGAGGCGGCCAGCGTCAGCGCCTGAGCCAGCGTCAGCGTGCCGTTGGGGGCGAAGGAGGTGGCGGATACGCCGCCAAGGAGCCCGATGCCCGCCAGATAGGAGACGGCATCGTAATACCAGCTGCCGGCCTTGACGTCGGTAAAGGCCACCGGGGCGATCTCGCCGGCGGTGACCGAGGCGCTGCCCGAGCAGACAAATACCGACCGCTGAGTGACGGTGACCGCCGCCGTGCCGCCGGTGCAGACGATATAGCGATGGTTGGCCGCCATGGCACCGTCCGCGGCGGTTTCGCCCGCCGTCACATCCGACACGGCGCCCGCGGTGACCGCCAGGGTCGCTTCGCCGGAGACCAGCGTAATGGACGCGCCCTCCGCCAGGGCGATGGCGCCGTCCTTGGAGAGGACGTGGCGGGCGGTGGTGTCCGCCGCGGGGGCGGCGGAGGCCGCCGCGGCCACAGCGGCATCGTAAATGGGCTGCAGCGCGGAATTCGCCGCGGTGTCGGCATTCTGCAGCAGGGTCTGGGAATATTCGCCGTTGGCATAACTCTGCCGAACCAGCGGATCGTCGCTCGACGTCCCGTCTGGCCTGGTGGCGATATAGAGGGTAACGCCCAGCGCCAGTGCCACAACCAGCGCCAGGACGGCGATCAAGACGGGCTTTCTCAAAAGGGCTCCTTATCGGTTCAGCCGATTCTGCCTTGCGGTCTCCTCGTTGATGTTGTCGGAGACATAGTAGCTCAGGGAGAGGAGACTGTCGGAGAAATGCATATTTTCCACCAGCACCGGGCTGTTGGGCTCGGTGAGCTCCACGTTGGTGAAGTTCCAGATGGCGTTGATGCCGCTGCCGGTGAGCACCTCGGTGGCGGACACGGCGACGTGCTTGGGCACGCACAGCACGGCCACGTCGATATGGTTCTTCGACAGAAACGCGGGGAGATCTTTTTCGTCGAGGATCACCACGCCGTTGACATTGGTGCCGATCAGACTGGGCTTGATATCAAAAGCCGCTTCCAGGGTGAAGCCCCACTCCGAGAAGGAGAAGTTCTCCATCAGCGCGCGGCCGATGTTGCCCACGCCCACCAGAATGGCCTTGAAGCCGCGATCCATACCCAGTATGGACGCGATCTCGTTGCGCAGCGCGACCACATTATAGCCGTAGCCCTGCTGGCCGAATTCACCGAAGCAGCTGAAATCCTGACGGATCTGGGAGGGGGTCAGACCCAACTGACGGCCAAGCTCACCGGAGGAGACACGGCCAACGCCCTCGGCGTTCAGTTCATCCAACCGCCGCAGATACCGGGGAAGCCGGCGGATAACATTATTTGAGACTTTGATGCGTTTCACTTGATTCGCTCCTAACGTACGGTCAAAAACCGTGATTATGATTATCAGACATACAATGTAACATAATTTTAACGATGTTTCAAGGAAAATATGCACACATCCCGCTAGAATTCAAATTTTTTCGCCTGAAACGGCAAAAAATCGCGCGAAAAGAGAGAGCGTTTCCACTCTCTCTTTCAGAGATGGATTTAATTCACGGAATCCAGTTCCTGCAGCAGGGACTGCAGATCGGCGGCGCTGCCCGCGGCCAGATACCAGCTGTCGGCCGAGTCGGACTGACACAGCAGCTTGTCGCCGTCGGGCACCACGGTGAGCGTGCCCCTGTCCGGCAGGGAAACGGTGTAAGCGCCGGCGGTGTCCGACGGGGCGGCGGCGTCGCCGGCGTAGGCCAACAGGTCGTCCAGCCGGGCCGTCGTGTCCGCGTCGGCGGTGCGGCAGCTGCCGTCCGGGCCGCTGATCACAGCCGGGGTGGCAGTGTCCGGGCCGCTGACCACAGCCGGGGCGGCGGTGTCCGGGCCGCTGGTCACAGCCGGGGCGGCGGTGTCCGGGCCGCTTTTCGCGGTGAATTCCGGGCCGTTGGCGGATTCGGCGCCGCCCGTGGTCATCAGGTTGTTTCCCGCTGCGTCGGCGGCAGTTTCGGTATCGCCGCCCGAGGTGGACTTTCCATAGGCGGCGGAGGTGCTGGCGGCGGTCATGCCGCCGCTGCGGCTGAAAAGGCCCAGCCCGGCGGAGCCCAGTACCAGCAGGGCAAGACACGCGGCCAGCGCCGTCAGCCGGACCCGGCGGCGCCGGAGGCGGACAATATCGCCTTTTTTGGCGCGCACCGCGCCCATGACGTTTTCCCGCAGGGCGGACGGCGGTTCTTCGAGATCGCTCCGGAGGGTGTCCGAAACGGCGGAAAAGGCGGCGTACAGACGGGCGCAGTCCGGGCAGGAGGCGAGATGCGCCTGAAGCGCCTCGCGCTCGTCGGCGGTAAGTTCCCCGTCGAGGCGGCGGCTGATCAGTATTTGATATTGTTCGCATTCAAAATCGGCCATCTTCCGTCACACCTCCTTTGTCTGTGTGGACGAAAACACTTCGGAAATGTTCCCGTCCGCCAGAAGATAGGCGCAAAGTTTTTTTCGCGCCCGGAAGATACGGGACTTCACCGTACCGCCTTCCAGCGAAAGCGCGGCGGCGATCTCCTCGTAGCTAAGGCCCTGGATTTCCCGCAGAAGCAGGATCTCGCGCTGATCGTCCGGCAGGGCCTGAAGGCCGCGGCGCACCGCGTCCCTGGTGAGGGCGCGCTCCAGCTCCGCCTCCGGCAGGGCGCGCTCGTCCGGGATCTCCAGCGCCGTGTCCTCCCCGTCCGGGCCGGTCTGGCTGAGGGAGACGGCGGCCCGGCCTTTGCGGGCGCGCAGAAAATCCAGACAGACGTTGGATACGATGCGGTACAGCCACACGGAAAATTTGCTGTCACCCCGGAAGGAGGACAGCGAATTGTAGGCCCGGATAAAGGCCTCCTGCGCCATATCCAGCGCATCCTCGGGATTGCCCGTCATGCGCAGCGCCAGATTATAGACGTTTTTCTGGTACGCCTCCACCAGCGGAGAAAAGGCGTCGGCGTCACCGTCCAGTACCCGGCGGACGGCGTCGTTTTCTTCCTCGATCGTCATACAAGATCCCTTTTTATCCCTTCACAGATTTGGTGCAGCTCCGCCAGCGTCTCCACGCGGACCAACTGCTGTTTGTAGTAATTGGCGTAGCTAACGCCCCGGAGATACCAGGGAAGATGGTGCCGGGCCTGCAGACAGGCCGCCCGCTCGCCGGCCCGCTGCGCCAGACGCACGATCTGGCCCTCGGCCGCGCCGATACGCTCCCGCAGGGGCGGACGGTCGGGGACAGGTTCGCCGCGCACGGCGGCGGCGCCCCGGGCAAACAGCCAGGGATCGCCGAAGGCGCCCCGGCCCACCATGGCCAGATCGCAGCCCGTGTAGCGCAGAATGCGGGCCGCATCCTCCGGCTCAAAAATATTGCCGTTGGCGATGACGGGGATGGACACCGCGGCCTTCACGCCGCGGAGAATATCCCAGTCCGCCTTTCCCGCGTACATCTGCACCCGGGTGCGCCCGTGGACGGCCACAGCCGCCGCCCCGGCGGCTTCGCAGACCCTGGCAAACTCCACCGCGTTAACGCTGCCGCCGTCGAAGCCCTTGCGGAACTTCACCGTCACGGGGACGTCTGCGGCTTTGACCACGGCTTCGATGATGCGCCCGGCCAGGACGGGATCGCGCATCAGCGCGCAGCCGTCCCCGGATTTGACGACCTTGCCCACGGGGCAGCCCATGTTGATATCCAATATATCGGCTCCGGAATACTCCAGCGCCAGCGCCGCGGCCGCGGCCATAACCGACGGCTCATGGCCGAAGATCTGGGCGCAGACGGGGTGCTCCTCCGGCGGGATATACAGCAGCGCCCTGGTCTTTTCGTCGCCGAAGACGAGGGCCTTGGCGCTGACCATCTCCGTGGTGGTCAAAGCCGCGCCCTGGGCGCGGCACAGGCCCCGGAAGGCGAAGTCCGTCACCCCGGCCATGGGGGCCAGCGTCAGCGGCCCGTTGATGAGAACGCCGCCGATGCTTACCATATCATATCCAGCCCTACGGGGCAGTGGTCGGAGCCCGTGATCTCTGGGAAGATGTAGGCGTCCCGGATGTTGCCGCGCAGCCGGTCGGACACCAGAAAATAGTCGATGCGCCAGCCCACGTTGTTGGCCCGGGCATTGGCCCGGTAGCTCCACCAGGAATAGGCGTCCCGCCGGCCGGGATAGAGAAAGCGGAAGGTATCCGTGAAGCCCGAGGCCAGCAGATCGGTAAATTTGCCCCTCTCCTCGTCCGAGAAGCCGGGGTGCCCCACGTTGGCCGCGGCGTTTTTGATATCGATCTCCTCGTGGGCCACGTTCATGTCGCCGCAGACGATCACAGGCTTGACCGCGTCCAGCCCGGCAAGGTAGTCGCGGAAGGCGTCCTCCCAGCTCATGCGGTAGTCGAGACGGCGCAGCTCATCCTGGGCGTTGGGGGTGTAGACGCAGACCAGATAGAAGTCCTCGTACTCCAGGGTCACAATCCGGCCCTCGGTGTCGTGCTCGCCGATGCCGATGCCGCTTGTCACATCCAGCGGGGGGCGCCGGGTGAGAATGGCCGTGCCGGAATAGCCCTTTTTCTCGGCATAAGACCAATAGGCCTCATACCCCGGCAGGTCCAATTCAAGCTGACCGGCCTGCAGCTTGGTCTCCTGCAGGCAGAAAAAGTCGGCGTCCAGATTCCAGAAGGCCTCGGTGAAGCCCTTATTCATTATGGCCCGCAGGCCGTTGACATTCCAGGAAATAAATCTCATCACGTTACCTCCGCGGGCGGAAATCTTGGTTGACCGGGCCTTGAATGCGCGCCCCGCCGCCGGCGACACGCCGGTTCCAGGAAATAAATCTCATGATTCCGTCTCCTTGCCGAACAAGTCCCTGGTACGGTAAGGCCGCTCGATGCCTGCGTTGTACATCCTCGGCGGCTCGCCGTCGGCGGTGGTCCTGGTGGCGGCGGCGCGGGCGGCCACCAGACGGTTGATAGTGACGCCCTCCGCATAGAAACGGGCCTCATAGTCGGTCATCACGCCGCAGGGGCCCCCGGCGTGCAGGTCGCTGGTGACCTCCGACAAGATCCAGCCCTCGGATTTGAACTGCTCCAGCGACCAGGCGAACAAGGGATTGTTGTCGGTCTTGAAGTGGATCTCGCCGCCGATCGGCAGCGTGTCGGCATATTTGCGCAGAAATCCGGGGGCCGAGAGGCGATGTTTGGCGTCGTGACTGCGGGGCCAGGGGTCGCAGAAATTGATGTAAATGCGGTCCACCTCGCCGGGGGCGAAGATATAGGGCAGCAGCAGGGCGTCCCGGTCGAAGAAACGGACGTTTTCCAGGCAGCGCCCGCACACGCGCTCCATGGCCATGACCATGGCGTCCGGCACCTTTTCCAGCGCCAGATACAGCGCGGTGGGATTCTGCGCGGCGGTCTCCACGGTAAAAGCGCCCTTGCCGCAGCCCAGCTCCAGCCAGAGCCTGTCATAGCCAGGAAAGGCGGCACGCCATTGGCCCGACAGGTCCTCAGGCTTTTCTATCAGCACGGCGGCGCACTTTTCCATGCGCGGACCGAGGTTGGTTTTTTTGCGGATTCTCATCAGATCACTCTCCCGCCCACAGAATAGCACAAGTCCGCGCCGCATTCAAGAAATCAGTTGCGCGGTGGCGTCATTTGTTGTATAATCATCGGGCATAACCGGGTGTAGCGCAGTTGGTAGCGCGGGTGGTTTGGGAGTGCCG
>Ga0209098_1004865_pt1 | contig 10298 bp, 11 predicted proteins | sample AD_JPNHW1_MetaG_FD_184429 | JGI IMG/M metagenome (GOLD analysis project Ga0209098, IMG submission 184429) | Active sludge microbial communities of municipal wastewater-treating anaerobic digesters from Japan - AD_JPNHW1_MetaG (SPAdes) (version 2) | ecosystem: Engineered > Bioreactor > Anaerobic... | reverse complement strand
TCGTTTGCCATTGTTTTCTCCTCCATTATGATTTTATTATATCACATTTTCAGAGTCTTGTCTATATATTTTTGTGGTGTTTTATGGGAGGTAACTCACAGTAATAGCATAAGTTGCTGCTGTCCATTTAGCAAATAATTCTTTATTCGCTGTTACCTTATCGGCAGCGAAATTCCATGGAGTAGTACACGCCGATTCTGTATACCATCCGCCAAAAGCATAACCTGCTGCACTTGGGTCACTAGGCTTTGTTACTAAGCTGCCGCTTAATACTGTTTGTTTTTCAATTGCTGTGCCATGGCCCTGCATATTAAAAGTTACATCAGCATATGTCAGGGCTTTAACGAGATTGAAAATATTCAGCTTATTAACTGCGGCGGCAAAATCCAAACTAGGATATGTGTCGGTAGCATGCTGTTGTTTTATACCACCTGCAAAAACATTATATGTACCCTCTGGAACTGTCATAGCAATTGACTTGTATGCAACTTCTGGGGTAAAAGTATTAGTGCCGCCGGTACCTACTTCAAATGATGTATTTATTGGCTGAAGTTCTGAAAAATTAGCCATTAAAATTGTAGCAGCTGTGCCAGGAGTTGGGGCTATATCGCTATCTGTATCATCAATAGCAGGTTTCATGCCATCAGAAAGGGCGGTTACATTTGACCCGTCTGCTATTTTAATTACGCCGCCTGAACCCATATGGCCGCCGCCAATACCTGCGGCATAATCTCCCCCAGCAGCAGTAACTGTGCCGCCGCTGATTGTAATATTGCCACCTGAAGCCGAAGAGCTACCGCCAATACCTGCACCATTCGATCCTCCATTAGCAGTAACTGTGCCACTGATAATTGTAATATCTCCACCAGAGAAACTCGGGTTGCCACCAATGCCTGCCCCACCAAGTGCTCCGCCAGAAGCAGTTAACTTATCATTTGTTTCACCTGAGATAATTACACTTTTGCCATTGTTCACCAGCAAGCCAGCGGCAGCAATACCACTTTTCAAGGTATTTGTTCCACTAAGATTTAGGTTGACTGAACCTGTTTTGACTTCAAACGCAGAAGTACTGAGTATAGTACTAACATCAATATTCACGTTTTGTAGAGTGACGGTGACGTCAGTATTTGCATCTACAGCAATATTACTTGTTGTAGATGCTCCTGTGATTATGTAAGGCCCTGCCCCATTAAGTGTCAATTTGGTGCCATCAAAAATAAAGCCAGCGCCAATGGGAGCAGGGTTGCTAATATCAATTGCTATGTCAGCCGCCGAAACCGTCATCGGCATAACCCCGAATAGTCCTGTTATAAAAATAAGTGAAGTAATAAGTGCCAGTAATTTCTTCTTCATTTTTTGTCTTCCTTAGCTTTTTTTGGTATTTAATATGTAAATAATTATAGCACATTATTTAGAAAATAATATAGCAAATTAATTATTTTGTATGTTTTTTCACTTATTTAGCATTAAGATTCCATATATTAGTGTATTGTTGAGCAATGTTTTGTGATATAATATGTATAAATATAAAAAAATATTAATTTCCTGATTTTATGATTGTATACTGCATTGATATTCTGTTTTCCGGGTTTAAATCAAATAAATATAAAACAAATAAAAATAGATACTCCAGCGGTTTCATGACTATGTAAATAATATCTTCACGAATTCCTGTGGCTTTCATATAAATTTCCTCCGATATTAATATTTTCGGGCAATGCCGTGAGTAATATTTTTATATATAATTATATTGATGTCCCTGAAGTTACCGCGATAGATGTAACAATATCGTTTTCATCAAAGCCAAACATCATTCCGCCATATTTCCAATGCCCGATTTCAAGAGAATATTTGTCATATATCGTTGCTGTTTCCCATTCTTCATAAGGTACGTAATCCAGATACGGTTTTAATCCGTTATCTTTATATGCGGCAATTATTTCATCACGGGTACTTCCTATCCCTACTCCACTTGAGGTAGTTGCACTAATATTAAAAGCAAATTCGCGAACATATTGTATTCCGTTTATGCGTTCAAATTTTATATAGATTCCCCATTCCCAGTCATTTGGGCCAAATTTGTCATAGCAATAGCTCTGTAAGATACCATCGTCACATTCTTCTTCCTCGCTCAACTCATCAGGCTCACCAAAGATAGCTTTCACCTCGTCAATCGGGGTACCTACAGAAATCCCATTAACCTTTTCACTACGAATAAAGGCATGTAATTTTTCATAATATACATCCCATTCGGTTTGTCCTTTATCATTTGTTGTTTCGGCAGATACTGACTCTGTTTCTGAAATTGTTGTTTCCTGCATTGTGTCAGTTTCATCATTTTCACTTTGTTGTGTTGTTTCGGAGGTGATTTCTGCTTTAACAGTCGTATCTTCCGCCGTGGTTTCCGAAACACCAGGAAGACTGCCTGAAGCTTTCTCCGAAGCCTTTTGACAAGCCGAAAAAAGCATTATTGCCGAGAACATCAATGCACATGATTTTAAAATAAGTTTGGTTTTCATATGAAATCCCCCAAATTAAATAAAAGCCTTCCTATCAGACATGATTAAAAAAATCAAGTTTTAAAACTGAAAGGAAGGCTTTTTATTAAAGATAAATATTATGGCAAATTAATGTAAGATTTATTATGTATTATTTGCCCATTTCGGCCATAAGTCTGGCAAGCTCGGCATCAACCGCGCTGTCTGACTCAAGCTTTTTAAACGGATCCTCTTCGGGAACTGATCCTGAAATTTCAGCGAAAGCGTCAGCCTCAGCTTCTTTTCTCTGGATTTTTTCTTCCATCTTATCCATCTTTGCAAATGCGTTTGACGTACCCATTCCGCCCAATGATTTTGACAAATCTTTCTGAGTATCAGCCATCTGTGAGCGAGCTATGAGCATTGCCTGACGGCTTTTTGCTTCGTTAAGCTTGCCCTTTAAAGCCTCAACCTGAGTTCTGATGGTTTCTGTCTGAGCAGAAATCGTATCGTACATTGTCTTAAACTGATTAGCCTGTTCGTCAACCTTGACTTTTTCGGAAAGAGCTTTTTTTGCAAGCTCCTGGTCGCCCGCAGTAAGAGCCATCTTAGCCTTGTCTTCCCATGTCTTTGATTTTGCTGCGGCATCTTCATACTGCTTTTTAATCTGTCTTTCGGAAGCCATTGCCTTGCCGAGAGCCTGAGTTGACTTAACAAGCTCCTTATCCATGTCAAGGATAATCTGCTTCACCATTTTTTCAGGATCCTCCGCCTTGTCGATAAGGTCGTTGATATTTGCCTTGATGAGGTCACCGATTCTTTCAAATACTGACATTAACATTTCCTCCCGTATAATTTAATTTCTTTTTTTAAACAGTGTTTTTAATAACAGACCGCCGCCCGCCGCTATAAAGCCGAACATCAATATAAAGCTGAAAAGCGAGGTCTTTTCCCATGTTATTCTGACGCTCGTTATCAGCGCCGCCAGAATAATAAGAATCCCTATTACCGTAACCGTCCACGCAGCGAATTTTTTCCGGCAGAAAAACAGCATGACAATTCCGATTAAAAGCGGAACGATAACCACGCCGCTCGGAAGTGAATATGCACCGAACAGGGTTATTCCAAAGGCAGTTGATACCTGCGCACACTGAAAAACCATAAACAGCCCTACCGCCGCAAGTATAATTCCTATGAAAAACTGAACAAGCTCGGAAGCGGGATTTTCTTTTTCGGAATAATCACCGAAGTCACGGATATTATCTCTCTTCATTTTCTTTATCGATTCCTCAAGTTCTTTTAGTTTTTTGTCATCAGCCATAGACAGTCACCGCCTTTGCTGATTTTCAGTATACTATTTTATTGTTAAATTGTCAATGTCAGGTTATTATTGTTTTCATTGTTAAGAAAAAAATATGTATCAATTTAACATTTTTACAGCATTTTTATTTGTAAAATTATTATATTTTTACAAATAGTATTGATTTTTTACTATTTTAATGTTATACTTTTGGAAATAACATTAGATTATATGCACATGACATAATTATACCTGCCGAATAAAGATTTGAACAAGGAGATATATTATGAAAAATTTATTAGCAAAGTTAATAGGTTCTTCACTTTCAACAGTATTTATAGTAGCTGTCATAATGATTGCCTTGGGGTTTAACTCTCTTTTAAGCATAAGCAAAGAAATTACATATGACATGGCTGTCCCGCTGACCGAACAAAGCGCCGGTGTCGTCAACTCCGTTTTTGATTCATATAAAAGACGTGCGGATTATGCCTCCGAAAAAATCGCAAATGTTCTTTTAAACGATCAGAATGCCGACATGAGCTCACTCGCCGAAAGTATTGCTTCTTTGAATGAATGCAGCAATTATTCTTATTTTGATTTGTCCGGAAACGTTGTGGCAAAAAGGGATAAGGATTTGTCAGGCTTAAAAGATAAGGATTTCTACAAGAATGCGATTCAGAATAAAAAGACTACACTTTCCGAGCCTGTTACGGACCCTTCGGACGGTTCCATAAGCCTTTATACCGCGAGCCCGGTTGTAATAAGCGGTCAGGTTAAGTTTATTTTTATTTCCGAATATGATTTTACAGTAATTTTTAATCAGCTCTCAAATATGAATTACGGCAAAACACGTGAAATTTCAATCATAAATAAAGATGGTCTTGCCGTTGCCGACAGTGATAAGGCTAAAACAGAAAGTCAGTTCAATCCGATTTCTCTTGGCGAAACCGACAAGAACTACAAACAGCTTGGTAATTACTACAGCTCGATTATAAGCGGAGCAGAAAAAAGCGGAATGACAATGCTTAATTCCGAGGGCGAAGTTCGTTTCGTAAGTTTCGCTAATTTATCTGACAGCGGATGTAAGTTTGTAATATCTGTTCCGAGCGCTGAATTTTTCAGCTCTGCTAAGAAAACGATTATCATTTTTATTGCCGTTGCCGTTGTTCTTATGGGGCTGGTATTCTTATACTCCTTCAAATCATTCAAAAAGGTTGTCACACCGATTATTAATTCGACAAACAGACTTAAAGCTTTGTCAGAGGGCGATCTTAATTCTCCTGTTGAAATTTCCAATCAGAAAAATGAAGTCGGGATATTGTCTTCATCGCTTGAAGAAACAATATTCTCGTTAAAACAATACATAGATAAAATTTCAGAGGCTCTTAACAACATCGCCGAAGGCAATCTTGCTTTTGAAATGAGCGGATATTTCAGAGGTGACTTTGTTCAGATAAAGGATTCGTTCAATTCAATTCTCGCCTCGCTTAGAGAAACCTTTTCAAATATCAGCGAATCTGCCGGACAGGTAAACGAAGGTGCAACCCAGCTTTCCGACGGTGCACAGACCTTGTCAAGCGGCGCCGCACAGCAGGCAACCGCTGTTGATGAGCTTTCATCACAGATTGTTGATATTTCAAACCAAGTTAATTCCAACGCAAAATCAGCAAATAAAGCTGATAAGCTTGTTGATAAAATTACCGAACAGATGGGTCAGTGTAATGCCGATATGTCAAAAATGCTCTCGTCTATGGAGGATATCAATAAGTCCTCCGCCGAGATTTCAAAAATCATCAAGGTTATTGACGACATAGCATTCCAGACAAATATTCTTGCGCTTAATGCAGCTGTTGAAGCAGCAAGAGCAGGAACGGCTGGAAAAGGCTTTGCAGTTGTTGCCGACGAAGTGCGAAACCTTGCTGCAAAGAGTGCTGAGGCCGCAAACCAGACAACCGCACTTATCGAGCGTTCTGTATTCAATGTTAAAAAGGGTACGGAAATTGCAAAGGATACCGCCGAAATACTTGAGGATATTGTTACAAACACCGATTCTATCAACAGAGAAATAAAGTCAATCGCAAAGGCTTCCGAAGAACAGGCTGACGCAATTACACAGATTAACATCGGCGTTGAACAGATTTCAATGGTTGTTCAGACAAACACTGCGACCGCCGAAGAAAGCGCCGCCGCTTCCGAAGAGCTTTCGGGACAGTCTTCGCTTCTCAAATCACTCATTAACAACTTCAAAATTGATTATGACCCGAATGCAGGGTACGACGATTATGATTATGGAGATACCGACGGGGGTTTTGATAATACGAATGCTCCCACGCCTTATGCTGAACCTTCTTCTGAAGCTTCATACGATTTTACGGAAGAGAATGCCGCTCCTCAGCAGGATTTCAGTGAGCCTGCTCCTTCACAGCCTTTTGTTTATTCTGAAGAAGAAGCCGCTCCCGCGTATGTCCCGAATTCAATTAACCTTGACTCAGAGGACGACAAATATTAATTAAAACAGTAACAGCCGCAGAAATTCTGCGGCTGTTTTTTGCGGATTCAGTTAGTTTTGTTTTATTACGGAAGCGGGATCAACCCACGCGCCGTTTTTCTTTAATCCGAAGTGAAGGTGAGAAACCTCTGCAATTTCGCCTTGTGCCGTATCACCTATGGCGCCGATTATCGTACCTGCGCTGACTTTTTCGTCAACCTTTACGGGGACGGTTTTGTTGAGGTTACAATAATGTCCCTCAAGTCCGTTTCCGTGATCGATAACTACGCATACTCCCCATATTGGGTCTTCGGTTACGGAAATAACCTTTCCTGATGTCATTGATTTCACCTGGTCGCCGAGAGTGCCCTTGATGTCAACTCCGTCGTGAGTTTTCCAGCAGTTAAGGGTTTTTGACTTCACAAGATTTCCGTTGCTGAAAGTATTCACAATTTCGCCGTTAAGCGGCATGATCAGCGGCTGTGCTTTTGTTTCAACTACATTTTCCACTGCGGGCGCGGCAGGAACGGTTGTAGTTTCGGGAGCGGTGGTTGTTTTAGGCTCGTCCTCCTTGTTTGCGTTCACATCAGAAAAGTCGTCATAGCCCCATTCCTGCGCCTTTGATGTATTATCGGATACAGAGCTTAGCTGGTTTTCAAGGCGCTCTGCCGTCTGTTTATAGGTGACATATCCCGCCACACCCACAACAGCCACGCAGGCGCATAATGCGACATAGAAGCCTTTGCCTTTTAAAAATCTGCTGAATTTCGATTCGTTAAAATTTATTTTTTTCATTTTAACACCTCCGCTATTATTTTGGTCGTAATTTTACTGTTTATTCTACTAAAAAATGAAATATTTTTAACTTATTTTTTTATTGAATAAACCTATGCAGTAATTATTGCCAAAACAATGCCGGAATATGCTTTTAGCCAATAAAAAAGCCTCTTTGTCATTAAAACAAAGAGGCTTTATATTTTTATTTGTTCTGTGCGCGGTCAATCATGCTCATAAGCTCCTCGACGGTCTTATTGTTTGCCTTTTTCGGAGGGGGAGCAATCGTTTCTCTTGGCATAACCGCGTCTGACGGAATTGTAACAGAAACGGGGTTTTCAACCGCCGGCGGGTCAAGCTTCATGCTTTCGGCAGGAGTTTTTTCGTAATAAACCTTTTGAGGCTGATAAAGAAGATCTTCTTTTGAATATGTATTTGAAGAAGGAACGGAATACCTGTCTTCATACACAGCAGGTTTTTGCGGAACAGTTGTTGGCTTTTGTCTGAAATTATCCGAAACGGTCATTCTTGCCGATTCGGTCTGTCTGCTTGCTTCCGACGGGCGTCTTAAAGGACTTCCTCCGGCATTGTAAAGAGAACGGTTAAGCTCCTGAGAATTCGAGTTGGGAACGGCGTTTCTCGAAAACTGAGCCTTGCCCTCGTTCTGGACATAAAGCTTATTAACGGGTACCACAGGCTTTTCCTCATGATCGTCATCGGCATTGCTTGTTGAAAAGAGAACATTATCATCCTCATCAATTTCCGCAGTGTCGTCATCATCATAATCATCGTAATCTTCATTTTTGACTTTGATAATATGAATAACCTGAAAGATTATTATCAATATACAGGGAATGATTATTGCGCATAAAATCCCGAGAGGTGATACCGCAAAGGATAAAACCGTGCCCAGACCTTTGCTGTATCTTACGCAAAGACCGACTATGTTATCTTTTGAAACCTTTATAGTTTCGTTGGCGGGGTTTGTATCGCCCTTTAATATGTAAGATACGTTTCCGCTTTCGTCCTCGACAACCTGCTGTACTCTTAAAATAACATTCGCCGAAGCGGTTTCATTGCTCACCGTACAAAGTACGACAGAGCCGACGGCGATTTTGTCAATGGAATTCGGGTCGGAAAAAACTGCAGATTTTGCGGGGATTTTAGGCTCCATATTGGTTGCGTATGTTATGAAAACATTATTCCCCAATATTTTTGGCATTGCGCCGTCCTTTGAAAAAAGGATATGGGAAGCAACCATTCCAACAATTGAAATAGCACATATGATTATGATAAGAACCTCAAGAACTGAAAGAATACTGCGCTTTGGCTTTGGTTCATTAAATCCGTAAATGTTTTTTGCCATTAGATATCTTCCTTTCAAATAACAGCATAATATAAAATACTAAAATTAGTGTTAAACATTAATATTACTGCAAGTATAACATATTTCCGACAAAAACACAAACATTTTATTATGGTAAAACTGTATAATTTATAAAATTTTCAAAAAGGTATTGACATATATCACGTTATGATATATTATGCTTATATCACGATATGATATATCACGCTATGAGAGGAGCGAGTAAAGTGCAGATTGAAAAACTAAGAAATGCGTTTATACCGATGAGTGAAACCATGCTGTATATTTTAATGTCGCTGACAAGCGAAAGACACGGCTATGGAATTATGCTTTATGTGAAGGATATTACAAACGGGCGCTTGTCATTGGGGGCAGGCACTGTTTATCAGACTCTCGGAAAGCTTGAAAAGGGCGGTCTTATAAAACAAACCACTGAAATTGACAGAAAAAAATATTATATAATTACCGATGTCGGCAGACAGCTGTTAATTGAAGAATCAAAAAGAATAAGTGAAATCAACAGAAATCTGGAGGCGATTTTATGATAAAATTTTTATCCACACTTTTTCATCCGATTCCCTCTGATTATGAGGCGTGGCTTGAAAAGCTTTCGCTTAAAGGATGGTATCCTAAAAAAATTAATCAGTGGAATTCTCTTGTAATGGAATTTGAAAAGTCCGAGCCTAAAAAATACCGTTATGTTCTTGATTTACAGGCCGCCCCCGAATCCGATTATATAAAGATTTACAAGGATTTCGGATGGGAATTCTGCGGTAAAATTACGAATGCTTTTTTGTGGAGAATGGAGTACAGCGAACAGCGTCCGGAATCCTTTACGGATGAGGAAACAATGAGAGAGCGAAATAATCGTTTCGTCAAATCACTTTCATTTTCATTTATATTTCAGATAATATTTGAAATAGCAATAACCTTATTATTTTTCTTATATGCTAGGTTTTTCGAAATGCCGGCACTCACGGTATATATTATAGTTTTAGCTCTGTCTTACATATATACGATATATCTTTCGTCAATAATGCTTAAAATCAAAAAGGGGGATAAAAAATAATGAAAAGAGCGCTTTTTGTAATAGATATGCAGAATGTTATAGTGGGTAAAAATCATGCGAACTTCATTAAATACGACCGAGAAAAAATCATTTCAGCGGTAAATGAAAAAATATCGAAGTATGAAAGTGAAAATGTATTTTATATTTGTAAGATTATGAAAAATAATTTTATAAGTAAACTTTCTCCGATAAAAGCATATGACGGTTCGGTTGAAGCTCAGATAGCCGAAGAGGTGAATGTCGTTTCCGGCAATATCATAAAAAAATACAAGGGCGACGCTTTTTCAAATCCTGAATTGAAGAAAATGCTGACGGATAAAAATATCAGCGAAATTGAAATTACCGGGCTGGACGGCGGGGGCTGTGTCGCATTGACCGCGTTAGGCGCAATAAGAGAAGGCTTTAAGGTTATTATGGCGCAGAATGCTATTGCAACAGCAAATTTCAATATTAAAAGAGCAGAAAAACTTAATAATAAACTTAAATCGCTCGGGGCGGAATTTATAATATAATTTTTGATTATCTGTGCTTCCTGTCATATCATTACTTTATTATAAAACAATAAAAAATATTGACTTTATGCTTATATATGTGTATAATATTAATGTTATTATTTTAAAGTATAAAATATGCTAGTGTAGCACAGGGGTAGTGCAGCTCATTCGTAATGAGCAGGTCTGTTGAAAAAATGAATATTTGCTAATGTAGCACAGTGGTAGTGCAGCGCATTCGTAATGCGCAGGTCGCCGGTTCAAATCCGGCCATTAGCTCCAAGAAACCGCATAACCACGCACTTTTTAGTGTGTGGTTATTGCTTTATCCGA
>Ga0209098_1004862_pt1 | contig 10305 bp, 10 predicted proteins | sample AD_JPNHW1_MetaG_FD_184429 | JGI IMG/M metagenome (GOLD analysis project Ga0209098, IMG submission 184429) | Active sludge microbial communities of municipal wastewater-treating anaerobic digesters from Japan - AD_JPNHW1_MetaG (SPAdes) (version 2) | ecosystem: Engineered > Bioreactor > Anaerobic... | reverse complement strand
AAAATCTTCTAAACCCGATCATCAGTAAAATTCTAACTTAAACTTTTATTACCCAGAATCCACACCAGTACGGGCAAAAATACAAAAAAAAAGATAACTAAATTAACCCCTCTAATTAAGTTGAGAAATACAGAAAAAAAGTATTGACTCCGAGCTAAATTGAATTGACAAAAAGATTAAATTGGCTTTGATTTTGAAACAAATCCTATAGGTTTGTTTTACTATCAACCCAAACATTCTTTTAACTTTGCAATAGGAATTGACAAACTAAAATCATATAAAAATGAAAAGAATTACTCTTTTTACCCTATTGATTTGCTTTAGCATCTCAACCTTTGCCGAAAGGAACTTAGTACGACCAGAGGATATTAAAGCATTTCTTAAATCGACAACCTATGTTGTTCTGGAAGATAACCCAATGTCAGGGTTTAACTTTAAAATGAAGGAGGCAATTGAAAAATCATGGAGTATTACCCCTTATAAGTTTATTACCACTAAGGAGTTTGATAAAATGCGTCAGGATATCGACAAATCATTTTTAGTACTTGTTCAGATGAAATTCGACAAAGATAAGGTACCAGCAGTTTACAATTTCCTTTGTATTTCGATGGGTGCTGCTGTTAAAAATATTACCGATATGCCAGATGTTTGCTCAATTCCTTTGAGCTACGATAAAGTTCCTGAAGACAATTATATATATAAACTTGAGGGGCTAATCCGTTTCATGCAAAACCACATCAAACTTATTGATCAGAATCCTACTTTGATTAAGAATAACATTTTTGATTACTATAACAAGAACACTAAAGAGATTAAAGGTAAAGAGTTATGGGTAGTTGAGAATGATCTTGAGAAAACCACACGTGCTTTAGCTCAAATTCGTAAAAACTACAACTATACCGTAAAAGTAGTTACCGCTGAAACCATTGAAAAAGCTATTGCTGAAAAGAACCCAAACGTTGTTTACCTTCACAAGGTTGGTCCTGAAGGCGGCAGGCTTCAAGCCCGTTGCTATAAAGTTGTTATGGGTGCAGGCGATGACCAAATTTACTACTTCGACTACCACACCGTTACAAAATCAGAAGGTGATGGATTACTCGATTCCGATTTTAAGAAGATGAACAAAAAGTAATTCGATAAACTATTCTTACCTTTGCCGCTGTCGCGTTTCTCAACTAACCGACAGCGGTTGTTTTTGAGATACAGTTAGGTTCCAAAAAATAATAAATACATCATATGGCTGACGAGAAAATAATTTTTTCGATGGTGGGGGTTAGCAAAACTTTTCCGCCTCACAAAAAGGTACTCAACAACATCTATCTTTCCTTTTTCTATGGAGCAAAGATTGGTATTATCGGTTTAAACGGTTCGGGAAAATCTACCCTACTGAAAATAATAGCTGGAATCGAGAAAACATTCGAGGGTGAGGTTGTTTTTTCACCCGGTTACAAAGTAGGTTACCTTGAGCAGGATCCGCATCTTGACGAAAGTAAAACAGTAAAAGAAATTGTACAAGAGGGTGTACAAGAGGTTGTTGACCTATTGAAAGAATATGAGGCGATAAACGCAAAGTTTGCTGAGCCCATGGACGACGATCAGATGAATAAACTGATTGAGCGCCAAGGCGAACTTACCGAAAAAATAGATCATGCCGATGGTTGGAACCTCGACTCAAAACTTGAGCGGGCGATGGATGCGCTTCGCTGCCCCGAACCCGATGCATCGGTTAAAGTTTTATCTGGTGGAGAACGTCGACGCGTTGCACTTTGCCGTTTACTTCTTCGTGAGCCTGAAATCCTTCTTCTCGATGAGCCAACCAACCACCTCGATGCTGAGTCGGTTCAATGGCTTGAGATGCATTTACAACAGTATAAAGGTACCGTAATTGCAATTACTCACGACCGTTACTTCCTTGATAATGTAGCAGGTTGGATTCTTGAGCTTGACCGTGGTGAGGGAATTCCATGGAAAGGTAACTACTCTTCATGGTTGGATCAAAAAACTAAGCGTCTTGCTCAGGAAGAAAAGCAGGAAAGTAAGCGCAGGAAAACCCTTGAGCGTGAGTTGGAGTGGGTTAAATTATCACCCAAAGCTCGTCAAGCCAAACAAAAGGCAAGGTTATCAGCATACGATAGGTTACTAAATGAGGATGTAAAACAGAAGGAAGAAAAGCTTGAACTTTTCATTCCTAATGGTCCTCGCTTAGGAAATGTTGTAATAGAATCTAATCAGGTATCAAAAGCATTTGGCGATAAACTTCTTTTCGAGAATCTAAACTTTAATCTTCCACCCAACGGAATTGTAGGGGTAATTGGTCCGAACGGAGCAGGAAAAACCACCCTGTTCAGGTTAATTATGGGGCTTGATAAGGCCGATAAAGGGGAATTCAAGATTGGAGATACCGTTAAACTTGCTTACGTTGATCAGCAACATAAATCGATAGAACCCGACAAAACAGTATTCGAAGTAATATCGGGCGGTGCAGATAATATTATGCTTGGGGGAAAACAAATTAATGCTAGGGCATACGTTGCTCGATTTAACTTTTCAGGAGCTGACCAGGAGAAGAAGTGTAATATCCTTTCTGGTGGGGAACGGAACAGATTGCATCTTGCACTTGCTCTTAAAGAGGAAGGTAACGTAATCCTTCTCGACGAGCCTACAAACGATATCGATGTTAACACACTTCGAGCCCTTGAAGAGGGTATCGATAACTTTGCTGGTTGCGCAGTAATCATCTCGCACGACAGGTGGTTCCTCGACCGTGTTGCAACACATATTTTAGCATTTGAGGGGAACTCTCAGGTATATTTCTTTGAAGGTTCGTACTCCGACTATGAGGAGAATCGTAAGAAAAGGCTTGGTGATGAGGGTCCGCACCGAATCAAGTACAGAAAACTAATGGAGTAATAAATCGAAGGGCAAACGAAGTTTTGCCCTTTTTCTTTTAGAGTTTATTCCATCCAAACAGGTCGTCGAGGTCGGTGCTAATGGAAAAGTATTTTGATGGGCCAGCTAAATGGTACTTCGATTGCCCATAGCTAAACTGAAACTTTGAAATCTTTACCCCAAAGCCCCAGCTAAACCCAACGGATGAAACATTTTCATCAACCTTTAGCTCGTTTCTGCGCTGGTAGTTGTAGCCAACCCTAAAACAGAAACTCTTGAAAGGTGTAAACTCAACCCCAAGAATCACATGACTCAATGCCTCGTTTGAGATTTTTTTTAACTTACTATCACTACTTGTTGTATTATCGCCAAGACTTGTATTATCCTTTGTGGGACGTTTGTAGTATAAACTGTAGTTCTGAAGCTGTTGAAAGGTTGCAATAATTCTAAATGGAGCGTGAGCCAATTTCTTACTAAAACCGGCAACTATTTCAAAAGGTGGCCGCTCCCATGTATCGGGAGTGTAAGGTTTAATCATCGTACCTATATTCCTTAGTACAATACTCGCAGAAAAAAGCGCTTTTTTATGATGGTAGTTTACTCCAATGTCAGCAGCAATTCCAAACGATTTGTAGCTAGCAAGATGTGAGTAAAGGGGCTTTATATCTATACCAACCGTTAGGATACTATCGAAAGTTCTTGAGTAGAGCAGATTTATCGCCATGTCTGCTGCGGTAAAACTACCTGTAATAGTACCCGTTTCATCAGCCTCGGTAAATGATCCGTAGTTAACCTGTGTTATTCCAAGCCCAAAAGTTCCTATCCCTTCATAGTTACGTGAGTATATTGCCGAGCCATATTTTACACCAGCATAGTAGCCAACATAAGAAAGTGCGAGCTGATTATGCATCTGTGAACTAAGCAGCGAAGGGTTGTACAGGGTTATCCCTAGTTCAGGATCATCCAATGAAGCAACCTTTCCACCAAGCGCTGCTACACGTGGATTAGTGGTAAGGTTCAGGTAATCGTATGCCCCTTCACCACCAATCTGAGGAAATGATTGGAGTGCAATTAGAAAAAAAGATAAACCGAATAGCGATCTTTTAAATGCCATAGTTAACAATTCGCACCGCTAAGGTAAAACTTTTAGGAAAAGGCTTAGCAGTTTGCATTAGTAATAACTGAATTGGGGCTTGAATATTTTAAGAAAGGGTTATAAAAAATAAAGAGTAGGGAGTAGATAGTAGTAAGTACATTCTACTATCTACTATCTACTTATCTTTAAATAAAGTCTCCCCTTTAACAAGCCACGATACTCCAAAACTAAATAGTGCAATTGATTCAAGTATTAGAATAATTTTAGAATCATAAAGCTGCGGCTTGGTAAGAATTAAAATACTTACTAGTATACCTAAAACACAAGCCAACATAAGAATACCACATACAATGTAGATTATGTTTCTAATTTTCTTTCGTGGAGTTACAAGATTTGAATCCTTATGCTTTTGGGTGAACAGGAATATTGAGGTAAATGCCAGCAGAACAAAGAAAAGAGCGGCACAGGTAAGATGCACTATGAATGAAGTTTCTGGGGAGAGTTGAAAAATTCCAACCTTTTGTCCAATGACTAGTTCACTGAAGCATGGGAATATAGCAACGCCAAGACCAGCAACGCCAGTAATAACTGATATAATTAGATCAAGGGTATTGTAGCCCTTGTATGTGATAAGGAAAAGCGAAACAACAAACATTAATCCCACAAAAAAATCGCGCATGTTGGTATAGTAGTACATGCTAATGGATTGCTGTATTGGAAGCTTAGCAATTAAACATCCACCCAGAATATTTATTATTGGCAAGAGGATTCCCATAATACCAATAAGCCTTCGTAGTGCTTTATAAGAAACTATAAGGCTATCGTTCTTTTTGGCCAGATACTTTACAATCCTGTTAACCATCACTTTTATTTTATCATGTAAGTAACTAAAAATGAAAATCCTTGATTATACAATTTCATATCCCTTTTATTTAATCCGTATTCATCTGTATATGTTAGGTCTTTAACCGTTGACACGAACCCCCTATTAAACCTAAACCCAATATTCACTTTATTGAATAGTTGATATGAAAGACCCAAGTTTATTCCAAAATCATATTTGCTATCGTAAAGGTCATTAACATTTGAAGATTCACCATCACTTACTATTTTTGCTGATAACCTGTAGGATAGTTCAGGTCCAAGTTGTACTGAAAATTTATCAAATGGATAATAACAAATTAAAATTGGTGAACTCAAATAATTAAGGTTTACATAATATGTTTTATCATATACTGACTTATAGCCTCTATTTGCAAATCCCGGTTCAATACGTAAGCCAATTTTATTACTAAAACGATATTCAAGAATAGCGTTAAATTGATATCCAACCTTGTACTTAGAATCAATGTATTCTGTATAATTCACATGGTTTTTAGTATAGTTCAAACCTGCAGCAACACCATACTTAAATCCTTGTGAAAACAATTGGTTTACAAAAAGAATTAATAGAAAAGCACATAAAACACGTTTCATATTTTTGATTTTTTAAGTTTATTAAAAAGTAATATTATCTAAGTATTTGTTAATTTCTAAATTACAATTTCTTACTTGTATCTTCTTAAAAGGGTAACGTTTTCAGGTTATAAAATGCAAAGAATTACTATTTAGTATAGACCGACATGGGGAGCACATAGTTTTCGGTACTTGTAGTATAGCCCCGACCATCTAGGCTTGTCTTTTGATAGCATTTATTTGCAATATATACTTCCTTGGACTTCTTTGTTAAGGCTTTATCCTCGTTGGTTTCAAAATATTCTATATAAAATTTTTGATCATTTATTTTAACTAATGTGCATATCAATACCGATCGACCCCATGCATTAAACTTAAAAATTTGTATTTTCTCTTTCTTAATTCCCCCATTATAATACTTGATTGCGTTTCTAAAAGTATATTGTCCGTTTTGACCTTTGAAAACAACCTTTTTATTCGAAGGAAACTTTTTAGTATTTGAAATTATGGTGTTTGTATCAAATCGTTTGAGTTCAACCTCTACTTTATCAAGCAATCTGATTATTCTAGCATCCTCCTGAGAGAAAGATGTACCGCTTATTGCAAGTAATACAAAGAATGACATAAGAATTCTCATGCAATAGGTTGTTTTAAGAATGACAGCAATTAGTTAATCAAATTTAACAAATTTCTAATTTGAGGCAAAACCATAAAGCAATCACTTAAAACACATTTGGGATATGAGTTGTTTGATTTCTTTGGCAGAAGATAAAGAAAGTAGATTTTGCTAACCCGGATACTAAAATTCTTTTTTACCGCTTTTCAAATATTCAACGGCATGAGCAATTGATTTTTTTATTGCCTCATTAAATGCTTCTTGATACGTTAATAGCACCACCGTTCCCTCGCCATAAGTTATAAACTCCATTACGTTTTGTTGAGTTTTCAAATCAAAAACCTGAAAACGCGCTTTAACTATACAATGTTCAGATGTCTTATAAATCGGAGGTGTATTTGATCCACCGGGAATCATTGATGTTTGAACGCGGTTTGAAACCTCTAACCCTGAAATGCGGATTAAGTAATTAGCCCCATATCTTATAAGAACGGAATCGGATGTCATTTTATCTTTCGCAAAATAGGAGTAGTAAATTTCAGAACCCCATCGGAAGGAGGTATCAGACTCTACCCTTGCTAAAATATTTGCGTTATTTAGACTTCCTGTAAACTGCCCAACATAATCAGCAACGAACTTGTGGTAATCAGAGTAATTTCTATAGAACGTTTTTATAAAATCGTTTAGAACAACATCTTCGGTTCCAATAACTATTGCTGTTTTAAGGTTTGAGTCGCTAAAACTAAAATCCTGTTTGCGAGATATTTCGTTAATAAAAACAGTTGTGCATGAACCCAACAACACCATTGCGCTTACAATACCAATAAATATTAATTTATGCGATTTCATCAAAGCGATCTTTAACGTTTATCCACCACTACTTGCTACCTAAATAACCGAGGCAAGTTAAGGAAAAAAGTTAGAAGCACTCCGATGAATTCTGCTTTTGGTAGGTTAAGTTGTATTAAAAAGGATCAATTTTGACTCACCACCAACCCCTCTCTTCCGGCAGTTGCCGGAAAAGAGGAGAATCAGAGGTGAGTCCGGCTTTTAAACTACTTGAGTTTTTGAATTATCTTCTCTAAAACCTTGCTCATGTCCTCCAACTCCTCATTATAAATCCGAAGTGTTTGGTAACCTTTGTTTAACATTATTTGATCCCTCAAAAGGTCTTTCTTCTTTTGTTGATCATGAATTTTGCCATCAACCTCTACAATTAGTTTCTTCTCGGCACAGTAAAAATCAGCTACAATAAAACCATTTGGAACTGTATTCTTGTCGTAAATAATGGGGTGCTGCCTCAAGAATTTAAACCCATTCAGTTTACGGTTTCTTAATTCATTCCACAGTAGGCTTTCCGACTCTGTTTGATTCCTTCGTAGGTCTCGTGCTATTTTCGCTGTGGTAAAGTATTTTGGCATTTGCTGTTTTTATAGTGTAAGTTAAGAAATTTTGACTCCCCCTGCCCCTCTCTTCGCCAAGCGAAAAGAGGGGAGCAAAAAAAGTCCCCTCTCTGCCTTTGGGTAGAGAGGGGATTTAGGGGTGAGTCCCGCTTTTTACATTGCCTCAATTTCTCAACGCATACCTGCAGTCAAAGACTGCCTTTTACCTTCGACGTAGTTAAAAACCAAATCAGACGGAGATCAATTTTGACTCTCCCCCAGCCCCTCTCTTCGCCTAAGCGAAAAGAGGGGAGCAAAAAAAGTCCCCTCTCTGCCTTTTGAGTAGAGAGGGGATATAGGGGTGAGCTCCGCTTTTACATTGTAACCATTTATCAACGCATACCAGCAGTCAAAGACTGCCTTTTACCTTCGAAGTAGTTGAAAACCACATTGAACGAAGATCAATTTTGACTCTCCCCCTGCCCCTCTCTTCGCCAAGCGAAAAGAGGGGAGCAAAAAAAGTCCCCTCTCTGCCTTTGGTAGAGAGGGGATTTAGGGGTGAGTTCGTCTTTTTTACGTAGCATCCGTTTATCAAAACTGGCGTAGAATACCTTATTTCTCCCCAAACATCTCCCCAAACTTCTCCTTAATAACATCAATGCTGCCGCTAACAATTGGGCCCATGTAGTCAACGGCTTTTTCGGCAATTCCTTCGCCTGCCTTGTCGGCAATTTTGCCTCCCAATTTCTTTAGCACTCCAATTAGTATTCCTTTCAACGAGGTATCGGCTTTTGCGCCAATAGCAACAAAAGCCTTCTTAATCTTGTCCTTCGATTCTTCGGGCAGGCACGATTCAAACAGCGCTGCGTAAGCCTCGGTGGTTAGCCTAACCAGCTCCGGGGAGAATGAGCCATCGGTTATGTAGTTCAACTTCTTTAACCTTGCACGCAGGTGGTCAATCAGGTAGGGGTTGTCAACCTCAATACCTATTTTATCGTTGTCCTTAAGGAATATTGGGTTTTTTAGCAGGTTCTTTAGCTCCTCATCCAGCTCGGGAGTGCTGGTTTGGCGCAGCTTCGATTCGTAGAGCAGGCTGCGCGCCTTGGAACGGGTTACCCGCAACTTGGTAACTATCTCGTAAATCTCGGGGTTGGGCGAAATTACGCCAAGCTTCTGTAGCGTAATAAATAGGTGAATATCAAAATCGCGCTTAGTAATAGCCCCGAATGCGGGGTTAAGGTAAACACCCATCAAATCGGAAAACTCCTTTTTTACGCTTTCCGCTTTTAGCCCTTTAATGCTTTCCACTATTTCCATGTTTAACCTTTTATTCTATTCCGTTGACTTCAGTCAACGGGTAGTTTCGTTTTAATTCAATTGGTTTAAGCCACATTTTCCCTAATTAATTTGATGGGGCTAAAGCCCATCATAATTTGACCTCTAATAACCCGCTGGCTAAAGCCAACGGTTACAGCCTTCAATTTGTTTCGAATATACCAACTATAAGCTGAACAAATCAGATTAAACACATGATGTTCAACATATAATCAGCCAGAAAACCAACCGGTTATCTAAATCAATTTTATAGTTTAATAAGGAAAGCGGGAAAATTGTTACTTTTTGAAAGCAGATACTAGATAATAGACGCTAGACTTTAGACCAATGTGCCTTGACAAAAGTACTTCGCTAAGCATGACAACTCTATCATCTTGAGTATAATGAAAAATCTTATTTAAATACAGGTAAGAAGTGACAGAGTGACCAATGACTTAAGTGACAAGAAGAAAACAAAACTACTGAATTCTGACTACTTATCTTATCGACTTATTAACTTGTCAACTTATAAACTTTTCTACCTATTCCGTATCAATAATGGTAGTCGCCGGGCTAGTTACCTCGTGGAAATCGGCACCAACAACAACGTTAATACTCTTTGGGATTACGCTAAAAACGAATGGCGATACACCTAACGATTCACCATCAACCTCAAGCCCGATTGGTATATCGGATGAGATCACAACATTTTTACCGATATGCCCAGAGATTTTTGGGTGTGATAGAATTGTACCGTTATATAAACGGTATATATTTCGGATAACCTCAAACCTGCGTATTTGGCGAATTACAGTAACATCAAAAAGACCATCATCTGAAATGGCATTCGGAAGTTGCATCATTCCGCTGCCGTTGTAACGGCCAATGCCAATGGTTAAGCTGAATATTTTACCGCCCAGCTTCTCGCCATCAATAGAAATATTTATAAAGGATGGTTTGTAGTCAAATAGCGCTCTGAGAAGGCTTCCCATATAAAGGACTTTTCCTCTATGCCCGTGTTCCTTTAAACGGTTGGTACGACGAGCAACCTCGGCATCAAAACCAACCCCTGCCGCATTCGCAAAGAATCGCGATTGCTTAACCATTGACTCCTCATACTCCACGCTCCCAACATCCTGCAAAAAGAGCTTTCCATTTTTTAGCGCATTAACCCTTCCCTCGTAGGTGTTATGGATATTGTACATCCTCGACCAATCGTTGCCAGTACCAACAGCAATTACTCCAATAATAATTTCGGTGGTTGGATATTTCTTCTGGATAAAAACCCCGTTAACAATTTCGTTTAATGTGCCATCGCCCCCAACAGCAATAATCTTTTTGTATCCATTGTTTATTGCGTTTACAGTAAGCTCCACTGCGTGGTACTTATGGGTAGTAAAAACAAAATCGAACTCTAACCCATTTGTCCTCATTAACGATTCAATTTGAGGCCAATCAGTTTTACCCTTGCCACTCCCGGCTTGAGGGTTAATGATTGCATACCATTTATCAGCCATTAATTTCCACCAGATTTGTACGGCGTAAATATACAA
>Ga0209098_1004860_pt1 | contig 10306 bp, 10 predicted proteins | sample AD_JPNHW1_MetaG_FD_184429 | JGI IMG/M metagenome (GOLD analysis project Ga0209098, IMG submission 184429) | Active sludge microbial communities of municipal wastewater-treating anaerobic digesters from Japan - AD_JPNHW1_MetaG (SPAdes) (version 2) | ecosystem: Engineered > Bioreactor > Anaerobic... | reverse complement strand
TTTTGTTTGTTCCTGACACGGAATAGCGGAGTTTGCAAAATGTAAACATGCCCGGCACGCACCACATCGGGATAATAATTCAAAAAATAGGTGAGCATCAGTAACCGAATGTGCATTCCGTCTACATCGGCATCGGTCGCAATCACAATATTATTGTAACGCAGCCCTTCCAATCCTTCTTCCAAATTGAGCGCGGCTTGGAGCATACTAAGCTCTTCATTTTTATATACATCGGTTTTTTTTAATATATTTGTGGGCTTCCCCCGCAAACTGAAAACCGCTTGTGAGCGCCTGTCGCGGGAAGTCGTTATCGAACCCGACGCGGAATCCCCTTCCGTGATAAAAATCGTGGAACTGATGCCGTCCGCATTATTGTCGGTGTTGAAATGATATTTGCAATCACGCAGTTTACTGTTGTTGAGACTGACCTTCTTTTGCGTCTCCTTCATCTCTTTCTTGATGCCCGCAATCTCTTTACGCTCCTGCTCCGATTCTTGTATTTTCTTTCGCAAAATATCTGCTACATCAGAATGCATGTGCAGGTAATTATCTAATAATCTGCCAACAACATCATTGATATAATTCCGTATCGTCTGTCCCCCCGGCTGCATATAGATCGACCCCAAGCGCGTTTTCGTCTGAGATTCAAATACCGGTTCCTTGATTTTGATGGACATCGCCGCCGCAATGGAGTTCCGTATGTCATTCGGGTCAAAATCCTTGCCGTAAAAATTACGTATCGTCTTGACAATGGCTTCCCGAAATGCCTGCTGGTGCGTCCCCCCTTGGGTCGTATTCTGACTATTCACAAAAGAATAATACTCCTCCCCATAGTGACGCTTCGTGTGAACCAATGCAAATTCAAATGTATCTTCTTGTAAATGAATAGGTTGATATAACATCTCGTCGGGATTTACCGTGTTCATCAGCAAATCGTTCAATCCGTTTTTAGAGGTAAAGCGTTTCCCGTTAAAATTAATGACCAATCCGCGATTCAGATACACGTAATTCCAAACCATTTTTTCGATATAGTCGGTGTACCAATGGTAATTTTCAAAAATAGTATCGTCAGGAATAAAGGCGGTAAGTGTCCCCGAACGCTCTAAACTTCCCTCAATTTCAGATTCGGCAATTTTTTTCCCACACGAAAATTCGGCTTGTTTTTGTTGGCTGTCGCGGAAACTCTGCACTTTAAAGTAAGAAGATAACGCATTGACGGCTTTCACGCCCACGCCGTTCATTCCAATGGAACTCTCAAAAGATTCACTGTCTTTGAATTTCGCGCCGGTATTCATTTTCGATACGCAATCCACTACACTCTTTAACGGGATCCCGCGCCCGTAATCGCGCACCGTCACTTTATGGTCTTTGATGGAAATGTCAATCGTCTTACCGAAACCTTCCATAAATTCGTCAATGGAGTTATCAATTACCTCTTTCAATAATACGTAAATGCCGTCATCGTGTGCCGACCCATCGCCCAATTTCCCGATGTACATACCCGGTCGAATACGGATGTGCTCATCCCAATTTAATGTAATGACATTGGTGTCTTTGTAATTATTAGTCATCTATTTCCACTTTTCATTTTCAGGCGGCAAATTTACGGATATTTTTTGAGCTTCTTGGGTGATCCTGAACTTTTTTTGGACAATTTGTTTTTCATTTCTTTTTTGGGCGAGCGGCTTCCCGCCCTTCGTCCCACGCACGCCGTTGGGCTGTCCGCTTATACTCCTCGCAGCGGAATTAAAAAACATCTTTTATTCTCATGATTCCGCCGCTGCTGCGGGGTATCCGCTCCCATCCCTCTCGCAAACAAACGCACACATTCTCGCCAAAATACTCATATGCACCGCAAAAGTTTGTCTCTTAAAATTATCCCACAACCGACGCCTGCATGATTTTTTCTCCTACATACAAACCTGCCCATACCGCCATAAGACATAGCACGACCGAACTTACTATATAAACTATCCCTGTGAAAGTCTGACCGCTTCTCAATAGCTCAACCGTTTGTGACGAAAAAGTCGAAAAAGTCGTAAACCCACCGCACAATCCAATGGCTAACAACAATTGCCAACTGTTTTTATCACATGTCGCCAGCAAAACCCCAATCACTAACGAACCGACAATATTCACGAAAATTGTTCCAACGGTTGAGGGAAAAGTAAAAAATTTTGCAAGTAACATTATTCCATAACGAAGCATACTCCCGATGCCGCCGCCTATTCCTACTAATAAAAAATCTTTCAGCATTATATTGATAATAAATTAGTTATAAAAAATTCATGATTGATTTGTTTCGACATGAAAACACGTGCAAATGTAATACTATTTTTTATAACTTTACTAATTGAACTTGTAGATGGCAACATATTTTCGGTTTCTTTGTCAGTATCGCATTATTAACTTTAAAACTTTATCTATATGAGTAAAAGAATTTCAAATTTTAAAAGAATTTTTGTGGTATTATTGGCGGTAGCGGCATTGACAAGTTTCACCTCTTTGCGCGCAGGAGTGGTTATCGGAACAATCGGAAACGGTACGTATGTGGATTACAATAATAATAGTAGTCAGGCTTATGGCATTGATTTCAACAATGACGGAACGCTCGAGTTTTCCTTAACTAATGGTTTCATCACTTCAAATTTTGACGCTCAATGCCCATATTGTACGATAATTTTCGTTGGCGGCGACAATGGCAATAACGTTTGGGCTGCCGGTACTGTTGACAGCGGCTGGGATTTGGTACAATTATTGTCCGCTAATACTTCTATTGGAGCCAATGGTAATTGGATTGCACAGGGAGATGCCTATTTAATCAATAATATGGACAACGATATGCCCCTTTTATCTTTGAATATAGATTCATATTTGGGATTTCGTTTTTTGTTTAACGGAAGCATGTATTATGGTTGGGCGAAAGTAAGAATGACCACAAATTCTTCAGGTGGTTATGATGCACAATGGTTGGAATGTGCATACGATAATACTGGCGTTGCTATCCTTGCCGCAAATACCGGAGTGGGAATTGCCGAAAACAATAACGCCAATTTCAATGTATTTCCTGTCCCTGCCACTGATTTCGTGACTATCGAAGCCGAACAAGACATCAATATGAATCAATTTTCCGCTTTCGACTTCTCCGGCAGATTGGTCAATATGCCTGCCACCATCTTGGATAATCGAATGATACTCGATTTATCAAACTTAAAATCAGGAATTTATTTCATCAGATGGAATGATTTGAAAGCTCCCGAAATGGTTAAAATCGTTAAACAATAATTCTTATAATTTTTATTGGTTGATGCTCATTTGTCCGAAAGGACAAATGAGCATTTTATTTAAAGAGAATTATTTATCATTTTATATAAAAAAATAATTGTAATTTTGCACCGTAAAAAATTGCACAATGCAGGAAGAAATTCAAAAATGTGTGGAGCTGTTAATAGCAGGCAAAGTCATTCTGTATCCGACAGATACAGTTTGGGGGCTTGGCTGTGACGCTACCAATGAGCGTGCCGTTGAGAAGATTTATCGAATCAAAGAGCGGCAGGAAAGTAAGAATATGTTGGTTTTATTGGATCAAATTGAAAAATTACCCCTTTATGTTGAGCATATTCCTTTAATTGCTTGGGATTTATTGCCTAATGTGGAACGTCCTACCACTTTTATTTATCCTTCTGCCTATAATCTGCCCCAAATAATGATTCCGCGCGACGGCAGCATTGCTATTCGTATTGTCAGAGATTGTTTTTGCAAACGACTGATCCAAAAACTGAACCGTCCATTGGTATCCACCTCTGCCAATATTTCCGATTCGCCTGCACCTGCCATTTTTTCTGATATTTCAGAGAAAATTTTGGACAGTGTCGATTATATAGTTCCGGTTAAATACAACGATTCTACCGATTATAAACCGTCACGTATTATTCGTTTTATTGATAATTATAACTTTTCCGTTATTCGCGAATAAATGCGAAGTGACAATCGGATTTATTCTATTTTTTAATACTTAATATCAGTCCTAAAACAACTCCCAGCGCGGCAGCAAAAAGTACTTGATAGTTGCCGGGCAGCAAAAAAGTAATGGTATGTGCGGGATACCAAAAGAGGGGAATCGTCTTTTTAAAAATAAATCCCCATTGAATATTCCAATTAATTTTGTTCGCTAAAATATTCTGAAATGCGATGGGTCGTGAGAAAAAACCGCGAAGTGTCCCTCCCGTTTCTTGAATGTGAATATCGGTAATTTTATGCAGCGTCATGAAAACAGGCGCAAAAATACTATTCATCAAGACACTGACACAAAAAGCAACAAATAATTTTCCCCAACTCAGATTTCCGGCAAACCAATCCGCAGCATGTTCCAATCCCAAGTAGTTGAGAAATTGAACGGTTCCGGCTTTAAAAATCATCATCGACATCGCAATGCCCATGCCTAAAATTCCCCATACCAGCATGCGGGGGAGAATCCCAAAACCTTTTTCGGCGTAATGCCCTTTCCGAATCCGAAGTGCCAACATTTCGCCAAAAGTAGCCAAAATGGCAAACTTGCCAAAACTCATCAACATTCCGTGCTCTGTGGTTAGCGTGTTAAACCCTTGTAAAGCTGCCGGTATAAAAGCAAAAGCAAAAACTATGCCCACTATAATCGCAGCGACACCTATATCAGTGATTCTCTTCATTAATTCTATGCTTATTCTTTTTCTTCGCTATTATTCGGAGATTTTTCCGTGAAATTGCTAAAGAATGAAAAATTCAATTTTCCGTAATTACGCTGTTGGTAGAAATTGTCGTGTTTGGAAAAATTCTGGGTTTTCGCATGTTCAATAATCAGCCAGCCATCTGGTTTTAACAATCCTCTGCGAAAAACAATTTCCGGAATTTTTTCTATATTTTCCAAATCATAAGGCGGGTCGGCAAAGATGATGTGGACGGGTTGGCGATGGCGTTCCAAATATTGAAAGGCATCGGCTTTAATGGCAGTGAGATTGATATATTGCAGCTGTGCCGCCGTTTTTTTGATAAAATCAATGCAAGGTTGATGTTCATCAATGGCAAGAACGGAAATGGCTTCGCGAGAGGCAAATTCAAAACTGATATTCCCTGTGCCGGCAAATAAATCCATCACTGTAATATTATTGAAATAGAAGTAGTTATTAAGAATATTGAACAGACTCTCTTTGCCTAAATCTGTGGTTGGGCGTACCGGCAAATTCGCTGGTGCCATAATTCTCCTTCCTTTATTTTTACCTCCTATTATTCTCATATACAGTTAATCAAAAGGGTAATAAGTGAATACATTGATAGGGATCTATCGGTTGTCTGTCGGAAGTTTCTATGGTAATATTCCCATTATAAGTTGCCCATTTCACATGAGGAAGGTACTGTGATAGCATTTCATAAAGTGGCTGTGGAGAGACCACATCGCCCGAAAGGAGAATAAGAAAATCCTCAGCATAGATGTCATTTTGTTTTGTAAAATTTAAAACGAAATAAAGAATATCATGCTGTGAAGTATATGTAAAAGAGTTTATTATCAATAATTTACCGTTTTTTATTGCCACATAATCAACGGTATGAAGGTCGCGAAAGAACAACACAAGTTTGTGGAAATAACCATGATTATCCTGTCGGAGATATTGATAGAGCGCAGAAGTTATATGGCGAAATGAGGTGTTCAGTGGGGAAGAAGTGAATGGTGTAATTCTATTTTTCGGATAAAAATAGAGAGATTTATACTCTTCTATGTCATCATTAAAAATGGCATCATTATCTTCCAAGTCAAATTGAGATTTCAGGTACGTAGAGGCGGGGGCGTGATAGAGGGAAGATGGCACCAACAACGGAGGTTGATTATTCTTTAAAGTAACTAAAATTTCCCTGTTTTCGTTTTCTGATAATTCAAAAAAAACAGTCAGTTCTTGGTATAACGTATTGAACTTCTCATTTGGAAACGGTTGATATATAAAATGTGAATCGGTAAGTGCCTTGAAGAAGACAAATCCATTGGTTGCGAGTTCAATACAGGGCAAATATTTCATTTCCGGTATTATTCTTCGGAATGATTTTTCTTTTGAGTTGGAAGATTAATTCGGATGATGTCTTCAGAATATTTCAGTGTATCACCTAATTGCAATCCTGTCCATTTCGGATTCATATTATAATCTTCTTCAGCACCTCCTTTTAATTTTTTGTAGTACAATGATTCGTTAAGTAAATCTTTGTATAATAAGCTGCTGGTTGCGCGTTGGAAAATATTGGCATCTTCGGGAAGGATGGAGCGGTCAAAATTTTGAAGAAGAACATCAACGGGAACATAAATAGCATATTTGATCACTGCGGAATCGGTGTGGCATATATTGATCTCATATTTTTGCTTATTGTCACCATAAGGAATGTATTGAAAATCTTTCATTTCAATAGTGTATGACTTTTGTTTGTTGATATCATCTAAGATATCTTTCATTTTGTCTTTGACTAATATCTTGGTTTCTATTCTTTTGTAAAAACCTTGTGCTTCGGCTTCTTCCATGGATAATTTTTCGGGAATAGAATCAACTTTTTTTTGCAAAGATGTTACGATAAATGAGCCGTTTTCGTAAAAATTCACGAGTTGATCAACATTCGTGGCAAATTCGCCATTTTCTTTTTTATACAGTTTTTGCAACTCCGAGATGATGGTCATTCTATTTTCATTCATTGAAATACGTTCATTATATACTTCAGAAAACTTTGCCGGTCTCATAATTGATTTAGCAACTAAAAACGTGAGTATTAATGCAATAACAATTAATAAAGAACTCAAAAAAACTCTACTTTTCATATTAATTCCGTGATTTTATATTATTTGATTATTTCGATAATTTTGAGGGCAAAAATACTAAAAAAAACTTTATAATAAAATATTATTTTTCTTTTTATGTAAATTTATTATTAGTTACTTTGAATCAATAATCAGACATAATTTTTTGAGTGTAATTAAAATAAATATGTTACTTTTGCGATTCAAAAATGATATAATGTTTTATCTGATTCAAAAATATAAATCTTTTCAACTCGTCCTTATTATAGGACTGTTAGGGATACTTGGATTTCAATTTTTTACCAGCACGGAATGGCTTACGAATGCAGGTCTGAGCTTGCCTTATGCTACTTCGTTACAACTATTATTAGTTGGGCATAAGTTGCTGTCGCAGAGCATTGTTCTATGTCTGTTAATCGTTCAGTTGATACTCTTGTCGCGTTTTTTTATGAATAGTAATTTGATTGAATCGCGGACTTTTTTACCGGCAGTTTGGTTGCTGATTTTCTTTGTCGGAGGTAACTTTTTCTTGCCGTTATCGGCTTCTGTTATTATTAATTTTTCAGTAGTATTGCTGTTACTGCTTCATTCCGATTATTCAGATTCAAATATTAAAAACAAGGTATTATTGTCCGGTATACTGATTGGAGTTGCTTCGTTGTATGATATTTCCGCATTATTATTGATAATGTATGTCATTTTTTCGGCTGTAGTGAATCGTTACAACAAGTTTCGGGATATTATTATTGTTTTTGTCGGGTTATTGATTCCTTACATTTACGTAGTAGCTTACCATTATTTTATTGGTGATTTGGCTGATTTGTTGGATATATATGCTCAATTTCGTTTTAGTTTTCCTCTTTTTGTAACTCTTCGGCTCAGTTATTGGTCTATTGCTGCTATTTCTGTATTTGTTGTCTCCATTATCTATATTATAATCAGGCTAAAGTTACTTTTCGACAATAAGCTGATTGTAGCGCGCAAGAAGTTACTATCTTTAAATTTGCTGTTTATCTCTGTTGTGGTGATGTTTTTTACGACAAATGTTACTTTTCCTCAGTCGTTTTCGTATTTTTTGGTTCCGTTATCTGTCTTATTTCCCATCTATGTTGAGGGCAAGCGGTTCAGTATAATGCGTGAAATTTTAATTACGGTGATTACCTTGGCGATTATTGCGATTGGTTGGCAATTATAAAAAAAGGCTGTCCAAACGGGCAGCCTTTTTAGTAGATGATAAATGATAACTTATGCACCTAATTGTAAGCGGATAAAACCGGTACAAGTAAGAGTGGCATCTGTTTGTTTCAAGAAATCGGCGACTGACAATTTGCTATCGTTGATAAATTCTTGATACATTAAAGTATTTTCTTTGAAGAATTTGTTTAATTTGCCTTGGGCAATTTTCTCAACCATGTTTTCCGGTTTTCCTTCTTGGCGAATGGTTTCGCGAGCGATTTCCAATTCGTGTTCGATGGTTTCTTGCGGAATGGATTCTTCGTTTAGAGCGATAGGATTCATAGCTGCGATTTGAAGAGCTACTTCGTGACCGGCAGCTTCCACTTTTTCGCCTGTCATGTTAAAACCGGCGATGGTAGCGATGCGGTTTCCATTGTGGTTATAGGCAGAAACGAGGGGTGCTTCGATTACGTTGTAAGCCGGTATTTCAATTTTTTCGCCTGTTTTGCCGGTCATTTCAAGAAGAAGGTCTGCAACGGTCAACCCATCAATGGTAAGATTGATTAATTCTTCTTTTGTATGAATCTCTTTTGACATAGCGGCATTGATAATTTTTTCGCTTAAAGCAACAAAATCGGCATTTTTCCCAACGAAGTCGGTTTCACAACTAACTACTAAGATGTAGCCTTTATTTTTAGTTTCGTTTACTTTTGCAATGACGCGACCTTCGTTAGCACTACGGTCGGCGCGTTTTGCGGCAACTTTTTGTCCTTTTTTTCTCAAAATGTCGATAGCTTTATCAAAGTCGCCTTCTGCTTCGACCAATGCGTGTTTACAATCCATCATACCCACACCGGTGGCTATTCTGAGTTTGTTTACTTCTGCGGCAGTTATTGTCATAATATTTAATTTATTCGTTATACATTAATTTTTCTTAGAGGTGCCGGATTTGGAAGGGGCTTTTTTGATAGTGGGTCTTTTTTTGCGAATGGTTCCATCTTCACTATCTTCGGTGTTTACGTCTTTAATTTTCTTTAAGCTCTTTGCAATTTCTTTGGCGGCAACTTCAGCGGTTTCGTCATCGTCAACGGCGAGAACTTTGTTTCCGTCGCGGAGGGCATCAGTCTCTTCTTCCACTGCATTTTCTTTATCATATTTTCTTTCTGCGGCACCTTCTGCGATGGCATCACAAACAGCTTTTACAATAACGGCAATAGATTTAGAGGCATCGTCGTTAGCAGGGATTGGGAAATCAACAAGATTAGGATTGGAATTGGTATCTACGATAGCCAATGTAGGGATGTTGAGGCGATGAGCTTCAGCTACGGCGATGTGTTCTTTCAAAATATCAACGATGAAAACGGCTGCGGGAAGTCTTGACAAGTCAGCGATTGAGCCTAAGTTCTTCTCTAATTTGGCTCTTTCACGTTGGATTTGTAATTTTTCTCTTTTAGAAAGGTTGTTGAAAAGGGGACTTGACATTTGATGGTCGATGTCGCTCATTTTTTTTACAGCTTTTCTGATGGTGAAGAAGTTTGTCAGCATACCGCCGGGCCAACGTTCTGTAACGTAAGGCATTCCGACTGCTTTTACTAATTCGGCAACGGTATCTTTGGCTTGTTTCTTGGTAGCTACAAATAAAATCTTTCTGCCTGATTTGGCAATTTGTTTTGCAACGGCACAAGCTTCGTCGATTTTTTCGGAAGTTTTGTATAAATCAATAATGTGAATTCCGTTTTTCTCCATAAAAATATAAGGAGCCATATAAGGATTCCATTTTCTTTTGAGGTGTCCAAAGTGACAACCTGCATCTAATAATTCTTTAAATTCTACTTTATTTGTCATTTTTTAATAATTGTTTACGTTCTTAAAATCAATTGCCTGGTAGTTCAAACGAAGTCTCGGCAATTTCGATACTAAACTATGCGCGATAATCGCAAATAGCAAACGGGATTAACGTTTACTGAATTGGAATCTCTTACGTGCTTTCGGTTGTCCCGGTTTTTTACGTTCAACCATACGTGGGTCACGGCGAAGTAAGCCTTTGGTTTTTAATGCCGGACGAACGTCAGGGAAAAGTTCTACCAAAGCTCTTGAAATAGCTAAGCGAAGTGCCTCTGCCTGACCGGTCATTCCACCACCGTCCAAATTTGCTTTGATGTCATATTGACCTTCTACGCCGACAATTGCCAAAGGCTGAGTGACAACATATTGTGTAGTTGCCAAAGGAAAATATTCTTTATAATCGCGTTTGTTAATCGTGATTTGACCACTGCCTTTTTTCATATAAATACGGGCAACAGCCGTTTTTCTTCTTCCGAT
>Ga0209098_1004851_pt1 | contig 10315 bp, 9 predicted proteins | sample AD_JPNHW1_MetaG_FD_184429 | JGI IMG/M metagenome (GOLD analysis project Ga0209098, IMG submission 184429) | Active sludge microbial communities of municipal wastewater-treating anaerobic digesters from Japan - AD_JPNHW1_MetaG (SPAdes) (version 2) | ecosystem: Engineered > Bioreactor > Anaerobic >... | reverse complement strand
GTCTACGGTAAGATTGATCTGGGCCATCTGTTTCTTCCTCCTTGGTGTTTTGGTTTCTGCAACCTGATTATACCAAGGTCGAGCGGATGGCTCTTTCTCGAATTTACACCATTATATGGACGTTATCAAACGCAGCTACTAACGAGTCGGATAAATTAAAATTGTTCTTTATGTTCTTCTATCAGAAAGTAATTTTTATTCAAATTGAAACATCCCACATCGGGGATGCTTTGAAGATTTTCGAAACAATTAATCAACGAGGCATCGGACTAAACCCTGTTGATCTTTTAAAAAACCTAATATTTCGGCAAGTTGATAAACAACAATTCTCAGCGCTAAATCTTAAGTGGAAATCGATTGTAGACGGCCTGGATTCTGCTGGCGAAAAACCGCTTCGCTTCATACGATACTTTATCATGGCAAATTATGATATCAACCCTAACGATAATCCAGGTGGTGTGGTTCGTGAGGATGGAATTTATAACTGGTTTATTAAGAATGATAATCAATGCCAATATCAGACATATCCTCAAAGGTTTGTTGACCTGATGAAAGAATGCCAAGTATCTTATGTGAATTTTATACATGGTAAAGATCGCAACGGTGATAATGTCTATCTTGAGAGTATTGCGAAACTTGGAGGAGGTTCATATAAATACCACCTCATGCTGCTTCTCCCAGCACGAAATCTGCCTGAAAAGCTGTTCATGCATCTTTGCAGGCAAGTGGAATCTGTAATTTTCTATGTTATTGTCACAAAGCAAAGCACCAACGATCTTGAAAGGCTGTTTGCACAGTGGTCAGCCATTATTAAAAAAATTAAAACTGCTGACGACTTGAATTTGTTTATTAGTAACTATATGATCCCGGAAATTGATCGTTGGAAATATAACTACAAAGAACTATTTATGGTTTTAAGCCAGAAAAACATGCAGCAATACAGAATTCGCTACATACTTTCAAAAATTGCTCAATATATGGATATGCAAAAACGCGCCGTCAATGCACCAGAATCTATCAAAGAATACTTCAAGCCTGGCATTGAGATTGAACATATTCTGCCATATAAGCGCAACTCCGAATTACTGAAAGAATATGCGGATGAGGCGCAGTACGACATGTTGAAATCACGATTGGGCAATCTGACATTACTAGAAAAAGTAATCAATATTGTGATTGGCAATCAGGATTTTTATGGTTCGAAATTGTCCGGCTATGATCAGTCCCAAATCTATATGACAAGATCCATCCATCATTTGGAGAATATCGGTATTGATACTTCAGTAACAGCTTTAAACAGGATTGCAAAATCGTGGTCTTTGTGGGACGAAAATACGATTGTCCAGAGGCAAGAGATGCTATATGAGTTAAGCTTGCTCATATGGACCATTGTTCCACTAGCTGAAAAAGAATAGAATCGCTCGTATTAAACTACAGCAATACCTACTACCTGATGTTTATTTGATGTTTATCGCCATCAATAATGGCTAATAATGGTTCGTGCTCGTCAAAAGCACATCTCGAATTATACGCGAAAATCGGCGCTTACTCTCGATCGCTATTGAATATCTGTGATCATTTTTCGCATTAGTACGCACTCATAACCCGGAGGTCGTTGGTTCAAGTCCATCCCCCGCAACCAGTAAAAAACCGCCCAATTCGGGCGGTTTTTGCGTATCTTGAGAATCATTCTTGGACACAGAATTGGCTTAAAATCTACTAGTTGCTGTTTATTTGATGTTTGTTGGGATAATCAATAGCCAATAATCGCTCGAGATCGTCAAGAGTTCTCCCTCATATGTCAGCTCTTACTACAGGTTGCTATTGAATGCCAGAGCATCTTCGAAATAAATAGCCTGTCGTTTGTCAAATTCTTCAAGTTTCGTGATTTATCGACTCATAACGACCCGAACAGCACCATATAATAAATTCTTCCTTCGTCAAACACATAAAACTCGATCTTGCGTTCTGCCTCGTCGTCTGCCTGATAGTAGAATACCGTCTGGCCGATTTCGTCTGCAATCTTCACCATATCCTCGATTTTATCTATGCTGATCATAACCGAAGACTGATAGAATAGCGCCTCGGTTAAACCAGCCAATCGATTCCCATATTCTTTGAATATGTTCGCCACTTTCTGTGAATAGGCATCCTCTTTTGCAAGCGCCTTCGTTTTGAAGCGAATGATCAGTATGATCCCGATGCAAACCAGAATTCCTGCTCCATAGAGAATCAGAAGGCTCATATCTGGCGCAGTGCTATGCTGAACGTCCTGATTGATGGATACTTCGTGGCTCCCGTCCGGTATGCCGCCAATCTCAATGATCGGGTTCATGAACGGAATCGTGATGTACGAGGAGAACTTCTCCTCCTGCGTCACCCCGTTATAATCGATCGTAACCGTCGCATCATAGACGACCTGGATCACATATTCAGTCACCAGATCGTATTCCTCGATCAACGAGTTGACCAATGCGTCATAGTTTTCAAAACGGAGGCGGATGCTTCTATTAGATGCAATCGACTGGCCTACGTTATCCGTCTGCTGCAGCGGTGCTCCGACACTCACCTTCTCCCAGATTACTTTCGTTTCTTCTTCCGTTCCCACCTGTGAAACCAAAACCACATCGATCTTGTCATTCAGTCCAAAACTGACTTCCCGGTCGGTGTCCAAAGCAAAGTCACAGGTAACGTCTAGATAATCTACAAACGGTTTGAGATAATATTGCCCCTGTTCCAGCTCACGTTCGTCAGTCACCGGATTCTCTTTCAAATGCACGGTGTACGACATCGTTGAAGAGCCCGTCCCATTCAGCAGCGATTCTTTCACCAGCTCGACATCCGGCAGATACAGCTCAAGCGAGATCAAGCCAAGCAGAGCTATGATGATGACAGAGAAGACAACAAACAACATTGTCCTCGTTTGTTTTTTCAATGTATACATATCGTTACTTCAATCTCCTTTGCCGTTCCCATCAGTTTTCTGCGTTTGACTCTCTATATATTTTGAAGCAAGTTTATCCAAGAATGTTGGTTCAGTCCCGCCTGTCTCCACCTGAACATCGCCCCCACTTTGCTGCAACAGCACGCCTGGCCAACCGATGTAAGGAATTGTTGCGATATGCTTGCCGATGATCTGCTCTCCAATTACAGCCTTGGGATCCTGAAACTGGTTGTTATCCCCTTTTACCGTATACTGTTTGACGCCCTGCAAGTACTGAATCTTGATGATCCTGTGGAATACCTGAATATCGTCCAGCGCGTAGAGTATGACATCCTGTTCCTCCAGCGTATTTGGATCCACCTTCTGGAGCAAAACGATATCTCCGCGGCTGATGTCCGGCTTCATGCTGTTGGAGACAATTGCAGTCGGAAATATCGGGAAAATGCCGAGCGCAAACCACACTGTCAGAACGGAAACAACAGCAGTTGCGATCCAGGAGTACGGGCTTGCCTGTTTCATCTCCTGCCGCTTGCCGCGCGTCGCCTTTCTTTTGCTGATACTACGGAGAACAATCGTGAACATCAGCGGCAAGAGCGCACCGACCAGCAGCAACGTGATCCAGCGAAAGTTTGGCAGAATTCGAACGATCCAGATGGGAAATTTTGTGAGGGTTGCATAAATTGCCGTGCCATAAAAACCAAGAATATAGGCTGCAAACGTCATAAACACGTTGTAGAACACAACCGGCAGGATATTCTTGCTGATATAGGAGAAACTCTCTTCCAGCGTCTTCAGCTTGCTGAATGTATCCAGATTGACTTCCGTGAAGCTGAAGATCAGAATGATGGCAACCCCGAACACGACGGCGAACCTTTTCTGCACCGAGTTGATCAGGAAATTCCGCACCCACTCTTTTAGGATGACCGCCGTTCCCAGCACCAGTAGATTTTTCACGATACCGATGAACGAGGTGTCGTATATATTAAGCCCGAACCCGTCGATGGTGCCGATCATGAAATAAGAGATCAGGTAGAGCACGGCGCAAACCAGCATAATCAGAAGATAGAACTCGGTATACTTTTGTTTGCTGTGCAACCGGGGTTTCTCGCAAAAGAACGCATAGACCGCAATGAGAATCCAGAAGAGCAGGGTAATGATGCTCTGATACTCCACGCTGAATCGTATCCATCTCAACAGAAGATAATACGCCAATATGGAGAACAAGAGGATTGCCGCTTTCTTTTCTTTGATAAAGCTACTGCCCATTTCGGAAGTATATCTCCGTCGAAAAATGTTAAGGATTGTCCTGCGGGAGAGCGCCGATCACGCTACTTGGAGACCTGGATCGATACGCTGTTCCAGTCGTCCGCCAGATCCTTCAGCGTATCCGATGAAATCAGGCCGCATTTGAAAAGTCTCGCGAGATGGTTATCTTTCGAAAGCATATTCGTCGTTTCACTGGTGGCGATTACTTTGTCGATCTGCAGAACCTTATTCTCTCGTATCAGGTTCGCCACGGCTTTGATTCCGTAGACGATCTCGCAAAGAGGAATCAAGCCCCCCTCCTGATCCGGAATCAGCTGTTGGGAAACGATGCATTTCAACCCCTGCGAGAGCAGCGTTCGGATATAGTTCGAGGACTCGCTCGGAAAAACGTCGATGATGTTCCGTATGACGTTGCTCGCACCGAAGATATCCATCGTCGAGATCACGAGTTTGCCGGACCTTGCCGCTTCCAGCGCAAGCCGGATGGTGTTCGTATCGATCATCTCGCTCAGGTAGATCACATCCGCATTGTCTTTGATCGCGATCTCGATGCCTGTCTGCATGTCCGGCACATCAAGGCCGACGTCCATCTGGCTGACAATGCTCTTGTCGTAGCTGTACAGGTATTCGATTGGGTTTTCAATCGTCATGATATGGCATCGCTTGCTGGTGCGCATTCGATCCAGAATGTAGGAGCACGTCGTCGTGACACCGCTGTTTTTCGCGCCGGTGATGAGCACCAATCCCGACTCCAGCGCGAAAATGCCATCCGTTTCATCCGGCAGCCGAAGCTTCGCTTTGTCCGGCACCGTGAAGTTGCTGGCGCGGAATGTGATGGCAAACGTGCCGCGCTGCCGGTATGCGTTGACGCGATATCGCCCCTTGCCGGGAATGGAATACGCAAACGCAAGGTGATTGCTCCGGTTCAACTCATCCTGCAGTTCCGGTTTCACAACCTGCTTGATGATGCTATCCATATCGGCCATACTGATCGGAGCCAGCTGGCTTAAAAAGTGCACTTCTCCGTTTCTTCGCACCGAAGGCAACGCGCCAACGGAGAGATGAAGATCGTTAATCCCCTTCTCTGCAATGACCATGAGCAACTTGTGCAGCAATTCAATCGACATGTTTCTTCCTCTGCCTTTATCAACAATTTGGGATCATGTTCCGGTTCTATTTCCTCAATCGGGTCAAAAAGCCTGCGTAAAAAACGGCGTGATGGAGAACACGAATGACTTATTCTCTATGTTGGAGCCGGAGTTGCTCTTTACCATGATCTTCACATCCAGCTGTATGGACTCGCCCTGCTGAATAATCACGTCCGAACCTTCCAACGCGCGCATCGATTCCTCGGACACGGAAATCGTTTGACTCACTGTTTGCACATACGTTTCATCCCTCATGCGAAATAGATTATATTGAATGTTTAGATCCTCCAGAAGCTTCACTTCAACCTCGCGCTCCGCTTCCATATCTACAACTTCGTCGACATCCTGCCTGATCCAGATAAACTTGATCGGTAATACGCCAGTGTTCGTGATCTCAATGCTCACATTTGTTTCGGAGCTGGAGTACAGGTTGTGAACCCCGATTTCTACCGTCTTGTTATCGTTCTTTACGACTATCGAAGACGGAGATATCTCGATATATTCTGAAACATACCCGATCTCCGCGTTCGTAATATCGATATCAATCTGACCTCCGCTGGCATTGATCATATCCGTCGAGTGCGGCGCGAACGCGCCAAATAAAAGCACAGCGCAAAACAGCGCTGCTCCTAACCCAATGATCACATAACGTGTTTTATTCATGGGTGGTTCCTTAGCTTTCATTTCGTTTGGCAAAAGTACACTTGCCGGATTGCTGAAACCAATATCAATTTGATTATATATACAATTCTGCGTCAAAGTCAAAGAATCGATTCCATCATGCACCATTAATCACGGGCGACAGACAGCGTATCGATATTGATTTCATTGGATTGTGTGATGGTGTGATAATACCATTTTCCCCGGATACTTGAATATACCAGATTCCACTTGTACCGTTCGGGCAGTTTCATCGTCTCGCCCGACATAGACTCAACGGTGAACGTATAACCGGCTTCCGGTCTGATGTATAGATTTGCGCCGCTGGGCGAGTAAACGACATGTTGAATCGGGGCTGTCCAGTCTTCGGCATTCAGCCCGATGTCCGTATATGCATAGGTATCCCATGTGCGGCCGTACCTTCCGGTTTCCGCATAGTGGTCTTCAATTTTCTCTATCAAATACGACGCGGTATCCGAAAAGCTCTTCTCAAAATCTGACCCTGTGTCTTCCGGTTTGGCGGTTTCTTCCGAAGCCGGATCTGTCGCAGCGGGAACCTCAGTCACTTGTGCCCCGCCGGAAGAGCCTCCTCCGGAGGCTTCCATATTTGACTGGATAAACATGGGAATGAACTGGAAACGGAACAGCACGTTTTCCGCTTCTTCTGGCGCTTCTTTCTCCAGCGTGATGTGCAAGTCAAACGCAATCGTCTTGCCGGCTTCTATGATTATGCCGGTATTTTGAAAGAGCGTCTCTGTCGTTTCAGACGATGCATCGGAAGCCTTCACCTGACCCGTTTTCGTATCCGCTCTTGCGGTATACTGAACAACAAGCATGTCCGAGACGCTCTCTGCAAGAGTGTCGTTTGTTTCCGTATTCACCGCCAGCTCGCGCAGCTGAGATGCATTGCTGAGCATGACGGGAATTGTGCCGATATTCGTGATCACGATTGTCGCGTTCGCCTCCGCGCCCGGATATAGATTCCGGATGGATACCGTGGCGGACTTTCTATCCTCGGAGACGGAGATGGAGTCCGTTGCGAACTCGACATATTCCGATACCGCTCCCACGGAAACGGAAGAGATTTCAACATCCATCTCGCCTGCGCTTGCATTGGCAGAGATTGTTACCCTGCTGGTCCATGCGGCATATGCCCCGCCCACCGCCAAAAGCGCAATAACGGCTATTATGAGAATCAATCTCGTCTTCCTCATATGGTTGCACCTCAATATGTTTTATCGATTGATACCCGAACCGTCCCTGAAAATTCAACGTATCATTTATCATCATCTGATTTCATTCCGGTATTTCATTAACAGCCCGTATCGGCTCTCACGACTTGATCCAACTCTTCCCGTCCCAAACATAGGTTCCGGCTCCGCCGTTTTCCGCGGTATACGCGTCCCGAAACGCGTTATTGCCATTGATCGCGCCATATTTCAAGTCAGATAGGTTGCTGCCTACTGTGATCTTCGTCAGTTTGTTGAAGGCGTTGTTTTCAATTGTCCTCACGTTATCCGGAATAATGACCGATGAGATCGGGTTGTCATAGAAGGCGCGTGTATCGATTCGATTCAGAGAATCCGGCAGCACGATCTGTGTCAGGTCATTGTTCTGAAACGCTCTTGCATGAATCCGCTGAATCCGGCTGTCTTCCGCAAATGTCACGTTCTCCAGTCCTTTGTCGCGAAACGTATTCTGGCCGATGTTGGTGATATTGATCTCATCGATCGTCCTTGGAATTGCAATATCTTTCGATCCGCCGGAATATTCCTCGCTCCCGTTCCAAGCGCCCAGCATTCCGTTCTTTTGCATCGTCAGCCCACCCATTGCAGTATCGGTCACCACTGCAGGAGCGGATTCATTTGGGCTGTTTGTTGCTTCGGCTGCCGGAGCCGGCGTAACGGACACCTCAACTGCCGGAGCGTTGTTGACGGATTCGCCACCGGAAGCCTCTAGATTCGACTGAACGAACATAGGAATGAATTGGAAGCGGAAAAGAGAATTCTCAGCTTCTTCGGATGCTTCTTTATCCAGCGTGATGTGTAAGTCAAACTCGATCGTCTTGCCGGCTTCTATGATCATGCCGGTATTTTGAAAGAGAGTCTCTGTCGTTTCAGCCGATACATCGGAAGCTTTCACCTGCCCGGTTTTCGTATCCGCTCTTGCGGTATACTGAACAACAAGCATGTCCGAGACGCTCTCTGCAAGAGTGTCATTCGTTTCCGTATTCACCGCCAGCTCGCGCAGCTGAGATGCATTGCTGAGCATGACGGGAATTGTGCCGATATTCGTGACCACGATTGTCGCGTTCGCCTCCGCGCCCGGATATAGATTCCGGATGGAAACCGTGGCGGACTTTCTGTCCTCGGAGACGGAGATGGAGTCCGTTGCGAACTCGACATATTCCGATACCGCTCCGACGGCAACAGAGGAGATTTCAACATCCATTTCGCCCGCGCTTGCGTTTGCTGAGATTGTAACCCTGCTGGTCCATGCGGCATATGCCCCGCCAACCGTTAACAGCGCAATGACGGCTATGATGAAAATCAATCTCGTCTTTCTCATATGGTTGCACCTCTACACTCATTTTCCTCGAAGTCCGGTCATTTTACGTGACAGTAACTCTTTTTCCACTCTACATAGCCGTATATACCGTTCGGATCGATCATACATTTGAATACAGCAAAAGGGGATTTTCACCCCCTTTTGCTACTTGAATCAAGAAAGGTTTAGTTTGCCTGAACGAACATCGGTGTGAACTTGAATGTGTACAACGCATTCTCTGTGCTGTCGGCTGCGTTCTTGTCCAGCAGAATCTGCATATCAAACGAGATTGTCTGACCCGCTTCAATCACCATGGTAGCGGTTGAGAACAGGGTCGCTGTTGCGGCAGCGGAGGTATCCGAAGCCTTCACCTGGCCGGTCTTCGTATTTGCTGTTGCATTGTATTTGACGATCAGCATGCTGGCATCCGTTGCGGACAGCGGCTTATTGGTGGTTGTGTCAACCGCAGAGATACGTTCCTGCGTGCAGCCGCTGAGTTTGACAGGGATCGTTCCGGTGTTGGTGATGGTGATGGTGGCGTTTGCTTCCGCGCCCGGATACAGATTCGAGATGGAAACCGTAGCAGCTTTTTGATCTTCGGAAACCGTGATGTTGTTCTTTGCGAACACAACATACTCGGAGACCTTGCCGACGGAGGTCGCGGAGATTGCGACATCCATTTCGCCGGAGCTTGCGTTGACGGAGACAGTGGTTCTGCTTGTCCATGCGGCATATGCTCCGCCAACGACGAGCAGTGCGACGATCGCGACGATGATGATCAGCTTCGATTTTTTCATTGTAGTTCCCTCCACTTTGATTTCTTAATTTTGATTGAATCTCGAATAGTCTACTTCGACTACAAAGGATACATTCTGTTGGATGTCTGAAGAATCCGTATCTTTTTTCGCATCCTCCTTCTTATTCTGACCGAAATTATCTATGGTTTTGATTTCATCAAACTCCAGATCGCAGATGATCTCGATGATTCCGTTTACGGGTAGCTGGTAAAGTTCATCCCGATTGGAACTGGATTTGTTTGCCTTCCACTGAAATATCTTCTTGTCCTTCTGCAAGAACCGCTTCTCGCCGGCATATCCTTCCACCGTCAAGCGGATATCGTTCTTATAATCGTCGGAGTATCCTCCAACATACAGCACTTTGATATCGTCAATGTCTATCGGAATCGTGCCCGTGTTCTTAAACCGCAGCGTTACCGTGTTTCCAGTGGCAGGAGTAATCCCTTTGAAGGTCACCGTTGCTTGCGCTTTTTCAGCGTTCGTCACGCTTACGCTTCCGCTGTCGAGCCTAGAAGTATAGTCTACAAAGCTCAGCTTCGTTTCAGCTGTCTTTGCAAGAATTTGTATGTTGACTTGCTCCGTCCATCGTGCGTATGCAACCCCCGTCAGGAGAAGCAATATCGCTATAATGAGGACGGCTAACTTTGCTTTGCTCATACTGTGCCTCAATAACGGTCTGCCGAGTAAAGTTTCCCAGTTGCTGAAAACAAAAAGCAGCTAACGAAACGCTAGCTGCCAAAACTATAAATTTCCCGCACATCACGCAAAGCGGGTAATCCACTTGGCAACTGGCTGCCATCGGCGAATGTTTCGCCATTAGGCCCTGTAGTTTTGCGTCACCCGCTTTCACGGGTTATGCCCTGAGATGTGATGTCTTGTATTACTTTGTTACAAATTATCACATATGAAATTGCTTGTCAATAGTTTTAAGTAACTTATTTATGTGCATATTT
>Ga0209098_1004847_pt1 | contig 10321 bp, 9 predicted proteins | sample AD_JPNHW1_MetaG_FD_184429 | JGI IMG/M metagenome (GOLD analysis project Ga0209098, IMG submission 184429) | Active sludge microbial communities of municipal wastewater-treating anaerobic digesters from Japan - AD_JPNHW1_MetaG (SPAdes) (version 2) | ecosystem: Engineered > Bioreactor > Anaerobic >... | reverse complement strand
CAGCTCACCGGGCTATCCCGTGCGGAGATTCTCGGGACAGGAGAATATCTCCGGTCCCTCCCCTTCTATGGCACGGCACGTCCCCTCCTTATCGACCTGCTCGATACACCAGATGAGGAGATAATACGGTATTATAAGGATATGAGACGGAACGGTCCTGCGCTGGAAGCGGAAACTTTCTGTCCGCCACTCAATAACGGAAATGGCGTCAGGTTCTGGGTACGGGCGGCGCCGCTCATGGATGGGGAAGGCAACCGTATCGGTGCAATTGAGACGATCCACGAGATATCTGAAAATAATCCCGGGCCAAAGAACCGCCGGAAAAATGAGAAAGATCCTGAACCGGATCATGGCAGGACTTACCGGTAACCGGTTATCGCAATGAATTTTTTTAGGATTCCGGACTGTGAAATACAGGAAATCCCAAAGCCTTAAATTTTTTAAGAAAAAGGAGAGGGTCGTTTCTCTCTCATGGATCCGTTCGAATAGATTTCCCGTTTAGTTACTGCCAGGGTTTGTGACCCGCCCGGCAAAGAGGATCTCACCGCTGTTATTATCCTGTATCAGGAAAACGAACGGGTGATCTGCCCGGAATACCGGTACCGGTTCTTCCGATGCAACTGCTTTAACCCAAATCACAACAGCGGTTGCCGCTGCCGCTTCGGTGCCTTCTTCGTTCACATCGATGTACGCCTTGTGGATAACGTCGCTGATATACAGCATCTTAGTGCCGTCCATACCGGAGAAATCTGCGCTGTCGGAAAATGCCGTGGGCATTCCCATTGCGCCAAGGGTTTTCGGCAGGGAATACCTGGTCTCGATTTTGAATTTCGGGAAGTACACCATGACCCGGCGGGACGACTCAGATTGGATGAGTGCAGAGAGGTTGACTGGATCGAGATACGGATCAATAACTGAAAGGTCATTCCCTTTTGGAAGGAGGACAATCATGGAGAGTCCCTTTCTGCTGGTGGAGGTATACGGCAGCGAGAGCACCTGAAGGTCAGCATTCTCTGCATACGGGTATATGGCCTCCTCGTCGGTCCGCTGCATCATCTTTACCGTAATTGTTGTACCGTCTGGTTTCCTGAACGAAGCATCGGAGGTCTTGTTTGCATCGAACTGTTTTTGCCATGTACCCTTGAAATACACGGCATTTGTTATGACGAGCCTGGTGATGGGGTTGATACTTCCCGGGGGCAGCAGGTCTTTGATCTTGTTGTTGGTCTGGTCTTCCACCCATGAATTTATGGTCTGGCGTGAGGCTTCCGGCTGGCCGATAAAATCAAGGTTTGTCGTGTTTGCGGCATAGTATTTTTCCGCTATGCCGATGTATTCGGGAAGGAAGGTATACGTCTTTTCAGCCCAGAGGGCATTTGCAGTACTTAAGGTATAGCCCGCATCCTTACTGTTGATCCCGGCATTGAGCGTTTCAAATCCTTCTCTCATGCGGGAGGAATTTTCCGGGAAATAATAGACCGACCGGATCTCATCGGCAGTTTTCCCGTGTGCCCCTTCATACGTAATGGCAAGGGCTGAAGAGATTGAAAACGGCGAGAAGAAAATATTCTCTCCCTCTGCCGAAGCAGTCTTTTCGAGCCTGAGATAGAGATCGTGGGTGAACAGGTTGTTTGCCACAACAACATTCCGGTCCCCGGATACGGTGGTTGCATTTTCTCCAGATACGTCCGGTGTTGGATCTGCAGATGGCGTGGGTGTGGTTTGCGGGATGGTGGTACCCTGAGTTCCGGTGCAGCCTGCGGCAATGATGCCCAGTACGAGTACTGCCAGTATGGCGGACAGAGCAACGAATCGGTGTTTCATAGCTCCTCAGAAGCTGCCCGTTTTGTTAAATCTGGCGTTGACTGCGATTATTTTCATAGTTATTTATCCTTGAATACCAGAAGGGACGGCCGAGTCTCTTTTGTGGGACAGTATTCCGATACTTGTATAAACCCTGCCGTTTAAACCCAATCCACCGGGGAAAAAACCGGAAGAAGGTGCTTCTCGTATGTGTGATTATAAAAAATACCTTGCCGAACTGCTCGGGACCTTTGTCCTGATCTTCATTGGGACCGGAAGTGCAGTTATTGCAGGAAAAGAGATCGGTTTCCTTGGGATTGCTCTTGCCTTTGGCCTGACGGTTCTTGCTATGGTCTACGCGATCGGGCCAATCTCCGGCTGCCATATTAATCCTGCCATTACCCTTGCGATGCTCGTGAACGGAAAGATTGCATCAAAGGATGCAGTCATCTATATTGTCGTGCAGTGTATCGGGGCGGTTATCGCGTCACTCCTTCTGCTATCAATTATGACCGGGCTGCCGGGCTATGACCTTGCAATAAACGGCCTTGGCCAGAACGGGTACGGGGTCGCTTCGCCCGGGGGGTATTCCCTTATGTCGGGTCTTATTGCCGAGATTGTATTGACGTTTATTTTCCTGATGGTGATCTTCGGCGTAACAAGCAAGAACGCCCCGGCGGGATTTGCAGGCATTCCGATTGGCCTGACACTTTCCATCCTCCTCATGGTTGCAATACCGATCACCGGTGCGTCCATCAACCCGGCACGGAGCCTTGGGCCGGCAGTTGTTGTCGGGGGGACTGCTCTTGCCCAGCTTTGGCTGTTCATCATCGCCCCCATTATCGGGGCACTTGTGGCGGCGTTTGTCTGGAAATACCTCTTTGAAAATAAAACCACACCGGCATAAACCGGCTGGTTATTTTTTATTTTGCCGGGCGATCTTTTTTCATCGCCTCTGCCCGCATCTCTTTTGGCATCAGTTCGATTGCGTACCGGAGGGCTGTTCTCGGCATCACCGTTTTGTTCTGCATGACATAGTCGAATACTTCGGCCTGGTGCTGCCGGCTCGCCTCTTTTAAAAGCCACCCATAGCCTTTCTGTACCATATCATCGCTGTCTGTAAGAAGAAGACCGGCAATTTCTATTGCTTCGGAAAGGAACTTTCCGTGTTTTGCCGGTACAATGAGGGAAACTGCCGCTGCCCGTCTCATCCAGCGGTTCTTCGACTTCGTCCACGTTTTTAACTCGGCAGTATACTCCGGGTATTGTTCTATAAAGTCGCCCATCGTGTGATTGCAGAAACCGTCGCATGACGCCCAGTTGGTGATGTAGGTATCGATCCAGCGCCGGAAGACTTCAATGTCTTCACGCTCATACCGACGAGAGAGGGCATGGGCCCAGTGTGAAACGATGAAGGACTCCTCCATAGAGCCGGATTTGTAGAGTTCCTCACAGAGAGAAAAGATTTCCTGCTTATCACGGTTTTTGATCTCTTTCCAGTATTGTTTTGCAAGGGCAACGACCGTCGCGGTCTTCATGCCGTAGCACGTCACATCCTCCTTGAAAAAACGTTTTGTGGTCTGGCGGATCCGGGGATCTGCCTGTGCTTCAAGATCCTCCCGGATATGTATGATAACCGGGTCCATGAATCAGGGTGGGATGGTATGGGAGATAAGGGATATGGCCTTGCGGGAAAGAAGGTATTGATATCAATGGATACTGGTACAGTCGTATCATAAAAGTACACGACAAGGATGGTAAAAATGGCAACAATTCTCGTTAACCAGGATCTCTGCACCCGTTGCGGGATCTGCTCGGTCATCTGCCCGATGTCAATTATCGACCCTGCAGATGAGAACACCCTGCCGAAAGTTCCGGATACCAACGCTGCCCGGTGCATCCGGTGCGGGCACTGCGAAGCCTTCTGTCCTTCGCAGGCGCTCCTCTTAAACGAGCGCCCGGACGAGAAGGTGCCCCTGCCGGCCGGGACCGGCACTATTTCACCCGACGACATGGCAACGTATCTTAAAAAACGTCGTTCTGTCCGGCGTTTCACAAAAGATCCGGTCCCAAAAGAGAAGATCCTTCAGGTCCTTGACATCGCCCGGTACGCCGCCTCGGGAGGTAACGGGCAGCCGGTCCAGTGGATTGTTGTTCATGACGAAAAAAGGGTCAAAAAAATTTCCGGGCTGACCATTGACTGGATGAAAACCCTCCTCAACTCCAATCACCCGATGAGTGGCTATATTCCGGTATTAATCAGTGCCTGGGATGGCGGGAATGATGTCATCTGCCGGGGCGCACCACACCTGATTGTCGCCCATATACCCGACGGCAACCCGATTGCGCCGGTAGATGCCATTATTGCGCTCACGCATTTCGATATTGCTGCACCGGCATTCGGGATCGGAACCTGCTGGGCGGGGTTCGTTGCCATGGCTGCCATGTCCTATGAACCTCTCCAGATGGAACTCGGTCTTCCTGCCGGAAGGAAATGTGCGTATGTGATGATGTTCGGGAACCCGCAATACAAGGTCTGCGGGATCCCCCGGAGAAATCCGTTGCAGGTCACGTGGCGGTAAGTCTGGGAAAACGGATTTTCTATAAAGAGATCGTCATAAAACCGGTGAAACCGAATATTAAAAAACCAAAACTCACGTAAACAACAGTAATTTTTTTTATTTTCGACGGAAACTTTTGTAAAAAACAGTTAGTCTTCCCGTTTTCAATCAGGCAATCTGTGAAACATATTTTTAATAAAATTATATATATAAACTTACACATATGTCATCTTACTATGGGTGATAACGAAGAGGGTAAGGCCGCGCAGGCATCTGCCGGTGGTACTTCGGGGGCATCAACGACGGGGTGTATCTGTGTCAACTCAAGACCTCCCGGTGCAAATATCCAGTTCGATTGTAAGGATATGCAGATGAAAACGCCGGCAATATTGACCGATGTTGCTCCGGGAACTCACACGATAGGAGTTACTCTGGAGGGATATTCCACCGTTTCAAGGCGGGTCCAGGTTTCGGCCGGGTCTTCGCCGTCTGTTTGCCTGACCATAATGACAGAAGAAAACCAAAAGCATATCCGGAATATCGTTATCTGGACAATCGCGTTCCTCGCTGTCTCAATTGGAATTGCGTTCCTGAACCGAATCGATCTGTTTGGCAATCTGTTTGGTGTATCCGACAGTCTGACCAAGCTCATTATCTATTGTGCCTGTGCCGGAGCTCTCGGTGGAGCTACGTTCAGCGTTTACGAGATTGTCTGCCATCTTGGTGTTGGCGATTTCGATATGGACTACGACTGGTGGTATATCCTCCGCCCCTTCATTGGCCTTGTGTACGGCACGATGATATTGCTCCTCGTTGCCGGCGGGCTGATGACATTAAGTACAACTCAGGCCCCCCTGTCCGACAACCTGTTCACGCAGAATACAATGATGTTTTACATAGCATTAGCGTTCCTCGCCGGATATGCGGAAGAACCGGTTTCCCTCCAGCTAAAATCGATTGCAGAGGCCGTGTTCAAAGAACCGCCACGGACGGACAGCCAAAACGAGAAGACAAAGAAGGATTAAAGGATTCCGTGATCTCTTAAACAACCTCAATAATGATCAGGCCGGAGATCTGACAATCATTCTTAAAGAGGCTCAGGAAGAAACCCCTTTGTTTTAATTTTTTAAGAATAGCGAATAACTTTCCAAAATTTAACACCAAAAACCAAATCTCGAAAATAAAAGAGAATTAAAGGGAGAGAATGTCTGGATTTGGTATAATTGGTTCCCCATTTTCTTGTTTTATCAATTGGTTTTCAGATAGCTATCGCTGTTGAGCTTGAACGCGATGAATCGTGAGAAGTTGCTTGAGGTTGAAAGCAAAAAGGAGATGAGATTTTTCACGTGGACATGACTCAAGAGTCCTGACCATGAAATGCCCTGGATGAAACACCCGTTTAATAACCGCAAACGGTCGTTCAACAAGGGATCGCATCCTGCTGATCGGGCAGAGGATAGTGGGCAGGTGATCGTGCGGGCTCGGGTAATCCCATTATCGGGATACTACGAACAAACAGATTGATTTAAGCCATTAATAGTGGGAATTAAATTCATGGCAGACCCCGCACTCTCTGGCACACCGGACCCCACATCGACAACGACAAGCCCGAAGATTACCATCATCACATTTATTATCCTGACGTTTGCGTTCTCGTCGGTATTCTGGTACCTGACATCACAGACCCCGCTTGTCAAAGACAATGTGACGATGCTGACACTCTATGCAGTCGGCGCCATGTGGGGTCCGACGTTCGCAGCGGTCTGCACCCGCCTCATCTTTCAGCACAACCTCAAAGGATTCGGTTTGGCCTTAAAAAAGCCGGTCTGGCTTGCCGTTGGCATCCTGCTTCCTGTTGCCGCCGGGCTCTGTATGTTTGGCGCGGCATGGATCTCCGGAATTGCCCCGTTTAATACGGACAAGGTTGCAGTCATAATCTCCCTCACGTTCGTTCCCGCGTTTCTGTATGCAATCGTCTTCAACTGCTTTGCCGCAGCGGGTGAGGAGTTCGGCTGGCGGGGTTTTTTGGTGCCGGAACTCGGCCGGTGCATGGGGTTCACAGAACTCGCGCTTATCTCAGGTGCCATCTGGACCGTCTGGCATTTCCCGATGATGTTCTTTGGCAGTTATCATGGTACTGGATCTATGTGGTACTCGCTTGTGGTTTTTATTCCGTCGGTGATGGGCGCCGGGCTCATCCTTGCGTGGCTCCGTCTCGCATCCGGGAGCGTCTGGGTTGCGGTGCTCTTTCACGGGTTCTGGAATTATTTCATTCAGGTATTCTATCCGTCCCTGACCTTGACAACAGAAGCGGGGGAAATGATGCTCGGCGAGTTCGGGTGGTTTGTCGCGATCTTCTATGTCGCGCTGGCGCTCGTATTCTGGCATTTCCGGGACCGGTTGCCAAAGCTGCCGGCTGATTTTTCCGAATCCGTTCCTTAATGCACACCGGAAGATCTGCGCTATCGGTGGCTCACTGCGGCACGAACCGGTTCGCGCCGTTCGGGACCACCATCTTGAAACGGGCACGCTTTCCCGGCCAGCCGGGCTTTGGTGATTGTATGGAAAATCTTTTTCTGGCATTTGCCCTCGTCCCGTCTCATAACCCGCCAGTCGTTTTTATTCCCCCGGCAAATCCGGTTTCAGGTTTCTTCGGGGCCCGAGTCAGAATCAAAAAGCAAGAGTTATCTCCCCCAGTGGGAGAGATTTATCAGTTATCGTCATGAAATCCCCGTTTTCAGCCTCTCTTGTCACAGGTCTTGTCCTTGTGGCAATTCTCTGTACTCTTTGCCTGCCCGCTGCTGCCTCTGATCTGACGGCTACGCTGAACAGTACCTTCATCGCGCCCGCGAACAACGGCCCGTCCGATCCTGCGGAGGTGGCAGCCTTCCTCGACCAGGTCATGCCGGCAGACCTTGCCCGGTACAGTGTGCCCGGGGCAACGGTTGCGGTAGTCAGGGACGGCCGCCTCGTCGTTGCCAGGGGATACGGGTACAGTGACATCGCGAAGAGGACGCCGGTCGATGCGAATACGACCGCGTTCCGCATCGGTTCAGTCTCAAAACTCTTTACCTGGACTGCCGTGATGCAGCTCGAGGAAGAGGGAAAGATCAACCTTGACGCCGATGTCAACACGTATCTTGTGGACTTTAAGATCCCGGATACCTACCCTGGTCATCCCATCACCATGCGCAACCTGATGACGCATACGGCAGGATTCGAAGAACAGAACCGGCACATGACGGTAGATAATGTCTCGGATCTCGTCCCCTTCCGTGACTATTGCGCACATAACATTCCTGCACGGGTGAATCCGCCGGGAAAGGTCTCCTCCTACTCCAATTACGGTGTCACCCTTGCCGCGGTCGTGGTCGAGGATGTGAGCGGGGAACCATACGAACAGTACCTGCAATCGCACATCCTGACACCGCTTACGATGAACCATACCAGTATCCGGGAAGATCTGCCGCCGGACCTGGCAGCCAACCTCACGAAGGGATACCGGTATACCAATGGCGAGAACATTCCCGTCCATGATATCATCATCGTTGTCGGCCCGGCAGGGACGATCAGTTCCACCGCGCCCGACATGGCGAAATTCATGATCGCCCATCTCCAGAACGGAACCTACGGGAATGCAACGATCCTTTCTGCCGGTACCGCCGGCCTGATGCATGCCCGGGCATTCGCAAACGATCCGAACGTTCCTGGCATGTGCCTTGGGTTTTATGAGATGGAGTACAACGGCCAGCGGATGATCGTGCATGGCGGGGACACGGATCTCTTCCACTCCGAGCTTGTCCTCCTACCGGAGAAGAATGCCGGATACTTTGTCTCCTACAACAGCCCCACGGGGGCGTCAGCGCGGAGCGAGTTCTTCACGGAATTCATGAACCACTATTACCCGCAGGAGCCGCAAGCAGTTCCGAGGCCGGATCCGTCGGCATCGGCAGGGCTGCAGAAGTACGCGGGCACCTACGAGTCGAACCGGTATAACGTTGTCCGGTTCGAGAAATATACCACGCTGAACCCTCAATATGAGTTTATCGTAACACCGAATGGTACTCTGGAAAAAAGGGATGGCGGTTCTGAACTGGTCGAGACACGTCCCGGGGTCTTTGCCCGGGTCGACGGGGTACACCCTGACACCGGTAATGTAATATTCCATACCGCGGCGGATGGAACGGTTGATTATCTCATTATTGAGAACGTGCCGGTTTTTGTCGTAGACCGGGTCCCGTGGTATGCGACCACTGGATTTGTGGACAATGTCAGGACTGCCGGCTGCGTCCTGCTTGCAACGGTCCTCGTATGGCCGCTGCTCTTCGCATTCCGTCGCTTGTATGCGATCCCTGAGCCATCGGTGCCGAAACCCGCCCGGGTTGCACGCTGGATCGCCGGTGCGGCTGCACTCGTCCTCCTGGCGTTTGTCGTTGTCCTGCTGCCGATGCTTGTTTCAGACTCAGTCGTGATGACATCCTACATGAATGATCCGGCAGTACCTGCAATCATGACCGCTGCACTCACGCTGCCGGTCATTGCTGCCATCCTTACGCTGGTGACCGTTGTGTTTGCAGCTTTCGCGTGGAAAGCAAAGTACTGGACGCTCCCGCACCGGGTGCATTACACGATCCTTGCCATCGCACTCATCGCGATGCTCTGGTGGGTGAACTTCAACAATCTCTGGGTCTGGTGTTTGTAAGGAGACTCTTTTTTTTTAAAAAAAAAAATTCACACGGGAGATCCCGGCCCTCCGCAAAAAAATGACCGGCCCCGCTCTTTTTTCCCGAAGGGGACCCCCACCCCCCTACGGCCCGGCCGTCCGGCTTGAGCAGGGAAATTTTTGTCAGATGTACATTTGATAATCAAGTGTACATCTGATAATCAAATGATCAACTGACAACCGGTTTCCGGGATTTTTTTCACGCGAGCTGCAGTGCCAGGGTGCCTGAAGCAGTGATCCGGTAATATTTTTCCTTCCGGTTTCCGGCCGTGCCCGGCACTTCCTGCACCAGATCAGCGCTGGCAAGCGTGTTCATCAGGCTCGAAAACGTTCCCTGACTCAGTATGGGTATCACCGCCCGCTTCCCGGTTACGGCATCGGTTTTTGTCGTCGAAACATTCATTTTGACCCCCGACTTCTTTACCGGCACATAGAACGCCTCCAGCTGGGTAAAGAGGTACGACCGGGGCAGGATCCGGGGAGCCGGCTTCGCTTTCCCGGGGGGACAGGCAAGCACCGTGAGGATCTTCGTATAGTTCGGGTTTGCCGCGATATCCTGAAGCGGGATCTTCGGGATCGCCAGTTTTTCGGACGGTCCTACCCCTCTCGGCCCGGCAAACGCATAATACGCCTCCCCGTCCAGCCAGAGCGAGACCTGGAAGAGGGCAAGGGAGAGATCCTTTGAGCCCCCCGAAAGATCGAAGGTATACCGTGCGCCGGGATTCCCGCTTCGTATCGTCTGCACCGCTGCGGCAACCGATACGGATGCCGGCGGATCGATATACACGAGCGATGTTGGGATCTTCAGGGATGTGGCAAGGGCCTTGACACCATTCACCGCCTCCCGTACAGCAGTCTTGTGCGCTTTTGTCCGCTCGTCGTCGCGGGATGAATTGGAATAGAGTTCGTTGTCTGCAAAGACGAACATCCGGGTGATGTCCTGCAAGTCCCGAATGGCCGCTGCACAGGCTGCTCCGATCTGCTCCCCCGCGCCGATGATATGGATATGCTCCTGCCGGTCCATGAAAAGCACAAGGACGCCGGATGAGAAAATCCTGTTCCCCACCGCACCATTTCCACACCTTTATCAGGGAGATGCACCAGATGGTGAGATATCCAAAGGAGATGCTGATATGGCCACCGATCCGGTCTGTTTTATGATAGTCGATGAGGAGAATGCCCGGTTCAGGAGCACGTACAGGGACACTGAATACTATTTCTGCTGCGACTATTG
>Ga0209098_1004846_pt1 | contig 10323 bp, 8 predicted proteins | sample AD_JPNHW1_MetaG_FD_184429 | JGI IMG/M metagenome (GOLD analysis project Ga0209098, IMG submission 184429) | Active sludge microbial communities of municipal wastewater-treating anaerobic digesters from Japan - AD_JPNHW1_MetaG (SPAdes) (version 2) | ecosystem: Engineered > Bioreactor > Anaerobic >... | reverse complement strand
GTGAACGCCTTTATCGCCCACATGACCGACGGTTCATCCCGGGGCATGGAGAACTTCTTCCGCGAGATCGGCGAGGAGATCTTCGTCCCGCAGGTCTGCCTCTTTTTCCGTCGGGCCACCAAAAAGCCCGTGCTCTTTACCGTTCCTAATCTCCACCCCGGCCCGATGGGCGAGATCGGGGGCGGGAACCTGCCCCGGGTCATTCATGACCGGATGGAGGAGGAGACGCTCGTCGCCCATGGGTGTGCCACGCACGACTTCAACCTTGTCTCCGAGAGCGAGATCGAAAAAGTGATCGATGCGATCGAGCGTACCAAAAAGGATCGCACATATACCCCGGGTGCCACCCGCTCCGCCCGGCTCTCGTGCGGTTCCGTGCAGGTGCTGTACCAGCGCTTTGGCGAGGCAATGCTGATCGTAACGACCCGGTCTCCGCAGAAGACCGAGGACCTTGATTTCTCGATTGGTATGAGTATCATGGCCGAAGGGCACCGCTGGTTCCCGCACGTCGCGTTTGTCGATGGCCACAACTGTATGACGGATCTCTCCTCCCCGGTTCTCCAGGCAACTCAGACGGCCCTTGAATACCAGCACAGTGCGATGCAGGCGATGGAGGCATGTCGCGAAGCAGACCTCAAAGAGTTCTCTGTCGGCTATGCCTGCCATCACCTGCCCTACTTACGGGAGGAGGGATTTGGCGATCTTGGCGTTCAGGTGATGGTCGTGGAGACCGCCGGCCAGAAGACCGCCTATGTGCTGTTCGATGGCAACAACATGGCCACAGGCGTCCGCGACATCCTGCTTGAAAGGATCCTCACGCTTGTCGATGCAGCAGAAGTGATGACGACCGACTCTCACGTGGTCAACACGATCACCGGGAAGAACCCGGTGGGACTGTCAATCGCAGTCGAAATGTTCCTCCCCGCGGTCCTGCAAACCGTACAGGCCGCCATCGACGACCTCGAACCATCTGAGTGTGCTGCAACCACGGCGCAGTGCGAGCATATCGTGGTTTTTGGCTCCAACCGGATCTCCCAGCTCGCGAGTACCGTGAATGCGATGCTCGTCTTTGTTGCGCCGCTCTCGCTTGCGATGCTGCTGCTGGCGTTTTTGCTATCGCTTCTGGCGTACCTGCTGATGGTGTGAGACCGGAGTATTGGGCTTTTTTGAATATTTTAGAAGAGCGTGCTCTTTGGGGTTTCACCCCCGCCGCACGGGAATCACCCAGTTGCGATAGTGTATCCGATGGTTGAGAGAGAGTTTCTTTGCTTTTTGTTAGATCTAATAGCACGTTTCTTTTCTTGATCTGCCATGGGGGCGCCCCGTCAGGGGCGGCGGCACTCATCGCTCGTGGGGGTATGGGGTCATCTGTCCCTCAACGGAATCTGCGAAAATCTGATGCATTATGTACTGCTCACTGGCTGAGTATTCCGGAAAAGAGTGATTTGGCAGCTGACAATTTTTAAAAATGTTCAGGTTCCGAGCGGAGGATTCCAGAAAAAGAACGACCCGGTTGCCGGATTTTTATAAAAACATCCGGGCAAGTTGTTGAACATTTCAAAAAAAATCCGGTAAAGTTGGCAAACTTTTCAAAAAAGTACAGTGAGGTTATCGGGTTTTTATAAAAAAGTCCGGCAAGGTTGATGAACTTTCTAAAAAAAGTCCGGTGAAGTTTCCGGGCATTTTGTGAAAAAATCAGTGTCCGGATGTGCATTTTATCGTCTGAATTCCCCCAGCGATCTGCCGGATGTTCCGGAAAACGTCCGGCAATGTTCGTGAACTTTTCTAAAAAAATTCTGATAAGGTTATCGAACGTTTCTGAAAAAATCCGGCAAGGTTAGTGATCTTTCACAAAAACATTTGATAAAATTATCGAACTATTACAAAAAAATTCGGCAAAGTTAGTGAAGATTCCTAAAAAAGTCCGGCACATTATCTGAACATTTTAAAAAAGAACAGGTCCCAATCTGGCAATTCCGAAAAAAATCCGGCTCATGGAGGTTCCCCCTGTCATGATGACCGGGCAGAACCGGTCTCCCAATTCCCCAAAAATATTCCCCGCATACATAATCCCGCACGATTTATCATCGCTTTTCCCAATCCGGCTCGTTCTACCGCAAGATATAAACGAACGGGCTGCATAATCCCGGATCAGGGACAGGAGGAAGGTAGACACCGGAGAGACCGTGACCGTGTAAAGGCAGTTTGTACCGCAAGCGAACTTGGGTAGGAAAAGGTGATCAAAGTTCATCAATCCGCACACATACCTGCCCGCTGGATCGGTGTTGACCTCAACACGACCGGACACGCGGCAGTCGCCGCTGACCCGGACAGCGGGAAGATCCTGAAACTGGGGAAAAACACACACTATGTCCGCAGCAACTCCACTAAAAACTGCACGAAACTCTACAGGGAACAAAAACTCTGGAAACTAAAAAAAGACAAGAGCCGTGAGCGCAAAGCGTTCAAGGCAGCCATTCATAAAATCTCCCGGCAGATCGTATCCTTCGCGGAATCGCTCGGCTCGGGCATCAAGTTTGAAAAGCTCTTCTCCAGCCGTTACTCGCACTCCCATGATGCTGCGGGTTTTATCGAGTTCTCGTTTGGGAACGGATCGTTCTTCTCGCTCCAGCGGCTGGTGGAAAAACTGGCACTCCGCCGGGGCATCCCCGTCATCTACGTCAACCCGGCCTATACCTCGAAACGGTGCAGCCGGTGCGGGTGCATGGGGCGCCGGAGCAGGAAGCGGTTCGAGTGCCCGCACTGCGGGTTTGTCGCGCATGCTGACGTGAATGCCGCGTTCAACATCGCCCTTACGTCCCGCCGGTTCGCTCCCAAAAATTTCCGTGAAGAAGAGCGGGAGGAGCGTGTCCGGCTTTCAAAGAAGGAGATTCGCCGTCATGCACATGAAGAGATATTCACCCCTTATCCCGGAGTCCCGGGTGTCGCGGCAGAGGACCCGTGCGGGAACCTGCTTGCAGTCCTAGAAGAGTGAGGATGCCCCTCCCTTTTTTTAGGGATTAAAAAGGTCTCCGGGGAATGTGCCGGAAAATGGGGAAAGCATTTCCCGTGTTCGATTGAAAATATCTCCCTATGACAGAACATAAGGGACTGCTCTACAATTTCGCATTATTCAAGCAGCGGTACACCCGGGGAACGTCCTGGACCCAGATTCTCTTAAACTTCGGTATCATCACGGCAAACGCCAAACTCTTCGAAGATTTCTTCTACATCCATTTTGGCCTGACACTCCCGATGGTCATCGCACTCGCGATTCCCTGTTACATCATCATTTGTTACCTTATCGGGCATTTTGATGAAAAACTTGGATTCTGGCAGATCGAGAACAACCTCAGTTACCGGTATACCCCGTATTCCGAAGAGATGTTAAACTCGATACGGGAGATAAAAACAAAACTGGACCAAAAACCATAATGGATGACCCTTTTAATTATCTTTTTCCCCGGTATTCATGTTTGTCAATGAAACCGGTATGAGCCGATCGATTCTCTTATAGTATGGACATTGCATACCCTTCTGGGAAGCGTTTGCTGGACAAGCCGGCATACCTCAGATGGGGAGAATCGGGCAGCAAATCTCCGGCACCAATGGCTAAACCCCCCGTAATCTCCGGCAGAATTCCTGTAAACCCGTAGTGAGGTATGTTATGCAGCTGACAGATGAACTCCTCAACAAGATATCCACGCTCCAGAGAAACGAGATCACCGAGCACCATATCTACCTCAGGATTGCACAGGTCACACCTGATCCCCATAATCGGGGTGTCCTTACCCGGATCGCGGCCGAGGAACTGACGCACTATACTATCTGGAAGCAGTACACGGGGAAGGAGATCGCGCCTGCTGTGCTCCGGGTCTGGTTCTATTATTTTATCGCCCGGCTCATCGGGATGACCTTTGCGGTGAAACTCATGGAGGGTGTGGAACAGGGTGCCCAGACCCGGGATGAGGTGCTCCTTCGTGCCATTCCCGAGATGCCGGCAATGCTCGCAGACGAGGCGGCGCATGAACGGGAACTTATTGCGCTTATCGATGAAGACCGGTTGAAGTATGTCGGCTCTGTCGTGCTCGGCCTCAACGACGCGCTCGTGGAGTTCACCGGTACCCTTGCCGGGCTGACCTTTGCCATCCAGAACTCGCAGATCATTGCCGTCGCCGGCCTGATCACCGGTGTTGCCGCATCGCTCTCGATGGCGGCCTCCGAGTATCTCTCCCAGCGATCCGACGGGACGACCAGCACGAGCCCGAAAAAAGCTGCGATCTATACCGGTGTTACCTATATCCTGACCGTTTCCCTGCTCATCCTGCCGTTCCTTGTCCTTCCAAGCCCGTATCTCGCGCTTGTCTTCACCCTTGTTGGTGCAGTTCTGGTCATCTTTGTCTTCACGTTCTATATCTCCGTCGCAAAGGATCTGCCGTTCTGGAAACGGTTTGCCGAGATGGCGGCGATCAGTCTTGGGATCGCTGCAATATCGTTTGTGATTGGGCTTTTGATCCGCGTAATGCTGAATGTAAACGTGTGAGAAGACAAAATTCCAACCTGTTTTTTACGCACCATCCTGTGATTGTGCAGCATCTTCTGCATTGCGACACCAGCCCGGCACCGGGGGAATTCGAGGGAGAAGAGCCGGGTAAAAAAGAGATGCACTTTTTACCGATCACGACATTTATGAGAACATACCGGCTGATGCCCGTGGTATCCTCATGAAACTACCCGCTCGACTCAGGATTGCGCTTACCATCAGGGCGAAGATCCTTATCCTCTTTCTGGCGCTCTCGCTTGCCGCCCTTGCCATAACCGGTTACTTTGCATTCTCTGCGATCTCCGATGTAGGGTCCTATGCGCAGGGGAGCAGCCAGGAGCTTGGGGCGGGCGTGGTCAATGCCAGTTCCACGGCCCTGCTCTCCCTTGGCGAGGATTACCTTGTCAGCCTTGTATCCGCTCAGGCATACACCACGGATGTCATTTTTGTGGATACCGAATCGGAGATAAGCATCCTTGCAGCCCAGACTGCGGAATTCCAGCACAATGCCCCGGTGACTCCGCTCATACCGGTCTATCCTGATAGCAACCATCCTTTAGATCCTAAATCCGGGGCGCTCCTCATATTTGCGCCCGGCACAACAGTAGCTCCCGGTTCAGAGGAAGCACGAACCCTCTCGGGCCTTTCTGACGTTCTTAAAGCAATATTTACTGCCGATGATGATATGAAAAGCATTTATATTGCCACCGATTCCGGCATGATGCTGATGTACCCGGCAGATGCGAATCTGCCCAAAACGTACGATCCCCGGACACGATCGTGGTACGTGCAGGCTGTCGCGAAAGGTGAACAGGTCTGGTCGGATGTGCCGTATGTCGATGCAGGCCATCACGAGCTGGTCATGACCTGCTCACAGGCAGTACCCAGCCAGAAATACGGACACTGGGTGATCGGGTCTGATATATCGACAAAGACCATTAATGAAGATTTTATCGGCCAGCCCCTCGGGGGTAAAGGATATGCAGTGCTCCTCAACGAGGACGGGGATATCATCAGCAGTCCCAACATGTCTGCCGGGAACGTGAAGTGGGATGAGCCGTTCGGTAAAAAGAATGCATTCTCCGGTGCCGATCCGGCTCTTTCTGCAGTAGTCACCAACATGACCGGGGGAAAGACCGGTATAGATAAGGTCTGGTTCAACGGGACTGAAACCTATGTGGCCTACGCACCGGTCAGCTCGATGAACTGGAGCCTTGCCGTTTCCCTGCCGGTCATCGAGATCACCCGGCCTGTTTCAGATTTTACCGGGAAGATTGAGGACGCAACGCAGGATACCGGGATACACATCACTGCCCAGACCGACCGGTTAAATACAGTTTTTGGTCTTCTCTTCCTTGCTATCCTGTTGTTCGTGCTCATGGTGTCGGTTCTTCTCAGCCATGTGATCACCCGGCCGGTAGCGACCCTCAAGAAGGGTGCGATGGCTTTCGGTGACGGGAACCTGGATTTCCGGGTGACGATCCGGTCAGGTGACGAGTTCGAGGATCTTGCCCGTTCGTTTAATATGATGGCAGATTCGCTCAAGGAGAATATCGAAAATCTCAGGAAAACGACTGCGGAAAAGGAACGGTATGCAAAGGAGATGGAGATCGCACGGAGCATCCAGACCAGTTTCCTGCCCGAAAAGATGCCGGAAATTCCCGGTTATGATCTCTCCGCGATAATGATCCCGGCGATGGAGGTCGGCGGGGACTTCTACGATATTGTCCCCGTCAGTGACGGCAGGTGGGCATTTGTGATCGCCGATGTATCCGGTAAGGGGGTGAGTGCGGCGCTCTTTATGGCAATGTCGCGGACGCTGATACGGGCGGGTCTTGAAGGGGCATCGGATACCTCTGGTGCTCTCTGTACTGCAAACCAGTTAATCGCCCGGAGTGCCCCGTCCAGCATGTTTGTCACGATGTTTTCTGCCATCCTTGACCCGGGGAAGCTGACGCTGGCCTGTACAAATGCGGGTCACAACCCACCCCTTGTCGTGCGGGAGGATAACGGTGAAGCCGTATTTTTGCAGGAGCATGGGGTTGCAATGGGCGTTCTCCCGGACATGGACGCTACTACGGAGAACGTGCAATTGAAACCCGGGGACCTATTTATATTGTATACCGATGGGGTGACGGAAGCTTTCGATGCCGGGTATACCGCGTTCGGGGAAGACCGGCTGATCCGTGTCGCACAGGAATGCCGTGCCCTCTCCGCTGATGTGATACGGGACCGGATCATCGCGGCGATCCGGGAATTTACCGGCACAGCACCCCAGTCCGATGACATCACGCTCATGATTATACGGGTGCTGCCGCAAACCTGATCTAATGTGCCCGGTGATCTCTTGTGGGAGATGCCGGATAATATTGCCCGTAGCGAGATCGACTGGCAAAGAGATCCGCTGGATGGGGTATTATCCGGGTCTAAAAAAAAAGTTGAAATATTCACTGAACCTGTACGCCTGAGCACCAGAGAGCATATCTGGCTTACTGTTGCGTGTAAATTTCACGTTACTCTTCAGGAGCGGAGGATTCTTCCTCCTCTTCCGAGGCAGGGGTTGTCCAGACTTTCCAGCAGAACCCTGCGATACTCCCCACGACAAAGACAACAAGGAGGATCGCGCTGATGATGTTCTCGGCAACATCCATCCTGACCGGGATGTTCATGCCCATCAGCTGGTTAATACTCCCTATAACCATTGCCGCGATAAAGAACAGGATGAATCCTACGATAAGGCCCAGGAATACTGCAGCTGCAAGCCGCAAAAGACTGGGTGTGGCGGTTTTTTCATTCATAAAATTCATGGTAAACCTGCCGATATAAATCCTTGTAATAACTCCCAAATGGTTGAAATACGTCCGCGCCGGGGCGCCCGGTACAGGAAGGCTCATATTTATATCACGGCATGTTTAAAATTCTTTACAAAGGGACGCCATGAAAAAAAATATTTTTTATCTGATTCTCGGGTTTATTGCGCTTGCCCTCCTCGCGATCTTCTGGTACTCGGTTGAATCCTTTACCCCGCTTCTCTTTATGATCGCCTTTGTGATCGGGGTAGTGCTCATTTACCTGACGTATCGCAGGGTCGATGATTTTATTGAGGATGAGCGGAGTGCACGGATCACCGAGAAAGCGGCCCTGAGGACATTCCAGGTATTCTGGGTATGCTTCTGTGCTTTTTCGATCATGGCAGTCATGAATCTGCTCTATCTGCCACGTCTTTCACGTGAACACTGGTTCGACCGCCAGTCCATGCCCGTCTCCATGGAGATAATGTCGCCGAAAATAATCGGGTACATACAACTGGGACTGCTCTGCCTGATGATCTTCCTGTATGTCGGGTTCAGGTTCTACTACGCCAGAAAGTACGGGGACTGGGAGACCGATGAAGAATAAGATCAAGGTATACCGGGCGATGCACGATCTCACGCAGGAGGATCTTGCAAAATCGATCGGTGTGACCCGGCAGACCATCCTTGCCATAGAGAAGGGGAAGTATGTTCCCTCTTTGGATCTGGCATTTCGGATTTCACGCCACTTCAAGGTGAACATTGAAGAAGTGTTCTCGTATGAAGATGAAGTGCGGACCGTGGGTATTGACTGATCCTGTTGAATATTGCCGGATTATCGATCGCCATCATCCATTTTTGTCCCGAGTAACCGGTTATTATTATCGCTAGACACGTTAGCTGGAGTCATTAATCCCTGGCTCTTCTGTTGTGGCACCCGATACCGGTTTTCTGGTGAAGTGCAACGTGCGGTACACACCGCTTGCCATATGGGCGGCCTCGGCACTTTTTTATCGAAACTTTAATCACGATCGGATTGTTTTTGAGAAACGTATTTATGGCATTCAGTATAAACGGGATAACAATAAGTAAAGTTTAAGTTACATATGGAACATTTAACGTTCGGGAATGGCCCCCCTTGGAAGTGTGCCGATTTCTGGTCATTTGCGTGCCTCACAAATTGTTAAGAAAAGGAGTGAATATGAAGATCTTTACAGCTCTCATGGGAATGCTGATGCTCTTTCTGATGGTAGCCGCTGCGAGTGCAGCATCTAACAGCACCCAGACAAATTCTGCAAGTGGATCAACTACGCTGTCCGCTGACGATGCCGTGTCACAAGTCTATGTGAGTTCCGTCACGGTCAATCCGCAGGAATTCTACCCCTACGAAGAGGGAACGATCACGGTTCAGGTAACAAACTCCGGGTCCCAGGCTGTTGCCTTTGAGGATGCAGACATTCTCGATAGCAATGTTTACATCGAGGATGAAGCCCACAATCCGTACCGGGCCATGACCTATCTTGGACCGGGGAACACGATGACCTATACCTTTAAGGTGGTTGCAAAACCTCCTGAAGGAACGTACTTCCCGCTCTTTACCCTGGCTTCGCGGGATGCCGGTAGCATCCGCTATCCCATCATGGTCAAGATCGATTCAAAACCCATTGAATCATCATTTTCCATAGTGCCTGATAATTTTGCTGTTGGTAGTACGGATAACGTCACCCTGACCATCAACAATCCTAGGGAAGGCGCCATAACAAATGTCGTTATAACCCCCCAGGGGTCCGGCTTTGGTATAACTCCTGACAAAGTCTTTCTGGCATCAGTCCCTGCCCAAAGCTCGGTGAATGTTCCCTTTGAAATTACTCCTCATAAGGAGGCGACGGTTAACTTCAGCATCCAGTACAACAACGGCCTGATGAACCCGCATTTGGAAAGTATTTCCCTGCCGCTCGTCATCGGTGCAAGTAAGACCGCAGCAAACCCGGTTATTAATAATCTGGCGCTCACAACGCCCGGCTCGTACTACCAGTTGACGGGTGATGTAACCAACACGGGTATCACCGATGCAAGCGGCGTGACATTGTCCACCGGCGCCCCGGTACAACCTGCCGAACCCTATGCACAGTACGCGGTTGGCTCTCTCACGTCCAATGATTTCTCCAGTTTTACCCTTACATTCACCGGCCAGGATCTGTCAGCAGTACCCATCACGGTGCAGTGGAAGGATGCAAACGGCAATAGCCTGAGCACGGTAAAGACCGTTGATCTCCGCTCTCTTGCGTACTCTTCAGGTTCGGGCAGCACCCGCACCGGAAGTTCAGGATCCGGATCGACGGGAGCTACCGGGAGTGCCTTCACCGCCGGTTCGAACGGAGCAGCGAACCGCGGGGGCGGCGGGATGTTCGGGATCGGCGGTGGCAGGGCCGGGGGTTTAAGCGCATTCTACCCGGTTATTGCCGGAGGAATCATTGTCATTATCGCCATTGTCCTGTACCTGAAGAGGAAATGGATACTGGCTAAATTCAAAAAGCAGTAGGGAAAAAGTCATGGATGACCTGCCGCTTATCCGGCTGCGTGACGTCTCGAAGACCTATCACCTGGAGAGTGGTGACTTTACCGCACTCAATCATGTCACGCTTGACATTGCGGAGAATGAGTTCGTGGCGATCATGGGCCCGTCGGGGTCGGGAAAATCCACGATGATGAACCAGCTGGGAATCCTCGACGTCCCGACAACCGGGGAACTTTTTATTGCAGGAGAGGATGTGGCGAAGATGTCGAGCCTCGAACGCACGCATATGCGCCGCGACATCATCGGGTACATCTTCCAGAAATTCTATCTCATCCCCCTGCTTTCCGCATACGAGAACGTAGAGTACCCGCTCATTCTCAAGTACAAAAAGCGGGACACGACCGGGAGGGCAACAGCACTTCTCGAAGCCGTGGGTATCGATAAGGAAAAGGGTGCCCACCGGCCCAACC
>Ga0209098_1004845_pt1 | contig 10323 bp, 6 predicted proteins | sample AD_JPNHW1_MetaG_FD_184429 | JGI IMG/M metagenome (GOLD analysis project Ga0209098, IMG submission 184429) | Active sludge microbial communities of municipal wastewater-treating anaerobic digesters from Japan - AD_JPNHW1_MetaG (SPAdes) (version 2) | ecosystem: Engineered > Bioreactor > Anaerobic >... | reverse complement strand
CTGCCTTCAGATAAGGATTGTCCGGGCTGAACCCTATCGTTCTTTTTAACATAAAGATTAAGCTCCTTGGCCAAATAATAATCCCAGTTGCCGAATTCATCGATTTTAACATTACTCTGAATAGCAGAACGATTACTGGCGCGACCGCGCTTGGTAACAGCCTTCTCTTTCGCTACAATAGGGGTCACCTTAATTATATGATAAGGACCATCGGCGACAATAGAATCTACGATACCCTCAACTTCTACCACTGGCACTTCCCCTTTGGGCGGGCGCGCCTCAATAATTTCTTCCACTCTAGGCAAACCCTGGGTAATATCAACGGCTCTGGCCACACCGCCACTATGGAAGTTCTTCAAAGTTAATTGAGTACCCGGCTCACCAATAGATTGAGCAGCCACCACACCAACAGCTTCTCCGAGCTGAATCATTTTATTAGTAGCCAAATCCGCTCCATAACATTTTTGGCAAACACCTACATGAGATTTGCAGGTAAGCGGTGTTCTTATTTTAACTAGAGGGTTGGACAAATGATCAATTTCACGAGCCACTTCTCTGGTAATCATTTCCCCTGCCTTTAGATTCACTTCCCCTTCTTGGAAATCTTCGGCTAAGCAACGGCCATAAATAAGGTCATAGAAAGATTCGTGCAATTTTTGAGCATAATCTTTGGTAGCTTCAATAAAGATATCGGTATGGCAATCTTCTTCCCTAATAACCACAGATTGCGCCACATCAACCAGTCTTCTTGTTAAGTAACCAGCATCAGCCGTATGCAGAGCGGTATCGGCTTGACCTTTACGACTAGCATGGGTGGACAAGAAGTATTCCAAAGCGTTCAGACCTTCCTTATAAGAAGCTTTGATAGGTAATTTGATAATTTCGCCAGCAGGATTAACTACTAGGCCTTTCATACCCATCATTTGCATAATTTGATTCCAACTGCCACGAGCGCCAGAAGCAATCATGGTATAAGTAGCTTCGGTAGGGTCAAACAATTTCTTTACAGAATCACTAATTTTATCCGTAGCCTCTGTCCAAAGAACAATTTCTTTTCTTTCTTTTTCTTCTTTAGTGAGCAAGCCTTCATTATATTGTTCCTCTAAGGAAGCCACTTGGGCATCAGTGGAGTTGATAATAGTTTCTTTCTCAGGTACCTTATGAATACTATCCATAGACCAGGAAAGCCCTGCCAAAGTAGCGTATTCAAACCCGAGGGTTTGAATGCCCTTAATCAACTGAGCAGTAGTATCCACGCCATATTTTTCAATTAACTTGTTAGTAAGAGAAGAGAAGTCTTTAGAAACTAAACTTTGATTAATGAAGGGGTAATCATCAGGCAAGTTGCGATTGAAAATAATTCTGCCCACAGTTGTTTCCGTAGCTTCGGCTAATGGTTTGTATTGCATGTCGCCCTTTATCTTGCGAATCTTAACCACGGCTCGTAAATCAATTTGTCCATAAGTCTGCGCCATTACGGCTTCGTCTTCATCATTAAAAGCTAAGCCTTCTCCTTTAGTTCCCGGAATATTTTGGGTGAGCCAAAAACAACCAGCAACCATTTCGTGACGCGGAGACATAGCAGGCGCCCCACTAGCAGGTTTTAAGAGACCAAGGGAGGAAAGCATTCTTGTCTTAGCTTCATTTTGGGCCTCGTCAGAAAGCGGTAAATGAACAGCCATTTGGTCTCCATCAAAGTCGGCATTAAAGGGTTCACAGACAAGGGCAGGAATTCTAATAGCCAAACCCTCCACTAGGGTGGGCTTAAAAGCTTCAATACCTAAACGATGAAGAGTGGGGGCGCGATTGAGTAAAACCAATTTATTTTTAATAATTTCTTCGAGAATTTCCCAAACTTGATCGGTGCCATCTTCTATCATTTTGTGGGCAGCCTTGATGCTAAATACCAATCCCCTTTCTTTTAACTCCTTAATAACAAAAGGTTTGAAAATCTCCAAGGCCATTGTTTTAGGAATACCGCATTCATCTATGTCTAATTCTGGTCCGATAACAATTACGGAACGACCAGAGAAATCAACTCTTTTACCTAATAAATTTTGCCTGAAACGGCCTTGTTTGCCTTTAAGGATATCAGCCAAGGAGCGCAAGGGTCTGTGTTGAGACTGTTGCAAAGCGCTGCCACTATTGCGACGCATGCCGTTATCGAGCAGAGCATCTACGGCTTCCTGCAACATTCTTTTTTCATTACGAATAATAACCTCTGGCGCCTTAAGCTCCATCAATTTTTTTAAACGATTATTTCTATTAATAACTCGTCTGTATAAATCATTTAAATCGTAAGAGGCATAGCGTCCGCCATCCAGCTGAACCATGGGGCGCAAATCAGGAGGAAGTACGGGCAAATTAGTGAGAAACATCCATTCTGGACGAGCCTTGGAAGCAATAAATTGCTCAATCAGTTTCAAGCGGCGATTAATTTTTAAAGCGCTTTCTCCCACCGCTTTGGCAAGACGCGCCCTTAAGTCTTTGGCTACAGCTTCTAGGTCAATATCTTTGAGCAAATTAAAAATAGGGGTACTACCAGTTGAAGCTTCAAATATCTGTCCGTATTTTTTAGATAAATTGTAATACTGAGCCTCGGAAAGCACTGCCTTGCGTTCAATGCTTTTAGCTTCGGTTTTGGCAGCATTATAAGCATCAAGTAGAGATTGCTTTTGATCACTGTCAACCGCCTTTAATTTACTCTTATATTCTTTATCAATATCGATGAGCACTTGTTTCTTAGCCTCTTCATCAACTTTAGTAATAATATAGGCTGTATAATAAACTACTTTTTCAATTTGGGGCAAAGGAATATCTAAAACTAACCCTATGCGAGAGGGTAGGTTTCTAAGGAACCAAATATGAGCTACGGGCACGGCTAAACCAATATGTCCCATACGCTCACGACGCACTATAGATTTTGTGACTTCTACTCCGCATTTATCACAAACAATCCCCTTATAACGCATTCTCTTATATTTTCCGCAAGCGCATTCATAATCCTTAACAGGACCAAAAATTCTTTCAGAAAATAAACCGTCTTTTTCTGGTTTTTGGGTGCGGTAATTAATTGTATCTGGTTTGATAACTTCACCGTGAGACCAACTTTTAATTTCTTCTGGAGAAGCTAAACGCAATCGCAACGCATTGAAATTATAGTTGCTGGTACTAGTATTGTAATTATTAAATTCTAAGTCCATGACAAAAATTTAAAACGTTTTGAATAAAGTTTAAGCTTCTGGCACACTACCACTCTCTGCTATTCCTGAGACATTATTAATGGTGTCAATAGTGAGGGAAAGAGCTTTTAACTCGGCGGTAATAACATTGAAAGCGGCGGGTATATGGGGAGGTTTAATGGCCTCGCCCTTGATAATAGATTCATAAGCAGCGGCGCGACCGATAACATCATCTGATTTGATGGTAAGCATTTCTTGCAAGGTATAGGCAGCGCCGTAACCTTCCAAAGCCCAGACCTCCATTTCTCCGAATCTTTGTCCACCCATGTGGGCACGACCGCCTAAGGGTTGCTGTGTAATCAAACTATAGGGACCAATGGAACGCATATGAATCTTATCGGCTACCATGTGGTCTAGCTTCAGCATATAAACCTTGCCTACAGTAATTTTTTGTTTAAAAGGCTCCCCCGTATAACCGTCATATAAAGTAACCTGACCAGATTCTGGTAACTTAGCTTTATTTAATTCTTCTTTGATTTCTGTTTCAGTTGCTCCATCAAAAGGAGGCGTCACCGCATGATAGTTCAATTTATCCGCAGCCCAACCTAAATGAGTCTCTAAAATTTGACCAATATTCATTCTGGAGGGAACGCCTAAAGAATTCAAAATAATATCAACAGGGGTACCGTCTTCTAAATAAGGCATATCTTCTACAGGCAAAACTATAGAAATAACACCCTTATTGCCATGTCTGCCAGAAAGTTTATCCCCCACTCTTACTTTACGTAGTTCTGCTACCTCTACCTTTATTTGCTTAAGAGTGCCGACATCTAGTTTGTCACCTTCATCACGAGACAAAATTCTAATATTAGTTACACGACCGCGACTGCCATGTTTTAGAACCAAAGAGGTATCTTTCACATCACTAGCTTCTTCGCCAAAGATAGCTTTTAACAGCCTTTCCTCTGGAGTTAAATCGGTTTCGCCCTTATGAGAGATTTTTCCTACCAAAATATCGTTATCTTCTACTTCGGCACCGATACGTATAATACCCTCTTCATCTAGATTTTTTAATTTGTCTTCAGAAACATTAGGAATATCCGGTGTCGTCATTTCCGGTCCATTTTTAGTATCTCTAACATCCACTACAAATTCTTGCAGTTTAATAGAAGTAAAACGATCATCGGCTAAAACTTTTTCTGATAAAATAATAGCATCTTCATAGTTGTATCCCCTCCAGGGCATAAAGGCAACAGTTAAATTTTGTCCAATAGCCAAATTCCCCTTCTCCATAGCTGCGCCATCAGCAAGAAGATCGCCTTTTTTCACCTTAGCGCCTTTTTCCGCTCTAGGCTTCTGCATCAAACAAGTAGATTTATTAGTTAAAACAAAATTCTTTAAAGGATAATTATGAACTTCCCCTTTGATATCTTTAATAGCTATATGCTGACTGTCTACTTCGGTTATCTCACCATCATGGCCAGCCGTTAGAAGTTGCCCAGAATCACGAGCGCCCACACTCTCAAATCCCGTCATTACCAAGGGAGCTTCCGGTCTGATACAAGGCAGGGCTTGCTCTTGCATATGCGCAGCCATAAGGGCGCGCCGAGCATCATCGTGCTCCAAGAAGGGAATTAGGTTAGCAGCCAAAGAAAGAATTTGCTGAGGAGAAACATCAACATATTCAATATCTTCGGACTTATATAAACCAGGCTCTGCTTGAAAACGGGCTTCCACAAAATTTTCAGCTATTTTTCCAGTTTCATCCAATTTGACACCACCTTGAGCAATCTTATATTTAGCTTCAGTAAAGGCATCCATCCACACAATTTCATTAGTCACTTTCTTTCCAGTGACCTTGGCGTAAGGAGTTTCTATAAAGCCATATTTATTAAGACGACTATAGAGAGCCAAATAAACCACCAAACCGCTGCTTTGACCTTCGGGTGTTTGAATAGGACAAATTCTACCATAGTGGCTAGGGTGAACATCTCTAACTTCAATAGTAGCTCTCTCCTTAGTGAGACCACCTGGACCGGAAGCGGTTAAACGCCTTTTGCACTCTAGCTCATCCAAAGGATTGGTTTGTGCCATAAATTGCGAGAGCTCTGAAGTATTCAAAAAGTCTTTGAGGGCAGAACTCAAATAACGAGGACTAATCAATTGCGCTGGAGTTAAACTCTTGGGGTCATACGTAGACATCCTGTCTTGTACCCCCCTCTTCAAGCGCATAAGTCCGATACGTACTCTTTCTTCCAACAATTCGCCAGTGGCTCTCACGCGGCGATTGCTTAGATTATCAATATCGTCTGGTTCAGCCTCAGGGTCATTATTAAGTTTTATAATTTCTCGGAGAGTAGCAATAATATCTTCTTTGGTTAAGAGATAATTATTATAATCTTCAGGGTCAGAATCAATGCCCAAACGCTGATTAATTTTAAAGCGACCAACACGAGCTAAATTATAACGGTCGCGACGAAGGAAGACTCCATCAACAAAGTTTTTGGCGTTATCTAAAATAGCCAAATCGCTTGGTTTCAGGTGGCGATACATTTCTAAAAGCGCTTCATCTCTGCTGTGCGTTGGGTCCTTAATCAAAGTATTCTCGATGTATTGGATTTCGTTATCTTTTTCTATACCGGCAAATAACTGCTTGATTTCCTCATCGGTTTCAATTCCAAAAACACGAAGCAAAATAGTCGCCGGCATTTTGCGCTTTTTATCAATTCTAACATTAATGACATCATTGCCATCCGTTTCGAATTCCAGCCAAGAGCCATGGGCAGGTAAAAGTTTGGCTCCGAATAGTTTGCGACCCTGTGAGTATTCCATAGTAAAGAAAACTCCAGGGGAGCGAATAAGTTGAGAGACTATAACTCTTTCTACACCGTTTACTATGAAAGTGCCCTTATCGGTCATTAAAGGAATATCGCCGAAATAGACGCTTTGTTCGTTTTGCCCCTTGGTCTTATAATTATTTAATCTTAAGTTAATATTTAGGGGCGCTTCATAGTTCAGGTTCTTTAATTTGCATTTGTCCTCTGTAGCTTTCGGCTCTCCAATAGTATAATCCAAAAATTCTAGGCTCATGTCCTTGGTCGTGTAGTCCCTAATAGGAGAGACTTCTCTTAAAGATTTTTGATGCCCTCTTTTATGAAATAATCATAAGAGTCTTTCTGGAATTGCACCAAATTGGGAATTTCCATTAAGGCTTTGTTGTGAGAACCAAAAACTTTTGTTTTAAGAAGCTGCTGCATAAAAATGAATTTATTCCTAAAATTATATAAAGGCTAATAAAAAATACCTTAGGGGTCCCCTATTCCATAAACAAATAGCAATTCTGTCAAATGAAAAAGAGGCACAAAAAAAGGGCCCTAAAACAAAACAGAGGGCTTATAACCTGTTCCCATGAAAGTTATAAAGGTGACGCGCCACTTATAAGAAAGTTTTATGGTTGTAACTAACGATATGAGCGTCTACTTGCCTTACTGGCTATTCTTTTGCCAGAAGACAATGGTTTTAAATATCGTTTGGGCTACTCTTTTAGAAACTAAGCTAGTATCGTCCACTACCTTTAATTTCCAATTAATAGTCTGTGATAACTTTATATTACTCACTTTCAAGTATTTGTCAAGATTGTTGAGGATAAGGTCGGCTTCAGGTACGGAAAGAGACTGGCGTTTACCCTTATAATCAAACGATAAATTAAATGGCATAAGTTATTTGAGATATTTGGCTTTGTTTAATAAGTGCTCCTCATAGGTCTTAGCAAAAATAGTATGTGAATCTGCCTGAGAACTTAAATAGTATAAATAATTAGATGATTTAGGGGCTAGCGCCGCTTGAATAGCTTCAAAGCTCGGATTACAAATGGGCGTGGGCGGCAATCCAGGATATTTATAAGTATTATAAAGAGAATGACTCTGAAAGTCATTATCGGTAAGGTTACAGCTTGCGGCTCCGTTGCTTTTTTTAATATAACAGATGGTAGCATCCACTTGAAGCGGCATGCCAATAGCAAGACGCTTTATTAAGATTCCCGCCACCAAACTTCTATCTTGAGGGGAAATAACTTCTTTTTCCAATAAAGAAGCCAAAATTATGTTATCCTTAAACGAGAAATGTGAAGTCTCTATTTTTGTTTGTAAGGGCTGATAAACTTTTTTGCTAAAATTATCTAACATAGTAATAAGAATCTCTTTGCTGGTCATATGAGGGTCTAAAAAATATGTATCTGGATAAAGCAGACCGTCGGGGTTATCTGTCCCCCAGCTCGTCAGAAAAGGATAATTGGCTTTCTCGCTTTGAGGCAGCAAACTTAAATCAAACTTATCTTCAGAAGTAATGAGTTTTTTTTCTAGCAGCAGCGTTTTTACATCAAAAATACTAAACCCTTCAGGAATCGTCACTTTAAAGGCAGGATTAGTTTGTCCGCTAGCAATTTTTTTCGCAACGTTATTAATAGAGACACTACCCTGAAAATTATAATTTCCAGCCTTAAGATTTCTTAAGTCTCCATGCCAAGCTAACCAAACTTTAAAAATTTCAGGAAACTTGATGACACCCGCTTGAGCTAAATTAGAAGCAATAGTATTCACACTGTCCCCCTCTTTAATATCTATGGTTATGCCTTGTTCTGGAAGAGTAATCTCATAATTACTAAGTCCCCAAATCAAAAGAAGGGAACTTAGGAGAATAACCCCCAAAATATTATTTAATTTTCTGCGAGAGAAAAACATTTTTTCTTAACTATTCTGAATAACAATATTACTAACAATCCCTAGAGCCACGAATTCTAAAAGAAGGTGAGAACCGCCAAAGCTGACAAAGGGCAAGGGTAAGCCTACGATAGGCATAACGCCTAAATTCATACCCAAATTCACTACAAAGTTCAAACATAAATTAACCGTAATTCCGGTAACCACTAATTTGGTAAAATTTTCTGGCAAATTTAAACTAATCTGGGTAAGGTTATAAAAAATAATGCCAAAGGCTAAAAGCACCAAACTTACTCCCACAAATCCCAATTCTTCTCCTAGGGCAGAAAAGATAAAATCCGTTTGCGCCGCAGGTAAAAAACGCAATTGAGTTTGCGTCCCCCAGCCTAGACCTTTTCCCAGAAAACCGCCTGAACCCAAAGCAATAATAGCTTGTCTGGCATTATATTGACTCCCTTGCCAATCTTTATCGTTAACAAAAAAAGAAAGTAAACGTGTTTTTTGATAAGGCTTGAGACCGTAGGACCACGCTAATCCGCCAATAAGGGCAAAAACCACTACTAACAACAGGAATTGTTTGAAACGTAATCCGGCTAAAAGAAGCATGCCAAACCAAATACCAAAAATAACAGCTGCTCCGCCTAAATCTGGTTGTAAAATAGCCAAGCCCATAGGAATAGCAGCATAAAGACCAGAAATCAGAATATGCTTAAATTGCCAAATTTCAATATTACGATTGCTGAAGTATTTGGCTAAAATTAAAATCACTGCTAGTTTGGCCAGTTCAACTGGCTGAAAATTAAAAAAACCTAAGTTCAACCAACCAGAAATGCCGTTAACTCTAATACCCGCAAACAGCACTATCGTCATCATGAGCACTGAGGCAAAATAAAAAACCAAGAGAAAAGAAGAAGAGTTTCTGAATAATCTATAATCTATTAACCGAAATAGACCGTAAACTGCGCAAGCAATTCCTAAAGAAATAAGCTGTTTCTTCAGCAATTGCCAGCGATTAGTTTCCGAACTGGAAAGAGAGGCGATAATTAAAATCCCTAAAAAAGCTAAAATTGCTACTGCCCCCAGTATCCATTTAAGAGAAGTGCGCATAGAAATTAATAACGATTATCTACCGAAAAAACATCGGTATGGGCCTTACGGTAGCATACCGTAGCGCCTAAAGGCAAGGACTCTCGCCAAACCATGGTCGGTACGCCACGCATATCTTCAGTGGTAACATTGTCTAAATAAATCTGATTAAAGCTTAATGGCTGTCCGGTTTTTTTATCACAAAGCATCACATCCACAAAGGCCCTTTTATAGTTTAGAGTGGAACGATTAACCAAATCTGTGGTAATGCTAACTGGACTGGCTTTCTTAGCATTATCGTATTTCATTTTCAAGCCAACTAGTTCTAAGACATCGCCAGTATTGCTGACCGCCGCGGGAACCTTTTTCCAGTCTGAAAAAGAAATATTGGAATCCACATCAAAGCGAACTGAAACTGGCTCAAAAGTATTATTATCGGCTAAGGCCTTAGTTTTAGCTATTATTTTCTCTTCACCTGGCAGGATATAAAAAGGCTCATCCAAATCTATTCTTAGCGCCTCTCCATTTCTATTGGTTAAAGTAAAATGACCTTGAATACCAGTTAATCCATATTTAGTATTAGGATTAAAAATTTTCGCCACTAAATCATGGCCTTTAAGTTTATAATCCAAAATATACGTATTTTCGATTACCAATGGTTTTAAATCTCTCAAATCACAGGCTAAACATGGTCCGCCGCAGTCTATGGCATCTTCATTTTGATTTTGTTTATTATCAAAACAAGTAGGCTTGGGTTTAAAAATATTTCTTCCTATGAGAACTAAAGCCAAAATAATTAAGACCGTAGTTAGTCCGATAACAATTTGTTTTTGATTTCTGTAACTAATCATAAAACCATACAAAAAAAATAAAACTAATACATTATAACAAAAAACTGACTTTTAAGAGTTAATCTCTTTCTCTATCTCTGCCAAACGGTTGTATTTCAACATTCTTTCTTGTTGAATAGGCGCGCCAGACTTGAAGGCGTCAGCTCCAATCCCAACAGCAAGGTCAGCAATAAAATCATCGTTAGTCTCACCGCTTCGGTGGCTGACTACTGTTTTAAACCCATTTTTTTGAGCCATCATGGCTACCTCTATAGTTTCAGAGATTGTGCCAATTTGATTGGGTTTAAGAATCAAGCCATTGAGGGCTTTTTCTTCTATGGCGGTAGCCAGCCTATCAGGATTAGTAGTGGTGAGGTCATCCCCTATTAACCATAATTTATCTCCCCAGAGAGCATTCAAATTTCTAAAACCGCTATAATCATTCTCTGCATAAGGGTCTTCTGCGGACAATAATTCATAGCGATGAAATATTTTGGTGTAGTAATC
>Ga0209098_1004843_pt1 | contig 10327 bp, 8 predicted proteins | sample AD_JPNHW1_MetaG_FD_184429 | JGI IMG/M metagenome (GOLD analysis project Ga0209098, IMG submission 184429) | Active sludge microbial communities of municipal wastewater-treating anaerobic digesters from Japan - AD_JPNHW1_MetaG (SPAdes) (version 2) | ecosystem: Engineered > Bioreactor > Anaerobic >... | reverse complement strand
CGTCTTCATCGATTATGATTGACGAAGAATATTTGTCGCCACCGTGAACGACCCGGTGCCCGATGCCGGTTATCTCTGCAACGTCAGCAAGAATACCCTGGTCTTTATCAGTTATGGCACGCATCACCAGCTCAAGAGCTTCGCGGTGATCTTTGATTTTCTGTTCTAAAACGATTTTTCGTTCGCCAGACTTCTGTTCGAGAGAGCCTTTGTCTTCTCCGATGCGCTCTACCAGACCTTTGCCGAGGCTGAGCCCGGTGTGCATTTTGATCAGATCGTATTTAAGAGAAGAGCTGCCGCAGTTCAATACCAGAATCACTTTGTTGTCTTCAGAATCGACCATGCTGGCCTCCTTCGTAACCCTTACCTTATCAATTTCGCTTAGCCGGGCAAAAACCGAATCGCTACCCCGGCGCCTGGCTTGATAAACTTAATACTGCCAAAGACCGGCAGTTTGAATTTCTGGCTTTGCCATTTTTCAGTTATCGACAATACAAGCTTTGCTGCGTTGTGTCAAGTATTGAAATGGCCAATAGTAATGATTTAAATCAATAGGATAAATAAAAATTGCTGCGAGTCAGCAAAATGTAGACTGTTGATGCGGTTAAATTCTTGAAGTTATTATGGCAATCTTTTATCATCTTTGTCAGTAATTAGCAATTAGCGGGATGGAAAATATGCAGCCAAAAATCAATGATTTCAGTGAAAGAGAGCGAACCAGGCTTGCTGAAGGGCTGGCTCGCGGTCGAGAGCTTTGTGCAAAATTTGAAACGCAACAGCGCGGGCCAGTAACGGCCGCCGTGCTCGACCGGGTTTTTCAAGCCTGGGCCAGTAACCACGCCGGGCAGAGCATCGCGGCTGATGAGGTCGCCTGTGGGCTTGGCTACCTGTTCGGTGAATTATTGAAGACTGATTTTGGTTTTGTCTGGCAGATGATCGAAGATCGGCATGGCATTGAACCTGCAATGGTCGATGAAATCACCGGCAGTATTGTGTTTCCGGTTAACACAGTCTGGAAACGCATTGAGCCAAAGGTTGACTCCCAGGCCTTTTTTCAGCCGATGTATGATGCAATCGCCGGGCATTTGAAAAAGTAATTATTCAGAAGATGGCGGTAACCGATGTGGTTCGCCACTGGGTTCGCTGACCAGCCAGCCTTTAAAGGGTTTCCAGGTCGCGAAATCTCGTTTTATGTCACCTTCGATTATTGTGATAAGGCCCCGCCCGCTAGTGTCGTAGGCTCGGCCGCATTTGCAGTTCAAGGGCATGGCATTTTTTTCATCGGCACCGGGTAGCGAATCGATGGTGCCACGCCCGCATGGGCACGCCGGAAACGGCTTTTGCCCGATGAACAACTCTCTTTCAAGCCAGGCGAGTTTTTCGATACCAAAAACCAGCAGCAGCGGAAAAAGCACCATACAGACAATACCGGCGATGTTGCTGTATTGCGAACCGAAACTGTCGCCAACCCAGGCTGCCGCGAGAATAAGCAGCAGGGCAATAACTTCGAAAAGACTGACGCCGTGGCGATTCATATTTTGTTTTCTCCACGCTGATTATAGCATGGATGCGGTCTCTGTTGCCGCCGCTAATTTTTTTTGCGGGCTGGGGGTTAAATTCTTCGCGTGAATATGATAAGAATAGTTGCATGCGCAACTATTCTATTGTTTCAAAGCAAGATTCGGTTGAAGAGGTTTTTCTTGGCCGCTGGGTCGCGCTGACCTACAGAGCCACGCACTCGCGAATGGCCGAACGCTTAAAAAGACTCGGCATTGGCTACGGGCAGTTTCCGTTTCTTTGCTATCTGAAGCGTTGTGGCATTTCGTCACAGGAAGAAATTTCCCGGGCGCTGTTTTTTGACAAGGCGACGACGGCGCGTGCTGTTAAAAAGCTCGAAGCACTCGGTTATGTTTCGAGAAAGGTTGCCCATGAAGATCGCCGGCGTTATGAGGTTGAAATTACCCCGGTGGGTTCTCGGGTGGTAATCGAGATCAGAAGCATTTTGCGTGACTGGAACCGACAGCTGACCACTGGTTTTAATAAAGAAGAGCGTCAGATTGTCTTTGATTTACTGATGCGGGTAGCCGGTAACGCTGCCGCCGGCCTTGAAAATCCGCATGATCTAACAGCCGAAGAATCGGCTGACGGGGGAGAGTTATGAAAAAGTTTGCTTTTACCTTTGCGGTTGGTTTGCTGCTGGCATGGTTGCTGATGAGTAATTTTCAGAAATCGGCATCTCAGAATCAGGGTCGGCGTGGGCCGGGTGGCCCTGCAGTGGTAGCCGTCGAAGTTGCATCACTGAAGATTGGCAATCTGGTAGATGAGGGCAGTTTTGTCGGTTCAATCGAACCGGCGGCAAAATTCACAGTTGCGCCTCGAATTTCAGGGCGTTTGAAGAAACTTTATGTTGATATTGGTGACCGCATCGACAACGGGGCTGTAATTGCTGCCCTTGACGATGAAGAGTTGCTGCTTGGAGTTAAGCAGGCCGAGGCAGACCTTGAAATCGCCAGAGCCAATTATAGCGAGAGTGCCAGCTTGCTTGAGATTTCGCAGCGTGAATTGGAACGTGTTAAAAAAATGCGTCAGCAGAAGGTTTCGTCTGAAGTTGAAGTCGAGAATGTTGAAGCTTCGCATAAGACGCGGCAGGCCAGGCATCAGGTTAACAAGGCGCTGCTCAGCCAGAAAGAGTCGGCCCTGGCGACTGCCCGGCTGAAGCTTGATTACGCCACGGTTGATGCGTCATGGTCAGGCACTTCAGGCGGCCGCTTTGTTGCCGAACGTTTTTTAAACGAGGGTGCGATGATCAGCGCCAACAGTGCCATTGTTTCGGTGATCGATATTGCAACCCTCACCGGGGTTATCGATGTGGTAGAACGCGATTATTTCAAGATTCAAAAGGGTATGCAGGTCGAAATCGAAACGGCAGCCATGCCAGGCCGGGTTTTCGCCGCCAGAGTTTCGCGCATTGCCCCGCTTTTGAACGAGGTTTCCCGGCAGGCCCGCATTGAACTCGAATTGGCAAACCCTGATTTCGTGCTGAAACCAGGCATGTTTATCAGTGCCAGAATCACCTACGCCCGGCACGATCAGGTAACCTACGCGCCTGCTGAGTCACTGGTGCGGCGCAATGACCGCGAAGGGGTCTTTCTGGTTGATCGCGACAAGAATACCGCCAGTTTTGTGCCAATTGAGGTCGGTTTCAGGGAAAGTGCCAGAATTGAGATTGCTTCGCCAACCATCGCGGGCGACGTCGTGGTTCTCGGTCACCATCTGGTCGAAGATGGCAGTGCCGTGCGGCTCGCAGGCCAGGATAATCTGCAGAAATCAGGCGGCCGGCAGCCATGAACCTGACACAGATTTCGATCAGTCGCCCGATTGGGGTTACCATGGTTCTCTGCATGGTCGTCATCTTCGGGGTTGTCTCGCTCTATAAACTGCCCATCGACCTGATGCCAGACATCACTTACCCGACCATCACCGTCTCTGCCAACTATGCTGCCGCCAGCCCGACCGAAATCGAGACCTTGATTACCCGCCCGATCGAGCAGGCTATTGCGGCGGTTCCGGGGGTCGAAGAAATTACTTCAACTTCGCGTGAAGGCAATAGTCGGGTCAGGGTTTCGTTCGCCTGGGGAACCGACCTCGACGCGGCTACCAACGACCTGCGTGATCGCCTCGACCGCATTCTCAGCCGGCTTCCTGAAGATGTCGATCGCCCCAGCATTCGAAAGTTTGATGCCGCGGCAATGCCAGTTCTGATTCTCGGTGCATCGAGCAATCTTGACCCGGTGCAGATGCTCAATCTGATTGAAGAACAGGTTAAATACCGCATCGAGCGTATTCCGGGGGTGGCGGCCATTGACGTGATGGGCGGCAATCAGCGCGAGATTCAGGTCAATATTGCCATTAACCGTGCCAAATCATTAAAAATTTCACCAGATCAGATCATCGCCCGCCTAAAAGCCGAGAATCTTAATCTGCCGGCCGGGCTGATCGAATCTGGAAACTACGAACTGCGATTACGCACCCCGGGCGAATTCACGAATGTCAGTGAGATTGCCGGGCTGGTGATTGGCGAAACTGCCGGCAAGTTGATTCATCTGCGTGATGTGGCCGAAGTTCGCGATCTCTGGGAAAAACGCCGCAGCATCGTGCGCATCAACGGCCGACCCGGGGTGCGCGTCATGGTTAACAAGCAGTCGGGCAGCAATACTGTTGCTGTGGCCAACGCGGTCAAGGCTGAAATTGCCCGCATCAATCAAGAAATTCCCCAGCTGCGTCTTACGGCAATTGTCGATAATTCGAAATACATTCAGCGGGCAATCGATAACGTCAGTTCATCGGCTGTTTATGGCGGTCTGCTGGCGATTCTCATTCTGCACTTTTTTCTTGGCAATCTCGCCAGCACCGTTATCATTTCAATTGCGATTCCGCTGTCGATCATCGCGACGTTTGCCCTGATGTACTACTTTGATTTTACCCTGAATATCATGTCGCTGGGTGGCGTTGCCCTGGGCATCGGCATGCTGGTCGATAACTCAATCGTGGTGCTCGAGAACATTTTTCGCTATCGCGAGCAGGGCCGACCCATGCTGCAGGCCGCAGCCGAGGGTACTGCCGAGGTTGCCATGCCGGTGCTTGCCAGCACCCTGACCACCGTGGTCATTTTTCTGCCCCTGTTGTTTGTCGAGGGTATGACCGGCATCATGTTCAAGCAGATGGCCTATATTGTTTCGTTCTCGTTGTTCTGCTCGCTGGTTGTGTCGTTGACCATAGTGCCCATGATGAGTTCACAGTTTCTCAAAATGAACGGTTCGACAAAAAAGAGCTTGATCAGCAGGCTTTCAGACCAGGCAGTCTACCTGATTCTGCTGGTTCATGGCAGAGCACTGCGCCTGGTGCTTAATTACCGCAAAACAACAGCCTTTATTCTTGGGGCGGTTCTGGCGCTTACATTGTTTCTTGCTCGTGGAATCGGCACCGAGTTGATGCCAACCGCTGATGAAGGCGAAGTCAGGGTTACCATCGAAACCGAAGAAGGAACCCGTCTCAGCCTCGTCGAAAAGATCTTTATCGAAGCTGAAGAAATCATCATAAAAAACCTCGCCGAAGCTGAAACAGTCTTTACCAATGTGGGCGGCGGTGGTGGCGGCGGCGGAGGGGGCGGTTCGTTGAATTCGGGTCAGATAAGAATTCCGCTGATAGCCGGTCGCAAAAAAAGCAGTGCCCAGACGGCTGCCGAATTGCGCAAGATGCTTGCCGGGCTTCCGGGTGCCGAGATCAGAACCCGAGAAGGCCAGGGTATGTTCATGATGCGCATGGGCAGCGGTGATGAAGATAAAGTTCAGATTGAGATCAGGGGCTATGACTTGCAGGTTTCTGATGCCCTCGGTGCCGAAGTGGCCAAACTGTTAAAAACGGTTGATGGGGTCACCGATGTGCAACTGGCACGCGAAGAGGGCGTTCCAGAGCGAATTGTGGTCATTGACCGCGCCCGCGCCGCCGACCAGAAACTGACCGTTTCAAAGATTTCAGCCTTTCTTGAAACGATGATGGCTGGCACCAGCGCCGGCAATTTGCGCGAAGGCGGCGATGAATACCGCATTCGCGTTCAGGCAAAAGACGCAGAATTCATGAAGCTCGAAGACATTCTCAACCTGAGCCTCAGCAATTCTGCCGGTCAGCCGGTAATGCTACGCAACATCGCCCATATAGAAAGCAAGAAGGGGCCGACCGAACTCGAACGTCGCGACCAGGAAAGAGTTCTCGAAGTTACCGCTAACGTCGAAGGCCGAACAATGAGCTCTGTCATCGAAGAAATTCAGCAGAAGATCCGCGAAATCCCGTTGCCGGCGAATTTCAGCATTGTGATGTCTGGCGACTATGAAGAGCAGCAAAAGTCTTTTAAAGAACTGTTGTTCAGCTTTATTCTGGCTCTGGTGCTCGTTTATATGGTCATGGCCATTCAATATGAATCGCTCTACGACCCGATTATCGTCATGCTGACCGTGCCTTTGTCGGCAGTGGGCGTGGTGGTGATGCTCTATTTTACCAATACTACTTTTAATATTCAGTCGTTTATCGGCTGTATCATGCTTGGCGGCATCGTCGTCAACAATTCGATCCTGCTGGTTGACCATATCAACGACCTGCGGCGCGTTGGTCGTGCTGATCTGCTGACGATGGTATCGGAAGCTGCCCGCGATCGTTGTCGGCCGATTCTGATGACTGCCCTGACCACGGTTCTGGGGTTGCTGCCCCTGGCTCTCGGTCTCGGCGATGGCGGTGAAGTGCAGGCTCCGATGGCCCGGGCGGTTCTGGGTGGCCTGATTTTTGCAACTTTCATTTCGCTGCTGGTCATTCCGGTTATTTACGTTGAATTTGAACTGGCTTTTCGCAGCAATCAATATGCTCCGCAGGCCAATGAAGAGGAAAAACATGATGATGTCTGATATATACAGGAACCTTAGCAGATCTGTGGTTCTGTCGCATCTGTTAATGCTGTTGATTGTGGCGCCAGGCTTCGCTCAAAGCGATGATCCTGCAGTTCAGCCTGACGAAATTGCCCCGAAAGTCGCTTCAGAAAGCATGCCCGGGTCTGATCAACCGAGCGGTTCATTCCATATTTTTGCAAATTCGGGCGCATCGTTGACTATTTCGCTCGAAGGTGCAATTAAAAGCGCTCTCGAGCAGAATATTGCCCTGAGGGTCGAGAAGATCAGGCCCGAGATTGCCCGCACCGTTATCGACAAAGAACGGGCGGCTTTTGATACTGGGGTCAGCGGCGAGTTTTCTGGCACTGAGCGTCTTGGCAAAACCATCTTTCAGCAGGGCAATCTTGGTGATTCGGTTTCTAACCGCACTGATGCTGCTATTGGCTTAAAAAAACTTTCTGAAACCGGCACCAGGGGCACGGTTGATCTGACGATGGGCCGCAGTCGGTCGGCCCGTTCAGATAATCTCTTTGCCACGCGACTGGGCATCAGTCTGACCCACCCGCTTCGCCGGGGCAACGGTCGCGAAGTTAATCTGGTCTCACTTCGCCAGGCTGAGCTTGACCTTGACTGGTCTGAGTATGAGCTTAAGGGTTTTGTGCTGAGCTTTGTAGCCCAGGTTGAAAAGCAATACTGGCAGCATTATCTCAGCAATCGCCAGCTTGAGATCGTTAAAGAATCGCTTGAACTGGCGCGGCAACAGCAGGAAGAAACGCACAAGCGCATTGAGGCCGGCAGTATCGCCGAATCGGAAGAAGCCGCTGCTGAGGCCGAAGTGGCGCTGCGTTGCGAAGATCTGATCAATGCAGAGAGCCAGGTGGTAGAGACCGCGGTGTCGCTGTTGCGCTCTATCAACCCGGATACCGGCAATTTCTGGCTGGTGCGCCCGTTACTTATCGATGAGCCGGTTTTTGCGATGGCTGACCGTATGACTCTTGAAGAACACCTCGCGGTGGCGCTTGAAATGCGCCCCGAACTGCAACAGGCCAGACTGATGCTTGCTCGTGACCAGCTAGATGTCGTGGCAAGCCGGAATGGTCTGCTGCCACAGCTCGATTTTTTTGTAACCCTTGGCAAGACGGGTTATTCGACCTCACTGACCGGTTCAAACCCAAGACCGGGCGAAAAAGGTTCTTACGATATCTCGGCCGGCTTCACCTACGATCTGGTGCGCGGCAGAAGGGCTGCCCGGGCCGAAGTCCGCAAAGCCGACGCCAGCGCTGCCATGCGTCGCGAAGCGCTCAATAACCTCGAACAACTGGTCAGGGAAGACGTGATCAAGGCTTACATCGAAGTCGAGCGAACCATGCAGCAGATAGCGGCCACGGCGGCTACTTCCCAGAGACAGCTCGAAAAATTACGCGTTGAAGAAGTTAAATTCAACGTTGGCAAAACTACCGCTTTTCAGGTGGCTCAAGCCCAGCGCGATCTTACGGGGGCGCGTATCGCCGAAGCCCGCGCCGCGGCCGGCTACACCATGGCGATTGTTGAGCTGCTACGTGCCGATGGCTCTTTGCTCGAAAGAAACGGCATTATTGCCGGAAAAGTAAATTAAACAATTTCAGGGGTATGATATGGTTAAACAGAGGTTTTTACTGTTTTTTTTCGCAGCCATGCTGCTTGCTTCGCCTGCTTCGGCCGGATATTTCTGGCAGGACTTCAACGTCAGCCTGCTTGGCGGTTCAAATTACCGGATACCCTACGACAACCCGAATCTTTTTGATCTGACCAGATCTTATGAAAGAGACGAAGCTCGCACTGTTTTTACTTTCGAACATGCTGGCGAAACAGATTTTGGCGATACTTTTATCTTTTTTGATTATCTCTGGAACAACGCCGGTGACAAAGAATTCTACGGTGAACTCAACCCGCGTTTCAGCCTCGGCAAAACTCTGAACAAAGACCTGTCGAACGGCATGATTCAAGACTATTTTCTCTCGTATTGCTATGAATTCGGCAATAACTATTATTCAAACGATTCGGGCATCACCCAGGATCTGTACTATAGAAACCACCTGTTTGGTTTTGGCATCGACTTAAAACTCAAGGGGTTTACTTACTTCAAGGTTGACTATTTTATGCGTGCCAACGGTCAGGCTGATCATCCGGCCGGCCTGGCGGCTTATAATAACCAGCAGGTCACCCTGTGCTGGGGTTACCCTTTCAGTATTGGCGTTGCCGAGTTTCTCTATGACGGCTATGTAGACTACACCACACCCGAAACTGATTCTGCCAATGTGAAGCACGCAGCAAGCACCAATTTTTCGTCTCAGCTGAAATGGAACCTGGGCAAAGCTCTCAGACTGAAAAACCACCAGAAAAACAAGCTATATCTGGGCGTTGAATATGTTTACTGGACCAACAAGCTTGCTATCAAAGACGGTTCGCCGTTGTTTGCCGGTTCAATCAGAACCTGGGATTCAAACGAACGCAATCTCAACCTTCTGCTTCAGTATCATTTTTAATCGCTGGCAACTGTTTTTTTGTAAGACCCGGCCTGCAAACGGCCGGGCCGTCGAACAGACTCTAATTTGTTTTTGAAAAGTTCATAACTGAAGTTGTGGCAATGTTCACGTTCGCCCGGGTTCGTTTTGCTTCGGTGGCCTCTGGCCCGGAGTGTTTTTTGCACGCCCGGCCGGGATTGACTTTTGTGCGTACTGTTTATATGCTCAGAAAATGAATGAATTTACTTTTGAGAAGAAAATCAGCAGTGATGTGGTGATCTTGCGTGCCGTCGGTTACTTTAATGAAGCCGCCGGTCAGGCTCTGCGCGAAGCGGTTCGGGGTTGCCTGTCAGAAGGTATTCATCGGGTGGTTCTCAATCTTGAAAAAACTTCAGTGATCAACAGCCCGGGCATTACCCAGATTCTCGAGATGACCGAAGAAATTCTTGCCGACCCGAAAGGAAAATTCGGGCTGGTTGGTGTTTCGCAGTTGTATCAGGAAGTCTTCATGGTCATTGGCATAACTGGCCAGGCCACGATTTTTGCTGACGAAAATGCAGCAATCGATCAGCTTTGAAGAGCCCCGCCAAACACAAAATTCTGATTCTCTGCCTTTATTTCTGGGCTTTTACCCTGCTGCTCGGCGCAGGTTTCAGAATTCGCACCTGGCAGATTCTGACTGCCGATCAGCGGCCAGCGCGGGCACCCGTAGCTGTTAATGCGATTCGGCCAACAGCAACTACCGCGGTGGTCTCAGAGAAGCCTGCTGTTCTGCTGAAACAATGGCAAGACTGGCGGAAAACCCCCACCAACTGGGGCCAGAAGACGAAAGAAGAATTTTTTGCCCGGCATTGTCAGGATCTGATCAAATCTGCCGGGGCAACAGAAGTCCCTGGCGGTAGCGGTTTGCAATAAAAGCCTGGAGGTTTTTCGGCCATGAAGTATTATTTGGCGGCTCTGGCAGTATTGTTTTTGTTTTTTGCTGCGCAACTGGTTGCGGCCGGCGATTATCTGGCCGAGGGCAGAAGGCTTGAAGAGGCCAATGAATTTAACAAAGCCGTAGAAGCCTATCTTGAAGGCATCAGCCAGCAGGCGTCGGTTGAGCTTTATCTGGCGGCCGGCAAGCTGCTTGGCAAGCTGAAACAGTATCAGCGTGGCGGCGCACTGATGAACGAAGCCATGAGCAAATACCCGGGCAATCAGGCTCTTGGCAAACTTGGCGCTCTGTTTAAAACCCGCACTGCCGGCGGGCAAGACCCGGTGAGCGCCGCTGCGCTGCCGGCAATGCCAGTTGCCGAGCCTGGTGAACCCGGTGCGCCCGTCATTGATCAGTCAGTCTTGCCAGTTGATCAGCAGGCCTCGGCTGCCATTGAGATTATTCTCGGG
>Ga0209098_1004842_pt1 | contig 10328 bp, 8 predicted proteins | sample AD_JPNHW1_MetaG_FD_184429 | JGI IMG/M metagenome (GOLD analysis project Ga0209098, IMG submission 184429) | Active sludge microbial communities of municipal wastewater-treating anaerobic digesters from Japan - AD_JPNHW1_MetaG (SPAdes) (version 2) | ecosystem: Engineered > Bioreactor > Anaerobic >... | reverse complement strand
GAAGCCAAGAGGAATAACCTTCACTTTGTCTTCGCTGCATATACGGTATTTGTGCACCAGGTCGTCGCGTTGAATGGTACTCAGGGCAATGATTTTGGAGGATTTTCGGGCCAGTGCGCGCTCAATGTGCTGATACATATATGATTTAACGCCACTAAAATAAGCATCAAAAACGTGGCCATGAAAGGTATGCACTATCACAGGGACATTCATCCTGTATGCCGCCCTCCTGCCTAATGCACCGGCTTTAGAGGCATGGGTGTGTACTATATCCGGTTTGTAATCTTCAATAAATTCACAGATTTTTCGGAGCGCGATAATATCCTTCAGAGGATTTATGGAGCGATGCATCTCGGGAATTGTTATCGGAACGATTCCCAGATTTCTCACAATATATTCGGAATTTTCTTCCGATGCCTCTTTCATGCCTCCTATCAGCAGTGTCTGAAATTCAGGACACAAATACCGCGTGAGGTAGGCCGCATTGTAAGTGGGCCCGCCAAGATTGAAACGATTGATGATTCGTAAGACTCTTGGCATTTTTTCTGTTTAGTTAATAAAATATTTTTTCCACCAATATTGAAAAACTATCAAACCCCAGATTTGCGCATGCACATCGCCTGGGTTATTAGCCTGTAAACGTGATTTAAGTTTTTTTGTTTCAGCTACTTCAAAAATATTCTGCTCCACGATAAAATCGTCGTTTAACAGATCGTTGTTGATTAGCGGAAATAATTCATTGCGCAACCACGAAAGCATAGGAACTTCAAAACCATGTTTCGGACGGTGGTAAATTTCGGCAGGCAGCATATCCTTAAATGCGTCCTGCAGGATTTTTTTTCTGATATTCCCCTGAATCTTATATGCGGCGGGCAATGAAAAAACGTAATCAACCAGGCGGTAATCCAAAAAAGGCGTTCTTACTTCCAGTGAATTTGCCATTGACATCAAATCCACTTTTGTAAGCATATCATTCACCAATACGTGCTTCATATCGGCAAGCAGCACTTCATTCAAACTTCCTTTATGGGTAATGTTCGAAATGATACTTTCTTTGCGCCTCAGGTATTCGGCACTATTCACCGTTCCAGACATCATTCGTCCGGCTTCCTGCCCGGTAATAAAAGAGCACCAGCGCCAGTATCGTTCTTTTTCGGACAAATTCAAACCGTTAGCGTATTTGGAAGCCTGCCTGAATTTGTTGAACAAGGTCTTATCTCGCGACTGCGGGAGGAGGTTTATTAATGGTGCAGCGTATTTTAGAAGTTTGACTAATCCGTTGGCGTTTCTTATCCTGAGTTCGGCTTCATGTTTCAGGTATCCGCCAAACAGTTCGTCGGCACCATCACCCGATAAGGCCACCGTAACATGTTTCCGGGTTTGCTGGCTCAGGATATACACCGCAATGGCCGAAGAATCAGCAAAAGGCTCATCGATGTAATCAAGCACATGATATAAAGCGCCAAAAAGATCGTCGTTGGTAAGGGGAAAAACAGTGTGATTGGTTTTGAATTTATTGGCGACAATTTGCGCATAGGCGGTTTCGTCAAAAAAAGCAGCATCACTGAAGCCAATAGAAAAGGTATTTAAATGCCTGGTGAATTTTGAGGCCAAGGCCACGATAATAGAAGAATCGACTCCTCCACTGAGGAAAGCTCCGAGAGGCACATCGGAAATCATCCTTTTTTCGACAGCATCCGTCAGCAAGTCCCTCACTTTGGAACAGGCGCTTGGGTAATCATCCGTGGTGTTGCCGTCACCAGGATGGTAAGGTATAGAATAAAATCTTTTTTGTTCGACCACACCTTGTTTTATCATCAGGTAAGTACCCGGTTCAAGTTTCACCACATTTTTTATCATTGAAAAGTTGGCCGGCACATAATTCATCTGAAGATAAGCAAAGAGAGAAGTATGATCGAGCGTTTTGGGAATGCCCATGGCCAGCAAGGCTTTCATTTCGCTGGCAAAGCAGAATTTTTCTTCATCCTGGTATATCAGCAGCGGTTTAACACCCATACGGTCTCGGGCAATAAAAACAGTACCTTCCATCCTATCATGAATGGCCAGCGCAAAGAATCCGTTTATTTTTTCAAGACAGGCAGGCCCTTCGAGCATATATAAGTGGAGCAGCACTTCCGTATCGCTGGAGGACTTTAGTTGCATTCCGCCGGAAATAAGCTGATCGCGATAGGTTTGGAAATTAAAAAACTCGCCGTTAAAAACGATGGTATATCTTCCTGAACTGTCTGTAAATGGTTGAGATGCTGCTTCAGAAACATCTATAATGGAAAGCCGGTTATGTCCGAAAGCAACATTGCCGTTCAGGTATATGCAGTTATTGTCGGGACCTCTGCTTTGCATAGATGCCACAGCCTCGGGAATACGGTTCAGAAATTTCAGACCGCCTTCGTTAAAAGCTACTATACCAGAGATGCCGCACATATTAATTGGTCATTGGTCATATATCATTGGTCGTTGGTCGTTGGTCGTTGGTCAATAGTCATTAGTCATTAGTCATTAGTCATTAGTCATTGGTCAGTGGTCAGTGGTCAAAGAAAAAAGTCAATAGTAGTTATCATTGAAAGATTATTATTTATCGACAAATGGGGCATTATTAGACCAAATATCACTATTATTTTTATCACTTATTTCAGGATAATCAGTGAACGGTTCACAAACTGAATTGTTTGTTTTTCCAATAGATTTTATATAACTGTTAAGCATTTTTGCCATCACCACCAATTCACTAATAATTTCAGAATGTTCTTTTTGATTAATTAAACATCTTCTAAATGATTTTTCTGTCCATGTTTTAGTCTCAAATAATGAACCTCTTGAATAATAACAAAAATTAATGTTTTCTCGATAATGGTATCTCCCATAACCCTCGCTGATATTGGCTGCAATCGAATCAACTGCCTTGATATATTGTCTACCAATGGTGTCTTTAGAAAAATAATCCCAAGTGCTTACAATAGACCATATTTTTTCACCTAATTCCAATGACAAGTTATATACTTTAAGCTCTTCCAAATTCATAAATTCATATTATTCTAAAAAATGATTAATGACCTTTGACTAATGACTATATATGAATTACCTCTCCGTACGCAGCAGCCACAGCTTCCATAACGGCTTCAGACATGGTGGGGTGCGGATGTACGGCCGTGAGAATATCGTGAGCCGTAGCGCCTATGTTGCGAGCCACCACAACTTCGGCAATCATTTCGGTAACGTTCTCGCCAATAAAATGCGCTCCCAGCCATTTGCCGGAATCAGCATCAAAGATCACCTTGATAAAGCCATCCCTGAACCCCGAAGAATTGGCTTTTCCACTGGCTGTAAACGGGAATTTTCCTGTTTTTATGGTAAACCCGGCTTCGATGGCTGCTTTTTCCGTGTATCCTACCGAGGCAAGCTCCGGATGGGTATAAGTACATCCCGGAATATTGTTGTAATCAATGGGAGTTACTTTCCTGCCTGCAATTTTTTCAACACAGACAATACCTTCACGCGAAGCCACATGAGCCAGAGCAGGCCCCTTAACAATATCGCCGATGGCATAATAGCCATCAACATTTGTTCGGTAATAATCATCCACGATAACCTTTCCCCTTTCAGTGTTTATACCGGTTTCTTCCAGTCCCAGATTTTCAAGGTTGGTACTCACGCCAACAGCCGAAAGCACCACTTCCGCTTCGACCACCTCAACATTTTTCGGGGTTTTTATCGAAACCTTGCACAATTCTCCGCTGGTATCAACACTTTCAACAACAGAAGAAGTATAAACTTTCATTCCGCTTTTTTTGAAAGAACGTTCCAGTTGTTTCGACACATCTTCATCTTCGACAGGGACTACATTGGGCAACATCTCCACTAAGGTAACCTTAGTGCCAAGCGTATTATAAAAGTGGGCAAATTCGGAGCCGATAGCTCCCGAACCTATCACCACGAGGGATTGCGGCTGTTTTTCCAATGTCATGGCCTGGCGGTAGCCAATAATTTTTTTGCCGTCGATTTTCAGATGGGGAAGTTCCCGTGCACGCGAGCCGGTAGCCAGAATGATATGCCGGGCTTCGTGGATGGTTGCATTGCCTTCGCTATCGGTAACCTCCACTTTTTTCCCGGGTAAGATTTTCCCCTTGCCATTAATTACTTCAATTTTATTTTTCTTGAACAAAAACTGAATTCCCTTGCTCATCGTATCTGCCACTCCCCTGCTGCGTCGAATAATCGCGTCAAAGTCCACGCTAATATCTTCACCAATCTTCACACCGTAATCAGCAGCGTGCCTGGCATAATTATATACCTGCGCTGACTTCAGCAGGGCTTTGGTGGGAATACATCCCCAGTTAAGGCAAATACCGCCAAGTTCGGCGCGTTCAACAACCGCAACTGTAAACCCTAATTGCGAAGCCCTGATTGCAGCCACATAACCACCCGGGCCAGAACCGATAACTATAATATCAAAATTCATATACTGTTTCTTTAATGTTTATTTCCTGGGCAAAGTTATGAAAATTAAAAAGCAAATTCTTATTAATCTGAATGCTTTTTACCAGGCAAATGAAACTTCTATCAGAAAGTAACGCCCCGGAGAGAGATAGCCTTTGCTGTCAACAAAGCGCTTATTAAAAATGTTCTGGCAAATCAGCGCACAATTGATCTTGTTGTAGAACATGCGCTGCAATTTGGCATCGACAACATAATACGAGTCGAGCTGGATGGTATTGTCATCGTCCACCCATTCTTTGTCAATGAATTTGGCAGTAACAGACGTGTTGACAATCTTATTGTTCCACACAAAAACGCCGCTGACAAGATTTTTGGGAATCTCAATAAGAAACTTACCGGTAAGGTCGGCTACGGCATTAGAATCCATTTCATACTTGCCGATAACCGAATGATTAAAGGAATAACAGGCTGTGAGATGGATATTTTTCGTGAAATTAATTTGGGTTTTAAATTCAAAACCTGCGATATTCACCCGGCCGACATTTTGCCTTTTTATCACCGGTTTCATATTAGTCCCTGATGTGTACACGGAATCACCGGTGGAAACAAAATACTGAAAATTACTGCCGACACTATAGAAGAACACCGGCTGCATAAGCAGCCATTGTGCAGGCCTGATTCCGGCTCCCAGTTCAATACTTTGAATGTGTTCGGGTTTCAGGTCGGGGTTGGCAAGTTTAAATCCCTTATTTACATCACCGGTTCGCGAAAGGTCGTTGATCTGAGGCGGCCTGAAACCCCATGAAAAAAGGGTGTAAATCTCATAGTTTTCGTTAAATATATATTTCACCCCCGCTTTCGGGCTAACAGCATACCACTGTTTAGAAGAATAATCGCCATGATAATTATAAAGGAATTCGGTGGCCAGAGTGGGTGAATAAATATGGAAATTACCATCATAAAAACGCACAAGATCGGCTCGCAGGGCGGCATGAAACACTAATTTGTTTTTCAGCAGCGACCACTGATCCTGAACAAAAACACCGTAAAAGTCCATCTTGCCGTTGTTTTCAATGGTATCCACCGAGGTATGGTAAATATCTTTTGAAAAACAGCCTCCGGTTTTAAAATCAGCGCCGGCCGTGATCACATTATTTTTTATTTTCCGGGTGGTATAGGTAAACCAGATTCCTTCGTCATGCGTGTTTTCGTGAGTATTGTAAAACGTATAAAGCCCTGAGTTTCGCTTGATGGTTTCGTTTTGCTTTATATAATTTTCCTTTTTGAAAAACGCGCTGATATGAATCTCGGATTTTTCAGTCACGCGGTTATAAGCAAGCCGGGTAAAATGGGTGCGGTAATGGTTATAACTGCCTAATTCTTCGAAATAACGGCTGCCGTTTCCACGCCGGTCGGATGAATACTCGTATTGCACTTCAATGTTGTGTCCTTTTGCAAACTGATAGGCAGCTTTTGCCGTGCCATTGTATTCCATCAGGTATGTTTTTACATCATACTGGGTGCGCACAGAATCCGGCGACATCACATACCCGCCGCTTTTTCTGAAAAATCCGCCGGCTCCCCACGAAAAGCCCTTATCATTTTTGGCAAGATTGCCGCCTACGGTTACCTCCCCACCTTGCGTATTGTAGGTTCCCAAAAAAACTTTTGCCCTGGCTTCGAAGGGTTTTTGGGGCTTTGGGGTATTAATATTGATTACGCCGGCCATGGCATTGCCGCCATACAAAGCCGAGTTGGGCCCTTTCAGCACTTGGATATTATCAATTTTTCCGGACGACAGTTTATTCCACAGATTGGAACTGCCGTCAAACAAACTGTAAGGAACCCCGTCGAGCAAAATCAGCAGATGGATGTTGCGGTTGAGGCCTCTCAGCGTTACATCGCCGGTTTTGTTATAGATACCATAGTTTCGTGACGCGTTGAGGCCCGGTACAAGCATCAGCGCATCGTCAACAGACACTAAGGGCAGTTCCTGTAGTTGAGTCCTGGTAAGTACATCCACCCTACCCGGCAGACTCATGCCTTTTGCGGTACGCGAGGCGGTCACAGAAACTTCCGACATGTCCACCACCGTCCTGTTAAGCCTGTGATATATGTACCGGTCTGTTTTCCTGCCAAGGGTGACAATTGTTGTATCGCTTTTATAGCCGATATAGCTAACGATTATATGGTATTTCCCCGGGTTAATATCTTTGTAAGTATAGGTTCCGTCAATATCTGCTGACATCGTAAAATTCAATTCAGTAACTAAAACAGAAGCATTAGGGAGAAAGTTCCCGGTCTGTTCGTCAATAACAAGGCCGCTTAATTTGCTCTGTGCGTTAACCGAGACCATCCAAAATAAAACGATGCATAGTGAAATAATTTTTTTCATTATTTCTGGATTTTAATAGTGCATCGTACGGTTCCCGAGTCGGCACCGGTTACCTGTTCCACGGCAAACATCCCATATTTGGTATGTACGGTTTTAAATGAATATACATCTCCGGCAACAAGATTTTTGGCTTTTCGTTTGGCATTAATTTCGCTATATGCCGCCAGCAACAAACTATCATTAACAATCGCACTGAAGTCGGCAAGGGAATAAGCCGTTTTGTAAAATTTGGTTTCATTCCGCACAGGCCAATAGATGGGGCTGGTGGCCCCTGGATAAATAAATGAGCCGATGTTTGCATTGGCAGAAGATATAGTATTGGCATCGCCGGTTGAGTCGTAATAATAAAGCATTTCAATCGTATCGGGAATAGTGCAAGCGTCGGCCTGAAACCAGACATGGCCGCTGGCAAGGCTCATAAAGCTGCCTGCCGTAATACATTTCTGTGCGCCCAGCACTACGCCGTTGAAAACTTTTACCACCTGATAACCGGCACTGCTGTCTATACTTACGGTAAACGAAACTGAGGCATTTTCCCCTTTTTTGTCAATGACCATAAAGGTAAAAGTTTCGTTTTGATATACGTTTTTGGTGAGGATTTTCGAAATATCCAGGGTTTCGTTGTTCACACCGGTATCAAACAATATTGTTTGTTGTCCGTCGTGATAATTTTTTATCACAAGATTGGTAATATTTTCATCTCCTTTTTGAGCAATGATCCTTACAAAAAAATTAGTTCCTGCAGGCATTATGGTATCATTGCAGATGAATCCCGACGTTGTTCCAAGCATGATTGAGGGCGGAATGCCATCCTTTTTCCGGCAGGATGAGATAAAAGCCAAAACAATAATTACCAGTAACACAAACAACTTTTTTTGTGTTATGATGTGCAATTTACCTATACACCAAAGCTTTTGTTTTCTATAATTCATGCAAAAGCGTTATTGTTTAAAATATTTTTTTATCAGTACGAAAAATCCGAGGGCTATCAATCCTCCGCAGGCGCCAAACACAAAGTGCATGATAAGCGGGAAATAAAATCCGGACAAAAAAGAACCAAAGGCCACGCCTGTTGTCAACGAAATAATAATCCTTATGAGCGGTATGGTCATATAAGCCAGTCCTGCTACCAGTGCAGTAAAAACCACCGTTTTGTTTTTTGCGCTGAACAACTTATAAAAGACATCCACTAAAAAACCCGGCAGCACATACAGTACGGGCATAAAAGGATTGGAAAAGCCTAGGGGCAAGAGCAGCATGGATGCCGCTCCGACACTGGAGAGACTGGATGCATAAGGTTTTTTTGAGAACAGCCGGCCCGAAAATACCAAGGCCATATATACCACGCCCCAATGCCCGGGAATACGAAGCGGAAAACGAAATCTGGCGTGGAGCACAACGCCCAGCGCACCAATACCAAGCAGCAATATGATTTCGGCAATCGTAATGATTACCTTAGTTGGAAATGCTTTTGATACGGTCTTTGGAGATAACAATGTATTCATAATCCTTATTATTTACTGGTTCAACGAACAATACCACCTGATTTTGCTGCAATACAGGGCGCCACCAATCGGTAAGAAAAATTTTTTCAAAGTTAACAAGAATTTGATTTTCTGCAGATATAATTTTTCCCACCCCGGTAATCTCAAGTATCTCTTTGGCGGTATATGATCCGAATATCTCTCTCATTCCTTTTGTCTGCAGAAAGCGCCCGTCGTTACCGCCTGCATGAAGCCCCACCGCAGCCAGAGAGCCTATTATCCCCTGTTTGGTACCTGTATAACCTTCCAGAAATATTTTTAGTTTTTTTGCCAGTTGTCTGGCAGTATCCATAGTCAGCACCTCGCATTTGGCGCGTTTCCCAAAAGCTACCAACTCATCCGTGATATGTTCTTCGGTGCAAACGCACAATCCGGCGTCGGAGCCTTCGGCGGCATGTTCCAAAAGGTATTTTGCCGATAATTCAATGATTGTTTTCAAGTTTTCCGGTTCGGCCGACAACACGATACAAGCCGAGCTATTGTGCGAAGTATATGGGATAGCTTCATTTACAAAAAGCTGGTGCCGGGTAACTCCCGAAACTTTCCCCAGGCCGGCTTCATAAATCATTGATGCCAGTTGCCGTGCCCTGAAGCCGGTTCCTTTGCTATCCGCATTATCGGTATCGTCGATGCCCACAAATATTTTCATCCGGAAATCAGCCTTTCTTCAACAACTTTTTAAAATCTTTTATGATGTGATCCACGTTTCGCTGGAAATCGGCCCGAAATTGCACATAGGCTTCGGTCAGCCTCAGTCCTTCTTCTGTGAGGAAAGTTACGCCCCCCGACTTGCCTCCGCGGTGTTTTTCCACCAGTTGAAATCCCAGTATGGCCTCCATCCTGCGAATATCGCCCCAGGCTTTGCGATAGCTTATCTTTTGCTGATCCGCGGCGGCTTTCAGCGAACCTAATTGACGGATAGAAATAAGCATCTGCCACTTATCGTCATCAATAATGGCATCGCCTGTTTCGCCGGCCATCCATATTTTATAATTGATACGGATGTTGGAATATTTTATAAATTTATTATTTTCCATAGCGTTATGCATCTACTTTCATAACATAGGGCAAAAAAAATCACCCGAGGGTGATGATTTTTTATTCCTTATAATTTTCAGCCATTTTCCGTAAGGTTACGATTTCGCGCCATTTTTTTCTGGCTTCAACAGCCGGCGAACCAAAATAAACCTTTCCGCCTTCCAAGGACTTGTCCACGCCGGAAGTAGCCAGCAGGACTGCTCCCTTGCCAATGGTAATATCCTTGTTAATCATCACCTGCGCCCAGATACACACTTCGTCTTCGATGGTGGTTACGCCGGCAATGGCCGAATGTGCGCCAATAAGGCAATGTTTGCCAACATGCGTATCATGCCCTATCTGCACGTGATTATCTAACTTGGTCCCTTTTCCGATAATGGTATCGCCGGAAACACCTTTGTCAACAGCACAAAGCGCTCCGATTTCCACATCATCTTCGAGGATAGTCCTGCCGCACGATTCCATTTTTTCATAATGGGTGGGCCTCCGCTTAAAATAATAGGCATCGCCGCCGATAACGGCATTGGATTGAATAATGACATTATTGCCTATTATGGTATGGTCGTAGATGCTGACGTTGGAATGTATGATGCAGTTTTCGCCTATAGTAACATGGTTGCCGATAAAAACTCCCGGCTGAATAATTGTTCCCTGGCCGATTTTTGCAGAGTCGCTGATATTTTTAGCGCAGGGCTCAAAGTTACGAAAACGGGTAACTATTTTATTAAAATCACGAAAAGGATCATCGGAAATTATCAACGCCTTGCCCTCAGGAGGAGTAACATTTTTATTGATGATAACTGTGGAGGCTTTGGAATTTAGGGCTTTATCATAATACTTGTGAAAATCCACAAAAGTGATATCACCCGGCTCTACCATATGAATCTCGTTGATTC
>Ga0209098_1004841_pt1 | contig 10328 bp, 7 predicted proteins | sample AD_JPNHW1_MetaG_FD_184429 | JGI IMG/M metagenome (GOLD analysis project Ga0209098, IMG submission 184429) | Active sludge microbial communities of municipal wastewater-treating anaerobic digesters from Japan - AD_JPNHW1_MetaG (SPAdes) (version 2) | ecosystem: Engineered > Bioreactor > Anaerobic >... | reverse complement strand
TATAGAAAACTATGTTTTCATTTATACAAATTAGAACCAATGCCAAATACCAAAGAAGATAGAATTAACACTGTCATGGGTGGTGGTGGTCATGTAGTTATTCTTGGGGCTGGAGCAAGTATTGCTTCGACTATTAGAAATAAAGAATTGAATGGCAGACATCTTCCATCAATGGACAACTTCATTGAAGTTGTAGGATTACAGGACATTGTTGAAAAAATACCTGAGTATTTAGTAGCTGAAAATTTTGAAACCCTCTATAGTAACCTACATAAGGACAATCCAAATTCAAGGGAAATATTAGAAATTGAAGAAAGAGTTTACGACTATTTTAAAGAGATGAAACTGCCAAATGAGGCAACACTTTATGACTATTTGGTATTGTCTCTTAGACCAAAAGACCTAATCGCAACTTTTAATTGGGACCCTTTTTTGTATCAGGCATTTGTAAGAAATGGTCAAGTAGCAGATATGCCATATTTATGTTTTTTACATGGAAATGTTGCTATTGGATATTCCAGAATAGATAAGCGTTGTGGCCCTGCAGGTTGGTATTCAAAAGCAACAAAAAACTATTTTGAACCAACAAAACTGCTTTACCCAATTGACCAAAAAGATTATAATAGTGATGAATTTATCAGCATTGAATGGGACAGGCTCAAAGCTTGGCTAAATTCTGATTCTACAAAAAGAGTAACGATTTTCGGTTATGGTGCACCTAAATCGGATTATGAAGCAGTCAAACTTTTGAATGATGCTTGGGGTGGCAGAGATAAAAGGAATATGGAACAGTTTGAAATCATAGATATTAGAGAAGAAGAAATCGTAAGAGAAAGTTGGGACAAATTTATACATTCTCACCACTATGATTACGGTAAAAGTTACTTTGATAGTTCTCTTGCTCATAATCCTCGAAGAACAAGCGAAAGTTATTTTCAACACTATTTGCCCATGTCACCCTCAGAAGCATTTAGTGAAAGCAATCCTGTTCCAAACAATATTAAGACATTAGAAGAACTATGGAAATGGCATAGACCACTTATTGAAGCTGAAAAAGAATGGAAAGAAAAAAACAAATAGCGATAAAAGCCGAACCGCTAACATCGTATATAAAACATTTGGCAGTCAGTGGGTTATCGAGCCTTTCAGCCCGTATTAAAAATAGTGGTAACTTGACAGGAAAGTGCTTCGTAATGCCAAACGTTTCATATACGTAACCGTTATAGTGTATTTTTAGTGAAAAAGAAATTTGAGTTAAAATTTTTAAATAAATAACAATTTGGAAACAATAATTTAAACATACAGTCAATTGAAAATGTGATTAAAAAAAATTGACTTTTTATATAAATCATGGTGCTTTGGTACTGATTTTTAATCAACTTAGAAAAATAAGTGGCAATTTTAAACTAACAGACGTTCAAAGATAACATTTTAAGTAACTTAATCCAAGACATTTAACTCCATTAAACATCACCTATTAAAATTAAATCAGAATTCAAAAAACACAGAAAGTGGCTGAAAAAATTGAGGATTTTGATCATTTCATGAACACTTTTTGAAAAATTTGTGAAATATTGAAAAGAAAAAGTTTTTAACTTATCGGAATTTTTAAAACTATGACAAATCCGAATAGAATGAGCTACTGTTTGACAAATAATCTGGAAGATAAAGTATTGTGAAGAGCATAGAAAAACGAAAAACAAAGGAAAATTTTTCACTCTTAAAACGAATTAATGATAAAATACTTCTCATTAAACAAAAATTGAAAATTTTTTGAACTCAATATACCAAAACACACTATAACAAACGCTAAAACTAAGTGGGCATACTCCACGTGACAAAAAAATAAATAAAAAAATAAACTAACACTCGCTGGCCAATTGACGCGAAAGCCCACCTAGTTTTAGCGCCAACCGTTACCAGCAATGTTAGACGAACCGTTCAAGTAGACATAATTCACTCGACATGAAAAACTTTATTATTAAAAACAATTTTTACTTATTTGCCCTACTTGGAATAGGGGTTGGGATTTATGTTGGCTTAAACTGGAATAATATTCCTGTCATACAAAGACTTGTAGGACTATTTTTTTCTGCCATCATTTTGCATGTTTGGGAAGAAAGTAAATTTCCTGGAGGGTTTACAGAAATGATAACCAAGAAACTTAATTTTACACAGACAAATCCACACTTTGGAGAATTCGTGACAGGCTCCTATGTCCTACTTATAGTATTTATCCCACTATTTTTTCCTTCTGTTATTTTTTTATCAATGGCTGCCCTGTTGCTTGGAGTTTTGGAAGTGTTTGCTCATTTGGCTGCTATAAAAATATATGACAAAAGTAAATTTTATTCACCGGGCTTAATGACTGCACTTATAGTTTTGCTCCCGATTTCGTTATACTCCATCAAGTATGTTTCGGAAAACAGTTTAATGCGACCAATTGACTGGCTCTATTCTATTTTATATATGTTAGGCAGTTTAATGCTTGCTCAACAAATTGTTGTGCGGACAAGCGGTATGAAATACTCGGACTTCCTTAAAAACGTAAAGACAGCATTTTTCTCGAAAAAATAGCTTTAAAATACCGACTTATATTAAACACCTACAACTTGAACAAATGCAAGATAAAAAAAAGTAAACACTGCTGGTAACACGGGTTTTGCGTCAGGCGGGGTGACGTGCAAACTTGGAGCTTTGTGCTTCTATTTAAGTTCAGTGCTGGTTGATAGTTTTGTGCTCCGAAACCCGCCCGAACGCAAAGCCCGAAAACGTTGGCGGCAAGTTAAGGAAAAACCGTACAGATAATATTAACATAGTAAAACAACAAAACAATGGCTAACTTTTCAGAAGAGAAAATTCAAAAAGTCTGGGAAAAAGGACAAACTGTAGAAAATTTTGATAGTACAAAGTACAGAAAAGACTGCTGCGATGCATGGATGCAAAGAGACAAATATGGTTCTGAAGAACTTTATGGTTGGGAAATTGACCATGTTTATCCTGTCTCCAAAGGTGGAACAGATGACTTGGTTAATTTACGACCAATGCAATGGGAAAATAATAGAAGTAAAGCAGATGATTATCCATCCTATAAAGCAGTCAAAACATCTAATGACAATAAAAATATAGATAAAGAAGAAAACAAAACTGTTAATGATTCATTAAAGAATGAATTAAAAACAAAATATAGCATTTAGTAATTAACAATTAAATTTTAACCGATGCCTGAATTAAAAACACGTAGATTATTTATAAGCCATGCATGGTCTTATAGTACTCATTACAACACTATTGTTAAGTGGTTTAATGAAGAGCCTAATTTCAGTTGGATAAATTATAGTGTACCAAGTGATGATGGTTGTACAGAGAAAACAAAATCTGGACTAAAAACTTGTCTAACAAACCAAATGAGACCTGCTCAAGGAATTATTATACTTGCAGGCATGTATGCAGCCCATAGTGATTGGATTGATTATGAAATTGATGAAGCTGTTCGAATGGGGAAAACTATTATTGGCGTTAGACCATGGGGGCAAGAAAGAATGCCAGTAAAAATCCAAGAAGCTGCACATACAATTGTTAGTTGGAATAGTGCAAGCATAATTAGCGCAGTAAGAGCATGGATATAAAAGTTGACACTTCCGATTTACCAGGTTTGTATCAATCTGCTGATTCTGCTTCCCTGAAAGAGCAAAGAAAATATTTTAGAGCAATAGGATTTTATTCAATTCTGTTAGTTTTTGCTGCACTATTTGCCTTTTGGTCAGACGGAAATGAAAATCCAACAACTAAAATTATTTCAACTCTTTTTTTTCTAATTACCCTTTCAATCATGATTTGGTTAAGAGTATCCAAACCAGATGATATTTGGTACAATGGTCGTGCAGTGGCAGAATCTGTAAAGACACGAGCATGGCGTTGGATGTTAAGAGCCGAACCTTACGAAGATTGTGAAGATGTTGAGATTATGCGAAAAAGATTTGTCATTGATTTAAAGACTATTTTAAAACAGAATGAAAGCTTAATAGGTAAATTAGGTATTGGTGCGAGCGTTGCCGAACCGATTACAGATAAAATGCTTCAGGTAAGAAAACTTCCTTTACTTGAAAGATTTGAGTTATACAGGAAAGAACGAATATTAAATCAAGCATTGTGGTATACGAAAAAAGCGAAATTTAATAAGAATAAGTCAACTTTATGGTTTACTATTACTGTAGTTCTGCACGGTTTAGCGATTGTCCTATTATTGTTCAATATTAAAGAGCCTAGTTTAAAATTGCCGATTGAAGTTATTGCTGTCGCAGCATCATCAGTATTAACATGGCTTCAATCGAAAAAACATAATGAATTATCTTCTTCGTATTCATTGACAGCTCATGAGATAATGTTAATTAAATCAGAAACAAATAGAATTACGACAGAATCTGAACTTTCTGAATACATTTTGAATTGCGAAAATGCTTTTTCAAGAGAACATACACAATGGGTAGCAAGAAAAAATGAATAACCAGCCGCCAACATCATGTATAAAACATTGGGGGTTAGTGGTTATTCGAGTGTTCTACCCCGCATCAAGTTCTGTGTAACTTGACAGGCAAGTCGCCCGCAATCCCCAACGTTTCATACATGTAACCGTTAGCTGTAATACAAAGAATAGAATATGATAATACTTCCTCCACCAGAAAGTTACCAAGAAACAAAACTTTACAAACTCTTGATTGAAAGAAGTAAGCCTTCAGACGGCTTAACTGAAAAAGTCACGACTTTTATTAATTACGCAAAACCATTACAGGAACTCATAATCTCTGGTCCATTTAAGGATTATACACTGCATAATCCGAATCACTCTAAAAAATTAATACATTTAGCTGAATATATTATTCCCGAAAAGACGCTTTCTATTTTATCGGCACTCGACTTAAGTATTTTACTTATGTCATTTTATTTGCATGATCTCGGAATGGTAGTGACTCAAACAGAAAGAGATAGAATAATTAAGACAGACGATTTTCAAGACTATTTACAAATTAAAAGTGAATTCGGAGACAAGTTAATAAGAATTCGTGAAAAGTTAAATGCGGAATTACCTGAAGGAGAAAGGTTGACTTTAGAAACAGCAATTTTTCAAATTACAGAAGCAGCGTTAGCTGACTACCTCAGACCACATCATGCAACTAAAGAACGATATGACCAATTAATAAAGCTAATTAAGAATGACTCCGGTAGGACTGACTTATTGTCTATCGGTGGTGTATCATTTGAAGACGAACTCATTGAAGTTTGTATTAGTCACAATTTAAATTCAAGTGTCTTAATCGAGAATACAGGTGTCTATAAGGAAAGGTTTCAAAGGGAAATGATTGTTAATGGATTCTCAGTCAATCTTCAGTATTGTGGAGCAATTTTGCGGCTTGTAGATATATTGGATTTTGATAAAGAGCGAACACCACAGTCATTATTTAACGCTTTAGGAATACAAAACAAGGCACTACCTGGCTTTGAAATTTCATTAAAAGAATGGAATAAACACTTATCCGTACACACAATCTCATTAAATGAAGACGAAATAGTTGTTTTTGGTGACAGCAATCATCCAACAATTGAGCATACAGTTAAGGACTTTTGCAAAATAATAGAAGCTGAAATTAAGGAAACACAAACTATACTAAAACAAAATAAACCGAATATATTAGAAAAGTTTCAATTGAACCTTCCATTTATAGTTAGAGCAAACATTCGTTCAATTAACTATATATACAAGGAATATTCAATCAAATTAAATGAGACTGCAATTGTAAATCTCTTAATGGGCGAAAATCTTTATGCGAATTCTCATTCTTCAATAAGAGAATTAATACAAAACTCAATAGATGCCTGCGCATTAAGAGCGAAAGTAGAAACTGACAAATATGAACCAATAATAAAAATTTCAAGCTATAAAGATGCAGACTCTCGGAGTTGGTTGAAGATAGTAGACAATGGTATTGGAATGGACGAGTATGTTCTTTCTAATTTCTTTTTCAAAGTAGGGAATAGCTATTATTCATCTCCTGACTTCAAACGTTATTCTATAAAAAATGAAATTAACAATTTTGTACCGATCTCTAGATTTGGTATTGGTTTACTTTCTATTTTCATGATAGGAGAAGCGATAAAGGTTACTACATGTAATACCTTTTCACCAAGAAACGACATAAAGGAAAGGACTTTACTAATAGACAGTGTTGACTCTCTGGCTGTTGTTACCGAGAAGGAAAGAGGAGTACACGGAACTACCATAGAAGTACTATTGAGAAACGATAAATCTGACGACAATTATATACAAAAATTATTTCAATATGTGTGCGACAATATCATTCGACCTAAAATATCTATCGAAGTAACCGACCTTGAATCTAATGTCACGATTATTAAGAGTGAGAATTTTATAAAGCTGAACAATAAAATAAAACCAGAACTAGAGGTAAATTCCATAGAACCAATTCAAATAGATTTAGAGCGTTTTAGCGATGTACTTAAAGGTAAGGCCATTTTCTTCTTTTTCAGGAATCCTGACGGGACATTATCGTTTTATGATAAAGAGGAAAAAATCATTTGGGGAAATTATCCATTAAAGAATTCTTTCCTTTTTGAGAATTTCACTGGAGGAAGTAGAGTAACGGTTAATGGGATAACAATGGGGTTTAAAAGAATAGGTAGTTTATACAATATTAAGAAAATTCAAACTTCTAACGTTTTAGACATTGAGGTAAAAGGTATTCCATCTGTAATTTACAATGTGTCTAGACAAAAAGTTTTTGGAGATGGTCTAAATGAAGTAAGAAAAGAGATTTTCAAAACCGTAGAAAAGGGACTAAAGGAAATTGGCGTTTATTCTAGGTTCGATCAGGAAACGGTAGAAATGTTTGAAAAAGCTTATGTTGTTAAGACAATGGCAGAAAAGCTATCTGAGGATTTAATTAATAAAATTAACAAGCTACTTCCTCCTTCTACACCACATCCAGAAACCATATATAAAGAAATATCGCAGACACTAAATATAAGTGAATACCAAATTCGCAGATACATCAAGGCAATGACATTCTTAGAAAAAATTAAACCTTCGTAGATATAATACTTCTACAAAGGGTTTGCGTTAGTGGGAGGACAGTGCGAATAGAAACTTTCAAGCAATTAATTAACGTTTGGTACAGACAGACAGTTTTCGGTTTCAAAAGTCCACCAATGCAAAGCCCGAAACTGTTAGCTGCAACTATAGCGTATGAAACAACAGACACTTAACAAAAACGAAATATGACCTTTAACGACATTGAAGAATTTAAAAAAGCTGGCTTTATAGGATTCAAAAAAATTAATGAATTGTTCTTTGACAGTTCAATGCTTCCTGACAAAAACGGTGTTTACCTTGTGCTTAACATTGACAATAAGCCAGGAGAATTTTTAACTGTTGGTTCCGGTGGACACTTCAAAGGAAAAGACCCAAACATTTCTTTGGCAGAACTAAAATCCAATTGGGTTGACAATACAAAAGTTGTTTACATCGGAAAAGCAACTTCATTAAAGACAAGACTTAGACAATATTTAGGTTTTGGACAAGGGAAAAATATTGGGCATTATGGTGGCAGACTTATTTGGCAACTAAAATACTCTAACGACCTTGTTGTTTGCTGGAAATCACTGACAACAGACCCAAGAGAATTTGAAGCCGATCTTATCCAACAATTTGTAAAAACATTCGGTTGCAGACCGTTTGCAAATCTCGCTAACTAATGACACCAAAACAATTTGAAGATTTGGTTTGCGAACACTTCCGCAACAAAGGATATAATGCTGAAGTTACTTCATACAGCAACGACTATGGCGTTGACGTATTTGTAAGTAAAGGGAAAGAAAAAATTGCAGTTCAAGCCAAAATGTATGGCGGTGGGACAAGAAAAATAAACCGACAAATGGTTATGGAACTTCACGGAGCAAAAGACTATTTTGATTGCAGTAAAGCTATAATTGCGACAGATGGAATATTACTTGCAGACGCTTTAGAAGTAGCAAACAAACTTAAAATTGACATATTAAATATTGACAGTTCAGTTCCTGCAACAACTAAAAAATCAATTTCAAACGATAAGACATTTGATGGCATTTGGGAAAAATATATTATTCCGTTGCAAGGCAAAATATTAATTAGGGACAACGGTAAAACAAACGAAGTTCTAAATGTAAATTGGAGTGAAGTGGAACGACTAACATCAAATGGAAACAAAGTTAAAATTAAAGTTGAAATATTTAAACAAGCAATCAACAAACTATTGACAGATGGATCAATAACTCGAGACTATATAAATCAAAATTATGTTGGACGTGCTTCATCAGGTGTAATTTTAATTTTATCCCAAGTTCCATTCTTTAAACTGACATACAATCCAACTGGACTAAAATATATCAAAAAACAAACTAGTCGAAAGAAAGAACGATAGGAGCATAACTACCCGAATTTGAAAGTTCTTTGGTAAATCAAGTATCTTGCCCAGCTCAAACATTCGTTTTGGTAGTCATGAAAGTAGTCTGCAATACCTTGTTCAATATTGCATCTTTATTTAAACAACATATTAAATAAAAAATTACAAATTTTATCTGTTAAATTTATAACATTGAGATTTAAAGTATCACAACCAAAGTAATTTTTTTAATAAACATCAAAAATTTAACAATTAAAAACACTATTTTTGCATACGTTTCTTCATAACTATAATTATTATACTAAATAGAGTATATGAGTAATTTAACACAAAATATTAAATCATTCAAGGTTGTTTATCCTCAAGTGTATTCATACATTCTGCCTAATAGACAACAAACCGAGGGCTCTCAAAAAATTGGATATACTGAGAGAGAAAAAGTAGATGAACGAATACTGCAACAAGTTAAAACAGCAGCTTTTAATGAAGCATATACCAAATTGTGGAGCGCTCCGGCTTTTTTTGAGGGTAATGTAGAAAGCTTTACAGATAAAGTGTTTCATAGATTCCTTGAAAAGAAAGGGATTGAAAGAAAAAGAGATTTGGGGGAAGAATGGTTTTATTTTAATGGTGAACCTTTTAAATCAAAAGAGTTGTTTGATCTATTTCGTAAGGAAAAGTTCTCATCTGTCCAAAGTAAGTATGGTAAAGTAGAGTATAAACTGCGTTTTGAACAGGAAGAAGCTGTAAAAAAAGCATTGGAGTATTTTGAAAAACATGAAAAAGGTGAATTCCTTTGGAATGCAAAACCTCGGTTTGGTAAAACCTTAGCAAGCTACGATTTAGCCAAAAAATTGAATGCCAATAAAGTGCTTATTGTTACCAATAGACCTGCCATTGCTAATTCATGGTTTGATGATTTTAAAATGTTTGTTGATGAATATGTTTTTATATCTGAGACATCTTCCTTAAAGGATGAAGCCACTCTCACAAGAGAAGATTACCTTTTGATTAAAAAAAATAAACCGCTTATTACTTTTCTTTCCTTACAAGACTTAAAAGGTTCTAAATACTTTGGTGGTAATTACGACAAATTACGCTGGGTGGCTGACTTGGAATGGGACTTATTAATTATTGATGAAGCACACGAAGGTGTTGATACCGGAAGAACTGATGCTGCATTTGATGTGATTAAACGTAAACATACCCTTCATCTATCCGGTACACCTTTTAAAGCTTTGGCAAATGAGAAATTTCCCCAAGATGCTATTTACAATTGGACCTATTTAGACGAGCAAAAGGTTAAACAAATAGAGATAGAAGAAGGGGAAACAGGTGAGCATACTGAATTACCCGATCTCAAATTGTTTACGTATCGTATTTCGCAAATGATAACAGATCAAGTTAATGAGGGTGTTGAAATTGATTGTGAAACTCGAGATTATGCTTTTGATTTGAATGAGTTTTTCAGGGCTAACGATAAAAAGTTTGTACATGAAAATGAAGTAATTGAATTTTTAAAGAATCTTTCCACTAACAAAAAATATCCTTTCTCTACGCCAGAACTAAGAGAAGAACTTAAACATACTTTCTGGTATGTAGGCAATAGAGTGGAATCTGTGAAAGCTCTTGAAAAACTGCTTAAAGAAGATGCTGTTTTCAAAGATTATAAAGTTATTGTTGCAGCAGGTGATGGTAGAACTTTTGAAGAAGAAGAAAACGATTTTAGAGCTAACGAAACTTCTTTTAAAAGGGTAAAAGATGCCATTGCTAAATATGATAAAACCATTACGCTCTCTTGTGGACAATTAACTACTGGAGTCACTATTAAAGAGTGGACAGCGGTTTTGATGCTCTCTGATATAAAATCAC
>Ga0209098_1004840_pt1 | contig 10328 bp, 9 predicted proteins | sample AD_JPNHW1_MetaG_FD_184429 | JGI IMG/M metagenome (GOLD analysis project Ga0209098, IMG submission 184429) | Active sludge microbial communities of municipal wastewater-treating anaerobic digesters from Japan - AD_JPNHW1_MetaG (SPAdes) (version 2) | ecosystem: Engineered > Bioreactor > Anaerobic >... | reverse complement strand
TGGCAAAATCGCGGAGATCCGAGCGGAGGAACTAGTTCCAGGCGATATCGTCATCCTCGAAGAGGGGCGCACAATCCCCGCCGACCTGCGCTTGCTCGAATCAATTAACTTGAAAACCGATGAATCATCTTTAACTGGTGAGTCTCTTCCCGTGGAAAAGAATGCTCACTTTGTCTTCACTGAAGCGGTGGGGGTTGGCGACCGCGTCAACGCCGCTTATATGTCCACCCCTGTCGTCTACGGACGAGGAGAAGGCGTCGTCATCGCTACTGGCATGAATACCGAGACTGGCAAGATTGCCAAGATGCTCTCCGAAGACCAAAACGAGACCACCCCTCTGCAAAAAAAGTTGGCGGGAATCTCTAAATTCTTAGGAATTATTACGATTGTTATCGTCATCTTGATCTTTGGCGTGCAGATGATTGGCTTAGTTCTGCATCCTGGAGACAACTGGTTAGTCACCATGATCGATGACTTTATGCTCGCTATCTCATTAGCCGTCGCCGCCATCCCTGAAGGATTACCAGCCGTTGTGACCATTGTCCTCGCTCTAGGCGTCCAAAGAATGGCAAAAGCCAATACCATTGTCCGCAAGCTCCACTCGGTGGAAACTCTCGGAGCTGTCTCCGTGGTCTGCTCGGATAAGACTGGTACCTTAACTCAAAATAAAATGACTGTCGTTCGGGCTTATATGAACGAGCAAATCGTCCCTCAAGGAGCTCTTGATAATGAACAGCTCCATTTCCTTTCGGCTGGCCTATCACTCTGCAGCAACGCCTCCACTGATAATGGCGTGTTTGGCGATCCCACCGAAGTCGCCCTTGTCGAATTCGCAAATTATCATGGGCAGCACAAAGCTCTTCTCGAAGAGAAAGCCCCTCGCATTGACGAGTATCCCTTCGATTCAGTCCGCAAGATGATGTCCACAAAGCACCGCTATAACGGAGAGGAAATCGTCTTCACCAAAGGAGCGATGGATTCCATCTTAAAAGGGACCACTCAAATCTATCTTAATGGCAAAGAAAGACCAATTACCGATGCCGATAAAAAGAATATTCTCGCCGCCTCTGATGTGATGGCTCACGATGCTTTAAGAGTTCTGTGTCTCGCTTATAAAAAATCATCCAAATTAACCGAAGATGATTTGATCTTTGTCGGCTTAGTGGGCATGATTGACCCACCTCGCCCAGAAGCCAGAGAAGCCGTCGAAATCTTTAAAAAAGCTGGTATCACAACCATCATGATTACCGGTGACCATAAGACTACCGCCTTAGCTATTGCTAAGCAGCTAAATATTGCCACCGATGAATCGCAAGCGATGTCTGGAGAAGAGATCGACGCTCTCACCTTTGAACAGCTGCAAGAAAAAGTGAAGACTGTGCGCATTTTCGCCCGTGTCTCACCAGAGAATAAAGTTTCGATTGTCAAAGCCATCAAAGCTAATGGCAACATCGCTGCGATGACCGGAGATGGCGTCAATGATGCTCCATCGCTCAAGAGCGCAGATATTGGCATTGCCATGGGCATCACTGGTACTGACGTCGCTAAAGGCGCAGCCGACATGGTTCTCGCTGATGATAACTTCGCCACCATCGAAAAAGCCGTCGAAGAAGGCCGCGGCATTTACAACAACATTAAGAAGACAGTCGTTTTCTTGCTCGGCAGCAATATCGCCGAAGTGCTGACGATGTTTGCCATTGTCTTGATTTCCTTTATTGGTTCGCTCAGTGGTGATAGCGCTACCGCTAATCTGCCAGTGCCCCTATTATCCGCTCATATCTTATTTATTAACTTGATCACTGACTCCCTGCCCGCTGTGGCTCTAGGAGCCGATGAAAAAGATCCAAGCGTGATGAATGATAAGCCCCGCGATCCGAAAGAGTCCTTATTTGCTAATGGCAGCATTGCCCTAATGCTTGGCTATGGATTCCTGATTATGCTTGGCACCTTGCTCGCTTATTTCTTAGTGCCATATATTGAAGGCAATCATACCTGGGGAGAGATTGTCATGGCTCTCTATCAAGACGATCGAATCCGCATGATGGCGCAGACATCAGCGTTCTCAGTCCTCGCTATCTCCGAACTATTCCATATGTTCGGCATGACTTCGATTCGCAAATCGGTCTTCCACAACTTCAAAAATAAGAACTATCTCTTATGGGTAGCCTTCGGCTTAGGGGTGGTTCTCCAATTCGCCGTCGTGGAAATTCCCGGCTTGAATACTTTCTTCAAATGCTCGGCGCTAGATTGGCAGCATTGGCTCTTGGTTTTTGCCTTGAGCATAATGCCTATCGTCGCTCACGAAATCGTCGCCTTAATTCTCTATCTTGTTCGCAGAGGGAAACAAGGAAGACTAGCAAAGTAATAATATCAAAATTTATTCGCTTAAAATCGTTGCAAGTTTTTTCAAATTTGCATATTATATTTAAGCGATTAAGTTGCCGACTTAGCTCAACCTGGTAGAGCAACTGAATCGTAATCAGTAGGTTGTAGGTTCAATTCCTATAGTCGGCACCATCCTGGGTATTTAGCTCAGCTGGGAGAGCATCTGTTTGACGTACAGAAGGTCGGGGGTTCGATCCCCTCAGTACCCACCAAAATGAAAAAATGTCCCTTATGGGACTTTTTCTTTGCTCGCCTTTATGTTTTAATTATATCGTTGCATGCGTAGTTCAGTGGCAGAACGTCAGCTTCCCAAGCTGAATATGCGGGTCCGATTCCCGTCGCGTGCTCCGATAGAGAACAAGAGATTGATACTTGAGTATCAGTCTTTTTAATTTAAAACAAATAGCCCAATTATTTGTGATAAAATAAACATAAACACATTGCTGTTTTAAAATTTAAAACGCCAATAGATGAGGGAGAAATCGAAATGAATAAATTCTCAGAGATTAGCATCTTTCAAGTTAAACTCGATAAGGTCAACGAATTTGAATCTATTATGATCCAAGCTACTAAGGTATTAAAAGAAAGCCAGGGATGCAGCAAAGTTCACCTAGTAAAAAGAACGCATTATATAAAAGATATGGACACGATTAGAGGTGGGGATTCTCCGGATGCATTAACTCGAGCAGTCAAATGCGTCAAATATTCGCTTTATTTAGAATTTGACACTAAAGAGAACTATGGTTTATCCCAAAAGAATTTATATGAGACGTGGTGGAAAGAAATAGATAAATGCTTAATTGTTCCTCACGACAAACTGCTAGGCGAAGTGATTATCTAAAGCTTGTGCCTATTTTTTGAGAGAGTTGGGACAAGTTTAACAAAGTTTGATTAGTTATTGGACAAAGGAGAAATATTGATAAATGAAAAATACAAAAGTATGCCCAAAATGCCATAGCGAAAACATCGTTAGATATGATGAGTTCTTTGGCCAAAGCGCTTCCAATCAAGGCACATTTTTGCGCACCTCAATGTTTAGTGGTGTGAATCTCCGCATCTACGTTTGTTGCAATTGTGGTTACTCGGAGATTTGGGTTGACGAAGAAGACTTAGAAAAAGTTAAAGCCAGCAAAAATGCTCAAAAAATATAGCATCATCTAGCATTGCTTTCTTACCTGATGCATCGTATCTTCTCCTCTGAAATTATTCTATTAGAGCGAAAAAAAGAAACTCTACGACACGTGGATGTAAAAATAAATTAATTAAATGTAATATGATGTCGAAAGCAGGAAAAACGATATGGATTTAAAGAAAACAGGTGCCTTTATTAAAGAATCGCGAAAGGCTAAAGGCCTCACTCAAGAACAGCTAGCAGAAAAATTAAATATTAGTTTTAAGACCGTCTCTAAATGGGAATGTGGGAATGGTTTTCCCGATGTTTCGATTATGGCTGAACTATGCGCCGCTCTATCTATTACCGTTAACGATCTCTTGAATGGTGAGCATATTGATTCCAAAGATTATATTAATAAAGCTGAACAAAAGCTAATTGAACTACACGAGATGAAAATCGCTGGCGATAAGAGATTGCTTGATGCCGAAATAATCATTGGCTCATTCGCTACAATCGTAGTCCTGATCTCGATAGTTGCTTTTGCAATATTAATAGAACAAGGCTATTACTTGTATGGAATACTATCAATTGTGTTTGGCTTCCTATTATTTATTCCCTCAGTGGCCTTTTGCCTACTCATCGAACAAAAAGCTGGATATTACGAATGCAAAAAATGCGGTCATCGCTTTATTCCCACTTACTCACAAGTTTTTTGGGCCCCCCACTCCGGCAGGACCAGATGGATGAAATGCCCTCATTGCCATGAAAAGAGCTGGTGCAAAAAAGTAATTAAGTAAATTGATGGCTTGTGTTTATAAAATCATCTTTAGCAATTAAAAAAAGCCAAAAACACGGCATCGATATAAAAAATAGAAATTAAGTATAAAAGATCTCTTCTTTGGCTTTAACGAGTGCAATCGTTATTTTGCACTTTTTTGTGGTAATAACTGCTACAATTATTAATTAATATGGACGACAAATTAAAAGTCTTATCAAAAATTGCACGCATTTTAAATTCCCGCTCAATCACTTGGGCGGTTGGAGCATCATTGTTGCTGTATTTTAAAAATTCAACCGACCATTTTAATGACATTGATATCATGGTTTCAGAAAACGATATAGAAAAAGCCAAAGAGATTCTATTAAAAGTGGGAGAGTTAATGCCTCAAAGCCCTAATAAGCAATATAAGACCAGACATTTTCTTGAGTTTGTCATCGATGGTGTTGATGTTGATGTGATGGCAGGATTTGTAATCGTAAAAGATGGCATTGATTATGAATGTCCATTTAGCCAAGACCAAATAGCAGAATCTATTCAGGTAAACGGAGAAGACATCCCGCTTCAAAACCTAAAGGACTGGCGGAGATATTATGAGCTGATGGGAAGAGCCTCAAAAGTAAAAATGATTGATCGTAAAGATTAACTAATAGCGAAGAGCACTCAAGTGCCCCTCATAAAATATGATGTTAGCATGACAAGAATTTGGTAAAATAAATCAACATGGATCAAATAAAAAAAGAAATTGCTGAACACTATGATATTAATCCTAAAAAAGAATGGGATCGCTTAAAAAAAGACCATCCCTTTGAATTTAGAATCACTACCAGAGTGATGGACAGATATATCAAGCCAGATGACTCCATCCTAGACATCGGAGGGGGACCGGGCAGATATTCTATTCACTATGCCAGGAAAGGTCACTCAGTCACTCTTTTTGATTTATCAAAAGAGAATGTCGCATTTGCCAAGAAGATGGCGAGAAACCATCATGTCAAAATGAAGTTCGAAGTGGGAGATGCTTGCGATTTAAGCCGATTCAGAGACAATTCCTTTGATCAAGTTTTCTTGATGGGGCCTCTATATCACTTACTCAATCTTGATGATCGAAAGAAAGCCGTTAGCGAAGCCATTCGAGTTCTGAGACCCGGCGGCCATTTATTTGCCTCCTTTATATCTATTTTTGGTGGGATGATTTTCGTCATGAAAAATGATCCTCGATTAGTCTTTCTTCCCGAAGATATTCCTTTCTATGAGCATTTCTTTAAGAATGAAAGCTTTGGTGGAAAAGGCTTTACCTATGCCTTCTTTGCTACCAAAAAAGATGTCTTTGATTTATTCAGCCAATATAAAAATATTTTGTCTTATGTTACTTTCTTCGGACAAGAAGGTATTTTAGCTCCCAACGAATTCGAAATGCTGAAGACCACGAAAGCCGCAAGAGAACAATTCATTGAATATTCCTATCGCCTCTGCGAAAATTCTGATTATTATCACATGAGCGAGCATTTCATGTACGTCGGCAAAAAGGATTAGTATCAGCCGTTGAATTTGGTCTATCTATAAAAAATAACGATTTTTCATTTTGATTAAAAATGGCAAAAATCGATAAAAAAACACCAAAATATTCAATTCTTTCTTAAATTTTGATTTATTTTATATGAAAAAGTAGGCAATTAAAATTAGGCCCTCATTTTATTTTTCATTAAATAATAAATTTGGATTTTTTGATTTTTTTCATCATCCATTTTAAACCCGCTTCTCGCCCAATAAAGTACCATTTGAAAAAAATCTCATCTCCTCTAATCTTTTTATAGAACTTGTTTTTTGCTAATGATATTGATGCTTCCTCCAAAATGCGCTGGTTTCTATAAAATATTTTTTTGCGCATTAAAACCCATTGAAAAAAAGTGATACAACTCTATTGACAACAAATAGAAACTGTAGTAATCTTTAGCCATCAAAAGTGAAAGCTTTTAGAATCGAGGGGAAAACATGAGTAAAAATATCAAAAAAATGGTTGTCGCTGTCGCAGCCTCCTCCTTTGCAATAGTTGGCTTTGTGGCCACGTTGGTAGGAAAATCAGTTCCCAGCATATTAGCTGAAGGTGCAGGTTCAGGTGTTTCAACATTGAAATTGACTTGGGATTTTTCGACATCTACTGGAACAAGTACCACAGCTTTCACAACCTCAACACTAAAGACATTCCTTGAATCATTTGATTCTCCTGACACTTCTTATACGGTTTCAGCGACAAACAACACTTATAAAGGATCTGGATCCACAACGGATTCTTGGCCTGATGATAACTGGAAGTTTTCGAGCAGCTCCACAGCTGGAGCCGCGACCATTACCGGATTGCCTACCTATGGATATGTCAAGGTCTGGGCATATCAATGGTCAACGGACGTGGCCTCTCTAGCAATTAATGATGGAACAGCCCAGACTATCTCTGGAAATGCCTATAATTTGTATGAATTTGATGTTGTTGACACCACATCGTTTAAAATTGTTGCAGTCAAACGTTCCATGATTCAAAAAATTGAATTTTGGGGATGCTAATTTGATTCTTAAATAATTAGCGAGAACTGAAATTGAAAAAATGAAGACCTAGGAAGAAGACCTAGGTCTTTTTTAATTGATGAAATAAAAAGTTTTTCCATTGACTATATGAATGAGCGTTCATATAATAATCCCAGGTAAAAAATGAAAAAAACATCTCGAATCGAAAAAATTAACAAATTGTTCTCAATCGCTGCTGATCAAACAAGATTGAAAATAATGATCTCTCTATTAGATGAGAGCCGTTGCTGTTGTGGCAAGCCTCACGATTGCGGGCAATGCCAATGCTTAACTTGCATGCCTTATAAAAGCGTGGGAGATATCGCTAAAGAAATAAATGCTTCGCCTTCATTGGTCTCACATCAGATTCGCGTGCTCCGAGAGGCCGATCTAGTGACTAGCAAAAAAGAGGGATTGAAAGTATTTTATCGCCTGAAAGATGGACATGTTCAGCAGTTGGTATGCGTCGCAATCGAACATGTGGAGGAGGAAAAAAAACATGATTAAAAAAGTATATGAAATCACTGGCTTTGATTGCGCGAATTGCGCCGCGAAAGCCGAAGCTCATCTAAATAAATATCCCGGCATCGCTTATGCGCGAATCGATTTCGCGGGCAATCATCTTTATATTACCTATCAAGATAAAGAGCTATTAGAAGATGAAATATTGGCCATTGTTCAGGAAGTCGAAAGCGACAAAATCGAAATTAAAGCCGTCGATAACAAAATTCATAAGCTCAAGTTATTTGATCGGCATACTATCATATTAATTGGTCGAATTGTCTATGCCATTTTAGTGATATTGCTCTGTGGTTTTGTCTTGAAGGACAATAGCTTCTATTGGTGGAGATTTGGTCTATATCTTTCAGCGGTAATCGTTGTTTCCTATGATGTTATCTATAAACCGATCTATAAAATCTTCCATAAGCAAAATCCTATCGATGAATACTTATTGATTATGATTGCGGCAATCGGAGCCTTTGTCCTCGCTTCGCTGCAATATAAACCCAGCTCTGATCCACTCCCCACGTTTCTTCACGAAGAGCACATTGAAGCCATCATGGTGGTGGGTCTCTTCCAAATCGGGCGAGTCGTGGAAGCCATCGCGACTAAAAAGAGTCGCTTTGCCGTCCTATCAGCGATTAATTTAAGGGCAGAATTCGCCAACCGATTATCGGATGATGGAATTACCCTTGTCAAACCAGAGAATTTAAAAATTGGTGATGTAATCATTGTAAAAACTGGCGAATCCATCCCTGTCGATGGTCGAATCATCGAGGGAGAAGCCTATCTAGACTTATCTTCTCTCACTGGGGAATATATCCCAGTACGAGTCGAAAAAGACCAGCAAGTGCTGAGTGGATGCATTCTCAAAAGTGGCACCTTGACCATTCAAGTCGAAAAGATGTACGTCGATTCGACAGTTTCCAAAATCATGAATTTGATATCTACGAGCGGTGAAAGGAAAACCAAAGCCGCCAAGTTTATCACTAAATTTGCGCGTTGGTATACACCTCTCGTCGTCGTCGTTTCCCTTCTCTACATTTTAATCGTTGGGTTAGTTACCAAGCAGTGGCAAGAAGTGACATACCAAGGCCTAGAAATATTAGTTATCGCTTGTCCTTGCGCGATTGTCATCAGCGTCCCGCTTGCCTACTTCTCCGCGATTGGACTTTCTAGCAAGCACGGAATCGTCGTCAAAGGAACTGATCGTTTTGATGATTTAGTGAAGATGCGCCTTTTAGTCACCGATAAAACCGGAACCTTAACGCATGGCTCTTTCTCTATTCAATCCATCGTTCCTACTTCAGGAGTCAAAGAAAGCCAGCTTCTCGAATCGCTTTACGCTGCGGAGTGCCTCTCTAATCACCCGATTGGAAAAGCCATCTGCCATGGGCATAATTTCCGCAAATTAGCCGCAGAACAAAGAGATTTTAAGGAAATTCCTGGCTTAGGGACAGAGACAACCTATCGCAAAAACAACATTATCGCGGGCTCCAAAGTCTTCTTTTCTAATCATGGAATATCTACTCCCGACGTCATTGAAGTCGGAACCCCGGTCTATGTCGCAAAAGGTGGAAAATATCTCGGCTATGTTCTCTTGGCTGACCAATTAAAAGAAGATGCTCAGCCGATGGTGGATTTATTGCATCACGACAATATTGAGATACTTCTATTGACTGGCGATAAAGAAGAGAACGCCAAGGGTCTCACTCAGTCATTAGGTATTGACCGCTATGTGAGCGAGCTCTCTCCAGAAGGCAAAGCCAAAGTATTGGAAATTGAGATGGAAAAGCAAAAAGGAGTGGCTTTCATCGGCGATGGAATCAACGATGCTCCTTCTATTAAGCGAAGCGATATTGGAATCGCGATGGGAGGTATCGGCAGCGATACCGCCGTGGAAAGCTCAGACATCGTCATCATGAACGATGATCCTGCTAAAGTTTACGATGCCTATAAGATTGCCAAGATGGCTCGCAATACTGCTATCTTCAACATCGTGTTCTCATTATTCGTCAAGATTACTGTCATGATTTTAGTGATGACGGAAATAAATATTCCGATGTACATCGCTGTCTTAGCTGATACAGGGCTCACGGTGCTGATGGTTATTAACTCATTGATCCTCTTATATCGAAAAGTCAAAAGACCAAAAATATAGAGATTATATCAAGATTAAAAACATTCTACTTCTCGAGATTGAGGAGTAGAATTTTTATTTTGCTCAATAGAGAAACAAATCATTATTTATGGGTTAGGATAGGGTCATGAAATTAAAAGATTTGAAATTACCACATTACTCATTAACGGAAGAATTGATCTCCTCAATCTCTCACGGAATTGGCGCGTTATTAAGCATCATCGGGTTAATACTTTGTCTCATTAAAGTTATCCCGATGAACGACCCTTGGCGATTAGCCGCTACCCTCATCTATGGAATTTCTTTGATTGTCTTGTTCACTATGTCTTGCTTATATCACGCTCTCGGGCGCAATAAAGGCAAAAAGGTCTTGCGCATTATGGATCACAATATGGTCTTTCTACTAGTAGCGGGAAGTTATACCCCATTTACCCTTGTGGCTTTGAGACCCGTTAATATCTTTGGCTGGGGAAATTCAGTGGTGGCCTTTTTAATCTTCGCCTTTGTCTGGGGATTCTGCATTATTGGCACGATATTTAATTCTATTAACTTGAAAAAGTATTCTTGGCTGAGCATGACCTGTTACATCGTCGCGGGTTGGTGCATCATGGTCGCTTTTATTCCCCTTTGGGATGCGGTGGGGAGAACAGGATTTTTCTTGCTCCTATCTTCTGGCATAGCTTACACTCTTGGAGCGGTAATCTATGGGATTGGAAAGAAAGTACAGTACGCTCATTCCATCTTCCATTTCTTCGTTTTGCTCGGCGCCATATTGATGTTCTTTTCTATTTATCTGTTTGTCTTATAAAAGACCTCTCTAGTGAAGTGCTAGTGTAAAAGTGGACAAA
>Ga0209098_1004839_pt1 | contig 10329 bp, 8 predicted proteins | sample AD_JPNHW1_MetaG_FD_184429 | JGI IMG/M metagenome (GOLD analysis project Ga0209098, IMG submission 184429) | Active sludge microbial communities of municipal wastewater-treating anaerobic digesters from Japan - AD_JPNHW1_MetaG (SPAdes) (version 2) | ecosystem: Engineered > Bioreactor > Anaerobic >... | reverse complement strand
ATCAACGGGTGTCATAAAGGTTGGTGTCATTGCATCGCTGACGGGCCCCGCAAGTAATGTCGGAACCAACATGTGGCAGTCCGCGCAGGTTGCCGCTGAAAAGATCAATGCCGATGGCGGCATTACTTTAAAAGACGGATCGAAAGCCCAGCTCAGGCTCATTGTTGGCGACGATGAGTCAACCCAGCAGGGAGGCCAGAAAGCGGCAACAAAACTGATCACCGATGACAAGGTAGACATCCTTGTCGGCGGATACTCGAGTGCCGTCACCTCCGCCTACGAACAGACTATTGCTGAGTACAAGGTCCCGTATATCGTCACGGGTGCATCAAGCCCGATCATCACGCACCGGCCTGATATCGATACCAGTTACATCTTCCATCATTGCCCGACAACCGATAGTTACGGGCAATACACAACACAGTTTATCGATCAGGTTATCCGGCCTGCGGTTAACAAGAAACTCGGCGTTGCAGACAGCCGCCCGTTCCGGCTTGCCCTGCTTTACCAGGACACGGCTTTCGGGAAAGGTATCCAGACCGCAGTGAATGATACGATCACGAAGAACAAGCTCAATATTGTCCTTGTCTCCCAGCAGAGCTTCAGGATGGGGGAGAGCGATTTCCGGACCCAGCTGACCGCGATCAAGGCAGCAAACCCTGACGCTGTGTATCTCGGTGCGTTCCCCAATGAAGGAGCCCCTGCGATCACGCAGGCACGCAGGGATATCAGTCTCAACACCATCTTCCTCTCCGCAGAGAACAACGACAATGCCCAGTTCTACAAGGATGTCGGCCAGTATGGTGAAGGAGCAATTATCGAGAGCCGGTTTTCCCCCTACACTGCCCCAAAGGGAGCTGTCACTGACGCCCAGGCCGCATTCAAGCAGGCTTATTTCGCTAAGTTCGGCACGTACCCGGACATGATGGGTGCTTCTACCTATGACGGTGTCTTCATCGCGGCAAAAGCCGTGGGGAATGCCGGGACCACGGACAAGGCAGCAGTGAAGCAGGCGCTCGTTGATTTGAAGATGCCCCAGGTCATTGAGGCAATGAAGGACCAGACCATCACCTTCTCACCCGACTACCGGGAGTCCTCGTTCGATCTCTGGATGGAGCAGCTGTCGTACAATACGACCGCTGGCGAGACCCGGCCTGCCATTGTCTGGCCTGACAACCTGAAGACAACGGACTTTACCCTGCCGTCATGGTATGTGGCAGGCACCGGTTCGTAAAAATCAATCCTTCACTTTTTATTCCGGGCTGGCTGATATACTGCATAGCATAGAGTGGGTGTTGATTGAAGCATGGATGATCCCGGGGTATTGCTGCAGATTGTTTTCTGGGGACTCTATGCCGGCTGTATCTATATCCTTCTCGCCACCGGGCTGAACCTGATCTTCGGCGTGATGAAGGTTGTCAACTTCGCGCATGGCGAATTCCTGATGATCGGCGCCTATATCACCGCAACGATCTTTTTCCTCACCGGTATCAATCCGTATCTCATCCTCATCCTGTCCATGCTTGCGCTCATCGGTATCGGTGCGGTTGTCGAACGGCTCTGTTTCCGCCCGATCCTCGGTACCGGCAAGCTCAACGAGATCTTCCTCTCGATCGGCCTCATCTACATCTTCCAGAACGGGGCTGCCATGCTCTGGGGCGACAGCTGGCAGAGCATTAAAAGCCCTTATGACGGGATAACCGTCCCGGTGGGATCCCTGAACGTGCCATTCGATTATTTCCTCATCATGGTATTTACCGCAGTAATTCTCTGCGGGTTGTTCCTCTTCCTGACAAAGACAACCATCGGTATGCAGATGCGGGCCACGAGCCAGAACCGGAAAGGTGCAATGCTTGTCGGCATCGATGTGGAACGGATCGATGTGATCAGTTTCGGCCTCGGGTGCGCACTTGCTGCAGCCGCAGGGACACTCTGGGTGGTGAGCGGGCAGGTCTTCAACCCGTACATGGGCTCGATCCCGGCAGTCAAGGCGTTCGCAATCATTATTTTAGGAGGCCTTGGCAGCATTCCCGGAGCAATCATCGGGGGACTCCTGATGGGACTGGCAGAGAACGGCGCTGCATATTTCCTGGGGGGGATATGGAAGGATGCGATCTCGTTTGTGATCCTCATCCTTGTACTTATTGTGAGACCCACCGGGCTGTTCGGTGAGAAGGGGGAATAACACGTCATGTCTGATGAACCCGGCCGGATGACAAAATATGGTATTATTGCCACGCTCGCCCTGGCCCTGGTCATCCCGTTCCTCACGGACAGCATGTTCATCCTCAACCTGCTGGTCCTGATGCTGATCTTCATCATCTTTGCCTCGGCCTGGAACCTCCTCGCGTACTCCGGGCAGGGATCGCTCGGTCATGCCGCCTTTTTCGGTATCGGGGCATATGCCTCGACGCTTATTGCTGCAAAGAGCGGTATCCCGCCGTTCATCACCATCTTCTTCGGTGCGGCTGTTGCTGCATTCATCGGTATCCTCATCGGCCTTACCTGCGTCAGGCTCAAGGAATGGTTCCTTGCCATGGTCACCTTCGGTTTTGCCATCATTGTCCAGACCCTGACCGTCAGCGTGCTCGCACCGGTTACCGGTGGCTGGGACGGAATCGCATCCCCCCGGCTCCTGAGCCCGTCCATCCCCGGGTACCAGCTGATTGAGTATTACGCAATCCTTGCCATCACCATCGCATCCATCGCCGCGATCTGGTATATCATGAAATCGCGGGTCGGCCTGGCCTTTCTCGCGATCAGGGAGAACGAACTCGAAGCCCGTGCTGCCGGTATTGATCCGGTCCGTTACCGGCTCCTTGCGTTTGCACTCTCGGCGTATCTTGCGGGCGTTGCCGGTGCCCTCCAGATCCACCATATCGGGTATATCACGCCGGAGCTGTACGGTGTCGACAACTCGTTCTGGCCGATAACCTATGTCATACTCGGAGGTCTGGGCACCCTTGCCGGGCCGGTTGTCGGTACGATTGTACTCACCATCATCTGGGAAGGTCTCAAGGCAACCGGCATTACGTTTGGGAGATATGTCATTATCGGGATCATCCTCATCCTAGCAATTATTTTCCTGCCCCGGGGTCTCGTGAGCCTGCCGGAAGAAGTGCGGGCATGGATGAAACGGTGGAGAAAGGCAGAACCCGGAATGGACACGATTGAGGGAGATTGAACGTATCACTGATAAAGTATCTGGTACTCGAATAGATCTCCACCAGTTTGTATTCAATGAATAGATCCTCTCATTACTCTAATCGTTATAGCCGCGGCTCCTAAATGGGTCCCTGCGGCGTTTCAATTTTTTTCTGACAATTGTCCCGCCGTGCCTCATCGTTCAAGAGATGCAGCATGTCGAAGAACCTGATGGGTTTTCTCGCTTTTCATTCCTGCGGCATTCAATGCATCGAATGAGTCGTGGGACAGGAAACTCGGATAATATTCAGAAAAACACCCGGAAAAAACCGGACTGTTTTCAGAACCCGAGGTACGCTTTCTGGATACGCGGGTCGTGGAGGAGTTCCTTCGACTTGCCTTCCTGCACGATCCGGCCGTTCTCCAGGACATACCCGCGGTTGCACATGGCAAGGGCATTCCGTACATTCTGCTCAAGCAGGAGGATCGTCATTCCTTCCCGACCCAGTTGTTCAAGCGACCGGAATACCTGGCCGGTAAGAAGGGGGGAGAGGCCGGTTGATGGTTCATCAAGGATGAGAAGCCGGGGTTCCGACATGAGGGCCCGGCCGATGGCAAGCATCTGCTGTTCGCCGCCCGAGAGCGTCCCGGCCTTCTGCTGCTTCCGCTCCCGGAGCACGGGGAAAAGGCGGAAGATACGGTCAAGGGTTTTGTCAGGATCTTTTTTGCCGGTTCCGCCAAGGAGAAGGTTCTCGATGACAGGCATGGTCGGGAAGATTTCACGTTTCTCGGGGACCAGTGCAAGCCCTTTTTTGAAGAGATCGTAGGGACGGCTTCCAAGAATACTTTCACCATCGAACAGGATCGAGCCGGTTGCTTTGCGGTTGATGCCTATGATAGTCTCGACCGTTGTTGTTTTGCCGGCACCGTTCGGGCCGATCATAGTGACGAGTTCGCCTTTGTCGACATGGAACGAAAGATCCCAGACAACCTGCAGGTTTGAATGGAAGACATTGAGCCCTGAAACAGTAAGCATGACTTTGAGATCCTCCTGTTAAAACGCGTCGATATCCCCAAGATAGGTATCGATGACCAGTTGGTTGTTCACGACTTCGTACGGCCTGCCGTCAGCGATCTTTTTGCCGTGATCGAGCACGACAATCCGGTCGGATACTCCCATGATGACGCTCATGACATGCTCGATAATAAGGATCGATGTCCCGCGGTCCCGGATATTCCGGATAAGCCCGACTGCCTCTTTGCTCTCCTTCGGGTTGAGGCCGGTGGTAAGTTCATCAAGCAGCAATAGTTTCGGCCGGCAGGCAAGAGCGCGGGCAAGCTGCAGGCGCTTGAGCTCGACAACATTGAGGTTCCGGATGAGGGTCCCGGTCTTCTCCTGAGGAAAATTGACATCCGCGAGGATCTCAAGCGCCAGTGTCTGTGCCTCATTCATCGAGGGTACCCGGGAATTGCCGAACAGGACGCCAATCATCACGCACTGCTGTGCGGTCAGGTTCGGGAAGGATTCGGCTATCTGGAACGTCTTAGCGATGCCGCTGCGGCAGATCTTATCTGCTCTCAAGCCGGTGATATCTTTTCCGCAGAACGAGATCGTCCCCGATGTCGGCGGAAGGATGCCGGATATGATATTGAGGAGGGTCGTCTTGCCGGCACCATTCGGGCCGACAAGTCCGACAATCTCATCCGGACCTACCTGCAGGTCGACATGATTCACCGCTATAAGGCCGCCAATCTGTTTGGTTACCCCGGAAAGACTGAGCGTTCGTTATCACCATGCAGGGGAAGTATCTTCCGTGCTATAGGATAGCACAGGGAGATTATTAAACATAGTATATTCATTTCTCTATCGTAATACCGGCATCCTGTAACGGAAATAAAAAATGATTTCACTCCGAAAGACTTCCGATACATTTCGATTATGTTATATGTTAGCATGCCACAAATTTAGAGGATAACATGTTTGGATTGCCGGATATCACCATCATTGCTGTCGGTGGCGTTGTGCTTGCCATCACAGCGGCACTGGTTTACTGGGGACTGACATTTCAGGGGCATGATTAAATGGCAGATATCATCACGATTATTGTAGTAAGCCTTTATTTCATTGCCATGCTCGGCATTGGTGTCTGGGCCTCGAAGAAAATTAAGAACACGGAAGACTACCTCGTTGCCGGCCGCCAGCTTGGTTTCTGGGTCTTCATCCTTATGATGATAGGCACCGTCTGTTCTGGGATGTCGCTCCTCGGTGTTGCGGGCCTCGGCTACAAGGCCGGCTGGCCTACCATCTGGGAACAGATCTTCGTCCCGCTCGCGATCGGTATTTGCATCATTTTCTTCGGTGTCAAACTCCACAATGTAGCCAAAACCTCCGGTTACATCACTGTCCAGGACTATCTCGCTCACCGGTACGAGAGCCCGACTGCACTTCGCACCCTCTCAGCTGTTGCCGGGATCATTGTTTCTCTGATCTATCTTGTCGGGCAGTACACTGCGATCTCGATGGTGCTCATCTGGCTTTTCGGGATCCCGCTCTGGCTGGCGCTCGTGATCGCAACGCTTGTGACAATGGTCTACACCGCGATTGGTGGACTGTATGCCGTGGCATGGGCATCGCTCGTCCAGTCGGTTACACTCATTATCGGTGTGCTCGTCATGGCGCCGATTATCATCTGGAAAGCCGGGGGGTTCACCGCCGTCAATGAGTTCATCGGAACCGTCAACCCGAACCTCGTGATGCCGTGGAACCCGACCGGGGCCTTCGCACCGCCATACGTGGTTTCGTTCGCCATCCTTCTCGGACTCGGTCTTGCCTGCGCCCCGCACGTGATCAATAACGTGCTCACTGTCAAGGATGTGAAGTACTTCAAGTGGTCGCCGCTGATCGCATTTGTCATCTATGGCATTGTCATCTTTCTCCTGAAATTTGCCGGTTTTGCCGGGCTTGCGATGGTCAAGGGCGGCGAGATTGCAGCGAGGACCGGTGTTGCGAACCCGACAGATTACGTTATCCTTGATGCCATCCAGAACTCACTGCCAAACGTGACCCTCTGGGCGATCTTTGCCGTCATTGTCCTTGCAGCGGTCATGTCCACGACTGACCGGCTGATGCTGACCATCGGGGCCATGTTCTCATGGGATATTTACAAAAAAGTCCTGAAACCCGATGCAGATGATGCAAGCGTCCTGCTCCTCTCCAAAATTGTCGTTGTCCTCTCGGCCATCGGCACCATGATACTTGCCATCAACCCGCCGGAAATGCTCGCCATCCTGATCTGGATGGGAATCGGAACCATGCTCGCCACCTTTGCCATCCCGCTGCTTGCCGGCCTGTATTGGCGCGGGGCAACCCGCGAGGGAGCGCTTGCCAGCATGACACTCGGCCTTCTTGCAGCGCTTCTCTTCGGGTTCCTCAATTACTTCAAGGTCAATGCAATGGGTATCGACTTTGCCGCCATTCCACTGCACTTCTCCGCCTACGCTTTTGTCATCTCGCTCGTTGCGATGATTGGAGTCAGCCTGCTGACAAAGAAGACGGCAGAGAAGGTACTAGACGAGACGCAGACCGGCTGGTATATCTCGAAATAATTTTTTTTATTTTGTTAATCTAGTTCCAGGCCTGTCCTGCCGCCCCGTCAAAAATAGATTTCATGTCAGTTCCCTGATTTTTTACCAGCCGATCATTCCCGGCACACTGAGTTGATCCGATAATCCCCTCTGGAAAGGTGTCAGCAGAATCTGGCGATAACTCTTTGGAATCCCGTTTGCATTGACCGAGGGGCAGAAATTATCCGCTAGGGAAATTCCGGAAATTACAATAAAACCTGCAACAATACCGGTCTGTGAACCCGCTGATACAACAATAACCAGAGATTAATAAAATCAGAGGAAAATTACCTTACGAGAGATCATGACACGGATATGTCCACAGTGTAGTAACCAGAACGGGGATGATACAAAATTCTGCACATCCTGCGGGAGTGCACTTGTTCCATCCACCGGCAAACCCGCAGGATCCGGTATCTCTGTCGGTACTGCCATTGTAGTTATTATAGCCATCATTGCCGCACTGGTTTTCCTGCAGGTATCCGGCATGTTCAGGATCTTTCCCGCTGAACCGGAAGTTACCCCCCCCGTAACACCGGTGGTCACATCATATATTGTGGTTGAAACCCCTTCACCCGAACCACCAGCACTCCGGATGGATAACCTGTCTATCAACATAACAGTAGCGGAAACCCCCGTTACCCATCCAACAACAAAATCTGTCGTCTGCCCGTCCGACCGCCGTGCCTGCGATACCAATTGCACAGATGTCATGAACGATGACAACAACTGCGGAGCCTGTGGGGTTTCCTGCGGTTCCTCGAAGATCTGCCAGCAGGGCATTTGTCAGGCCCGATGCAGTTACTTTGAAACAGGTTGTCCTGATGGCTGTCATGACCTGTCCTACGATTCACAGAACTGCGGTACCTGTGGCAATATCTGCCCGGTCGGACTTGCATGCAACAGAAGCATATGCGGACCGCCGCTGACAACAGCAATACCGACGTATATTGGATAGGGCCCCGAGTCTGCCCGTCTTCCTTATCATAAATGAGAGGGCAGACCGGAAAAATTCCTGAATTTCCTTTTTACCGTTTTCGTGTCATGGACGACAGCTGCAATTCCTCAACCACTCCTTTCCTCCGGAATAATTCCAAAAACTTATTTTTGTTGAACATACATCTCATCGTGTCCGGTTACCATCCGGCCAGGAAACAGAAAAATGACATTCTGCCCTCAATGCAGGAGTTCAAATGACCGCGGACAGGTCTTCTGCGGTACCTGTGGTAACATTTTCCCTGAGCAGGTGCCCGTCACTTCACCGTCTCTCCCTTCACTGCCGGTAAATCCAAGGAAGGCACCGCCTTTACGACCAGTGGTACCCTTTGTACAGTCACTACCTCGGCCAAAGACCGTTATTCTGTCACCCGTTCTGGTGCTGGGATTGATCAGTATAATTCTCATGATAGCAGCGACAGCATTTTCTGCATGTACTGTTTCCCCGCTGTCTGCAGGCATAAACAACAGTACCGGTAGTTCCCACAGTTCCGGTACCTTACCGGTCAACGGCCAGTGTTCTGCAGGACTGTCCCCGTGCAGCGGAAGATGTGTTGACCTCCAGACCGACCCGGACAACTGCGGTGCCTGCGGTTTTTCAGTTCCTTATGGCGAGACCTGCAGGAACGGTCAGTTTAGTTCATCATCGGGCCTGAATAAAAACGGGTCATCTGCTGCATCACCAGGAGCAACATCCGCCGGATCCGTTCTAACATCTGCGACTGTTGCAGGAATAAAGGGATCATGCCCGACCGGCCGGAGTTCCTGCAGTGGTACCTGCACGGATCTCCTAAACGATACCGGGAACTGCGGATCGTGCGGGAACTCCTGCCTGTCCGGGCAGACCTGCCAGAACGGACGGTGTCTTGTCCCAGGTACTTCAGTACCGGTTGTGAGTACAAGCGCTCTCATAACAATAACTCCCGAATTGTCCTGTTCCTATGGCCAGATACCCTGCGGCAATTCCTGCGTGAATATATTTACCGATAAGAAAAACTGCGGGGTCTGCGGCCGTACCTGCGGAAGCCAGGAGACCTGCGTGAATGCCCGGTGCGGGCCGGCATGCACAGAAAGCGGGACGAGTTTATGCGACGACACGTGCGTTGACCTGGATACGGATATGAAAAACTGCGGGTCCTGTGGAACCGAATGCCCGTCCCGGGTGTCTAACGCGAGGGGATCCTCCTGCATGCAGGGGGAATGTATTATTGAGCAGTGCAAGACTGACTTTGCCGACTGCAACAAGAAAACAGTTGACGGTTGCGAAGTATTTCTTCGCACCGATGCCGGCAACTGCGGGACCTGCGGTACAAAATGTCCCTCCGGCCAGGTCTGTTACAACAAGAAATGCTCGGATCCCATTGGTACGTAACAGTCTGCCGATAACATAAGCCATTGTTTTTGTCATTTCAGAATCCGGGAACCGTAGCAATCCCCGCTGCTGAACAATTCCGGGCTGATTGTTTGCCAATTCAGGAAAATCCTTCTCTGGTTATGACCGGTGATAATCAACCATATAACTACAGAGTTCCCATGATTATTGCGTGACAACAGCGATCCTTGGCGGCGGTCTTTCCGGTCTTTTGCTTGCCCGCCTCCTCAATGAGCGTGGCGAGAAGGTTATTGTCCTTGAAGCGGAGCCGCAGTATGGCGGCCTCTGCCGCTCCCGGAAGGCCGGGGGATTTACCTTCGATGTCGGTGGTTCCCATATTATCTTTTCAAAAGATCAGGAAGTCCTTTCCTTCATGCGCCGGATGATTGCAGAGAACGAGCAGCGCAATAACCGCAATACGAAGATCTTCTACAAGGGGGAGTATGTAAAATACCCGTTCGAGAACGGCCTGTACGAGCTGCCGGATGAAGACCGGTTTTCCTGTATCAATGGTTTTATCAAGACACTGATTGCAGTTGAAAAAGGAGAGATTCCCCCGCCGGAAAATTTCCGGGAATGGATCTATTATACCTTCGGCCCGGGCATTGCCGAGTGCTACATGGTTCCGTATAACGAGAAGATCTGGAAATATCCCACGGAAAAAATGTCCCATCACTGGGTTGACGGCCGTATCCCCCGCCCGCCTGTCGAGGATATCATCAAATCTGCCATTGGCATCGAGACCGAGGGTTACACACACCAGGCAGTCTTCTCGTACCCGGTGGACGGGGGGATTGAAGCCCTTGTAACCGCTATCGCTGACCCGGTACTTCCTTTGATCAGGACCGGGTTCCGGGTAACTTCACTCCGGAAAGATGGACAAACGTGGCATATCAGTAACGGACATGAGACAATCGCTGCCGACCGCGTCATCTGCACGATACCGGTCCAGCACCTGGTCCCCTGCCTTGAGTGTGTGCCGGAAGATGTGAAGAAAGCCTGCCGTGCACTTGTTTACAATTCCCTTGTCTGTGTGAATATCGGCATCCGGGGCCCGCTTCCTGAAATTTCCTGGATGTATATCCCGGAAAAATCGCTGGGAAAAACGAACCGTTTATCCTTCCCGTCAAATTTCAGCCGGCATACTGCTCCTGAAGGCTGCAATGCCATCCTTGCCGAGATCACCTACCAGC
>Ga0209098_1004838_pt1 | contig 10329 bp, 8 predicted proteins | sample AD_JPNHW1_MetaG_FD_184429 | JGI IMG/M metagenome (GOLD analysis project Ga0209098, IMG submission 184429) | Active sludge microbial communities of municipal wastewater-treating anaerobic digesters from Japan - AD_JPNHW1_MetaG (SPAdes) (version 2) | ecosystem: Engineered > Bioreactor > Anaerobic >... | reverse complement strand
CCCTCCTGCCAGGGAGTTTTGAAGAGAAATTGCAGGAGGCATTGGAGCAGTTTCCCCGTCTGGATATGGTTTTTTTCGACGGGAACCACAGGAAACAGCCAACCCTCCGGTATTTTGAACAATGTTTGCAACATATCCATCCGGGTTCCGTTTTTATTTTAGACGATATCCACTGGTCGGCTGAAATGAGCGAAGCATGGTCAACGATCCGACACCATCCGCAAGTGAAAGTGACCATCGATCTCTACCATTTAGGCCTTGTTTTTTTCAGGGAAGAACTGAGTAAAGAAGATTTCAGGTTAAGGTTTTAATACTATTTTTAATCCATGGAAAAAGAAATTATCCGCCTCGATTCGATTGTAAAAAATTACAGGATCGGTTCCATCATTGTAGAAGCCCTGCGTTCGGTATCGCTGGTGGTTCGCCAGAACGAATTCGTAGCCCTCATGGGTCCTTCCGGATCCGGAAAATCAACCCTGATGAACATCCTCGGATGCCTCGACACCCCGACCAGCGGCAGCTATTTTCTGAGCGGGGAAGATGTCAGCAAGATGGATGACAATGCTTTGGCAGAGATCCGCAACCGCCAGATCGGCTTTGTTTTTCAGACTTTTAACCTGCTACCCCGTTCCACGGCGCTTGAGAATGTCATGCTACCGCTGATCTATTCAGGGGTTGCCAAGGCCGCGCGGGTGGAAAAAGCCACCTCGACGCTCAGGGAGGTGCAGCTGACAGACCGGATGAATCACAAACCCAATGAATTATCGGGCGGACAACGCCAAAGGGTCGCTATCGCCCGCGCCCTGGTCAACAACCCTTCCATCATCCTCGCTGACGAGCCCACGGGAAACCTCGATTCCAAGACCTCCATCGAGATCCTCGGCCTTCTGGAGGAGATCCATAAAATGGGAAATACCGTGATCATCGTGACCCACGAAGAGGATATTGCAGAACACGCCCACCGGATCATTCGTCTGATGGATGGAAAGATCAGCAGCGACGAACCCAACCCACGGATAAAGACCCATGCCGATTACCATTTCAATGGCGCATAAAGGGGTTATAAGTCTGATAAATAGTTAAAAAACAGTGACTTAATGCAAAAGGAAAAGAACTACAAACAACTGTTTGACGATTTCAACCACCTCACCGTTCTGGTCATTGGCGATGTCATGGTGGATTCTTACCTGTGGGGAAAAGTTGAACGGATCTCACCGGAAGCGCCGATCCCGATCGTTGAACTGCGCAAACAGGAACACCGGATGGGAGGTGCCGCCAACGTGGCATTGAACATCCACGCCATGGGTGCGAAACCCATCCTTTGTTCTGTCATCGGAACCGATGCCAAAGGCACCCAGTTTTTGGAGCTGATGAAAAAGGAGAAGATGGACTCCACCGGGATTATCCGGAGCAAACGCCGCATCACCACAACCAAATTCAGGATTTTTGGCAATGCCTGCCAGATGCTTCGGGTTGATGAAGAGGTTGACCACGAGTTGGTTGAAAACGACTACATCACACTGATCCGGGTTATTGAACAGATTCTGGCGAATAACAAAGTAGATTGCATTATTTTCCAGGACTATGATAAAGGGGTGATCAGCCCGCGGTTGATCCGGGAGGTGGTCGGCATGGCACGGGAACGGAAAATCCCCGTCACGGTTGATCCCAAGAGAAGGAATTTTATGGAATACCAACAAGTCACCCTTTTCAAACCGAACATCAAGGAGCTGAAGGAGGGGTTGAACCTGACTGTCGATCTGTCGGACCGGCAATCGCTCATGGATGCGGCCCGGCATCTCCGGAGTACCCTTCATTGCGACTATGTGCTTACCACCCTTTCTGAAAAAGGAGTTGCCATCCTGCTCAAATCCCGGCAGGAGGAAAAAAGTATCTTTATCCCGGCCCACCTGCGCCAGATTTCCGACGTTTCAGGAGCGGGCGATACCGTGATCAGCGTTGCTTCCCTGTGTCTGGCTGCCCGGAGGACACCCTACGAAATTGCATACATTTCGAACCTGGCAGGAGGTCTCGTTTGCGAAGAGGTCGGCGTTGTACCGGTCAACAAGGAAAAGCTGCTGAAAGAGGTACTGACCCTTCTGCAATAAAGAATGAATTCTGTCGAAACGCCGGATGTCGAGGTCATCATTGCCGGAGCCGGGCCCGCAGGCTCCATGGCAGCTTATCACTTAGCCCTTGCAGGCATCTCCACCCTTCTCCTCGAAAAGTCCCGTTTTCCGCGTTATAAAGTCTGTGGCGCCGGTTTGACTCACAAAATATTGAAAGAGATTCCTTTCAGTCTTGAGCGTGTCATAGAGACCACCATCCATACTTTTCAGTTTTCAAGTCATTGTGATCATGTCCATTCACAAACTGCTCTCTTACCGCTGATGTACTGTACCACCCGGGGAAAGCTGGATCAATACCTGGTTGAGAAAGCCAGTGCGGCCGGAGCACGCATCATCTACGGGCAACAGGTCCGTTCCGTGCATCAGACGGCGGAACAGGTCGAAGTGTTTACGCAGGATCGCACTTATCGTAGCCGGTTGCTCATTGGAGCTGAAGGAGCTTCGGGCATTGTCGCACGCTCAGCCGGATTGCGCGATCACATCCTTCCGGGGCTTGCCTGGGAAGCAGAGATTGGGGCATCGCCCGAAACACTTTCCCGTTATGCTGAAACAGTCTTCCTGGATTGGGGTACTTTTCCCGGCGGCTATGGATGGGTTTTCCCAAAATCTGATCATTTTTCAATCGGAGTAGGAGGTCCTGCCTCCCTGGCCGACCCGATGGTATCTTATTACCGGCAGTTTATCCGGTACCTGAAACAATATATGGACCTGGAGACAGGTTCCAGGGGTATGGACACCCTCCATAAAGTTGCTCCCTTCTTTTCGGAAAGGGAGGTTGAGCAACGCATTCAGGCATGGCCCATCCCCGTGAGGGTCCAAAAGAGCCGCTTTCACAGGGGCAGGATCCTTGTTGCGGGCGATGCAGCCGGATTGACCGACCCGCTCACAGGCGAAGGGATCTACTACGCGGTAAAAAGCGGGAAATTAGCTGCCGGTGCATGTCTGTACCATCTGTCATCCGGCACCACCCTTGAGAATTACAGCCAGGCGGTGAATGATGAATTGATGGAAGAGTTGCTGGAAGCCAACCGGATCAAGTACCTTTTCAATACGGTACCGTTGAAGATCCATTACCTGGTGCGTGATAACCAGCGGATATGGAATGCTTTTGGTAAAATACTCCGCGGTGAGCGCTGGTACGCGGATGTAAAAAAGGGATTCGGAAAATGGAAATTTCTTTGGAGAATAGCCTGTCTGTTAGCGAAGCAACTGTCGGATTACAAAGAAAAACACTACGTGCCCGACTGAGGCTGAAGTTTCATTTTGACGATTTCAGAGATCATCTTGTTGTCGGCTTTCCCTGCTAATTCTTTGGAAGCGGCCCCCATGACCTTCCCCATATCTTTGACAGAGGCAGCGCCGGTTTGTTCAATGATGCGGGTTATCACTGCTGTGACCTCTTCTGCTGAGAGTTGTTGCGGTAAAAAAGTTTCGATGATGGAAGCTTCGAACAGTTCCTTCTGTGCCAGGTCGTCGCGTTGTGCGTTGGCATAGATCTCTGCAGATTCACGGCGTTGTTTGACCAGTTTCTGAAGAATTTTCAATGCTGTTCCTTCACTGATAGTGCTTTCCGCATCCTCCTTTGTTTTTTCGAGTAGCAAAGCAGCTTTGATTGCTCTTAAGGCTTCCAGTTTTTGTGGATTCCTGGCCAGCATGGCTGCTTTGATCTCATCGTTGATTTTTTGTTCGAGGTTCATCAATCCAGTTTTTTATGTAAAAATGAATTTTCACGGCGGTTCTCGATGGCATTGTCAGGATTGTCGGAAACCATGAATTTTGCCACTTGTGATTCAGAGGAGGGGGTTGTTTCGTTGAGTTCTATATTTCGGCGTTTATAGGCAGGAACGCTTTCAAGTTCATAAAGGTTGTTTTCGATCGGCGTAAGGTTTTTAAGTTTTTCGCTCAATGCCCGCAGTTTCGATATTCTTTCATAGGTTTTCCTGTTTTGAGAATCATTGGCGTCGGGTTCCGTGGAGATGGTTTCCGGGGAAACGGTACGGGGTACGATGTTGATAACCGGTTCAGTTTCTTTCAGTTGATCTGCCGGTTCGAATTCATGCACCAGTGCAGGGGTCGGTTCCGGCAGAATTTCACTTTTCGGGAAATCAAGATTGAATTCGAAGGTTCTCAGGGGTTCGGCAGCTTCAGGTTGTGGTTCCGGGGAGACCATCTCAATTTCAGGTAGTGTGTTGACCGGGAGTATGGATTCCGGTTCCGGTGAAAAGAAGGGGATCTCAGGTTCAACCGGAATGATGCGTTTTTCAACTTTTGGGGTCTGAACCTCAGGATAGAGGTTATGTACCGTGAAATCTACGGGTTTTGAAGGATCTTTTTGTTTGTGATCTTCGTCAAACCCGGTAGCAATGATGGTTACGCTGATCTTGTCTTCCAGGCTTTCTTCGTAGCCATTTCCCCAGATCACTTCTGCTGTTGATTTCGTTTTACTCTGGATAAAATCGGTGATCTCTGTCACTTCGTCCATCGTAATCTCATTCTTTCCGGAGGAGATGTACAACAACAGGTTCCCTGCTCCTTCGATGTCGTTGTTGTCTAACAACGGAGAACTGAGTGCTTCTTCTACTGCTAATTGGGCGCGGTTTGGTCCGACAGCGACGCCGGTTCCCATGATGGCTACCCCGCTGTTTTTCATGACGGTCTTCACATCTTCGAAATCGACATTGATGTAACCGGTTACGGTGATGATTTCGGCGATCCCTTTGGCTGCAGTAGTGAGTACATTGTCAGCTCGTTTGAAAGCTTCCGAAAGGGGCAGGTCACCGCACAATAACCGCAGTTTGTCGTTGCTGATGATGAGCAGGGCATCCACATTTTGTTTCAGTTGCCGGATCCCTTCTTCGGCCGATTGTTTCCTTTTTCTGCCCTCGAAATTGAAGGGAATGGTCACGATCCCTACGGTAAGGATATCGAGTTCACGGGAAATTTGCGCGATCACGGGTGCTGCCCCGGTACCGGTCCCCCCGCCAAGTCCGGCTGTGATGAAGAGCATCTTGGTGCCTTTCTCAAGCACAGCCCGGATATCCTCAGAATTTTCCAGCGCTGCGTTACGTCCGACCGATGGAGCAGCGCCGGCTCCCAGACCGGCGGTCAGATTGGCCCCTAACTGGATCTTAACCGGAACCGGACTTGATTCCATTGCCTGGGCATCGGTGTTGCAGATAATAAAATCGACTCCTTTTATTCCCTCCCTGAACATGTGGTTCACGGCATTGCTTCCGCCTCCGCCGACACCCATAACTTTAATAATAGAAGATTGATTTTTAGGCAGATCGAATTTCAGAATTTCGGCCATCATGATCGTTTTTTGAATTGTTTAAAAATATTAAGAAAGAATTTTGAAAATCCCTTTAGGAAATTTATTTATTAACAGAATGATTGTTAATAGCCGGTCATTCCACATCCTCTTCAAAAATGTTCCGGATTTTGTCTAAAAAGCGGTCGGGAAAGCCTTTAAATCTGGTGGTATCCCTGGTTTTTTTCTCCTTTTGACGTTTTTTCTTTTCCTCACTCGAATCGGTTGAGGTTTCAGCAGACGGAGTGTCCGGCTTCATTTTTTCCATCTCTTTTTCAAAACGGCCGATCCCCTCGATCACCAGTCCGATACCCGTGGCGTGCATGGGGCTGGTCATTTCCGGGGGTATTTCGCTGGCCAGGTGTTCATTGGGATAGCCAATGCGGGTGTCCATACCGGTCATGAATTCAGTAAGTTGTGCGAGATGTTTGAGGTTGGCTCCGCCCCCGGTGAGTACAATCCCGCCAATCAATTTCTTTTCGTAGCCGGAATTTCGGATTTCAAAGTAAATGTGTTCAATGATCTCCTCCATCCGGGCCTGTATAATACTGGCCAGGTTGCGCAGACTGATCTCCTTGGGAGGACGGCCCCGGAGCCCCGGAATTGCGACAATCTCTTCTTCACGGTTTTCCCGTGCCAGTGCCGAACCGAACTTTATCTTCAGTTCCTCCGCGTATTTTTTAATGATCGAACATCCCTCCTTGATGTCCTCGGTGAGAATCTCTCCCCCCAGGGGAATTACTGCCGTGTGACGAATGATCCCGGAATGAAAAATGGCGATATCAGAGGTGCCGCCGCCAATATCGACCAGCACTACTCCTGCTTCTTTCTCCTCTTCACTCAGAACCGCAACCGAAGAGGCAATCGGCTCTAAAATGAGTTCAACTACCTCCAATCCGGCCTTTCTGACACATTTATAAATGTTCTTTGCAGCAGCAGTTTGCCCGATAATGATGTGAAAGTTTGCTTCCAACGAACTGCCAATCATTCCCTTAGGGGTCATGATCCCATGCTCGCCATCAATGCTGAACTCCTGAGGGATCACGTCCAGGATCTCCTCCCCTGGGCTCATGTTCAGGTTGTACATGCTGTTGCAAAGCTTGTCAATGTCTTCCTGGCTGATCTCCACCTCACTGTTTTCGCGGATGATGTTACCCCGGTGCTGTAAACTCTTGATGTGTAAGCCGGCAATCCCGACATTTACAAACTTGATGTCAACTCCCGATTTGGCAGCAGCTTCCGCCACCGCATCCTTGATCGACTGAACGGTATTGTCGATGTTGGCTACCATACCGCGTTTTACACCGATCGACGGGACTTTTCCGTACCCCAGGATCTCAATTTTCCCATGCTCGTTCTTCCGGCCTACGATGACCGCGATTTTCGTTGTCCCTATGTCAAGACCGACAATAATTGCTGAGTTTTTCATACATCCATCATATTTTTGAACAAACTACCTGATTTCTGAATTTGATATTGATCGTGTTGTATTTGTTCCAGCCTATTTGATTCAGCCCGGAACGGTAAAATGCCTGTAACTTCCTGAATTTTTCCTCCAGATCCGTCGCTTTTCCCAATAAGATCACATGGTCGCCGATCCGGGGAATTAACTCGAATTCCTGTTTTTCGGTAACATACACCTGGTCGATCTGCAATTTGAAGAAAGGATCGTGAGTGATAAACATCGCCAACCTGTAAAGATTGGTCATCAGCGAATCATAATAGATGGAGTCGGGGAGGGCCAGTATATTGACCTGGTAGCCGGGATTCTTACGGTAAGAGGCATCGATCGCCCCGGTGGCGACCAGAACCCTTGCCGCGTAACCGAGATTGGTCGGGAGTAAAGCCCCTTCCTCATCCAGGTAAAAGCTTTCATAGTTGCGATTGATGATTCGCAGCACCGGTTTCCGCTGATTGACCTCGACGAAAATATTGCCGTCGTTGTATTCATACACCGAAGCCCGCGCCACGCAGGGTTGTTTCGTGATCGCCCGCTCAATTCTCCCTGTGTTGATATACCCCATCGGCTTTCCTTTGAGTGAGCCTCCGTTTCTGGTGATGATGGAGTCGATATCGTTTTTAGTGACCAATGGATCTGCTGCACCATAGTGAATGGAGATGTTCACCGCTGTACAAATCTGGTTGTAGTGAACACGGTCGGCATAACCCACCACGAAAACCGTTCCGGCCGCCAACAGGATCAATAAACAGATCTTCAGTATTTTAAGAAACTTCTTCATTGCATCTCCGGTTTTCCCAACAACGTTTCGATGGGGTTGACCAGTTTGTCAATATCGCCTGCTCCCAGCGTCAGCAACACTTCAGGCCTTTGTTCCGACAGCCGGGAGAGCACTTCCTGTTTACCCAGGATCATTTTCTTGTTAATGCGGATCCGCTCCAGCAACATGGCCGCATTCACCCCCGGGATCGGTTCTTCCCGCGCCGGGTAGATCTCCAGCAGCCAAAGTTCATCTAACAATTCAAGGCTTCGTGCAAAATCGTCGGCGAAGTCGCGGGTCCGGGTAAAAAGATGGGGTTGAAAGATCCCCGTGATTTTTTTACCGGGATATAAATTTCTTACTGCAGTAATGCAGGCGGTCAATTCGACCGGGTGATGGGCATAATCGTCAATATAGACCAACCCTTCACTGCGTATCCTGAAATCAAACCGCCGCTGAACACCCTGGTAGGAAGCCAGCGATTCACGCAATACCTTATCGGGTATTCCCAGCAGGTAGCCGGCAGCCATGGCAGCCACCGCGTTTTCAAGGTTGAAGAGTCCAGGAATCCCGGGTTTCAGCTCTTTGATCAAGCGGTCAGGGGTGACAAGGTCGAAGTGGTAAAGATCCTTTTCAAGCCGGATATTGACCGCCTTAAAGTCGGTAGGTCGATCCACTGAATAGGAGTGAACTGCATAGTTGTTTTGAACTACCGGATGGATGGCAACTCCTTGTTTCAGAATGAGGTGCCCGCCTTTCTGTATCCTTGACGTAAAGGCTTCAAAACTCCGAATCAGGTCCTCCGGATGGCCATAAATGTCCAGATGATCGGGATCTGCGGCGGTGATGATGGCAACAGAAGGTGTAAGGCGGAGGAAAGAACGGTCATATTCGTCTGCCTCCACCACGTTCAGCGCCTGACCGGATTGACTTTCTTCCAATGACAGATGGGGAGGGAAAAACAGGAAATTCCCGCCATGGTTTTTGGAGATGCCTCCAAGAAAACCCATAAAAGGTTGATTGGCAGTCTGTAATATATGAGCGATAAGGGTAGAGACGGTGGTTTTACCATGGGTACCTGCCACTGCAATGGTTTTCCCGGATGCCGTAATCTCTCCCAACACTTCCGCCCGTTTTTTCATGGGCACTACGGTTTCACGGTAGTACTTCATTTCGGCATGATCAGAAGGTACAGCCGGGGTATAGACCACCAGATCAGGATGGGAGGGGATCAATTGAAGATCTTCGGTAAAATGAACCGGGATGCCCTCTTCGATCAACCGGGCTGTAAGGGCGGTGGGGGTTTTATCATAACCCGAAACGGATGCACCCTGAAGATTGAAATAGCGTGCTAAGGCGCTCATTCCGATCCCACCGATACCGATGAAATAGACTGAAGAGATCTTTCCGGGTTGGTTTGGCATCATGGTGTCATCAGTTTAAGGGCTTCTCCGGCTATCCGGTCGGCGGCATCGGGGTAACCCAACCGGGCAATGTTACGGCTCAACCGTTCCCGTAAAAGGTTATCCTGAAGAACCTGGTCAATGACTGATCCCAGATTTTCAATGGCTTCCGCATCACTGAGCATCAAGGCAGCCTCCCGTTCAACCAGGGCTTTCGCGTTTTTAGTCTGGTGATCCTCAGCCACATTGGGCGAGGGTATCAGTACCGAAGGTTTTCCTGCAACGCATAACTCGGAAATGGCGAGAGCTCCTGCGCGTGAGATGACCAAATCGGCTATTGCATAAGCATAATCCATCCGGTCAATGAAGGGACGCACGGCCAACAGGAGCAGCCCGTCTGCAGTTTTAAACACGGCCCCCTGACCTTGGGGTGAAGTATTGGTTCCTGAACCTGTTTCCGAAGAGGAGCAGCTAAAAATGGTCTCTAAATCCCTGAGAACCGAAGAGTAATAATAAGTTCCGGTTTGCCACAATACCTGAACAGGAAAGTTATTAGTTTGATAATCAAATTTCTTTATAAAACTGGTCATGGCATTGTTAAGTGTTCCGGCTCCCTGGCTGCCTCCGATTGAAAGCACTGTTTTCCTGCCTGCTTCAAGACCGAAAAAGGCCGCCGCTTCATGAACAGGTGTAGTATTGGCCAGTAATGCTTTCCTGACCGGGTTGCCTGTCAACACGATTTTTTCGGACGGGAAATATTTTTCCATCCCTTCATAGGCAACACAGATTTTCCTCACGACAGGCGCCAGCAGACGGTTGGTGACACCCGGAAACGAATTTTGTTCCTGGATCAGGCAGGGAATTCCTTTTTTTGCCGCGATTCGCAGGGTAGGCCCGCTGGCATATCCACCTACACCAATTACCAGGTCTGGACGAAAGTCGGTGATTACTTTTCGGGCTTTGATCAAAGCGCTCAACAACCTGAAGGGGAAAAGCAGGTTTTTCCAGGTAAGCCTGCGCTGAAAGCCGCTGATCGTCAGACCAACAATACGGTATCCCGCCTGCGGCACCTTCTCCATTTCCATTTTCCCTTTGGCTCCGATAAAAAGGATATCTGCCTCGGGTCGAAGAGCTTTCAACGCGTTCGCTATTGCAATAGCCGGGAAGATATGCCCGCCGGTGCCCCCGCCGCTGATGATGATCCTGTTCATGCCAAACCGGGTGTTTGTGGTTTTATGGTCAGGACAGGCTCCTGAAGCACCTCCAGC
>Ga0209098_1004837_pt1 | contig 10330 bp, 11 predicted proteins | sample AD_JPNHW1_MetaG_FD_184429 | JGI IMG/M metagenome (GOLD analysis project Ga0209098, IMG submission 184429) | Active sludge microbial communities of municipal wastewater-treating anaerobic digesters from Japan - AD_JPNHW1_MetaG (SPAdes) (version 2) | ecosystem: Engineered > Bioreactor > Anaerobic... | reverse complement strand
TGCAGGAGGCTGGCGGTTCCCCATTCTTCGTTTTTCTCATTGAGCGCCTCGGTGATGCCGTCGGTATAGAGGACGACGACGTCGCCGGGGGAAAGCTGGACGGAAACATCTTTGATTGCGCTGTCGAAAATATCCGCTCCGGCCAGACCGATGGCGATTCCGGCGGCATCGAGCGCTTCGGATTTGTCATGCTCAACACGTTTGAGCAGCGGGCGCTCATGGCCGGCGCGGGCCAGCCGGAGTTCGCGGGTGCGGGTGTTTAAAACCATGTAAAGCATGGTGATGAACATATCTTCGGCGAGATTGGCGCTCAGGACGCGGTTAAGTTCGGACAGCATGCGCGCCGGACTTTGCTCCTGCGGCCCGCGGGCGCGGAGAACGCCCTGGCAGACGGCCATCATCATGGCGCCGCCGATGCCTTTTCCGGAAACATCGGCGATCGCGATGCCGAGGTGTTCATTGTCGATCTGGATGACGTCGTAGTAGTCGCCGCCGATGTTGAAGGCGGGAAGGTTATAAGCGGCGAGCCGGACATCCCTGAGCTGCGGCAGGTGCTGCGGGAGCAGCGACATCTGAATCTGCTGCGCGGCCTGCATGTCGCGGTCGAGCTGCCGTTTACGGTCCAGATCGGCCTTGAGTCCGGTGTAGTGAACAGGAACGGAAGCCTGGTCGGCCATCGCCTGAAGCAGGTTAAGGTCGCCGGGCGTGAAGGGCTGGCCGTCGGTGCGGTTGGCAAGCGCGATGACGCCGAGCACTTCGTTGCCGAAACGCATGGGAACGATCAGCAAAGAGCGGATTTTAAGAAAGTCATCCGCATAGGAAGGAACGCGGGCATCAATTTCCGCATCTTCAATGATGATGCTGCTGCCGACGGAGGCGGAAGAGCCGATCAAGCCCTCGCCGGCGGCAACGGCGCGGGTTTTCACCAGCGTTTCGAGATACTGTGATTTGGCGAGCAGCTGTTCCGTGTGCACCTGTTCGGCGTCGTAAAGAGGCGGAAAAATCCCGGAAACGGCGCGGGCGAAGAGCTGTGTACGCTCGGCGTTATAAAGGTAGATGGCGCCGGATGCGGCTTTGCCGGTTTTAGTGGCGAAAAACAGAATCCGTTTGAGCAGTGAATCGGCTTTGATTTCTTCGGCGTCCGCGAACACTTCGCCGATGTTATGAATGAAGTCGAAAATAACTTCGCGTTCCTGCCGGAGCGCGGAATTCTGCCGGCGGATCTGCCGGCTGCGGCCGAGCGTCCGGTAGAACACGGCGGCGGTAAGCGCGCCGAGTATAAAAATCAGGAACGGAGTGATCCAGATTGACAGTTGTTCAGCCATAAGAGGATTCAGTTGAGCCGGTCGACGTCTGCTTTGAGGTATTCGATGACCCGCTTGAAGCGCGGCCGGTTTTCTTCGCTGAGTTCCACCAGGGTTTCGTGCGCCTGCAATGCGGTTTCGGCCAGCTCTTTTTTGGTAACCTGGGCGATCGAAAGCGACTTGGCATTCTGATCCGGCACTTCATGGCCGTGGCTGTGGCTGTAGTGGGCGATGACCTGATCTACGCCGAGGGTTGCCAGCAGATTGGCATTTTTTTCAGAAAGGTTGATCAGCTCCAGCGTCTGGCTGTTCTGTTTCAGGCGTCCGGAAAGTCCGGCGAGGACGCCCATGAATGTACTGTCCATGCCGATGCATTCGGTCAGATCGAGCACCACGGTTGAAATCGGCTGCTGCGCGACAACCTGGGCAATGAACTGTTTCAGGGTCGTGCTGACTTTGAAGGAGCCGCGCCCGGTCACGCGTATGAAAACTTTATCCCCGGCAATGGCCGCCTGCAAATCGTCGTTACTTTGTTCAACTCCGAGCATAATAAAGAATTCCTCATTTCAAGCGGCGAAAGTTTAGTCGGCTGCATAGAGCAGTGCAAACGATAATCAGCGAAAACATTATTCGCCCGGTCCGATTATTACGACGCACTCGCCTTTGACCGTGCGCTCGCCGAACCGCTGCCGGATTTCCGCCGGAGTACCGCGGATCAGTTCTTCAAACTTTTTTGTCAGCTCGCGGGCCGCGAAAACCTGCCGGTCTGCACCCATGACCGCCTCAATTTCTTCCAGCAGCTTCAGCAACCGGTAGGGCGATTCGTAGAAAACCGCCGGAACCGGCAGCGCGGCGCACTGCTCCAGCGTCCGCCGCCGCGCCCCGCTCTTGCGCGGAAGAAAACCCGCGAAAAGAAAACCGTGTCCGCCGAATCCGCTCAGTGCCAGCGCGGTCGTCACGGCCGTCGGGCCGGGCGCTGACGTAATCATCACGCCCGCCGCGCGGCAGGCTTCCACCACGCGGGCGCCGGGGTCGGAGATGCAGGGCATCCCGGAATCGGTGACCATCGCCACGGCTTCGCCGTTGCGGATGCGGGCGATGATTTCGTCGCAGCGCTGCGCCTCGTTGAACTTGTGGCAGCTGATGCAGTGGGTTTTGATTTCAAAGTGATTCAGCAGATTACGCGTTGTCCGCGTGTCTTCGGCGATGATCAGCGAAGCCGCTTTAAGGGTTTCAATGCCGCGCGCGGTCATATCGCCCAGATTGCCGAGCGGTGTTCCTACAATGTAAAGGCCTGCATCCATTAGAAATTCTCCAAAGCTTCAATGACTTCACACAGCGGCAGGCCGACGACGTTTGAATAGGAGCCGTCGATGCGCCGCACCATGCCCGCCGCGCCGTTTTGAATCGCATAGGCTCCGGCTTTATCAAGCGGGTCGCCGGTGGCGACATAGGCCGCGATTTCTTCATCGGACAAATCGCGGAACAGTACGGCGGTGGCCGCATGAAAGCAGACTGTCTTCTCCGGCGACCGCAGGCAGACGCCGGTGATAACTTCGTGCAGTTTGCCGGAAAGCAGACGCAGCATCCGTTCGGCGTCATGAGCGTCGGCCGGTTTGCCGAGAATCCGGCCTTCCACCGCGACCACCGTGTCGGCACCGAGTACCACCGTGCCGGGCCGGGCGGCGATGCTTTCCGCTTTTTCACGCGCGGTGCGGACGGCGTAGGCCACCGGCGCTTCGCCGGCGTGCAGTTTTTCGTCGGCATCCGGCCGTAAAACTTCGAAAGCGAAGCCCGCGCTCTTCAGCAGCTCAACGCGCCTCGGCGAGGTGCTGGCAAGAATCAGTTTTTGTTTGGTTTCCATAGGTTGGAAAGATAGCATCCCACCGGTTTTAGAAGGCAGAGGATAAGCAAAGCATGAAAAAATACCACTTCAATAAACGGGTACTGGTCACCGGCGGTGCCGGGTTTCTCGGCTCACACCTGTGCGAAGCGCTGCTGAATCGCGACTGCGATGTCGTTTGTGCGGATAACTTTTTCACCGGCCGGCGCGGCAATGTAGCGCATTTGCTGGATAATCCCCGGTTTGAAATTCTGCGGCACGATGTCACCTTTCCGCTGTTTGTCGAAGTGGACGAAATTTACAATCTGGCCTGCCCGGCCTCGCCGCCGCACTACCAGCACGATCCGGTGCAGACCACCAAAACCAGCGTCATCGGCGCCATCAATATGCTCGGTCTGGCCAAACGTGTCGGCGCGAAGATTTTCCAGGCGTCAACCAGCGAAGTTTACGGCGACCCGGAAATCCATCCGCAGCCTGAAAGCTACTGGGGCCGCGTCAACCCCATCGGAACGCGCTCCTGCTATGACGAAGGTAAACGCTGCGCCGAAACACTTTTCTTTGACTATCACCGGCAGAACCGCGTCAAAATCAAAGTTGCCCGCATCTTCAACACCTACGGCCCCAACATGCACCCCAACGACGGCCGCGTTGTCAGCAACTTCATCATGCAGGCCTTGCGCGGGGAGCCGATTACCATTTACGGCGACGGAAAACAGACCCGCTCGTTCTGCTATGTGGACGACCTGATCGCGGGATTCCTCGCCCTGATGGATTCCCCGGACGATGTTACCGGCCCGGTCAACCTCGGCAATCCCGGCGAGTTCACCATGCTGGAACTGGCCGAAGCCGTCATCCGGCTTACCGGTTCAAAAACCGAACTGGTCTTCAAGCCGCTGCCGTCCGACGACCCGAAACAGCGCCAGCCGAACATTACCGTTGCTAAAGAAAAGCTGGGCTGGGAGCCGAAAATACCGCTGGAAGAAGGGCTCAAGCACACCATCAAATACTTCAAACAGTACGCCTGACCGCATTATGAAAAAGACCGATGCTCCCATTTTGAAATACAGCGCCAAAGGGCGCTCAACCCGGATTGAAGATTTTCTGCTCCGCCCGCCGGTTGAGAAAGGCGCGGATAAAATCGCCGCCGGTGTTTTGGCGGACATTAAAAAAGACGGCGACAGCGCCGTTGTGAAATATGCCCGGCAGTTTGACCGCTCAACCGTCACGCTGGAAACGATTTGCGTTTCCCAAACCGAACTTGCCGAAGCGAAAAAAGCGGTCGATGCCGGGTTTAAAAAAGCCGCCAAAGAAGCGCATAAACGAATCACCGAATTTGCCGTCGCCGGACTGCGCGAAGACTGGCGGATGCCTGCGCCGCAGGGCGGCTGGCTCGGCGAAAAATTCGTCGCGCTCGACCGCGTCGGCGCCTACATTCCCGGCGGTGCCGCACCGCTTGCTTCAACCGCGCTGATGACGCTCACGCTGGCGCAGGTTGCCGGCGTTCCGGAACGGGTTGCCTGCACGCCTGCCAATGCGGAAGGCAAAGTGAATCCGTACATTCTCTATGCTCTCAATCTGGCGGGCGCGACCGAAATTTATAAAGTCGGCGGCATCCAGGCCATCGGCGCCATGGCGTACGGCACCAAGACGATTAAGAAAGTACAGAAAATCGTCGGCCCCGGCGGGCCGTATGTGACCGCCGCCAAGCGGCTGGTTTACGGCGAAGTCGCCCTCGACATGGTCGCCGGCCCGAGCGAAATCGCCGTACTGGCCGACGACACCGCTAATCCTGCTCACGTCGCCGCCGACCTGCTTTCGCAGGCCGAACACGGCACCGGCTCCGAAAAAGCGCTGCTGGTGACTGCCTCGGAAAAACTGGCGAAAGCCGTTCGTTCCGAACTTGAAGTTCAGTCTGCGAAATTAAACCGGCAGGCTCCGGTTGCACAGGTACTGGCGCACGGCTGTCTGCTGGTTGTCGTGGAAAATATCGAAAAGGGCATCGAGCTTTGCAACCGCTTTGCGCCGGAACACATGGAAGTGATCGTTAAAAACGCCGAACGCGTTGCGGCGAAAATTTACCGGGCCGGTGCGATCTTTATCGGGCCGTGGACTCCGGAAGCCGTCGGCGACTTCGCCGCCGGGCCGAGCCACGTTCTGCCGACCGGCGGAACGGCGGCCTTTTTCTCCGGCCTGACGGTCGAAGACTTCCGCCGCCGCGTCAGCCTGATCCACTTTACTAAAGAAGATCTGAAAGAAACCGTTTCGGTGGTCGAAGCGTTCGGCCGCGTCGAAACCCTCGACGCCCACGCCCGCTCCGCCACCATCCGGCTGGGAAAGTAGAGTAGCCAAAATTAGCGCAAAGAAAAGCGAAGTGCACTATGACCGGTCGGATGTTGCGCAAAAGAAGTCAGCTTTTCTTCTTATGGTTTCAGGTGCTATTCCTTGCCTCAGTGATCGGGGGCTATACGAACTGGTTTCGTGAACGCATGGATTTAGTGGCCACTTTGCTTATGATCGGTTTTTGCGTTTTGGCGCTCGTGTTATTGCTTCCAGTTCATGTTTTCTGCGCAATAAGAAGCTCGATGGCTAGAGTCGGTTGGTTGGATATTGTGCTTTTGGTTGTTTCAACGGCGCTCTTTGTGCTGATTGTTTCTCTGACCAATATCAAGTTGTCTGGTCATCTCTATCCTCCGTTAGAGGGTCGGGTGTTTAAGGATGAAAGTCGCGTGTTTGTTGATGATGAAGGACGCAATATAGAGTGGTATGTAGAGTTCGCAAACCCATATCTTGCTAGTCATAAAGAACGACTGGTCTTGATTGATGGGAAGCAAAAAAAGATTATAAAAACAAAGTTACTCTCCGATGAAAAAGTATTTGGTCGTACGGGTTCGGACAGAATATCCCTTCGGCAAATAGGAGGCAATATTTTGTTAACGAGTACAATCGAAATTAGTCCAACGACTCGATTTGTATTGATTGATTATAAATCTAGAACAGTAATTTCTAACTGGCTTGAACAGGCCTTGTGGGCAAAACCTACGCAGGTGGAGCCAGCCCCATAGACAAGCGGTGTGATGATACTATATTGACATGATAGTATCGTTTGATACTATCAGCGACATGAGTTGGAGTCTTACAGAGTTCACGTTGTCTGCAGCGGGCATGCAAAAGCATGCGGTCATCCAACAGCTGATCGGCAAATTGGAAGGCTTACAATTTTCCCGACCGGTTCCGAAACTTCGAGATAAAAACCGTGCGCGATCCGTGCGCGGGTCAACCGGCATTGAAGGCAACCGCTGTTCAGTGGAACAGGTCGAAGCGATTGTCCGCGGCGAAACGGTGGCTCTTTCGCAGAAGGAACAGCTGGAAATCCGGAATGCGTTGGAAGCCTATGCCGCTTTGCCGGAATTTGATCCGTTTTCTGTCGATTCGTTTTTGAATGCTCATAAAAAACTGATGGGGAACGGACTCGAATTGGCACCGGGTATTTTCCGGCGCGGTTCTGTTGAGGTTTATATTACGGAAACCGAAACGCGCGCCATGCCTGCATGGGAAACCGTTGAGCCGTCGATGCGGGCGCTGTTTGACTATCTCAGAACAAGCGAAGAGTTGATGCTGATCAAGTCGATCCGCTTCCATTTTGAGTGCGTGAACATCCATCCGTTTTTTGACGGCAACGGCCGGACCGCCCGTTTGTGGCAGACGCGACTGTTGATGCTGGAGCATACTGTTTTTGAGTTTCTTGATGTGGAATCCATGGTGTTTGAGCAACGGGAAGAGTATTACCGAGAGATCCGGTTGGCTCAGGAAAGCGGCAGGGCGGACGGCTTTGTCGAATTTATGCTGGAGCAGATCCGCCGCTCGCTTTCCAATCTTTGGGAAAGCAGTGCGAAGAGCTCCGGCGGCTATACCGACCGGCTCGCGGCGGCGAAACAGTCGCTGGGCGCTGATTTTTCCCGCAAGGAATATCTGCAACTGTTTAAAACGATTTCGGCTCCGACCGCCAGCCGTGATTTAGCGGCAGGCGTGGCGGATGGTCTGTTGGTTCGCGAAGGGGATAAACGGACGACGGTTTACCGGTTTGTTTGAAAACGCAGCATTCCTGCTCTGGATATTTGCGAACTCTGTGGTAAAAGAAGCGACCTATGAAAAATCTGATTCGAAAATCTGTGGAAGCGATGGACGGTTATGTTCCCGGCGAGCAGCCGAAGGGCGAAGGCATCATCAAGCTGAACACGAACGAAAATCCGTGGCTCTGTACGCCGGAGGTGCGCGATATTCTGAACGAGATCGATATCGCCGACCTGGCGAAATATCCCGATCCGCTCTGCACGGAAGTGCGTAAGGTGATTGCCGAGAAGCACGAAGTCGGCATCGGTAACATCTTTGCGGGCAACGGATCAGATGAAATTCTGGCGCTTTGCGTCCGGGCATTTTCCGAACGCGACGGCTCGGTCGGTTATTTCGATCCGTCCTATTCGCTCTATCCGGTGCTGGCGCAGATCGAAGAAATCGAAACGAAGCCGGTTTCTCTGGATGAAAATTTTGAGTGGCAGATGCCGAAGGGCTACAAAGCTTCGGTTTTCTTCCTGACCAACCCTAACGCGCCGACCGGAATGCTGTTTCCGAAAGCCAAGGTCGAGGCGTTCATCAAAACCTTTCCCGGCGTGGTGGTGATCGACGAAGCCTATGTGGATTTCGCCCGCGAAAGCTGCATGGAGTTCGCGACGAAGTACGACAACGTGCTGGTGGCGCGGACGCTTTCCAAATCCTATGCGCTGGCCGGCATCCGCTTCGGTTATTGCGTGGGAGCCAAGCCGCTGATCGATGCGTTGCACAAAATCAAAGATTCCTACAACATCAGCCGCCTGACGCAGGAACTGGCGCGCGTCGCGCTGCTTGACGACGGCACGATGGAAGCGATCACGGCGGCTGTCAAAGGCACCCGCGAGCTGATTACATCCGAGTTGAAAGACCTTGGCTTCAAAGTTTATCCTTCGCAGACCAATTTCGTATGGGTGAAGCCGCCGAAACCGGGCGCGAAGAAAATTTTCGAAGAACTTCGCAAGCGCAATATATTCGTTCGCTGGTTTGACGGTCCGCGCACCAAAGACTGTCTGCGCATCACGGTTGGCACGAACGAGCAGGTGATGACACTGGTTGAAAATCTCGAAGAAATTCTCGGAAGAGAAGGATGAACTATGAAGTATGAAAGATGAAAACGGCATATTTCATAGAAAAGAAAAGATGAAACCCTGTCCGAACAAAGAAGAGAATCTGGCGGCCTGCAGCTGCACCTACGACTGCGCGAAGAAAGGGCTGTGCTGCGAGTGTGTAACCTATCACCGCGCCAAAGGACAGATTCCCGGCTGCTTTTTCTCGAAAGCAGGCGAAGCGGCCTACGACCGTTCGATGGCGGCACTCTGTCGTGATTGTGCCGGTTAATGGTTATCAACGGGGTTGCATTCGCAACCCTATTTCTGCGCGGCTTTGAAGGCGGCGAACGTCTTGGCTTCCTGCATGAGCTCGCCGAACGCCTTGGTGGTCTGAAGCCGGGCGTAGAGCTCTTTTTCTTTCGAAAGCTGATCTGCGATGATTTTCGGATCGAGTGCCATGACGGCGTAGGCGGTGAAGGTGTCGCCGGTGGTTTCATATTTCAAGGCCTGCGCGACGCTGCCCGCGATCTGCTGTTCCTTGATGATCTTGAAGGCGTTGTTAAACCCGGACAGGAGCAGGGATTCCAGCGGAATGCCGGTTTCTTCGGAGAAGGATTTTTCCAGCAGGTCGAACCGCGCGGACATCATTTGCGCCAGCTCCCGGCGTCCGTTGACTTTGGCTTTGTTAAGCGCCAGTTCGAGGCTTTTGGATTCGCCGGTGCCGACCGCGGCCAGTCCGCCGGCTTCACCCATCGCGGCGGCCGTTTTCTGCATTTCATCGAGCAGCATCGATTGAGTTGCCGGCGCCTGCACCGGCGGCGCGGCCGGCTCCGGCATTATTTCCGGCACGGATGCCGGAGGGGGGGGTGTCGCGGTTACGGGGGCGCTGGTTGAACAGCCGGACAGGAGGGCAGCGGCGGCGGAGAGAACAAAGTAAAGCAGTGATTTTTTCATGAAATAACTCATTTCCGTTTAGCGGTATTTTTACCGGAAAGAAAATAGAGCATTCATAAAGGGGCGGCAACCGATAAATCGGGTGTTTCGGCTTGAGATAGCGGAGCTCTATCCTTATAACCGAGACCTATTTTCCCACGGAAAGGAATGGCTATGCACATAGTGGTCTGTATTAAGCAGGTACCGGATTCCGATAAGGTCACAATCGACCGCGAGACAAACCGTCTCAACCGCACCGGAGTCCCGAGCATCATCAACCCTTTTGACGAAAATGCGCTGGAAATGGCGTTGCAGCTCAAGGATAAGCACGGCGGGAAAATCACCGTTATCTCCATGGGCCCGCCGCAGGCTGAAGAAGCGCTGCGTACAGCGCTTTCGCACGGCGCGGACGACGCGATTCTGGTTTCCGACCGCAAGTTCGGCGGCGCCGATACCTGGGCCACTTCCTACACCATCACACTGGCGCTCAAAAAACTGACTGAGCCGGTCGACCTGATTCTCTTCGGCAAGCAGGCGATCGACGGCGACACTGCGCAGGTCGGTCCGGGCGTGGCTCACTTCTACGGCGTACCGATGATCACCTACGCCAAATCCTGCGAAGTAACGGATAAAGGCTTCCGGGTTCATCAGGTGACAGACCACGGCTACAACGTCTGGGACGTTGAAAAACCGGCCGCGCTGACGGTCGTTAAAGAAGCCAACAGCCTGCGGATGCCTTCGCTCAAGAAAAAGATGGCTGCCAAGAAAGCCGAAATTCCGGTCTGGGGCGTCGAACAGCTTCAGCCTGAAGAAAGCAAAATCGGTCTGGCCGGTTCGCCGACTAAAGTGAACAAGGTTTTTGCTCCGCCGGTGAAGCTCAATAAGGAAATCCTTTCCGGCGATCCGGCGGACATGGTCAAAGAACTCATTTTCAAACTGCGGGAGAAGAAAGTCCTATGAGCACCAAAAAGGAAATCTGGGTTTACGCGGAACAGGAACACGGCAAACTGGCCGGCGTCGTTTTCGAACTTCTCTCCGAAGGGCGCAAACTGGCTGCCAAATCAGGCTTCACCCTTTGCGCGGTGCTGGCCTCC
>Ga0209098_1004836_pt1 | contig 10330 bp, 9 predicted proteins | sample AD_JPNHW1_MetaG_FD_184429 | JGI IMG/M metagenome (GOLD analysis project Ga0209098, IMG submission 184429) | Active sludge microbial communities of municipal wastewater-treating anaerobic digesters from Japan - AD_JPNHW1_MetaG (SPAdes) (version 2) | ecosystem: Engineered > Bioreactor > Anaerobic >... | reverse complement strand
AGAGTCAAAGAACGTAAAAAATATGGTAGAAAGAAAGCACGTAAAAGATTCCAGTTCTCAAAAAGATAAAAATTATCAAAATAACAAAAGGTGCGAAAACAATTCTTGTTTTCGCACCTTTAAGGTAAAAAAATGTTTTTTGTCTCATTTCTTTTCTTTTTTTCTTGCGATTGAAAAAAAGAAAAGAAACCAGACGGAAAGAAAAGAAAAAAACACGCGAACAAAATGTCAAAGCGTCAGGGCTACGCCCCGAACCCCCCTTAAATATTTACCCCGACCGTATCGGAGTGAGTAATTAACACTTAGCGAAACAACGTCAAAGCGAGTGTGTTTGAGCGAAGTGTTAACGTAGCGAGTTCGCGAGCTTGAGTTGAGGTTAGTGTTAATTAACGAACGCAGATCCGTGTCGTGGCTTTGCCTTCTTTTCGAGGCGAGATTAGATCCCGCACCAAGTGCGGGATGACAAATCGAGCCGTAGAAAATGGCGACACGGAACAACAAAAATGTCCCGCATTGAAAATAGATTTTGCAATAGTGGCTAGGCGGCACCTTTTGCCACCAAAAGGTGCCGAAAGATTATTTTATTAATCAAATTTTAAAAGTTTATACGCATCAATATTTAGGGCTTTTGCAATAGAATTAATTTTTGAAAGTGTCATATCATTTTGAGCTGTTTCAATCATTCCGATTGTTGAGGAAGCCATATCAGCGTCAACTGCAAGTTCGATTTGTGTTAAGCCTTTTGCTTCTCTATATTTTTTAATATTTTTTCCTATTTTTTTAATAAAATACTTGTCCATAATAAAATTATCAGTTATACTGATTATATTATCAAACAGTATGGCTGATTAAGAAAGGAGAAAAGCTTTATGGAAAATGAACAAGAAGATTTAAAATCTTTTGAAATTGATTATTTAGGTTCCGCAGAATTTGATATTACAGAAGGTATAAAAGATTTGGTTTCAAATATTAAATTAATTAAAAATGATGTCGATTTAATCAAAGAACATTTGAATTTGTAATAATAGTTTTACAACAAGGGCGGGTTTGAAAAACCCGCCCTTGTTGTATTTTTAAATAAATTATTTAGGTTCTAAGACCTTTTTAACTTCTTTTTTGTAGATTTCTACGTTAGGCTGAAGAACTTCTGCCATTGCAGAACCTTCAGGTGTTTTTTCGCCTGCTTTTTGTCTTAGCATATTGCCTGTGTAAAGAGTTTCAAAATGTTTAAGTTCAATAAATCTTGCGATTGTCTCAGGCGACAGGTCTTTAAACTCAATTTTTGAAACAGGATGCTGTGCCGAATAAGCTGTCATCGCACCGTTTAGAAGTGCTTCTGTTTTTTTGTCTTGAGGTTTAACGTAGATGAAAGTATAGAAAGAATCTTTGTTATTAGGGTCCAGGTCAGATTCTGCGTTATAGTGCAGGTACCCTGGTCCTATGTTTGTGTCGGTTGAAATTTTTGATTTCAAAGATTCGTTTTTCATCTGTTTTTCCCATAAAGTGGCTCCTGCAAATGCATCGCCGAAGTATTCGACAAAGTGTTTATTTCTTCCGTTTGATTTTGCATCAGCGTTGAATGCCGCAAGTTTTAGTGCTTCGTTTTTGTTTATGTCGGGGTTTAAAAATTCTTTTTGAGCGGTAAGTGAGGCTTCAAGCATTTTTTTGGAATCTTCTTTGCTCACGCCTGCATAAGCCATAGTGAAAATTGTGGCATCATCAAATATTGAAAATCTTCCGCCCACATCATCGTGAACAAGTCCTGATGCTGAAAATTCTCCCCTGTCAACTGCTTGTCTAAGTTTGCTTTTTTCAGCTGAGGCGTCTGTCATTGCGATAAATCTATCGGAAACATCTTCTTTTTTAAGATGTTCTTGCATTAATTTTCTTGCACTTTCGTATCCGACAGTTGTCTCAAGAGTTCCGCCGGATTTTGAAACTATAAGAAATTTTGTTTTATCTAAATCCAAAGAATCGGCAAATCTTTTGAAACTGTCAGGGTCAATGCCTGAGTAAAAATGAACGTGAGGGTCTTTTCCAAGCATTTTCATCATGGCTTCGTTGGTGTGGCGAGAGCCGCCGATGCCGATAACGGCTAAATCTGTAAAGCCGCCTTGTTTAGCTTTGTTTGCGGTGTCATATATAGAATCAAGGCTTTGTAATTCTGTTTTAGGCAAAACATCAATCCAGTTTAAGAATTGCCCTGGTTTTCCCGCTCTTGAAGAAATATCTTCAACTGCAATTTTTGCGGGTTCTTTGTATTGTTCTAAATTCAGGTTTGCAACCTGAACGTTTAAATTTTTGTTTTCCATAAAAGCTGCTCCTCTGTATGCCCATGCAGGCACATCGTTTTTGTATTGCGTTAAAAGATTTGTCGTATCAGGTGTTTTAACTTCTACTTGCTGCTGTATTGCAGGTGGAGTTTGAATGTTTTGAACCTGTGTGGCATTTTGAAAATCAATCATTTATTACTCTCCTTTAAAATGTATTGGCAGAAACTTTTAGTAATCACACCTGAGGATGCGGAAAAATTAAAAATTTTTCTCGCACCTCCCTAGTCCAGCAACCGCCAAGCTACCCTTCTACCAAGGCTATGCTTGGCGGTTGCCTTCTTCAGGTCGGATACAAGAAATTCTCAAAATTGTATATTTTGGAATTTCTTGTATCCTCTGTATTAACATTTAAACAAAAAAAAAGTTGCTAGTAAAGGCTGTTTTGGACACAAAAATTTTACAAAACAAAATATTTGGGGGTAAACGAGTTGAAAAGTCGAACAGTCGATAAGTTGAATAGTTTTATTTTATTTAAATGCCGAAGGCCACTCTGCCGAAACTAAACTGACTAAATGTCAGTTTAGTTGAGAGGGGAGAACCGAGCATTTGTTATGTCAAATGCTTCGGCGAGCGGACGTGCCTTTGCAGAACACAAACAGACCTCCCAACCGGGAGGTCTGTTTGTGTATTTGCCGAAGGCCGGACTCGAACCGGCACGAGGGTTGAGCTCGGTGGATTTTGAGTCCACTGCGTCTACCATTTCGCCACTTCGGCGTACGTTTAGTAAGTTTATCATATCAAAAACACTTCAAATTTCAAATATTATTTTTACTTTTTTTAAAATATCCTTAAATATATTTTCAAAGCGGTTTAATTATTCTTTCAAATCGCTTAATTATGTAAAAAAACAAGATGAGGATTTATTATGTTTGAGAATTTAATTTTGTTGACGGTGTTTTTTATGTTATTCGCATCACTTCCTGCTTTTTCAGAAAGTATGCAGAATAAAGTTGTTGTCAAAGGTGCAGACGGTATAAACAGGATTATTGATTCAAAAACCAATAAACCCATAGGTAAAGCAAAAATTGTTGTGCCGCAAAGCAATTATCAGACCTACACGGATGAGCAGGGGCGGTTTCAGCTGGGGGCAAAAGTTGATGGACAAACTGTTATGTCGGTTGAAAAAGAGGGCTACAAGCCATTTTCTGTTACACTTGATAAAAATAACAATGCTCAAGCCATTGTTTTGGGGATAGAAAAATCTACTCCGCGGGATATTGTAATTGATACGGAAATGTTTCACCTGGGGGACAATAATTTTTCCGATGCGTCTGCAAATGCAAGAGAATTTAGGGTAAACTCTGTTGGACCTTTTTATTCTAAAAAATTTAAGTTGTCATCTGTTCCTCAGGGGTCTTCCACTTTTCTTGTAATTGGCTCTATTATAGGCATTGACACTAAACTTGCAAAATCTATGGGGCAGAATAAAATTACCAACTCTTATGCAAGTCCGCCTGAAATTTATTTCAACGGGAATAAAATTGCAGAAATTCAGCTTAACGGCGACGGACAAAAAATTAAACTTCCAAGCAGTTTAATAAGACAAAATATGATGAACGAAGTTACCATAAAAACAGGCAGAAATTTGATGCAGACTGCTTATGTGGATTACGACGACATTGAATTTATGAATTTAATAATTGAAAACAAGTAAAATTAATCTTCATCAAGTGATTTTACATAAACGGCAACTTTTTTAGGAAATTGTTTTTTAATCGCGCTTGTCAAATCGTTTGAAGAATTAACCCAAAAAAGTGATGAAGCAAGAATTCTTGAATTATCGCCTTCGTTTGGAATTTTTATTACAACGGGGTCTGAGCCATTATTTGCAACAAGAATATCTTTGAGCGCAACAAGTTCTTCATAAGAAATTTCTTCCAAAAGTTCAAGTGTGAAAATATTTGAATTTTCAACAGGTTTAACCGTTTCTACAATTATGTTTGGGGTGTCTTCTTCTCTTCTTTGAACTTTGCCTGAGATTATAACTTTTTGTTCCGCCTGTAAAAATTCATCGTATTCCTGCAAAATTTTATTAAAACAAACAATTTCAATTTTTCCGGTCAAATCCTCTATTGTTGCAAATTTGATAAATTTTGTCGGGTCTTTTTTTGTAGGAATTTGTTTAACAGAAGTTATAAGCCCGCAAATTGTTATCATTTTGTTGTTGGGAACTTCTGTGATTTCTGAAATTTTGTGAGTCATCAAAAAAGGAAGCCTGTCTCTGATGCTTGAAAGCGGGTGGCTGGTTACATAAAATCCTAAAAATTCTTTCTCGAAAATTTGAATTTGTTTGTCGTCAAATTCTTCGTCGCTTCCTGTAAGCTGAAATTGAGGAGCAGCAAAGCTTTCATCGTTTTGCAAGCCGTCAAATAAACTTCCCTGCCCGAGCTGTCTTGCCTGCGTTTCTTTGTTTGCTGTTGCAACAATGTATTCCAAATTCTCAAGAAGCTGTTTTCTGCTTTTTTCAATGTTTGAAAAAGCTCCTGCTTTGATTAAACCTTCCATAACCCTTTTGTTGGAACATTTTGAATCAACCCTTTTGCAAAAATCGTAAACCGATTTAAATTCTCCGTTTTCTTCTCTTTCGTTTAAAATCGCTTCAACGACGATTTCACCGACTTGTTTTATTGATGCAAGTCCGAATCTGATATTTTTTTCATCGGGCGTAAATTCGGCGAATGACTTATTTATGTCAGGCGGTAAAACTTTTATTCCGTATTTTAGAGCTTCTTCAATATAGGCTTGGGTTTTATCTTGGTCATTGGCTACACTTGAAAGCAATGCCGATAAGTATTCTACTGTGTAGTGTGTTTTTAAATAAGCCGTCTGATATGCAACAAAAGCGTAAGCCGCAGAGTGCGACCTGTTAAAACAGTATTCGGCAAATTTTTCTATCTGTTCGAAAAGTTCGGTCGCTTCTTTTGGCATCATGCCGTTTTTGCCTGCGCCTTCAATGAACTTTTCTTTTTGTTTTGCCATTTCTTCGACTTTTTTCTTACCCATCATGCGGCGAACCATGTCCGCTTGTCCGAGCGAATACCCCGCAAGCGTTTGGAAAATCTGCATAATTTGTTCCTGATAAACAATCGTTCCGTAAGTGTCTTTCAAAATCGGCTCAAGCAAAGGGTGGTCGTATGTGATTGCCTGTCTGCCGTGTTTTCTTTGAACAAAGTCTTCTACCATGCCAGATTCCAAAGGGCCGGGCCTGAAAAGTGCAACGAGTGCGCCTAAATCTTCAAAAACGCTTGGTTTTAAATCTCTTACAAGACGCTTCATCCCTGTGGATTCAAGCTGAAAAACGCCGTCTGTTTCGCCTCGGGTGAGCATTTCGTAAGTTTTTTTATCATCAAGTGGAATGTTATTTATATCGATATCAAGGCCGTGTCTTGTTTTAATCATTTTGATGGTTTTGCTTATGATTGTAAGGTTGCGCAGCCCCAGAAAATCCATTTTTAAAAGCCCGAGTTTTTCAAGATCGGTCATAGGATATTGTGTTATTATACTGCCGTCTTTTGAGGGTTGAACAGGTACAATTTCGTTAAGCGGTTTGTGAGAAATTATCACACCTGCAGCGTGCATGCCGATATTGTTTTTGACCCCTTCCAATCCTTTTGCCATGTCAACAAGTTTTTTGATTTCAGGGTCGTTATCGTATAAAATTTTTAATTCCATGCCCTCTTTTAGTGCATCATCTATTTTTGCACCCGGAGTTGAGGGAATTAGTGCAGAAAGTTTGTTGCTCTCTGCAAAAGGAATATTAAAAACTCTTGCAACACCTTTAAGCGCGGCTTTTGCGGCAAGCGTTCCGAAGGTTACGATTTGGCATACATGGTCTTCGCCGTATTTTTTTGAAACGTAATCGATTACTTCAGAGCGTCTTTCGATACAAAAATCAATATCCACATCGGGCATGCTTATTCTTTCGGGGTTCAAAAATCTTTCAAACAAAAGATTGTGCCGGATAGGGTCTAAATCTGTTATTTCAAGGGCGTAAGCAACAATACTCCCTGCGGCAGAGCCTCTGCCGGGACCGACGGGGATCCCGTTTTGTTTGGCGAAATTTATAAAATCCCACGTGATTAAAAAGTAAGCCGAAAACCCCATTTGTTCAATGATTTCAAGTTCATACTTAACCCTTTTTTCAATTTCGGGGGTTATTTCTTTGTAGCGTTTTTCAAGACCTTCTCTGACTTTAAAGTCAAGATAACTTTCTGTCGTGTGGTTTTTTGGCACTTCATATTTTGGAAGCAAACTGCCTCCCATTTCGATTATCAAATGGCATTTTTCGGCAATTTCAACCGTATTTTTAATTGCTTTTTCAAAGGTTTCACTGTCAAGCCACTTAAAAGAATCCCGAAGTTCTGAAACGGTTTTTACGTAAAATTCGTTGTTTGGGAAATGAAAACGGTTTTCATCGGTTTTGAGGGCGTTTGTCTGCAGACACAAAAGAGTGTCATGCCAGTCGGCGTCTTCTTTTTTTAAATAATGTGAGTCGTTTGTAATTACAATTTTAATTCCCAGTTCTTTTGCAAGGTTTATCAAATCAGGGTTTGAGCGTTTTTGTTTGTCAAGCCCGTGGTCTTGAAGTTCAATGTAGTAATCTTCGCCGAAAAGTTCTTTATATTTTAAAGCCCTTTCTTTTGCGGCTTTTATATCTTTTTGCAGGATTAAATCCGCAAGCTCGCCCTGAACGCATGATGACAGACAAATTAAGCCTTGATGATACTGCTTTATAAGTTCAAAATTTACTCTGGGTTTGTAATAAAATCCTTCACAGTGTGCTATCGAGACCAATTTTACAAGATTCGCATATCCCTGTTTGTCTTTTGCTATTAAAACAAGGTGATTCAGGTGGGTTTTAGATTGGTTTTTTTCTGAAATGTCGCCTTGGTAAACATAAAATTCGCAGCCGATTAAAGGCTTAACCCCACAGTCTTTTGCGGTTTTGTATAAGTCAATCGCACCGTACATTGCTCCGTGGTCTGTTACGGCAACGGCGGGCATGTCATTTTGCTTTGCAAATTCGCAAAGTTCTTTTATTTTTATCGCCCCGTCAAGAAGCGAATATTCACTGTGTAAGTGTAATGGTACGTATTGCATTATTTCAGGTGAATAGGTGAATAGGTGAATAGGTGAATAAGAAAAAATCATATAAAATGCACTTATTCACTTATTTACTTATTTACTTATTCACTTTCCCACCCTTTCAACTATTCTATTCTTATCATCAACCAGAACTATTGTAGGTGTGAATTCTTCTACTTCATTCGAATGAAAATATCCGTAAGCAACAATTATGACTTTATCGCCTTTGCATGCTTTTCTTGCCGCTGCACCGTTTATGCAGATTTCGCCAGAATCAGCTTTACCTTTTATAACGTAAGTTTGAAATCTTTCACCGTTGTTTATGTTTAAAATTTCAACCTTTTGCCATTCTTTAAGTTTAGAAGCTTTAATCAGTGTTTCGTCAATAGTGATTGAGCCGACGTAATCAAGATTAGCGTCAGTTACGGTTGCCCTGTGTATTTTTGAAAATAAAATTTCTGTAAACATTTTTTGTCCTCTTTTGAGCGTGCGAAAATTGTCATTTTTTGAATTTTTTCACATCCTCTTTCTTATATTTTATCAAAAAAATGATTTAAAAAATATTACAAATTTGTAACAAAAAAGTGGATAAATTAAAGTTTTTAATTAAAAAGTACGATAAATACATAGTTAGAGATAAATATTGAAAAATATTTAAAAAATGGAGGCACGAAAACTATGGGTATGGCAGCATCACAAGCAAGGTATTTAAGCTTAACAGCTAGAAAAAGCAACGTAGAATACGAAGGGCAACAAATTAACCAACAAAGAACTAATTTGGCAAACCAGTCAGCAACTTTGAATAGGCAACTTTTGGACTTGTCAGTGCCTACTCCGCCAAGTGTTTCAGCGTATGCCCAAACACAATACAGTATTACAATGAATGGTGAAAATTGTAATATAACTAACTTATTTAAAAAACCGGGAGGATTATATAACGTATCTTATACTTATCAAGATACTAATACTATGATAGTTCCTTCATCACAATATTCAGTTACCGGAAGCAGTGGTTCATACAGTATAGGCGGCGTTGCTTTAGTTCTTGTACCTTCGGGTAGCGAAGCAGAAACTCAATTAAATGATGCTGCTCAGATTGGTAATGGTCCTTATTATTCTTATACGGCAACAAACGGAGCTATAACATATTTTTCACAAGCCGATATTGATGCCGCAATTGCTGCAAATGATCAAACTCAAGGTTACATACCGCAAGAATTTGAATATGAACATGAAGCTTATCTTGAAGATGTTACAGTTACTTTTAGCGGCGATCAACCTGTTTCAATTACATTAAGTAATGGTACCCAGATTAGTATGAATGCAACATCGAATGTTAATGAGCAAGAATATGATACAGCAATGACTCAATATGAATATAACAAAGCTCAATATGAAAAACAAATGGAAGATATTAATTCAAAATTATCTATAATCCAACAACAAGATAAAACTCTTGAGCTTAAACTCAAACAGGCAGATACCGAACATAACGCTATACAAACAGAAATTGAAGCGGTACAAAAAGTTATCGGTAAAAACATTGAAAGTTCTTTCAAAACATTCGGTAACGGATAGAAATATTCTCCAAGAACAAAAAGAGGCGCGAGCGGAACGCTCGCGCCTCTTTTTTATGTCTTTACTACGGGCAAAGACTTTCCCAATCGATTTGGTCGTCCGATTCTTCGCCAGGTTCGATTATTTTTTCCCCTGATTCAAGCATGACCTGAAGAGTCCATTTTAATTGTGTTTTATAATTTTCTCTTGCTTTTTGGATTGTTTTGGCGCAAAAGGCAAAGCTTGGGATTTCTTTTATTTCAATAAAATGATAAGGCTGTCCGTTGAAGTCCAAATCTTGACCTTCAATCAATGTCCAATTTAAGTTCAGATAATAATCAAGGTCTTTTGTCATGGTGATTAATCCAGTGAACGTTCATTCAAAGGCTGGTTAAGCATAAGACCTTCGCCGCCTATTACGTCAATTTGTTTTCCGTTAAGCTGCAAGTAAACAGGAGTGTCGGAGTTTTTGTTGACTGTTTTTATAAGCTGATAAAGCCTTTTATAAAGACTGTCCGTGCCTCCGCCCGTTTCAAAATCGGAGCTTAAATTTATAATAATTTTATTTGGAAGCTCTTCTATGGACAAAAGCCTTGTTCCTGAAGGAATTTCCGTATAAACGCCTTTTGTTCTTTCTTTAGCCGAAGGTCCTTTAAGCAAATTAGTCAGCGCAAATTTAAGTTTTGAATCATCGGTGTCTTCCGGATACTCGCGTTTTACGGCTTTATAGACTTCTTCTTTGTCGGCATTTTGTCCTACAAAGAAAATATATGTATAAATTTTGGGCATTTTTTGAGCTTCTTCCTGTTCTTGTGCCGTTTCATCAGTCGGAGGCGCAACTTCTGAGCCGGTAAAGAAAGCCAGTTTTATGTAAACTATGGTCGCAAATACAAGAAGTATTAAGCTTATTTTTTGCCAGGTTTTCATATTTTCTCCTTACTTTGTATTTTTTGGAATAAAAACAAGTCCGTTAATTATTATTTTGTCACCGATAATGTTGACATTTTGAACAGAAAGTTTTGATTTTTTGTTTTCAAGAATATCAGTAGAGAATGTAAGCGGGTTTAAAATATTCAAAAGATAAGCAGCTTTGCTCAAATCCATTCTTGTATATGTGTTTACAAAATCGACTTTTGTAAGAACAATTTGTCCGTCTTCGACTTTTAAATCCGCTTTCAAAATCATGTCAACCGGCATTGGAAGCAGTTTTGAAGAAACCTTTAGCGTAAAGAAAAGTTTGTTGTTTTTGATTTTAACATCGGCATTTTCAAGCTTTAAAAGAGTAAGCCCGAGTGCTGAAATATTTGTATTATTGAGCATATCAAGATATCCGCTTGATTTCATTGTTCTTCTGA
>Ga0209098_1004835_pt1 | contig 10331 bp, 6 predicted proteins | sample AD_JPNHW1_MetaG_FD_184429 | JGI IMG/M metagenome (GOLD analysis project Ga0209098, IMG submission 184429) | Active sludge microbial communities of municipal wastewater-treating anaerobic digesters from Japan - AD_JPNHW1_MetaG (SPAdes) (version 2) | ecosystem: Engineered > Bioreactor > Anaerobic >... | reverse complement strand
TTCATCTGAGAGCTCTTTGAAAGATTTTCCATGAAGGTCCATGGATAATAACCACTCACGCAAATTCTTCCACCTGACTTGTTCTCAAAAACGCCCATGGTGCACAAAGAAACCTCTTTTCCCGAATAATCAATCAGGCTGGTAAGTACCTGAGCTTTGCTATTTGTCTTACAAAGCTCGTAAGCCGGCGATTTCCAAAACGATTGTCGGTTATCACGCTCACGGCCGGCAAATTTCCCGTTCAAAGGATTGTCTGTAAATTTCTCTATTCTGTCAATCAGCACAGAGTTCTTTACTTCAAATCCTGTCAGGTCGCCAAATCCCATATCATTCAACTGTTGTAGTGTCTCTGCATCCATATAAACACCGCCTGACAAAAGTTTAGCAATTTCTTCTTTCGGAACAGAGAAGACATTGTCTTTGCCAAGTATGGTAACTTTACCATTTTTAGCTGAATAGCATGCAGGCAGGCCGATGTTATATATCTCATGGCTTGCTACAGGATTCCCTGCTTTTATCCAGCTACCATCGCTAATATTTCCAGAAGCATAACTGTTTTTATTCCAGTAAGTGTTTATACCGGAAATATCAGAGCGTCCCAGTGAAAGAGCAAGAAGGTCAAAGAAAGGTCTCCGTTTCTGCAGCAATTCCAAGAGAGGTTCGTATTCGTCGAGTGGTTCATCATACATTGTAAGTACATTAAAGGCAGCCCCGGTGCAACCAGCAGCAATATGGGAACATGCTTCGAGAGATACAATGTTTGCTGCTTTTTTTAACCGCTGATACGGAAAACATTCAATCTCAGACTGAATATCAACCACATCATCGGGGAGTACCGAGACCTGTCTTCCGATATCATGCGATTTACCCGCCAGTTCATTTGTATTGATATCGTTATAATAGCCACCACCCGGACGCCACATCACCTTAACATTATTGGGACCTGCAAGAATTTTTGCCCAGTTGCCAAAGTCATAGCCTTCAAAAAAGCGATCACCGGTCATAAAACCAATTGGCAGAACAGGATTAATATCATGTACAGTTTTCTCGATCAGTCTGAACAGCCGCGAGATGGTATTCCTGTTATGCTGAAGCCATGCTTCACGAACCTTCAGTTTCTCCTCTGTAGTTCCTTCATTCATTGCCTTTTTTAAACTCTCCCTTGTGTATGCCACCCCTGTTTCATCTTTAAATATCTTCAGGCAATTATCACAAAAACAACCTTGTCCGATAGGCATATGGCCAAAACGAACATCATCATCAATCCAAATATAATCAGGCTCTGCCCGGGTGGTCACCTGATAAAGAGTCCTGATATACTCTCTCATATTTTCATCATTTGGACAAAAGGAACCGTTGCATACTTCTCCATCAATATTGGTCATGAAAGTATAGTTTCCTTTAAGAGAATTGTCGAGATTTTCATTATGATGACCTATTGTGGTCAGTATGTTAATTCCTGTTTTGTATCCATGTTTACGTGCCTGACTCATCCTTTCCTTAAGTATTCCTGCCCTTTGACTGATAACATCGATTGGCAATGGAGCATGAGTCCCTGAGGTAAAAAAGGTTACTTCATCAGTAACACCTTTATATTTTTCAAATAGATCAAAAAGCTCATCGCATCTTTTTTCAGAAGCCCAGATAGGAACTCCTACGCGAAATGAGATGAAAGCTTTTTCAATCTTTGAATCAGATAATGCTGCAGGTTTTATTGAATCATTCCGATTATCTATTACATTACTACAACTAACCAGCATGTAAACCAAAGCAATAATTAGTAATCGATACATTGGCATTCAAATTAAAGAATTAAAAAATTAAAAAATTGAAGAATGAAAGAATTAAAACATGCGAGGTATTCCAAGTCGTGTCTTTCCTGAAGAATGATACTTAACCTTCTCATTTGCTGACGGAGTCTGACTTAGGACAGACCATGTATCAGCATTTGTACAATCCCGTGTAATCATTAATACTTCATCCGGTTCTGTTTTTATCTCAGCAATTTTTTTGTCAATAATCCGGTTTTTCTTATTCATGTTTGATTTCATGAAAGCCTTATTCCATGGCAGTTCCAGTTTGCACACTTTACCAAACAGGCTTTTAATGCAAATCCACTCTATCTCTCCGGATTTGATTTCCGAAGATACAATAAAGCCTCCTTCAGCGTGAAGTGTGAATCTTCCTGATTTCCCGGACGGAAATGCAGGTACAACTCTCAAAATACCATCGTAACTCTGAAGCATCGACTCGTTGATGGCAGTTGCAAGTACCGACATTGATTCCATCGACATATGTCTGAATGGCCACATTGGAAGAGGGATTTTCTCTCCGTCAGGAGACTCCACATCCCTTACCATGTTTGTCCGGAAATACCATTCTGCGTCTTTATTTACTTCACCTTCCAAACCCCAATGGCCCCAGCCATTACAGTATATCTGCCACCTTCCGGGGAAGTTCTGCAGATCAGTTTCAAGCTCTTTTTTCATGCCAAGTCTTGCCAAAACTATAGGTGCCGGGTTCCACCCTGTTGATTCCGGACCATATAAAAGTGTAGTTGCAGTAATCTGATCAAAAGAGATGGTTCCTTTTTGTGATAATCCAATCATTCCTGACGGGAAAACCGGCGATGATGGAACTGCCGGGAATATGCCATCAAGCAGTTTAAGTTCACTATCAGGTTTATCACTAACAGGAAAATAAACAGTAAGCCACTTGTTCTCTTTGATTCCCCAACCGGCTGCCATGATTTCATTTGCAGGAGATAATGTCCCTTTAAAAAGTCCTTTTAGTATTTTATACCTGCTGCCTTCTGTTGCTATCTCAGTACTGTTTGCTTTCACAACCGGAAGAGGTGCCAGATGGTCAAGAATATCTCTCCATTTTTCAGCTTCAGGAAGATTAGCCCCCACCTCTTCCATAGCTTCCAATGCAGTTGAGAATAAAACATGAGCATAGACAAGTTCTGTAAGACCGTCTCTGAGTTTTATCCATCCTTCATAACCAGTTCCTTCTTTGGCATGGTATAAACCATCAGATTCTTTTACAAAAAGAGACTGGTAGAATCTGGCAGATTCAATAATGAACGGAAAAGCTTTTTCTTTAAGGAACTTCTTATCACAAGTGAATTTATATTGTCTCCAGAAATCGAGAGCAATTTCTGCTACAGGAGTATGATTATCTATTTCACCCGAAGAGTTATATCCCCTGCGGTCTGTCACATCTGATATATATGCACCTTCAGAGTTAAAATTATCGTGTGCATCCTTTTTTGCCAGTGGCAGTGAGTTGAATCTGAAATCAAGATAAGGGCAGGCCAGATCATGGAATCCTGCTGCATTCAATGGCCAGTAAATCTCCTGCTGATTCCAATGGAAATAGAAGTTCCAGTTCTGTACATCCCTGTCCCAGCCCCATAAACCGTTATTAAATCTTCCGGGGTATTTGCCACCCTGTGAAGCGTTAGCATAAAACATTGTCAGATGCCAGAGGTTGTTAAGATAATCATCGCCATAATCCATAAACGACCGACACCATAATGATCTCCATGCTTCTTCATTGTCGTTTCTGTAAGTATCAATCCCCTTTAAAAAAACAGAACTAAGCGTCTCTTTTGCCTCAGCAACCATGTTTTCATTACCGGGATAAGAAACAACAAAAGCAAGTTGAGCAGTTTTCTGCCGATTGCCAGAGAGTCTGATTGAAGCACTGTGTGAATGTTTACGCAAATTTTCCACAGCAAGACCATTACTTTGAACTACACAACCACCTGAAACAAATGTGCCTGACGAGAGTTTTTGAGTAATAAAAACACCATCTTTGTCTGCTATTGCTTCTGTTCCTGACAATCCTATCGATGCATCTTTGTTTATCTGGCTGTACCAATGCGAATAAGTACGTGAACCATATCTTTCAACAATAATATCAACCGGAACATCTTCGGCAAGATCACTGTTCATATTATAAAAAATGATACCTGTCTTATGATCGACAAACGCTTTCATGCTCACTTTTCCGAAAGCGCTGTTAGCTTCAATATCCAGTGAAGCATCAGCAAGGCTCAGACGCGCCTTGAAGTCAGAAAGATAAAGTATGCTGAAAACAGGAAATTTAAAATCGATAATGATCCGGCAGGCATGGCGTTGAGTCGTGCTGTAATCTTCTTCCCCACGGCTCCAGTTCTTAAAAGGACCAAACGAAGCATCATCCCACAGATCACTTTTATTAATTACAGCTACAATCTTTGACTCGTCGCACCAGAATAAGGCACCGACATCACCATTCCCAAGTGGAATGCCCTGCATAGGGTCGACAGGCGGACTAAGATATACAAGATCGTATTGAGAGATCCGGCTGGGCCAGGCTATGTTCCATTCAGCTTTAACAGGATCAAACGCCGATTTTATTTTCGTTTCACTGCCTGTTTTTCTGGCAGAACAGGTAAAAGTGCAAAATAAAAAGATTACATAGAATAAAGAGAACCTCTTGAGCATGATTGTATAATCTTTATGAATCAGACTTATTGTTTAGCTGATGCTTTAATAGTCACTACACCTTCCGGAAAATAGCTTTCAAAGAATTCTTTCTCCTTTCCGTCAAACATTGCGGTACGCACCGTCCCCCATGTTTCCTGATCGCCGGTGGCATAATAGAGATATGTTTTACCATGATATTCCAGAATATCAACATCCGAATTATTCTTTCCTTCACCTGTTTCTGCCTCAAGGATGGGATTGAAAGGACTTAATTCCCAGTTTTCCAAATCCCTTGAACGTGTCAGAAATGAAACCCATCCATTATGTCCTTCAATTGAAGCATGCAGATGGATCACATAATAGAACGGTTTATGGTAGCGTATCACAGGGCAGGCTGAGTATTCATGATTCACCCCAGTATATGTCAATCCTTCTACTTTCTTCCATTCCGACAGGTTCTTTGAACGGGCAAATTTGAAGCAAAACTGAACAGGCTTGTCCGATTCGTATGCCATGATATAACCTTCATCATCTTGACAAACAGAAGAATTGAAAAGGTGTTCCTCACCTTCGGGCAGGATTACCTTTTCCTTTTTCCACTCCTTTAAATCGGTGGAAACGAATCTGTCAATCCCGGTTGAGTTCATGACCCGCCCGAAATCAGAAAACTCCAGAGCAAAAACATTCATTGTGTCACTTTCAACGAAGGCCGAGACAAAAGAATGTCCCTGCCCAAACCGGGCTGCTTCCATTCCTGTCTGCAGATCATCAATATACAGATAAGCATTCTCCCCTTTAGCCTCAGCTCCTCCCGGTCTGTAATTAGAAACAAGCAATAATCGTGAACTAAACAACACAGGAGTGTTTTCCATTGGAGTTCGCCCCTCACCGGAAAAAGCAAATGGTAGTTTTGTAAGAACAGGTCTCTCCGGTTCATTTTGCTTACAGGCTGGTGTATAAATCATAAGAAACAGGAAGGCACAAAACAACGTGAGATAGATTTTCATATAAAGATAGATTGTCGTCAGGGAACTACTTTGCTGTTACTAAATCATATTCTGTTATCGTAAATATAATTATTTATAATGACTATCAGCAATCATGAATATAATTTAATAAATCGCCTGAAAATCAATTTATTTACCCTATTCCACTTTGCGGAAGTAAATTGGTTTTGGCTGTACCGAGCTCACACGCAAGCGGGCTTCGGTTCTTCGCTCCCCTTGGGGCCGGGGTAAACGAAGAACCGAAGCCCCGCTAAGCGGGATAGACTCCGCGGATCTCGACGAAGTCAGAATCAAATTGCAGTTAGTCAAAATTTGCTATTTGAGGTACCCAGAGAATACCTCAATTTCATTCAAAAGAATATATCCTTTTATGAAACAATCTGGTTTCTTCAGGCCCAAACAATTATTATATCCTTCTGTTTAGTGTACAGCAATCAGAGTGCCTTCTCGTTTCAGTTATTCTTCCTGCTGTGTTTTCTCCAGATACAGAATACCGGTATTCCCATAATAACGATACCCAAACCGGGGAAAGTATAGAGAGGTTTGTAGATGAGAAGGATTACCATTATGAAAACTGTTGTCAGAATATAAATTGCAGGAACAACAGGATAACCAAGTGCTTTATAAGGACGGGGAATGTCAGGTTTTTTGACCCTTAGAATAAAAATTGCCAGAATTGTAAGTGCAAAGAACAGCAATACCGCAAAGATCACATAATCGAGAAGATCGCTGTATGTTCCTGACATACAAAGCAATATTGACCATATACCCTGAATAATAATTGCAAATCCAGGAACCCCGTTTTTGTTTAATTCACCTACCTTCTTAAAAAACAGCCCATCCTTAGCCATGGCATAATAGACCCTTGGCCCGGCCATAATGAGGCCATGATTGCAGCCAAAAGTACTTATCATGATCAGAACAGCCATGATAATTGCTGCATAATCACCAAACACAACGCTCATAGCCGATGTTGCCACCCTGTCGTTGTCAGCATACTGAATACCCCTGCTTAAAACATCGGCACCATCGGGAGAACCTGACAGAGGAAGAATCTTTATATAGACATAATTTGTAAGGACATACAAAACGCTCACTATCAATGTCCCTAGCAACAAACTTAACGGAACATTACGCTTTGGATTAATAACCTCACCTGAAATAAAGGTAACATCATACCATGCATCAGCTGAAAACAGTGAACCGACAAGGGCCGTTCCGATTGCTGCGATCAGAGAAAATCCTGCCAATGGCAACATATGGCCATCTGGTCCGGCCTTACCTGCCTGCCAGAAAACCTCTTTATTAATCTCCCACGAGCCAATATTTCTTGTGGCAAAAAATCCTATTATTATGAACCCTACAAGAGCTAGTACCTTGGTCGATGAAAAGATGTTCTGCACTGTTTTACCTGTTACTATCCCTACCGTATTAAGCCATGTCAGGAATGCGATCATTATTATAGCAACAACCATAGTGCTGTTGATCTTCATAAAACCAATCTTAAACAATACATTGTCATCAGATATCCATGGAAACAACACACCGGAAAATTTTGCAAAGGCGACTGCTACTGCAGCAATCGATCCGCATTGTATGACAAGAAAAGTGGTCCAGCCAAAAAGAAATCCCAGCAACGGATGATAGGCTTCCCTGAGATAAACATACTGTCCTCCTACACTCGGCATCATTGAAGCCAGTTCTCCATAGCACAATGCTCCAATAATCGTAATGATTCCGGTAATGATCCAAACCATCATAAGCCATCCGGGAGAACCAACAGATCTGGCAATATCAGCACTGACAATGAAGATTCCGGACCCGATCATTGCACCAGCCACTATTGAAATTCCATCAAAAAGATTTACCCGTTTTTTAAGAAGATTATTTTCTGGTTGCATCATATAAATTTAAGCCAACAAAAATAAATAATCAAATGAGACTATTGAGTCTGTATTTCTTTTTGGGCAAAAAAAACGATAAATTTGTTTCGGAACTTATTAAACAATTATATTTATTAATCAATTTTGAGTTTATAAAACATATTATAAATAAAGATTATTTCACTCATTAAGACGTAAAACCATGAAAAAAACATTGTCAGGACTATTATTACAGTCAGCATTATTATTTGTTTTATCTCTGGCCGCCGTTTCTCAGCCAGCCACGACCCTTGTAAAGGTAATTGTAGCTCCGGATCATAAAGACTGGACATACAAGTTAAATGAGGAGGCAAAATTCTCTGTACAGATACTCAGGTATGGGAACCTTATTGAAAATGTTACTGTGAACTATGAGACAGGACCTGAGATGTTTCCCGATGTGATAAAAGAAGGCATAGTCCTTAAAACAGGAAAGATGGAACTTTCAGGAAAGATGAAGACACCCGGTTTCTTTCGTGTAAAAGTGACTGCAGTAGTTGACGGTAAAAAATATGAAGGACTTGCAACTGCAGGATTTGAGCCGGAGAAGATCCAGCCGACTGTTAAAGACCCTGATGACTTTAATACTTTCTGGAGCAAGGCCATTGATGAAGCACGTAAAACAGACCTTGATCCGCAACTGACCCTTATGCCGGAGCGCTGTACGAGCGATGCTAATGTTTATCATATCAGTTTTCAGAATGAGAAAGCTGGCTCCAGAATATATGGAATACTGGCAATGCCTAAGAAACCAGGAAGATATCCTGCAATACTAAGAGTTCCCGGAGCAGGCATTCGCCCATATTACGGTGATCCAAAAACAGCAGGAATGGGCATCATCACGCTTGAAATAGGAATACACGGAATACCTGTAAACCTTGACAAATCGGTTTATGACAACCTTATGTCAGGAGCATTATTTTCATACTGGACGGTAAAAATGAATGACCGGGATGCCTTTTTTTATAAAAGAGTATATCTGGGATGTGTAAGGGCTGTCGATTTTATTTTTTCATTGCCTGAGTTTAACGGCACTGACGTTGTCGTAACAGGCGGAAGCCAGGGAGGAGCCCTGTCGATAGTAACAGCAGGCCTTGATAAGAGAATAAAAAACCTTGCAGCTTTATATCCTGCTCTTTGCGATTATGCTGGTTATCTTAACAAAAGAGCAGGCGGCTGGCCTCATTATTATAAAGCCGCTGAACCAAAACCTGGAGAAACTGAGACTCTAAACTATTATGATGTGGTTAATTTTGCCCGCAGGATCACTGTTCCAGGGTTTTATGCATGGGGTTACAATGATGTTACCTGTCCGCCGACATCAATGTTCTCTGCATATAATATGATAACGGCTCCAAAAGAGCTACAGTTATTCCAGGAAACAGGGCACTGGACATTCCCTGAAGAAAGTGAAGCTGTGAATGACTGGCTTTTGAAACAGATTAAGATTAAGTAACTGCAATAATAGTCAACCCTATTCCCCACTCTTTAAGTGGTTTTTAAGCTTCTTTCAGAGTGGGGACAAAAATAGGATTAACCACTATACAATTCTCAGGACATACGACCTCGCAGGCTCCGCAGCCTACGCACTTTTCTTTATCGATTACCGGTAAAGCATTTAAAATGTTTTCTTTATAAACCAGTTTTATGGCACCATATTTACATGACTCCCTGCATTTTATACATTCCCGGTTTTTTGACAGGAGACAATTTCCCATGCTAATCACAGCCGTACCAATAAACAATTGACTTTTAGCTTCAATACTGAAAAGTGTTATTGCCCCGCTTGGACAAACCCTGCCGCAAAAGTTACATGTTTCAAGGCAATACCCTGATTTAAAGCTTAACTCAGGAGTCATCCATCCGGTAAGATTATTAAAATCGGTTCTGAAAGAAATAATTCCGGTGGGACAAGCTTTACTGCAGTTACCACACCGACAACATAAACTGTTAAATAACACATGTTCAACTGAAGCAGGCGGGCGAAGAAACTTTTCTTTTGCCGGCTTCAGAAATTTTGGTAAAACTGCCCCGGTCAGCAATCCAAAACCCGACATCACGAAGTATCTTCGTCCGGTATCAACAGATCTGGTTTCTGGTTCTTTTCCGGTAAATGATCTTCTCAAATGTGTTTTTACATCAGATATGATAAGTTGTAATCCACCCAGCGGACAAATTTTATTACACCAGATGTCCGGGAAAAGCAAATTTATTAAAAGAAGAAAAGGGAATCCTAGGAGTGAAACTATAGCGATAAACGTTATATGGCCCTTGAATATTGAGAAGAATCCATTTAATAATGCAAGAGGATCAAGAAAAATAAACAGTGGAATTCCTGTTATTGCTGCAGAAAGAGAAAGAGCTGCCAGCCATTTGTTTATATCCGGAAATCCTTTATTTGAATGCTGTTTTTGTCCATTCAGTCGCGATACTTTCTCACAACACCATCCAACAGGACACAGATAACGACAAAACCACCTTTTTCTGTACAGAAGAAACGCAAGTACAAGAAATGCGACTACATTAAGCCAGACAAGCGACTTAAGAGTAAAAACAGAATTGAGCATTATAAACGGACTAAGCCATACTGATAATCCTGTCAATACTCCCCACGAAACAGGAATAACCAAAGCCAATGCCAGCAGAAGAGACAAAGACCTTAAGTCAGGCAACCTGTGGAAGTGTTTCATCCCAGCCAGGCTCCCTGTTGTACAAGCAGATTTCTTAACTTACTAACGTCAATATCCTTTACACTTTTTCTTTCTTTCACCGCCAAACCTGCTGCTGCCCCGGCGCCATGCCCTGTAATAAGGCAGGTTCCTATAATCCTTGCGTCTTCAACCAGTTCGCGTTCAAAACAGAAACAACGACCTGCAACAAGAAGATTATCTGTCTTTTTTGGAATAAGCGAGCGATACGGGATCTGC
>Ga0209098_1004834_pt1 | contig 10334 bp, 11 predicted proteins | sample AD_JPNHW1_MetaG_FD_184429 | JGI IMG/M metagenome (GOLD analysis project Ga0209098, IMG submission 184429) | Active sludge microbial communities of municipal wastewater-treating anaerobic digesters from Japan - AD_JPNHW1_MetaG (SPAdes) (version 2) | ecosystem: Engineered > Bioreactor > Anaerobic... | reverse complement strand
TTGCGCACGAAGCCCATGCGGCCGGTCGCGCAAAACGCGCACCCCATCGCGCAGCCCACCTGCGAACTCACGCACGCAATGGTCTTTTCGTCGCCCGCCCGATGCAGCAGCGGAATCCGCACCGCTTCGAACGGTTCCGGCCCCGCGCCGCGAAGCAGATACTTGGTGAAGCCATCCCGCGCCGACGTGCGCTTGTCCAGCCGTTCCAGCCGCGGCAATTCCACCGCGGCGCGGATCCGTTCCAACAACTTGGCGGACACCTCCGGCAAGCTCTCCGGAAACTCGTCGTTCCGCAGCACGGCCGCCTGCAACCGCCGGGCCAGCCGCAGCGAAACGCCCAGCGGCGCCAAGGCAGCCAGCAATTCGACGGAGGTCTGGTTTTTGAGCAGGATCGACATGGGGTTGCGTCGCCGGGATCGGAGCATATATCAAAGGCGATCCGGACTCGCACGAGTATGCCATGCGTTCGCAGATGCAAAAGCCCATAATCCCCCCCTTGCCGTGGTCTTCCCGCCGCATTTAGGCGTGGGCGTTGCCGCGTCGCTACGATGTCCGACTCCGGCTGGCGTCGTTTCCCCGGCCCCTCCGGTTGGATGCGCTGCGACTTTTCCACTTCTATGGAAACCGATTGAGGCAAGACCGCCAAGATGTGGAGTATCTATATAATTGCATGCCAGAACTGGCAGCCATAAAACCAAATATGGATATTTATAATACACAGATCATCATGGCATTACGATGGTCTATAGCAATCGGATCAATTTAACTTGACTATACGAACGTTCGTATTATACCGTGTGATTCATACTGAAGGAAATGAATGATGAAAATAGAGACCAGAGGTCGGTTTCAGACAAAGATAAAAACACACATTCTGGATGTAGCGGAACATTTGTTTTCCGAACGCGGTTTCGACGCGGTTTCGATCCGCGACATCACCGCAAAGGCAAAAGTCAGCTTGGGGGCGATCAACTACCATTTTGGCACGAAGCTTGGTCTGATCGCAGCCATCTTCGACCGGCGTCTGACGCCGGTCACGAAGGCACGATTGGCGGCGCTGGACGAGGTGGAAAAGAATGCCGGCGCCAATGGACCGGCTTTGGAGGATATCCTCCGCGCATTCATCCTTCCGGCGTTTAGTGAAGAAGGGGACGGACGGAGCCATACCTTCCATAAGCTGATGGGCCGAGGCTTGTCGGAGCCATGTCCGGAAATCGAGGAAATGCTTCACTCGCAATTCCAGACCCTCGCGGAGCGGTTCGATTCGGCGTTGCTTCGGGCGCAAACGAACCTGACCCGAGAGGAAGTGTTCTGGCGCATGAACTTCGTCATCGCGGCCTTGCATCACTCCCTCCTGATCGTATCCAAGGCGTTTCCTCTGCCTCCGGGCGTTGTGATCGTCGTGGAATCCGTAGCGGAACGACTGGTGGTTTACGGCTCCGCCATTTTCCGCGCGCCACCCGCGGGGGAAATCAGAACGGGGAAATCGACATGACGCTATGTTCAAAAAACATTGGCCGCGCGATCCTCCCCCTTCTCGCCGGCCTGTTCTGCGCCGGAGGCTGCATGACCGTCGGTCCTGAGTACCAGAGGCCCGAAACGAAGACTCCGGCGACGTGGAGTGCTGAAATGAACGATGGGCTGACGTCCACGCGACCTGCTGACGAAACGCTGAGCCGCTGGTGGACACGGCTGAACGATCCCATTCTGTCGGACTTGATGGAGCAGGCGCGGACGAACAATCTCGATGTCCGGCAGGCGGAGGCGCGGCTGCGCGAGGCGCGCGCCCAACGCGGAGCGGCCAAGTCCGACCTGTTTCCGACCCTGGAGGCCAGTGGATCCGCGTCCCGCAATCGCAGCAGCGAGATGAACGGAGAAGGCTCCACGACGGACCTGTTCAAGAACGGCCTCGACGCCAGTTGGGAGCTCGATCTTTTCGGCAAGAAGCGCCGCGCGCTCGAGGCGGCGAACGCGACCTTGCAGGCATCGCAGGAAGACCTGACCGACGTGATGGTGAGTCTGTTCGCCGAGGTGGCGCTGAGCTATGTGGACGTGCGCGAGTACCAGCTCCGGCTGTCGCTGACGGAATCGAACATCGCCGCGCGCGTGGAAACGCACGACATCACGCGATGGCGTCGGGAAGCCGGGCTGACCACGCAACTGGACGTGGAGCAGGCGCGGCTCAGTCTGGAGCAGGCGCGCGCGGATATCCCCGCATTGAAGACATCGATGGAAGAAGCGAAACACCGGCTCGCGGTGCTGCTGGGCCAGACTCCCGGCGCGCTGAAGGGTGTCCTCGCCGAACCCAAGCCGATTCCGGTGCCGCCGGTCGAGATGGCGGTGGGCGTCCCCGCGGATATCTTGCGCCAGCGCCCCGACGTTCGGCGCGCGGAACGGAAGTTGGCCGCGCAGACGGCGCAGATCGGTGTGGCCAAGGCGACGCGGTATCCGAGTTTCTCCCTGCTGGGCAGTATCGGCCTTGAATCGCTGACGTGGGGCGACCTGTACTCCAGCGGCGCGCGAACGGCGCAGGGGGCGGCAAACGCGGCGTGGACGCTGTTCGATTTCGGCCGCATCCGGCAGAATGTCGAGGTTCAGACCGCGTTGCAGGAGGAGGCGTTGGGCCTATACGAATCCACTGTTCTGACCGCGCTGGAGGATGTCGAAAACGCGCTCGTCGCCTATGCGAACGAGCAGACGCGCCGGCAGTCGCTGGCGGCGGCGGTGCTGGCCGGCCATGCCGCGTTCGAACTGGCGCGCGACCAGTATTCGTCCGGCCTCGTGGACTTCCAAACCGTCCTGGACATGCAACGCTCGGTGCTGACGGTGCAGGATCAACTTGCGGCGAGCGATGGGAAAGTCACGGCCAATTTGATCCGCCTCTACAAAGCACTCGGGGGCGGCTGGACATCGCTTTCGGCGAATACCGCAACGGCAACATCGAATCCTTCAGGAGAAAAACCATGACCCGCTTTTCCTCAGACAAAAAAGAAGACATTGCCAAGACGCTGGGCGTCACACACTCTGCCGTGCGGAAATCGAAGCGCAATCGCCGGCTGATGATCGGCTTGGCGATTGCCGCCGTGGTTGTCATCGGCCTGATTCTGCGCGCCGGTGGCAAGAAGGACGCTGTGCGCTACGTGACCCAACCCGCGAAACGCGGCAACCTGGTCGTTACCGTCAGCGCGACCGGGACGCTGGATCCGATCAACGAGGTGGACGTCGGGATCGAAGTGTCCGGCACGATCAAGACCGTCGGCGTGGACTACAACGACGAGGTGAAAGTCGGCCAGATCCTGGCGGAACTCGACTCGACCTTGTTCGACGCGAAGGTCCTGCAGTCCAAAGCGGCGTTGGAATCCGCGAAGGCGAAGGTGCTTCAGGCGCAGGCGACGGTCCTGGAAGCGGAATCCAAGTGGACGCAGTTCAACCGCGTGCGCGAGTTGAGCGGCGGCAAAATGCCCTCGCAAACCGATCTCGACGCGGCGCAGGCCACGCTCGCACGCGCTAAGGCGGACGAGGTCAGCGCCCAAGCGCTGCAGGATCAGGCGCGGGCGACGCTGAACGCCGACGAGACCGATCTTTCCAAGGCGGTTATTCATTCGCCCATCGACGGCGTCGTGCTGACCCGCAACGTGGAAAAAGGGCAGACCGTGGCGGCGTCCTTCGAGGCGCCTGTGCTCTTCACGCTGGCGGAGGACCTGAAGCAGATGGAACTTCTGGTGGATGTGGACGAGGCCGATGTCGGGGCGGTCCGAATCGGTCAGGAGGCCCGGTTTACGGTGGACGCCTACCCCGACCATGAATTCCCGGCGCGCATTACGCTGGTCCGCTACGGTTCTGAGACCGTCGAGGGCGTGGTCACGTACAAAGCCGTGCTCCGCGTGGACAACTCCGATCTCCTGCTGCGGCCCGGGATGACCGCGACCGCCGTGATCACCGTCAACAAAATCGAGGATGCGCTGCTCGTCCCCAACGCGGCCCTGCGATTTGTCCCCCCCGAGGAGCCGAAGAAGGACGACCAAGGCGAAGGGAGCCTGATGAGTTCGCTGCTGCCACACCCGCCGCGCGAGTCAAAGACGCAGGAAGAGACCAACGACAAAGGCAAGCAACAGAACGTCTGGATGTTCCTCGACGGCAAGCTGACGGCCCTTGCCGTCACGAAGGGAACCAGCGACGGCGTGATGACGGAAGTGACCGGCAGCCAACTGGAACCCGGCACCGAACTGGTTACCGATGCGGAAACGGTCACGCGATGAGTCCGACGGAACCCAGTGGATTGGAACGGGCGCCGATCATCGAATTGCGCGCAGTGACCAAGGTGTACGGAACCGGAACCGCCGCGATGGAAGCCCTGCGCGGGATCGACCTCTCCATCTTTCCCGGCGAGTTTGTCGCCGTCATGGGTCCCAGCGGCTCCGGCAAGAGCACGTGCATGAACATCCTCGGTTGTCTCGATACGCCGACGGCCGGCACCTATTCCTTCCAGGGCGTGGAAGTCGGTCAACTCGACCGCAACCAGCGCGCGCTTCTGCGACGGTACTACCTCGGTTTCGTGTTCCAAGGCTTCAACCTTCTCAACCGCACGTCGGCGCTGGAGAACGTCGAACTGCCGTTGATCTATCGACACGCCCGCACGGTTGAACGCCATCCGCTGGCGCGCGAAGCCCTCGCCCAGGTCGGTTTGACCGGGTGGGAACATCACACGCCCGGCGAGCTTTCCGGCGGACAACAGCAGCGGGTCGCCATTGCGCGCGCGATCGTCACGCAGCCCGTCGTCCTGTTGGCCGACGAGCCGACCGGCAATCTGGATTCAAAGCGCAGCGCCGAGATCATGGATTTGCTGACATCGCTCAACCGCGATTGCGGCATCACGATCATCATGGTGACTCACGAAGCCGACATGGCCGCCTACGCCAAGCGAACCGTTCATTTTCGGGATGGTCGGATTGAAACCGACCACACGCATGGGGAGAACCTCTGATGCTGATCAACGCCTTATTGCTCGCTTTGCGCGAACTCCGCCGGAATGTGATGCGCTCCTTCCTGACGATGCTAGGCATCATCATCGGCGTTGCGGCCGTCATCATCCTCGTTACCCTCGGTGAGGGCGCCACTCAACAGGTCACCGAGCAGATCGCGAGCCTGGGCAGCAACCTCCTCATGGTCAACCCCGGCAAGCACATGGGCCCGGGCCAGTCGTCGGGGGCGGCTCCGTTCAAGCTGGCCGATGCCGAAGCCCTTGCGCGCGACATTCCGTCGCTCTTGGCCGTCGCGCCCGCTTCCAGTAGTTCCATGACGGCGATCCTGGGCAACGAGAACTGGGCCACGGCCGTCACAGGGAGCACGGAGCAATACTTCGCGTTGAACAACAGGAAGATCAAGGACGGCCGGGTCTTCACGCCCAACGAAACACGCGGCGGCGTGGCGGTTTGCGTGATCGGCGAAACCGTGCGCCAGAAGCTGTTTGGCCGCCAGAACCCGATCGGCAGTCAGATCCGCCTTAACAAGCTGTCCTGCGAGGTGATCGGTCTGCTTGAAGCCAAGGGCCAATCCACAATGGGCACCGATCAGGACGATGTCGTGGTAATTCCTCTGCGCACTTTTCAGCGCCGCGTGGCCGGCAATGAGGACGTCAGCATCATCCAAGTCTCCGTCCGCGATGGTGTATCCACCGAAAAGGTCAAACAGGAGATCACGCGGCTCCTGCGGGTCCGACGCCATCTTTCGGGCACCGAGGAGGACAATTTCGACGTGATGGATATGAAGGAGATCGCCACGATGCTTTCCGGTACGACGCGGATACTTACCGCATTGCTCGGCGCGGTGGCCGGGGTCAGTCTGCTGGTCGGCGGCATTGGCATCATGAACATCATGCTCGTCTCGGTCACCGAGCGTACCCGGGAGATTGGAACCCGCTTGGCCATCGGTGCCATGGAGCGCGAAGTGCTGCTTCAGTTTCTCGTCGAATCCGTGGTGGTCTCCTCTTTCGGCGGGCTGATCGGTGTAATTCTCGCGCTGGGCGCTTCCGTCGCGCTGGCGGGCATTCTGAAAATCCCCTTCGTCCTCAATGTGCCGATCATCTTCGTGGCCGTCCTGTTCTCGGCGGCCATCGGCGTAATCTTCGGTTACTTTCCTGCGAGAAAAGCCGCCCGCTTGGACCCGATTGAAGCCTTGCGCCATGAGTAACTCGGCTCGAAATTGGAAATGGATTCGACTCTGCTTGCGTCGTTGCAATTTGAGAAGACAAGGATGGGTGTGATGGCCCCGGAGCCGTAAACGAACCCGCGCTTTTGAGAACAATGGATGCGGACAACGCGTCAAGAAGGGACATAAAGATGAAATCACGACGAATACCGACGACACGTGCGTTGATGTTACTTGCAGTGAGTTGTGTCATGGCTGCATTGTTCATTGGATGCGAATCGTCGACGGAAAACTCTGAAATAACGATATCGCCGGAGACCGTATACCTGAACGCCGCCGAAGCCAGCGTTGTTACGTTTACCGCCAGCGGTGGTGACAGTAACTACACTTGGGCGGTGAGCACCAGTTCGCTGGGCACGCTCTATGTGGCAGGTGACACGGCCCTTTATCAAAACACGACGAATTCTGGGGTCAACACGATCACGGCAACCGATGATAGCGGCCACGCCGGGAATGCTACCGTAACTCAAGAATAATTACCATTGGCAGATGGTCTGGCCGGACATTCGCTGCCAACCAAGGATTTCATGTGAACAATCGCATGATCTCCATTTTAATTGCGTTGTTATTTGCCGCCACGGCACAGGCCGAATGGACGAAGCTTGAAAATGCCGTGCTCCAGCCCAATCCCTCCAACGACGGTGATAGCTTCCATGTGGTCGCCAACGGGAAATCGTATTTCTTCCGGCTGTATTTCGCGGACTGCCCCGAGACGCAGGACCGGTTGAAAGAGCGAATCGACGAGCAAGCACTGGTCTTTGGCATGAACCCTAAAAACGTCATCAAGATGGGTAGGGTGGCGGAAGATTTCACCCGAGAACGCCTGAAAGTGCCGTTTACAGTGTGGACGGAGTGGATGGATGCGATGGGCGACAGCCAGGTGCAGCGATTCTTCGCCTTCGTGCAGGATTACGAGGGGCAAGATTTGGCCCAGGAGTTGGTCGGCAGTGGGATGGCACGGGCCCATGGCGCCCAGGCGGATCATCCCGAAGGTCCCAACCGCAAAACTCAGTGGGACATTCTCGACCGGCTGCAGCAGAAGGCCAAGTCGCAGAAACTCGGTTGCTGGGACGTTAAGCTCAAATAGCGTCCCTCCTGAGCGGTTTTTGTTTTACCGGGACTAGTCTCCCCACACCCGGGGCTTCTGAAGATTTGTGGCGTCAGATCAGCACCGGATTGCAGAAATATACGAAAAGGCCGACGGTCTGGCCGTTGGTGACGGCATCCTTGCGCCAGAAGGAATAGATCAACTGCAACACCTCGCCGCCCGCCTCGCAAGCCCCGTCCGTCCGTGGGGAATCGCGCCCGTTGAAGATCCTCGGGAAAGCCGTGCCGCGCGTCGTGGTGGAATTCGCCGAACCGTGGAAATCCGTCGCGGAATATGCCCCAAGGAAAAAGTGGAGCGGGCGATGGGAATCGAACCCACGTAGCCAGCTTGGAAGGCTGGAGCTCTACCATTGAGCTACGCCCGCGGAGAAATGATCAGGGGCGCATTGTGCGGAAGCCTCCCGGCGCGGTCAAGTCCTCCTTTTCGACCGCGCCGCCGCCGCCCGGAAACCCACGGGCCGCACCGTGCCGGCATCATCTCGGCCCCTGTAACCGATCGGAGACGGTCAACGACTAAACATCATGACAGAGGAAATCCGCAAAGGAAAACCCATGAAAACAAACGCCGTCCACAAAATTCTCGCCTTGGCCGTCCTCGCCGCGCTGGCCGCGCCGCTGGCGGCTTCGGCGCACCCGCCGCACCGGCACCATCGTCCCGAGCGCGGTTCTTCCTGCACGTTCCGGTTCGACGCTCCGTGCCGACCGCAACCGGGGCCGATGGTGGTCTACCAAGCGCCGCCGCCGCCCCCGCCGCCCGTCTACGGCTGGCCGATGCCCCAACCGGTCTATTACGTGCCGGCACCGCCGCCCCCGCCTCCGCCGCCTCCGGTCGTCTGCTATCCCTTCACGCCCGGCGTCAGCCTGGTGTTCCACTTTTAAGGAGCCTTGAACCCCTGTCCGTTCTATGAAATGGTAGCCGCGAGAGCTGGAACCGTCTTCCGGTTCTCGCAAGGCCTGCACATGAGCGCATCCGACAGCCACGACGACAGCGAAGCCTTCGTGCTCGCCGCGATCCAGCGCGTGCTGGACGGCGACGTCGAAGCCTTCGCCGCGGTCGTGAACGCCTGCCAGGGCCTGATCGCCGCCGATCTGGCGCGCCGCCTGCCGGCGCAGGACGTGCCGGAAGTCGCGCAGGACGTTTTCCTGCGCGCGTTCCGTTCGTTGCCGTCCTACCGCCGCGAAGCGCCGTTCCGCATCTGGATCCTGCGCATCGCCCGCCACGCGGCCATGGATTTCTGGCGCCGGAAGTACCGCCGCCGCGATCAGGCATTTTCCGAGCTGGACGAAGCGGGCCTGCGCCGCGTCGAAACGTCCCAGCAGGAAATCCTCGCGGAACGCCGCAAGGATCAGGATGTCCGCGATGCCGCCCGCGAATGGCTCGACGCCGCCTTGGTGCGGCTGTCGCCGGACGACCGCGCGGTCATCACCCTCGTCGAACTCGAAGAACGCTCCATGGAAGACGCCGCCCGCCGGCTGGGCTGCGGTCTGTCCGCCGTCAAGGTCCGCGCCTTTCGGGCGCGCCGCCGCCTCAAGCGGATTCTCGAAGAAATCCGGCCGGGAAAGGATGGATGAACGTGAACGCGAAAAACCAGGAACTGTGGGACCAGCTCCGCACGAGCTATCGGCCCGCGGAGCTGCGTCTCGACGTGGCGTCCATCATGGATGCCGTGCGCCGGGAAGCCGCCGCGCGGCCCTTGGCGCGCATTCCGCCCGGCTTGGCCGGCCCGATTCCCGCCTGGGCCTGCACCGCCGCCGCCGTTCTGGCCATTTTCGCCGCGGGGGTCGTCGTCGGTCGCTCCGTCACGATGGCCGACCAGCACATCCGCGCGGCCTGGACCCAGAGCGTCCCGCCCGAAGAATTCGCCCAAAGTTTCCTGGGCGTCGTTCCCGCGAACGACGACGACTCCAGCCTGTGAAAGGAACGGACATGCGCAAAACCAAACTGACCCTCCTCCTGCTGGCCGCCTTGCTGGTCGGCGTGTGCGTCGGCTTCTACGGCAACAGCGCCATCATCCGCGCTCGCATCCAGCATTTCTCCCAGATTCCCGGCAACATGCCGGAACACGTCGCCGACACGCTGACCGACCGCCTGAAACTCGACGCCGAACAACAGCAACACATCCTCGCCGTGCTTCAGGCCTACGACGGGCGCATCCAGGAAACACGCGACCAAAGCCGCGCCGCGTTCGACGGCCTACGGCGCGAAATGTCGGCGCAGATCGATCAATACCTCACTCCCGAACAGGCGGCGAAACACAAGCAGATCCTGGACGAATTCGACCGCAAGCGCGAAAATGACCGCGCCCTGCGGCGCGCCCTGCGCGCGCCGCCGCCGGCACCGAGCAACGCCGCTCCGGCCAAGTAGCGCTGGCTTTCCGAATCGCCACCGGATATTCTCGCGCCATGACGACTTCTCTCCGCACGCTTTGGGCCGGGTTGTGCCTGGCCGCCGCCGTGGCCTGCGCCGATCCCGCGCCGCCCGTCGCGCCCATCGGGGCCTCCGAATTCGACGGGTGGACCAACGCCTATCGGCTTCAAAACGACCGCGTCGAAGCCGTTCTCGTGCCCGCCATTGGTCGCCTGGTTCGTTTCGCCCCGTTCACCGGTGACAGCCTGCTTCGGCTCGACGCGGCGCGCCAAGGCCAGACGCCGGCGGCGGACGAGACGTTCTTCAACGTCGGCGGCGACTGGTTCTGGCCCGTTTCGCAGGCGCGCTGGAATGCGTTTTCGGCCGATGGCCGAAATTGGCCGCCGCCCGCGGCGCTCGCCGACGGTCCGTGGGAGTGTTCGGCGTGGACTGATGCGGACGGCGCCGCGTGCGCGCAATTCATCCGCCGCTACGGCGAGCCGCTGAACGTCGAAGTCTCGCGCCTCTTCCGTCTCGCGCCGGGCGCCGCCGAACTCGACGTGCGCCAGCGCATCGAGCGCATCGCGCCGTCCGCGATCCCCGTCGTGCTTTGGAACGTCAGCCAAATCGCGCAAGCCGAGCAGATCGTCCTGCCCATCGAGAAGAAATCCAA
>Ga0209098_1004832_pt1 | contig 10336 bp, 7 predicted proteins | sample AD_JPNHW1_MetaG_FD_184429 | JGI IMG/M metagenome (GOLD analysis project Ga0209098, IMG submission 184429) | Active sludge microbial communities of municipal wastewater-treating anaerobic digesters from Japan - AD_JPNHW1_MetaG (SPAdes) (version 2) | ecosystem: Engineered > Bioreactor > Anaerobic >... | reverse complement strand
CGGACGGCCAGCCGCTCATCGGCATGCCCCGCATCTCGGTTGTCGCCGTCTGCCGATCTTCAGGTATCACGTAACTGCCGATAACGAGGTCCCACCGGCCGTGATCGTTGATCCGGATCAGGTCAAATCCTTTGGGAGAACGTAACCCAGCTGACCCATCAGCATAGGTAAAGGGAAGACCCATCGACCCTACGTAGACGTCGCCGCCAAAGGTCTCAATGTCAGCACCGAACGGGTTCCAGGTATCCCCTGCTCCCCCGCAGACGATCCTCACCCAGTCGCCAGGGCCGGGATTCGTGGTGGTACTTCTCCAGACTTCAAATCCTTCACCACCGGTATAGATGCTCTCCCAGGTGGTTGCGTACAGGCAGCCGTTATAGCTCTCGATCGCACCGATTGCAACATGGTCCCCGAAGTCGGCCACCTTCTTCCAGGTATCGGTATCGACGCTTGGATCATCGGTTGCGTAGATACCCCCATTCCCCAGTCCCACATAGAGCCTCCCGTCGTGCACGGCCATGGCCCTCGTATCGTAGGGTGGTATCTCCCCACCAAAAACGACTGGCTTCCAGGTTTCGCCATCAGTGGACTTGAGGAGGAGGGTTGATCCAAATCCAAGCCCGACCCCGGTATAGAGGGCTTCTTCTCCGTACAGGTCGGTGTACGTGATCATGTACCGGTAGCCGACGCCTTCAGGATACGTGTATCCGTTATACGGGTTCACAAACGTCTGGGCGGTGTGCACCTGCTCCCAGCTGCCATCATGGTAGCGCCAGATCTCTGCGGACATATCCTCTGCCCACTGCTCCACCTCTGATGGGTCAGGAGCATACTGGTTGCCGGGGGTATCCGGGTCTGGGTCCGGGCCGAATGGCGGCGGGGCCATGCCACCGGGGTGGGTAATCTCTGAGACGGTCAGGTTCCATGGGATCATTCCCCCTGCTTTCAGCTGTAAAAAGACGGTGTAGGGGACATTCCGCCCGGTTCCCACATACAGGTCATCCTTGAATTCGGCCATGCACCAGGCATAATTGTTCTGCGGGTCGTCAAAACCGGCCTCGCCAAGCTGTACAAAATGAGGTTCGAACTGATCCAGTTCAACGGGAATGTCGGCACCGGCCGGCAGTCCCAGGAGAAGACAGAGCAGCAAAGCTGCTACCGCTGCCTTCACGAGTCTTTTCGCCTTCATATCTGCCACCTTGAATTTAAAAAATTTACGATTGAAAATTCAAAGGTGTTTGTATATAAATATATTCCCGATCCGCAGGCCCATTCCCTCTCATTCAGGGAGGATTTCTGGAAAAAAATCGTTTCCTCTCCTTTGGAGCGTCCCCCTGTTGATCCGGGAGGGAAGTCATCTTCTGCTCTTTATTGCGACGAAAGCACCCCCCGGCAGGTCTCCGTTTCCAGTCTGGGACCTCTCACTCCGTTGTATAGGATGGGACCTCTGGAGTACCTGCTCCCTTTGGGCAGAGCTGAAACTGGAGGGGAGTGGGAGGGGGAATGGTGGTTCCTGCAGGATGTGATCAGCAGTTTTCCCCGGGGAGCCGTGCCCTGGAGGCAGTTCCAGTGATCAGAATGGTCAAAAGAAGCCCTTTTTGGGCTCCGTTTCCCTGGATCTGCCAAACGGGATCCTCATTTTGCCGGGAACAGCGTCTCGGTTCTCTCAAATACCATTTTAAATCGTCTTCTCTCAAAAATAACGATTATAATCGCTTTAAAAAAAGAGGCCGTATCTGGTTTCCAGCAGGCAGGGATTCCTGGGGGTATATTCCATTGATGGAACCAAATGATCGGTGCTGTATGCAATCTGTGAAGGGTTTTCTTCGGCCTGGTTTTCAGGTCGTTTTTATTGGCCAAGTTATATTTAAACGTGTTATTTTAGCGATAACCGGGTCAATAGCCGGGCAGGAGCCCGAATACCCTCTGAAAAAGCCTGCCAGTCCCTGTGCTCCTCTCCCGTCATCATGATCGGAATGATAGGATACTGCCTGATCGATCAGGGGATATGACCGGGGCGATTCCGCTTACCTTTATATACCAGGTTACTGTTATTGTAAATATTCATTATTGTGATAAACATTAATCACTGTGATGAATCCCTGGACACCGAGCACGGGTGTCGAGGAAGAAAACATGCAAGGTGGCGAAATGACGACGAAATCATGGGTGGATCTCGTAGTGATAACCGCGGTGATCCTGGTGATCGGCACTCTGGTGGTGAGTGCAGCAGATCCTGTACCCGCAAGCAGCGGTACATCATCCCTCTTGTTGATCATCTCTGCAGATGCGAGCGGCAATCTCCTTTCTGACAGCGAACTCCAATTGACCCAGGGGACGACGAACCTGTCCGACAACCCCCCGCTCGATCTCCAGGGGGAGGGGCAGGCTGCGATTGGGTATGATGAACTGACCCTTGCGACCAGCGGGGTGATCAGCTATACCAGTACGATCGATCTCGATACCTCCAGCCAGGGCACCACGGGGGCCAACCTCGAGACCGCCAGGCAGATCGACTATGCGAATGAAGGAGATGGGGATGGTGTCGGGACCATGCACTCCAGGGAATCGGTGCTGATCGAGGTCGATACAGCAGAAGGTGAACCAGGTGAACAAGGTGAACCTGCCGGGGCATGCCCCGCTGAAGGAAGTGGAGAGCCTTGCCCGACCTGTTCAGCGGAGGTCTCCGATTATGGCTCGCCAGCGAGCCAGACCGATAGCCCGTACTGTGTGTTTTCTGACCCTGTTGATGACGATGACGAACCGCTGGATGATGATACCGAAATCCAGGATGACGATGATGAGGATGATTCGGAGAACGGCGATGAGAGTCCCGCCTCGTCAGAGACTACCACCGCCTCTTCTGTCCGGGTGATAGCAGGGAGCGAAGTCCAGCTCAAGGAGGGTTCGGTGAACTCCGCAAGTTCATCACGAACCATCGCAGACAACCCTGATGCAGGGATCGCGGTATCCTATCTCGTGAATGTCGATGGAAGCGGGCATTCCGGCGATGACCGGGCAGAGGGGGCCGCCGAGGTCTATACCGATGCATTCGTGATGGAGGGATACGGGACCAACGAGACGACAGAGCTGAGCTATTACGAGAGTGTCATGGCACAGGGTCTTATCGAGATCTCGATGGAGACCGGCTATTCTTCCCCGTGAAGAGATCCCCCGCCCTTTTTTAAAATGAAAATGCCTCCAGTATTTTCATCTTTTATGCGTGTGGCCCTCAAAGGAATCACGCTATTTTTTTCTAAAAAAGCCTCCGGCACGTTCATCAGGACGGGATAGATGCTGTATATCAGGGAATTGTCGTTCAATCGCGGGGTCATCGTGGTTTTTTTGGGAGCAATCCGGAACCTCCTGAAGGGAACGATTCACGGCATCCGGACCGTGCAACACAGGAACCTCTCAGGAAAATGATCTGGTGCCCCCCCAGAGAGCGAAGAGCCCTTAAAAAAGATCAGGTGTTCGGGCTCTGGAAGGGAACCCGCTCGTCCTTCACCGTGTACGAGGCGCCATTGGTGTACGTCATGTTCACGATGACCCGGTCGGTATGAGTCGTGCCTGAGAGGAGGATCGTGGTCCCGATCTCCGGGTATAACGTGGCTTTCGTCTCGGTCAGCCCGTCCGATCTGACGATCGTTGCGGTCATCACCCTGACAGCGGACTGTCCTGCCCCACCGGCAAAGAGGACCGAGACCCAGGGATCGATTGCCACCGTGTTCTTCGTAACCTGGACGACCACCCGCTGGTAGGGGGGAACAACGCTGGTCGGCTGGGGCTCCAGGCCGAGGGGAGGGATCGGCCCGGGTGTCGGCAGGGGTGTGGGAGTTGGGCTCGGTGTGGGAGTTGGAGCAGGGGTGAAGATCGGACCGCTGCACCCGGCAACCAAAAGGATGCCGATGCAGATGAGGATGAGCGGGAGCAGAACTTTCATACCAGAGTATTAATGGCCGGTGTCAAATGGTTTCTCTTTTTCAGGGAGACTGCCCACTGCTGAAGTCTTAGAGTGAGTCGGGTATCTCGCTCAAGGCTGGATCGTTTCGACATTGGGGTGTGCATAAAGCCCTTTTTCGACAGAACCAGGCAAGTGTATCTCTACTTTAATAGAGAAAGTAATAAATACTGGATGATAGATTTCCCTATCAAAGCCGAGGGGGGGTGGTGCTGATCAATCTTACCTCTTATACCTGTTACGTCACGTAACAATTACCCCGGTTCTTTGCATTTTTTTTTAAGAATCTTCGCATTGCAATATGACTGATATGCTCACAATAGAGGAGATGGTCTTATGAAGGTTCAGCAAGCAGCTGATTATTGGAAGGTAATTCCATTCATACTTCTCGTTCTTTCCATTTTCACAGTGATGCCAGCAATGGCTGATATCATTGTTTATTCCCATGGATTTGAAGCGGATGATGGGGGATACACCCATACTGGAACGCTCGATCAATGGGAGTGGGGTACTCCTGCATTTGCAGCGGGGCCTGTATCTGCTCATTCAGGGTTACGGGTGTGGGGTACCAATCTTGATGGGAATGTTCCTTATTCGAGTGATTCGTATCTTACCTCGCCAGGTATTGCGATACCGGCAGTAACCAGCGATCAGATTATCCGAGTTCGTTTCTGGGCCTGGATCGCAGTCGATGAAATGCTTGACAGAGGTGAGTTCCAGGTTTCCAGCGATGGGATCTCATGGGAAACAAAGAGTGAACTGTTCCATGTCATGCAAGGTGACTGGTCAGAATATTACTTTGATATCACTGATTATGCGGATGGTTCGATATATCTCCGATATCGATTGTATGCGGATGGAGGAGATGAATTTGATCAGAGTCCCTATAACATGTCAGGTCTGTATATCGATGATGTTGCCATCATCATTTCAGATAAACCAGCACTGCAAACCACCCTTATACTTGAAGCGTATGAGGATGATTATTACCTGGCATCATGTCCTTGGATCTATTCTTGGAATGGGGGGGAATTTGAAAAGGATAACGATGTTTACCCTACTTCCAGAGGTCCGGCGAAAGAGGTCACCGATTATTACACCCTGAACACACCTGTGGTTTCCGAAGACGGTCATTATATATTCAAACTCCAGGAGACAGATTCTGAATCGTCATATACGGATGTAGTACAGCTGATAACAGTTGATCATTCAACCATGGTCAAGATCTCAGCTGATGATGGAGGAACCATCTGGACTTATGGAAGTCCCAGTGCTCCGGCCTCTGCATCCACGTCAGCTGGTAACGATGCCGTGGCTGCACTCTCCGTTGAGGATGAGAGGGGATTGAATGTTGGAAATGGTGACTATGTCGAACTCGATTTCAATAACCTGGACATAACCAATGGGGCAATTCTCGTTCTGCGGGTGCTTGGCTACCAGAACGACGGGCCTGTTGGAGATCCAACCTACGTCACACCAGCAATTGCTATCCAGACCCAGGATAGTGACGAGCAGTGGGTTACCAGGCACCGGTTTGCACCAAGAATGGACTGGGCAACCAGTGCCTATAATCTGAAAGATGACTTTGTCATCAATAACAAGGTCAGATTATATGCCACATCATGCCATGAAGGAAAATACCACATTATTGATTACGTCGGCATGGACACCTCTTATCAGGCAGAGGTTTCAGTTACCACTGTCCCATTGGCATCGGCCACGCATTCTGTGAATGGCGATGTCTGTGCAGCCCTCCAGGTTTCTGACAATAATTACGCTACGATGACCTCGCTCGAGTCCCTCGAACTGGCGTTTGCTGTGCCTGCTCAATCGGGTGAGGCGAGGGATTTCGTCTTTGTATCAGAGGGATACTATGTGCCGATAGGGACTTACTTCATATACACCTGGGATGGAAGCCAATGGGCACAGAGGGACGGTTGGTCGATCGAAGGGGGAGTTGACGCAACAAGAAGTTTCGATCTGAGTATGTGGCTTCCGGACCCCTCGGGAGAGTATAAGGTTAGAATCTGGCAAGATTATTGGTATGAAAATGCGGGAATCGACTATGTCGGGATGACGCAAGGACTGGTAACTGGCACCATGATTTCTGCGTTTGACCTCCGGAAAGCAATAGATGTTACGGCTTTGTTAATCTCTTCAGATAATACCCGGGATGAATGGTTGTATGATGATGCAGGGTATCCCTACTCACGGTCCCGAAATCGTTGGGTTGAAGTAAAATGGACAGGGCTTTCGATCAACACGCCTCCCACAACAAATCCTGTTCTTATCGATAATCCACTCCTTGCTACTCCAACAATAAGTTGGACGTATGCAGATGTAGACGGTGATAGCCAGGTGCAGTTTGAGGTAGAGGTGTGGACAGGAACCGGAGGGACTGGGACCAATGTCTGGGATCCAGCCATTGGCACCGGGGATGACAGTTCAATAGTATATGCCGGATCACCCCTGGTTATTGGATCCACGTATTATGCCCGGGTCCGGGCATTTGATGGTACGAGCTGGGGTGGCTGGTCAGAAACATCATGGACCTATGAACTGCCTCCCTTCACGGTCGAGAAGGATTTCAGGTACACGGCAGTCGATTTCACGCCGTATAACTGTGGACTTGACGGTATCTGCCGTACCGATGATGACTACCAGGAGCCGGCTGACCTTGGCATGACGCTTCCGGATACCGATGGCGATGGGATGTACGAAGTCAAGTATGTGGTAAATAAAAAAGGTGAAGTGACGAGCACCAATCCCGGCCAGCTCTATGCCGTCATTACTATCACAGGGATTGGCATTGATACCGTCGCCCTTGATGATGCGTTCGGGACGCAGTTCGATGTGAATCCCGGCAAGCTGGGCGGAGGAGTCGAGGTATTAAAGATAGGCGTGGATGGCCTTGCCGAAGTACTTACGGATACCCCGCAGGTGACCTTTGCTTCGGTTGACAACGATGCAGGGGAAGTCATTCTTGCAATTGATCTCGATACGCCGTTGGAGATAGACGAGGAGCTGATGATCTACCTCAAGTACCAGACTGCCCTGAAGTTCGAAATGCCTGACACCACGGATTTCACGAACACTGCCGACGTCACTATCAATGAACTCACTGGTATAACTGCGGTGGCAGTGGTGGAATTTGTGTAAGAATCTCAAGGCATTCTTTTTTTCCGAACTATCTTCGCATCTTAGAGCAGGTAGTTCCACGAGGTAGTGTCGGTAATTCCACGAGGTTTCCCAAGGAGGAAGGGATAAAAATCGGGGTAAGAATGACTTGACAGGGAAGTCTCAGAACTGAACTCCCGGTACCAGCCCCACTCCTGCAAAGGTTCGAGCATCGAACAGAACAGTCTTTTTTAAAAAACCCTGAAACGCCGGAAAAATAATGCCGTTGGGGAGGGCTTCCACCGGCTATCGTATGGGATATTCTTACCCTCCAGCGGTTATTCGTGACTGCATGAATATGCGGATTCGGATTGTTCAGACCAGCGTGTGCTCCGGTTTTTGAACAACGTATGCGCTATTCCCCTACATTTTTTCGACACTCTGATCGGGCATCGAATGTGACTGATCTCTTCTGCACTTCCATAGCTGTTACGAAGGCGGTATCCCCTGGAAATCGTACCGGTGAGGCAGTACCGGGACGAGGCTGATTCGCCTCCGGGCAATCAGGGATTTTTCCCTGACTTACCAGCCAAGGCATCTCAAAGCCAGCATATAAGAAATACTACGATAGTTCAGGTTCAATCTCTCCCTGTGCAGGTAGGCTGCTTGACCCAAAAGGAGGAGTGATGGATATGGATGGTTTCTTGTCGGATAGAGGAGGTTTGAGCAAGGAGCCATATCCCTCCCCTGGCGAGCGTTACAAGGCGGCATGGACACGATCGATAATGGGCAGCTCAGCATGACCGGACCCGCTGATCAGAACGGAGTGGCTCTCTGGCTGGACCACAACCATTTACATGACTGAAACAAAGCACACATACTATCACATGCACAGGGGGCAGGGGTAGTTCGCGGTGACCGTAGAAAAAATCCGGGCAAGGCACTGGAAAAAGCCTTCGTTTGAGAAGATGGCAGGCGAGCTCCGGTATGGTGAACCAGCTGATGCCGATGAATCGGTGAAGAACCTGGTGATGGCACTCTCGGAACTGGATGACATTGTCACCCTGTCATCATGCGGAGGGCATAAAAAACCATGCACTGAGAAGGGCAGAGTTCCTGAAGGGGATTTCTTCGTGCTGTTTTTTGTGAAACCCACCCGGAAGGGATTCCGTTCCCTTGGGATCATAGTCGAAGCGGCAGGCACGATCGGAACCGATACTATCCTTGTTAAGGTTGATAACCTGACCGACAACCCCGATTTCATCAGTTTCACCCTGGAGGGAACAGGCGGGGTTTTGGCCACCGACCTGGCAGAGGAGATCACCCGTCTTCATGAGATTTTCAAACACCCCCGGAACCGCTGGCCCCTCCTCTCGGGAGGATATGAGGACCTGATCCAGAAGAGAGAGAAGCGATAGGAGCGTGGCGGGAAAGAACAATACCGGAGCAGACCGCACGCGTATCTAATTCCTATCGCATCATAGCCTTCTTGCACGACCTGGCATGATAAAACGGGACCGTAGCTATAAACCGATAGTACCAACTATCATACCGCCAGGTTGAATGATTTTATATAATGCAATCCCAACAGTGAGTAGTGATGTTGAGTCACTCAACATGCAATACAGGAGGAATGGTATGAAAAAGAGTGGAATACTTGTCATCGCTCTCGCGCTGCTCTTCGTGGGCGTGGCGATGGCAGACTCCGGAAATATTGAAGCAACCAAGCAGATCAGCTTCTTCGGAGAGAACGGGTCCTCGATTACTTCGACGGACAGCCTCTTTCTGAGCAGCTTTTCCAATACCATCAATTCCGGGAGTACCATTGATGGGAGTGTCGTGAATTCCAACACCCAGACGAACAGCAGGTTTGTTCTCGGGTCTCTCCACACTCCGGTAGCGCTCAACCACAACATCCGTGTCATCCCCCTCGGAGATATCCCCTCAAATGGGAAGGTATCCGCTTACATTGAAGGCACCATCATGGAAGGGCGCGACAAGTCAAGCTCCTTCTTTGAGCTGATGGAGTTCTCGGAGCGGACCTCGGTTGACGGGAAGATCTTCCTCTTCGACAAGCAGATGGGCTGGGTCTCCGGTCTTAACAGAGCATAAATCCCGGGGAACACCCCACGGGGCTTTTTTTATCGTTCAGCCTATACGGGTCATCATAGTCTCTTTCGGCACATACCTATCAGGGTAAACTGAACTGCTGTACGGGAACGGATATCCCGAAGAATCGCTCCGACCGATAAGGGGAAAACACGGGAATACTCAGGTGTTCATCGAAAAGGAGCTGAGTTCCCTTGATCCGATGTTCAAGCGTGATGGTCAACCCACTCCTGTACGAGTGCACAAAGGGGGAGCTTCTTTTTGTCACTCTTCGTTTCCGTGCTCGCTTTTCAAGGTGGGGACGGACTCATGGAAACGACCAGCTTCCGATAAAAATGGATACGTATAACTATCGAAATATGTCATGATCTGTTTGTATCGTTGGGAGGATGTTTTTCTTTCGCAACTTTACAGGAGTGATGAAACCAGATGAGATATCTTATAATCACCGCATTGGTACTGGTCCTGCTGGCAGGGACCGCTGCAGCGCTTCCAAGCGAGGTAGTACAGAGCATCGAGGCTACTGCGACAGGCGGAGATCTGTATCAGGGGGCATCAAACTATGTCTATGAGGCAGGCGGGGAAGCTGCGGTCGTCACCCAGACTATTGCCTTGAGTGCTGAAGGCACCGGAGAGGTGGATCAGGCTGCCCTGAATGAAGCCGGGGACGTCGATTTTGAAGAAGGGGAGGGTGGCATTTATGGGGACGGCGCAGTCGTCACCCAGAGCACCACCATGACTGCAACCGGGACGGACATCTGGCAGAATTACGGCTACCTCTCCGATGAGTCCTACTGGCTGCCGGGCAACTTTGCGATAGTAATCGGCAACAATGCAGTCGTCTCCCAGAGCCTGAACATGGATGCTACCGGCGAAAATGTCTGGCAGAACTGGGGGGAATATTTCGGGGAAGGCAATTATTTCTGGCCGAGCAATATCGCTGAGGTCTACGGAGAAGGGACTACCACAACCCAGACGATCGATCAGACCGCATCGGCAGAAGAGTATGTCTGGCAAATGGGCTGGAATCTGGCTGATCCTGATGCCGGGTCGCTTGCAACCCAGAGTATCTCCCAGGCTGCCGTTGCGGGTGGGGATATCGAGCAGCAGGCAGCGAACGATGCCTATTTCTATGGTGATGGTGCCGTG